>ENA-ORXR01002160-ORXR01002160.1-marine-metagenome-genome-assembly--contig:-NODE-2160-length-19211-cov-3.942302_pt1 | contig 19211 bp, 14 predicted proteins | sample MGYA00237866_ERZ511479 | MGnify/ENA metagenome assembly ERZ511479 | reverse complement strand
TGCTATTATATCGTTTGAATATGAGAATATTGTAGGAGATACCGTGGAAGTATTTACTAATCAAGGAATTTCGTTAGGGTTTTTTAATGTGCAAAATCAACCGTTTTTAATCGAACAATTTACACTTGGAACTAATGAACCTTTTGGTGTAGTAATCAAAAGTCCATTGGATGATAATTGTATTAACGAGTCTCCTTTTATTACCGTCTTTTGCGCTACTGAGGAATGTGAATTTACATTTATAGAAAATGGTAATCCAGAGTGTAACGCCGATGGAACTTATGATTTAGAAATGTTCTACGGATTAGCGAGTAATACTGCAAGTGCTATAATAATAGAGGTCAATGGTATATTCTATGATACAGTTCAGGTAAATACCAATGGGTCATTTTTGCTTAAGAACGTAGCTGGCCAGCCAGGCACTATTATAGATGTGATTACATTGTGCGTAGTCGGATTTCCAAATTGCTGCATATCATACGACTTTGTAAGACCAGATTGTACTATTAACGACTGTATAATTAACGAAATAGAGATAGAATACGAATGCGATGGAGATTCTACCTACTTTGCTAGCGTTTATTACACAAATGAAAATACAAGTGGCTCGGTCGACATCATAATCAATGGTGTCTCATTTGGTATTTTTAATGCAAATAATCAACCGCACTTAGTAGGTCCCTTGTTAAGTACTGTCCCTTATCAAATGTTAGTTAAGGATGCGCAACAAGAAGAGTGTGTAGCGAATAAGAGTTTCCAATATAATGAATGTATCGATACGGACGAGGAATGTAATCTAGAGTATATCGAGATTCTATCAGCAAACTGTAATGGTGACGGAACTTTTAATATGACTGCCGAGTACGGATTTACAAACGCTGACAATAATTTTGTCGATGTATTTCTAAGCGGGACCTTATTTGATACTTATGTGATTGGTAATAGTGTACTTCTAGAAAATATTCCATTAAGTATCACTAACGACATAAAGACAATAACTATTTGCCTTAACGACAATCCTGATTGTTGTAAGACAATTAATTATTTACAACCAGAGTGTTCTACTACCCAAGATAGCTGTAGCCTAAATATTATAGAGGTAGACTACATTTGTGAAGGAGGTAATTTTGATCAAATTAGTTTTGAGGTTACTGTGAATGGTTCCAGTATGGACAATTATCTCATCTCTGTAAACGGTGAATTGCTGGGTACGGGTCTCTTTACTGACCAGTCAACTACTGTGGGACCAATCGACCAGAATGATGATGGATTTTATGTAATCAATGTAATTGATACGGTTGATGGCACATGCTTTGATCAATTCGAATTACTTCAAGCTTTCTGTGCAGAAGACTGTCTGATAGGAGAAATCGAGGTAGAGATAGCTTGTATAGAAGATGGAATATTTTCTGCGAGCCTTACATTTCCCTACGATTCGGATAGTCAAGCACTGGTCAGTATAAAAGGTAATGGAAATGACTATGGCCAATATGATGCATTTAATCAGCCTATTGTTATTGACTCGCTAATAACGAGCAGTGTCGACTTTTGGGAATTTGTAGTTATTAGCGCAGCAAACCCTGATTGTTCATCTGAGGTAGAGATAGGAGAAGTTGACTGCGGTGATAACTGCTTTATAGAAAATCTTGAAGTAGAATACAGCTGCGATGATGAAGAGTTAATTTATTTTAATATTTCGTTTGACACGAGTAACTTTAGTAGTGAATTTAAAATTCAAGGTAATGGTACCAATTATGGTACATTTGGTATTGATGATTTACCTGTAGAACTAGGTCCTTTTGATCCATTAAGCAATGATGATTGGGAATTTGTAGTTACGGATATGTCCGAAGAATCATGTAGTGCAGTAGTTGTACTTGGCGCAGTAAACTGTGATGATACCACTGTAAATATACCTTGTGCCATTGATGGTTTTGAGATATTCGATGTAGAATGTATTGGAGACAATGAATACTCTATATCTGTCAACTTTGAAGTAGAAGCCACGGTAAATATTCCATTCACCTTCTTTATCAATGGCATGCTTCAGAACTCTACAACGGTCAACTCTCTACCGTTAAATGTAATCGGGATAACGCCTAATGATTCTAGCGATGTAGATATAATTACAATTTGCTTAGATGGTCTAGTTGAAAACTGCTGTATCGATTTCGAATATGAGCAGCCAGCTTGTTTGTTCAGTGCCGTTGATAATACGCTCATAGCAGATGTAGTATTGAGTCCAAACCCTACTACTGATTATATCAATATTAGCAATATACCAGTTCAAATAGTAGAACTTAGGGTATTGGATAATCTAGGAAGAGTAGTGGAACGTAGAACTTCGCAAGGTCAAGTACGACTGGATGTGGCAAACTACCAAGCTGGTATCTATATGGTTCAGTTCACCACTGTTGACAATAAAATAATGACTAAGCGTTTTGTTAAGATGAACTAATGTTTATCATTTAACGCTTAGATAGATTCCAATATCTAATGTAAAAAGGAGCATATCCCAAAATCGGGATATGCTCCTTTTTTTATTTTCTTCTCTTGCGTCAGGGATAGTAAGGGCTCACATTTTTTATGTGAGGTGCGGAGCACGGGAGCGATAGCGTACCCCTGAATAGCCCGCCAGGACGCCCAAATAATGCTACTACTCTATCACCAATTTCTGAGAAATAAAACCTTCTCCGTCGCTAAGATTAATAAAATAGATTCCTTTCTCCAAGTCAAGTAAATTCAAGTCCATCTCATTCTGCCCATCTAAAATAGAAATTCTCTTTTGATATTGAGTGCGGCCTAGAATATCCGTAATAGAAAGCTGTAGGTCTATATTTTTCACAGCATTAATCTTAAGTTGTACAAAATTTGTAGCCGGGTTAGGAGCAATAGTCCAAGCAAGATTGTTATTTAGAATTTCATTGTTCGAACTTAACATACAGTTTGATGCAGCTGCAACATCTATAAAATAAGATTCATTGGCATTACCAAGGTCATCGGGATAAGTAATATTAAGTCCAGCTGGTACAAGCGGGTTATACACTGTGATTTTTAAAGTAAGGTCATAGGTTTTTACTTCCACGGCTTCGTCGGTTGTCCCAGAGATCACAAAACAAGCAATCGAATCTGGATAAAAAACACAACTAGGAGGATTGCAGGCATAGTCATATCCAATAGGTAAATTTTCGATAGCGCCCACCTTTTCTATCGCGATAGAATCAATCGATAGATCAGATCCACCAAAATTGATAGACTGTGGAACCAAAGTAGTCAAAATTTGCTCATAAAAAAGTCCTGCGCAAGTTGAATCCAGTCCTCCTGTCATATCATCGAAATTATATGGTTCAGGTATAATAATGGATGTGTCTGCGTTAATAAGCGCAGGTACACAAGCTTGCATTTGGCCATATGCCGCCTCAGAAAGTAAAAGTGCGAAAGTGAAAATAGTAAAAAATTTATGCATGTTAATCGTATTTTTGAATTATATTAGTTCTTGACTTAGCGTCAAATACAAAGTAACAATATAGAAATGGTTTAACATAAACTATGTCAAAATTTATACAAATAGTTCTAATATCAGCAATTTGTTGTAGTGGCATAGTCAGTATATTGGCGCAGGAGATAACTTTAACTGGGGTAATACAGAGTGCTGATACACAAGAACTATTGATCGGTGCTACTATTATATCCAATGAGACTGCCACTACAACGGATCTTGGAGGTGGTTATACAATTTCAAACATTAAACAAAATGATACCCTTGACATCTCCTACGTCGGGTATGAGCGTAGGCTCATAATTGTTGATAAGACTATATTTCAAATGCAAGAGCTAAATGTATTGCTTGAGCGTTCTAAGAATTTGCTAAATACGGCTACCATTACAAGTGGAAAATATGATAAAGCACTGGGTGAAATCACAGTATCGGTGGAAATCCTAAAACCACAATTACTAGAAGATGTTAACGCTACCTCTTTGGATCAGGTACTCGAGAAAGTACCTGGCGTTACGATCATTGATGGTCAACCAAATATCCGTGGTGGTTCTGGATTTTCGTATGGGGCTGGCAGTCGTGTGCTACTGTTGATAGATGATATACCAGCATTACAATCTGATGCTGGCTTCCCTAACTGGGACGATATACCTATAGAACTGACCAATCAAATAGAGGTTTTGAAGGGTGCTTCCTCTGCTCTATTCGGAAGTAGCGCGATGAACGGTATTATAAATTTGCGTACAGACTTTGCCAAGGAGAAAAGAGAAACTAAGATAGCTTCTTTTGCCACCCTATATGATAGCCCGCAAGACAACTCCAAGAAATGGTGGGGCAACGCTGCCGATACGCTACCTGCAGACCTAGGTATATATATAACGCATAAGCAAAAATACGGCAAGCTTGATGTGGTCAGTAGCATCTATCTACGAAGACATATGAAATGGAATATGAACAGCTACGACATATATGGTAGAGGAGCATTGGGACTACGCTATAGATTGAATAGGAGGTGGACACTTGGTGCGAATGCTAATTATAGAGAAGGAAAAAATAGTAACTTCTTTTATTGGGCAGGGTCGGATAGTTTGGCTATGACAGGTAATCCCAATACATTTTCTGTTTCGAACTCGACAAGGTTTTTAATCGATCCATATGTGCAATATGCTGATGAAAAAGGAAATAGGCATAAACTACTCAGTAGATATTATAATGTAAAGAACAGAGTACAAAATAACCAGTCCAACTTTTCATCCCTACTCTATGGTGAATATCAATATCAAAAAAGATTTCTCAAAGCTGACCTAGTTCTCACTAGTGGTCTCGTAGCCTCCTATAGCACTATTGATGCGGAGTTATATAGTAGCAGTACATTTACATCTAATAATCTTGCAGTATATGCTCAAGCCGATAAGGCTTTTTTTGAAAGGTTTAATGTGTCGCTTGGATTGCGCTATGAGCGTAATCAGATAGTGGCCCCAGATTCTATACCCATTAATAATGTTCAGATGGCAGCTGGAATGGACACTGAAGCAAAGCCAGTATTTCGACTAGGTGCTAATTATCAGTTAGCGGAGTTTACCTATGTCAGAGCTAGCTATGGTCAGGGCTATCGCTTTCCTACCATTGCAGAAAAGTATATTTCTACTCAAGTAGGTTTCCCAATTTCTCCAAATCTAGATCTTAAATCAGAGAGCGGATGGTCTGCGGAAATTGGCGTCAAACAAGGATTTAAAGTAAGAGGTTTTAATGGTATGATAGATCTTGCTATATTCCAGACAGACTATAGTGAAATGATGGAATTCACTTTTAGTAATAATCTTGCAATTGGTTTTCAATCTCAGAATATAGGTAACACAAAAATAAGAGGTGTGGATTTCAATGTGGCAGGTAGTGGACGCATACTCAGTATACTCCCTATCAATGCCTTGATAGGTTATACCTATCTTGATCCCAAGTTTAAGGTATTTGGCGAGCGAGAAATGAATAGCTCCTCTTCTACGGATAATATTTTAAAGTACCGTTATCAGCATACGGGTAAGCTGGATATAGCTTCTGATTATAAAAAGTTCAATATAGGTGTAGCTGGTTTTTATTACTCGAATATGGATGCTATTGATCGACTATTTGAATTTCTGATCCCTGGCTTACAGGACTACAGAGCAAATAATAATACGGCATTTTCTATATGGAATGTGCGGGTTAGCTATGCCGTGACTCCGAACCTTAAAGCAAGTATACATGTTAACAATATGCTCAATCAAGAGTATACTTTGAGGCCAGCACTGATAGAACCACCTCGTAATTTTACGCTCAGAATAGATATGAGTCTATAAATTTTAACATATTGCTATCATAGCTTTAAATATTCTTAACTAACAGTTCGTTTATATTTATCGTTATATAGTTGTAAATCAGATATCTAGTGAAGCTATTTCTATCTTTAGGGTAAAAATATGCTCTTTGAAGGATAAAGACACGCTGATCAACTATAAATAGATACTTTAACATTACACACTAAACTACTTGATTATGAAAAAGATATTAATTGCTCTGGTAGCTATATTTAGCATTGCCTTCATAAAACATACAGAAGCCTCGACAGGATTGATGATGATCAAAGAGACGGCATCCTACTTTACTATAAATAAGATTATAAAGATACTCGAGGCACCAAGCTGTGGGGTCAAAGGCTGTGAATACCCGGGGAAACATGATGAAAAACATGAAAACCAGAAATTTCCACGACCCTTCTTGTGGGATAGCGATGCAGAACGCTACCGTGAAGCATCTAAGCAAGAAACTGCTGATATCAATAACAAGACTGAAGTGGATTTCCCATCCTCGGAAGAAGATGAAGATTATGCTGATCTCGAAGAGGAGGACTTCGATGAAGAAGATTTTGATGAGGAAGTATTTGACGAAGATGATAGTGAGGAGGAGGAAATAATTGAAGAAGAAGAGGAGGAGGACGAAGCTGACGAAATAGATGATTTTTTCAAAGACGAATATGGAGATGATGAGGAAGATGAAGAATATGAAGAAGACGTCCCTGCCAGAAACGATAATGAGGCAAGAGAGACTAAGTCCGAGACCAATAAGACACCTCAAGATCAAGAGCAAGACACTAGCGATGACGAGAGTCAAGAGGAAGAGGATGACTACTTTGATGAGGAGGAGGAGTCTGATGAACCCTTGACAGATGAGGAGAACTTGGAGGATCTTGACATCTCCGATTGGGGTATTCAGCTTAAAGAAAAGTTGGACAAGGAAATTGAAAAAGTAGAAAAGGAGGTAGATAAAGAAATCGAGAAACTTAAGAAAAGACGAGATCGTAGAAACAAGCGCGATACGCCTAAGAAAAATAAAGATTTATAGTTTCGTTATAGGTTCTTTTCGATCCAAGCGTTTGAGAAGATTCCTACACATAATACTAAAGTAAGGAGGTGGGTAGACAGCTATGGTTGTTTACCCATTTGCTTTTATCAGGAATATTCATAAGAACGAAAACCATTACAACTATAAGGAGATAGACGAATTTCATAGGTTTGGATTGATCCATTTTCTAAGCTTTGCGCTGAAAGCGGGGTAATTCTTATTGGCAATTTGTCATGATTTTTTACAAAAAATCACGCCAAATTGGATCTTGCTTAATCTTTACACAGGGTTCATCACCCTGTGCTTTAATATGTCACCCTTTCAGGGTTAGCTTCGCTTACTTCTGAATATCCCTTTGTCAATAGTGGAAGTATGCAGATGATCAAGCGTACCGTTGCGATGTGTCCAGAGCGGTGTATATTTATTGCTAACCGTCAACCTCCATCCCTTCGCTCACCAGGCAAAGATAATATGCGCAAGGACTATTCGTTTCAGCAGTAGAATAAGCTTAACTTAAAAATTAGTAGAGTATTTCTGCGTCATTATATAGCTTCTCCCAAAACGCTTTATGCTGAGGAAACTTCTGTGAATATATCTTAGTATTCTCTTCACTTGGCTTATAGGGTAATATGGTAACATTTATAACCTTATTTGCGCCTTGGCTTAGTAGATATAGCTCTGCCATTTTTTCATCTGAAATAGGAATACACCCTGAAGTCTGACATCCACCGTGAATGTAAATATCACTGCCTGGTAGTTCAGGGTCGGCTATTTTTAGATCTCGCTCATTTGGGTAGTCCAAACCTAAAGATAAATAGAACTTGCTTAGCGGATTAAAGATCTTCACTTGGTATATACCCTCAGGGATTTGCCTATCCCCTTCCCTTAATTTTGGTCCTAGCACGCCGCTAAAAGCGCTGAATGAGTAGTCAATAATCTTTTTCCATTCACTGGCTTCTTTGCGCATATAAACTTCTAGCACTCGCTCCGCTTTAAATGCTTGTAGCTTAAGTTCATAGCTTCCACGAGAAGTATTGTTATCACGCAATAATGAGTCAACCATAGATTCTCTACCGAAGTAGTTCGCACGACTAGGAATATCTCGCTCAGACATACAGGAGGCAAGAAGTAGAGTGATGAACGTGAACAGCTGTAATCTCCATATAATAGTAAAGCACAAAACTTATCTAAAAACTTTATAAAAATTTTATGATATTTGATTGGCAAATCGAAAATTAGTGAAAAATAATCAATGCAGCGCACTTTTATATTTAGCTTTATTCTATTTACCTTAAATAGTAGTTGTTCGTTATCAAAACACACTGTAAAAATTTCCCCTATGAAGATCGACTTTCAGGGCCATCGTGGATGCAGAGGATTACTTCCAGAAAATACTATTCCTGCCTTCATTAGAGCAATGGATTATGTAAGTACATTGGAATGCGATGTAGTGATCTCAAAAGATAAGCATGTGATTGTATCACATGATCCCTGGATGGAAGCGCATATCTGCAGTCATCCTGACGGTACTGCTGTTTCGAGAGCTGAAGATAAGACGATAAAAATATGGGAGCTTGATTATGATCAGATAAAGCAATATGACTGTGGTTTGCGCGGCAATGAAAAGTTCTCTGAGCAGGTTCCTGTGGCGGCTAGTAAACCTACACTCAAAGAGATGGTAAGCACTGTAGATCAATACTGTATAGATAATGATATAGAGCTTCCTTGGTATGATATAGAAGTAAAGAGTCTTCCTTCCTGGTATGGCAATTATACACCTCATCCTGAGGAATACGTTAATATTATATTGGCGGAAATAAAAAATTTAGGGCTTAAACGGAGAAGCAATCTACAGTCCTTCGATATTAATATATTAGAAGAAATACACAAGCAGGACAAAGAAATAATTCTGGCATATTTAATTGAAAATCTATCCAGTTTTGATAAGAATATGGATAAAATAAGTTTCACTCCCGAAATCTACAGCCCTTATTATAAATTCGTCACTAAGAAGCTAGTAGACAAAGCCCACAGCAGGAATATGAAAGTAATACCATGGACAGTAAACAAGGTTTCAGATATGCAAAAGATGATAGATGCTGGAGTAGATGGTATAATCACGGATTATCCGAATAGAATATCCACCTTAAGACTGAATTGATTTGGTTTCTTGACTTACTTGATTTGGATCCGGCCTTAACCATTCGTAGGAATTAAGCGCTTCGTAAATAACACTGTGAATCCTTCCTCGGTATTTGTCTTTAAAAATCTTTCTATTATCAATAGAAGGATATATCCGATTGGATAAAAATATATAAATCAATTCGCTTTCTGGATCTACCCATACACAAGTGCCAGTGAATCCTGAATGTCCATATGTCGATTTTGACGCTTTGGAGCTGCACGATTCAGTGTACTTTCCCCTTGGCTTATCGAATCCATATCCTCTACGGCTATAATATGGTGGCGTCACAAATTTATCTATGGTGGCTTTTTTTAAGTAACTATGGCCTCCATAGTTTCCTCCATTGAGCAGCATCTGGAATAGATAGGCTAAGTCTTCGGCATTGCTAAACAAACCTGCGTTGCCCGCTACGCCCCCTAGTATCGCTGCGGACTCATCATGCACAAATCCATGCACCACTTGTTTCCTCCATTTTTTATCGAACTCCGTGGGTACGATGTCTGTAATAGGGGAACTATCTAAAGGCTTATATTTGCAATTTCTCAGACCTAATCTTTTATAGAATAAATTGTCTACATAAGTATCTAAATCTTGCTTACTATTTTCTTCGACGACTTGCTTCAGAATATTGAAGTTTACATCACTATATCGGTACTTTGATTTCTTGTAGGGCTTTAGCGCATAGACATTATCCCAAAGGGTAGATACTTTCTTTTTATTGATATAAAAGTCTTTGGCAACGCTACCCGTGTGTGTATCTGTTTTATTATAGCAGTAATAATCTCCACAATCATAAAGAGTTGAGTCCTCAGCTGCTACAAAGTCCGCAATCGGCATATTAGGTTGTAGATTAGATCTATGAAGTAGCAGATCTCTCAGATATATATTTCGTAGTCTAGATTTTTTACTGATGTCGATTGCATTTTTTAGTCTATCCGTTAGCCCTATTTTTCCCTGCTCTTCGAGCTTCATGGTGCCTAAAGTAGTAGCCGCTATCTTTGTGATACTCGCTAAATCATAAAGATTTTCCGTCATTATTGGTCTTAACTTATCGTAAGTCTGAAAACCAAAACCTTTTGAGTAGATAATTTTGCCAGATTTGGCTACTAGTACTTGGCAACCAGGAATAGCTTCATTGCGCATCGCAGAATTAACTATCGCATCTATTCCTACCAAGTCTGTTGGATCTATGCCAACCTCTCTGGGATCAGCATACTTCAATCTTATTTTAGGAGTATTATATGCAGAGTTTACACTGATGAATTCATTCACATCTGCAGTAATAATTCCATTGGCTTCGTAAGCGCCAAATAAGAGTTGCGCAACACCAGATTGTGTGTATTGCGTATTATCAAATATCTGAATACTTGTGATTTCCCTTTTCAATTTAGCAAGGCTCAGTGGATTACCAAAATTTACTACTATAGATTTAGAATTCTTCGATCCATTAATTTTATCTATAAATTCTATTCTCTGCTCTTTGCTTAAGTCTTTCGCATTGTATAGATAGATATTCACATCGCCTGATAGATCCAGTAAGCTACTAAAGTCCACTACATTATGGACATGATCATAGCGAGGATGAAAATCAAAGTTGGCAAATTTAGCAAAGGTAGCTTTAAATAGGTTGGCATCGAATTTACCAAGATTATGTATCACAAAATTACTATTGGCTATATCCCTAATCGGTAAGAGTGATTGATAATTATTGGCAACAGCTATAGATTGCTCATCCAATGATCTGATCAAGTAATCATACTCTTCATAGTGTGTCAAAAAATTTGCTGCTTCAACATCAATGCGTTTCCCTCCTTTCTGATCCTCGATCCACTTTTTAGCTTTAAGAATGCGCGCTACTTTCTCATCCAATATTTCGTCTGTCAAAAAACCAATCTCGTGCAAGCGAAAAAGTTCATTATAGATTTTACGTACATCTTCTACAATAATAATGTCTGTACCAGCATGCAAAATATTAATAACAGAATTATCCTGTATTTCGGATATTAGCAAACCGTGAAAATTCAATTCCGTATCTAAATATTCTTTTAAGAAATCAAAAGATTGATACTGAAACTGTTCATGCTTGAAAAAAATTGGATCAATTAATACACCTGAAAGCCCTAATTTATTCAGAGCATTTAACTGAGAAAGTTCTTGCGTTACGATAGTAATAGAATCATTACGAGTATCAAAAAATTGCGATATACTATTAGCAATGCTAAATATGCTACTATTTCTATGTCTTCCATATTGCTCTCTAGCTTGGTATCCAAGCTGTTTTGCTTGCGTAGAAAAATTATCTACATCGAAGGTGGACTGATTATTATATTGGCTAATGTTAGGCCCGATTGCAAAATGAAAATTGAATGCATTAAGTTGATCTTCAAAAATTCTATAGACCTCTCCTACTAGACTATCATTTCTGCAGGAGGCAATACTCGCAAAACTTGGAAATTTTAAAGTATTACTGAACTGATTACATATACTCACATTTTCTTTAGTACCGTGTAGAAAAGTTTGCTTACCAAATGCGGTGCAATTATCAATAATACGCATATATTGAATCACATCAATATCCGATAAGATAACACCACTTATATGGTTTTCTTTGGCAAATGTATAGATTGAATCCTCATTACACTTTGCACTTAACTTAGTATCCAATATTATAAGTTGACCGATCTTTTCTTCCACCGACATACCTTCTATCAAAGACTGAATCTCCTTTGACTCTATAGTCAAGAAGGGCGAGTTTACCTCTATATCTTCTTGCTGTACATCACACTGCAGCAGTAGTAATAGTAACAGACACATGTATGCCGAAAATTTTGTCAAATTAAAGATTTAGAAATAGTAAAAATTTATATACGAAGATTGCGTGAGCTTGTTTACTCTATTGCAATAAGACCTCCAAAAATGGAGTAGATTGGCTTTTGTATAAAAAATTAACGTTTGTGACTGCTATTTAATGTATCTGATAAGAAAAATTCATTGCATATGAGTGCATTATGACACTAAGGAGTATTAAGCAAAAGGTAAGGAACTATTAGAGATAGGCACTAAGTAGTGATGGAAAGAGTTTGTATAGAACCATACTCGACGAGCTTATAGACGATATAGTAGAATAAAAAGCTAAGAAATATGGCTACCTGCGACTTATATATATTTAGACTGATTTCTATCTAATAAAACATCCTTTAGTTCTTTAAGTGCAGCGTACTCGTGCGGTAATAGTTTCTTAAAGGTATCTTTAATCTCAACGTAACCACAACCTTGAAATTCAGGTATTGTATTTTTTACTGCACTCTTTACTAATTTTAAATCTTGCTTTATAACAGCTTTGATGGACGGTATTTCGTGCCAGTCAGCTTCTACGGCACATACATGCTGTACAGAACCGTCTTTATTTTGAATTGGATCCAACTGGATGATGTTATCATTGAATTTTGCTTCTCTTGGATATTTAAGCATAGCACTAGGAACAGTGTACTTAGGTACTTTATTTTCTTCATCTAACTGAAGAAAAATCTCTAACCCTTTTTTATTGACTCTATATATAATTACCCTTGCTTGATCAAAAACGCTCATCTTGGTAAATTTTATTTAAAATTTCTAACCGCAATTTAACAAAATGGTTCTCTTTTCAATGCAACAAATAGAAAAATATCAATTAGGACTACTAAACGTGCAATAATATAGCATAAGATAAGCCATAACTTGATATCAGGCTATAGTTTACAACTTATATGATCTACGTTTACTTTCTTCCTTCTTTGGTCTAGTGGGATTAGCATCAGAATCGTTTGGTTTGGATTGACCATCATTATAAGGTAGTGCTTCAAACTCAAAACCTTCGAGTAGCTGCTCAAATCCGGGCATATTGCCAAAGTCCATACCTTGTAGCTGGGCTTGCATCATTTGCATGAGCTCTTCCATTGACTGATCCATTTCTCCTATATCAGACCCACCAAACTGCTGAATAATCATCGTATCCATAAATACTCCTCCTCCATGTTGGTCAAACATCCCAAATTGCTTAATCATTTCTTCAAATTGAGAAAATGGATTTGGTTGCACTATATCGGGTTGAGGAGTATCCGTCTGAGCAGAAATAAAGCTAACATTAAGAGCCAATAAAATTATGATAAGTATCTTTTGCATTCGATCGTGTTTATTGTGATGATATTTTATCTATGAGATAATAAAACGTCATACATATCAGAATAATTTCCTCTTCTGCAGATAAATTATCTTTTATCATATCGAAAACTCTCTTATTAAAGGGAGAGTCAAAGGAAAGTGGATTGATCAAACCTAGCTCTACATCTTTGTATACGATCTTACTATAGCTGTCATCGCCGCCGCTATTAATTCTACCAGCAAGTCGCTTCTTCATATTGTAGAACTTATAGTCAGCTGTCAAGTATCCTATTTGTTGATCATTTAGATAGCACTGTATAGACTTAGGAGTTTGGTGATAAAATAGCTTGTGATTTGCAGTACTGGCCATTGTCATCTTAATCAATTTTGCCCGATTAAAATGTTTTGCGGAAAATGCCATCATAGGCTCCTCGTAGATAGAAACAAAGATACCTTTTGCACTATCCTCTTTATCAATTTTCTTTTCCGAACATCCATAAGACAACAACTCGGCATCCTTTCTATTCCAAGGAATGAGGCTTTCTGAAAGGGCATGTACCTCATCAGCGAGCTTTTCTTTTTCTTGGATGACTCTATTCTTACCAAAAGTGAAGTAATCCAATAATTTAAAAGGGGAGAATGCCATTTATGTTGGTTTCAATTTTTCCCAAATTATACTTATTTGGTATAATTAAAAAAAAAGACTGGAATTAATTCCAGTCTTTTTAAATATAATCAAGATTATTATTTCTATCTATTGTTAGCCAAGGTAAGACTTAAGCTGCACGCTATTATGCGATTTTCTTAGTCTACGAATAGCTCGCTCCTTGATTTGTCGGACACGCTCTCTTGTAAGGCCATACATCTCCCCTATTTCTTCTAAAGTTAACGACTTATGATTCTTCAAGCCATAGTAAGAGCAAATAACATCGATCTCACGTGGTGATAATATAGCTAAGCCATTTTCAACTTCCTCTTTTAACGATTGTTCCATTAAGTTTAAATCAGGACTGCCTTCATCGCCTTGAGAAATTAAATCTAGCATAGTAGCATCTCCATCTTCACCACTAATAGGTGCATCTACAGACAAGTGTCTGCTATTTCCCTTAATCATAGTAGAAATCTCCTTTGGAGTCAAATCCAAAAGTGCTCCTAATTCTTCATGTGAAGGGTCTCGCTCAAACTGCTGAACGAAGTTTAAAAATGCCTCGTTAACTTTATTGTAGGATCCAACCTTATTCAATGGTAATCTTACGATCCGAGAATACTCTACTATAGATTGTAGGATAGCTTGTCTAATCCACCAAACGGCATAAGAGATAAACTTAAAACCTTTAGTTTCATCAAATCTAGTTGCTGCTTTCATTAACCCAACATTACCTTCATTAATCAAGTCACTTAGACTTAAGCCTTGATTTTGATATTGCTTTGCTACTGAAACTACAAACCTTAAATTCGCCTCGGTTAATCTCTCTAAAGCACTGGCATCACCTGCTCTAATTCGACGCGCCATTTCAGCTTCCTCGTCTGCGTTAAGCATTGATATTTTACCTATATCATTGAGATATTTGTCAAGAGCGAGACTTTCTCTTGAAGTAATTTTGTTTGTAATCTTCAACTGCCGCATATGTCCTGGATTTATGAGTATACTTTCTTACTAATACGATATTATTTACATTTTAGTTTCTGCAAAAATCGCTCCTGCTTGACATTCCCAAAAATATAATGTATAGTAAGTCTAAGGTCAATACAATGCCTATATAATAAAAGTTTCCTTTGACTGTCAAAGTTTGGCTTAACTACCCTAAATATGGTATATTCTGCAGTAATTCGACCGCTCCCTAAGTATATACACACATTCTAGATTTCTTTTGCTGATATGCTAAATCGTATTCTCAAAATTGGATTATTTCGGATATAAAAAAAGAGCGAACCTAAATGAATAGATTCGCTCTTTATAATTAATTTATTCTTATCTCTATGTACTAGCTACTTACACCATCTTTAGGCGTCAGTGCTTTAGCAGACAATCTATATTTGCCAGACTTAGGATCTATGCCTACAAGCTTTACTTTAACATCATCGCCTTCCTTAAAAATGTCGGCAACGTTTTCTACCCTCTTATGCGAGATTTCAGAAACATGTAATAATCCGCTCTGTCCCATAAAGTCTACGAATACACCATAGGTTTGAACAGATGCAACTTTTGCGTCGTATACATCCCCCACTTCTGGTGAATATGTGATCTTCTTGATAGTGGCCAATGCTGCATCAATGTCATCCTTATTGCTACTAGAAATTGTGATAACTCCTTCGTCTCCTACTTCTTCAATATTGATAATGGTATTTGTCTCACGCTGCATTTCTTGTATCACCTTTCCTCCAGGTCCAATAACAGCACCGATAAACTTCTTCAATATTTTTAACTCCACCATCCTTGGTGCGTGTGGCTTGTAGTCGTCAGCAGGCTTAGCAATAGTCTTGTTCATCTCATCTAAGATGTGTAGTCTACCTACTTTGGCTTGATCCAATGCTTTTTGTAGTATTTCATAAGGTAAACCATCGACTTTTATATCCATTTGACAAGCAACGATACCATTTTTGGTTCCTGTAACTTTAAAATCCATATCTCCAACTGCGTCCTCATCTCCAAGAATGTCAGACAAAATTGCATTTCTAGATCCATCAGATACCATACCCATTGCTATACCAGATACTCCTCCTTTTATAGGTACTCCACCATCCATGAGCGCTAATGAACCCGCGCAAACTGTTGCCATAGAAGAAGAACCATTTGATTCTAAGATGTCTGAAACTAGCCTTACAGTATAAGGATATTCCTCTGGCATTACTTTTTTGATTGATCTACCTGCAAGGTTTGCGTGACCAATTTCTCTTCTTCCAGGTCCTCTATTCATTCTTGCTTCACCTACTGAAAGCGCAGGAAAGTTGTAGTGTAGTATGAAAGGTTCATAGTGATTATCTAAGGCAGTATCTACTAGCATCTGGTCTGTCTTAGTACCTAATGTCATAGAAGTTAGTGCTTGAGTTTCTCCTCTGGTAAAGATCGCAGATCCGTGTGCAGAAGGCAAATAACCTATTTCTGACCATATATCTCTAACCTCGTCTAACTTACGACCATCCAACCTGACGTTTTCTGCCATAACCATCTCGCGGATAACTTCTTTTTGTAACTTATTGTAATAGTTCTTATAGAAGTCCATGTTCTCCTCTAGGTGCGCTTCATCCATTTCCTCAGCGAGCTTCTCTTTCATCTCCTCTTTAATAGCACTAAAATTCTCCTTTCTAGAAAATTTATCCAATGCGCCTTTACAAACAGCATATATCTTATCATGAGCAAATTCTCTCACCCATGCTTTCGCCTCTTCATTTTCTGGAGCGTCCTCTAAAACTCGCTTAACCGTTGCTTTCTCTCCAACTTTCTGCGCTAAGTCCAATTGTGCTTGACATTGCACTTTGATGGCTTCATGACCGTACTTTATTGCTTCAATTAAGTCCGCTTCAGAAACTTCATCCATCTCCCCTTCTACCATCATGACATTGTCCATCGTAGCTGCCAATATGATATCTAAATCTGAATCTACCATCTCTGATCTCTTCGGATTGATTTTAAATTCTCCTTTTATTCTTGCTATTCTTACTTCAGAGATTGGGCCTGCAAATTGTATATTCGAAACAGAGATTGCAGCTGACGCCGCCAATGCTGCTAGTGCATCAGGCATATCATCTAGATCAGCAGAGATCAAGTTAATGACTATTTGTGTTTCATTCATATATCCATCAGGAAATAGAGGCCTTAGAGCTCTGTCTACTAATCTGGACGTTAAAATTTCGTGTTCATTTAGACGTGCTTCTCTTCTAAAGAAGTTGCCAGGAATCTTCCCAGCTGCCGCAAATTTTTCTTGATAATCGACAGATAATGGAAAAAAGGATTGACCTGGCTTAGGTTCGTAGGTACTTACTACGGAGGCAAATACCATAGTATCACCCATTTTTACTACTACAGAACCATGTGCTTGTTCTGCTAGCTTACCAGTTTCGATAGAAATTTCTCTCCCATCTGGAAGATTAAAGGAGGTAGTTGTTGCGATCTTCTGACCCATAGGTTTTCGATTTATTATTTCGTTATTAATTATGTTCGCACCTTTGTGAATGAACGCATTGCCATTCTAAGGAATTTTAATATTATATATAGATACACCAAAGTAGTTAAATAATAACCCCTATAAGGTTACTATTTAACTATTGGCATCTAACTCTTAAACAAACTAGATATCTAGTAAATGTATAAGCAGGAATAAAAGGAATTGAGATGTAAGTACTTACCTTAGATCTACTTTCTGATTCCTAATTTCTCAATTAAGTCTCTATAAAGTTGAATGTCCTTCTTAGCGAGGTATTGAAGAAGTCTTTTACGCTTTCCAACCATAGTCAACAAAGCTCTCTTACAAGAAAAGTCTTTTTTGTTAAGTCTTAAGTGATCAGAAAGTGCTTTGATACGGTGTGTCAATACAGCTACTTGTCCTTCGATAGACCCTGTATTTTTTTCACTTCCTCCGTACTCTTTGAAGATTTCTTCTCTTTTTTCTTTTGATAGATATTCAGCCATTTTTTTAATTTTTACCGTTAGTGAACACTGAGATCAGTTACAGCGAGCGCAAATATATAGCTATTTTCTTTAATTCTCAATTATTTGTTTTGATCTTTCTTTCTAGGCATCAAAGACAAAAGAGTCTACTTGGTCTTAGCCTCATTCCACAACGCGTCCATTTCTCGTAAAGTCATGTCATCCAATGACTTAGGTGCATTTTTTTCTATATATTCAAAGCGCTTTTTAAATTTGATATTGGTTTTCGCAAGGGCGGTCTCTGGGTCAATATTTGCGAATCGCGCATAATTTACTAATGAAAATAGGATATCGCCGAATTCTTCCTCTTTTCGCGCTTGAGACTCCGCATTGGTGATTGTTTCATGCATCTCTCCTACTTCTTCTTGCACTTTCTCCCATACCTGGTCTATATTCTCCCATTCAAAACCCACTTGTGCAGTCTTATCTTGCATCCGATATGCTTTCACCAGCGCTGGCAACGACCTCGGCACACCTGATAATACTGACTTCTTGCCTTCTTGCTTTTTCAGCTGCTCCCAGTTCTTCTTTACTTCATCCGCATTTACCACCGTCGCATCACCATATATATGAGGATGTCGGTGAATCAGTTTCTCGCAGCAAAAATTCAGACTATCCGCAATATCGAAGAGCGACTTCTCTTCAGCAATCTTTGCATAGAAAATCAAATGCAACATAATATCACCAATCTCTCCCTTCATCTCCTCATAATCTTTGTCGAGGATCGCATCCGTCAGCTCATAAGTCTCCTCGATAGTAAGATTTCGCAGGCTCTCAAATGTCTGTTTCTTATCCCATGGACATTTCTCACGCAGCTCGTCCATGATATCGAGTAACCTGCCGAAAGCTTTTAATTTTGTATCTTTGTCATTCATTGTTCGATAGATTTCTGACGCTAAAGTAAACTGAATTCTACTGAATATCGTTATTATATAAAAGCACTTTTAATTATGGAGTTTCTATACGTTCTTGGTATCATATTTTTTGTCTTTGGCGTTTCTTTCATCTTGATCAATCTGCGAGGTGTAGTCAAGGGTGAAGATTTCCGCGGTACATGTGCTACCAACAATCCTATGATCAAAAATAAGTTCGGCGACTGTAATGTGTGCGGCAAAACTGCTGACGAAGTTTGCAAGATGCCTGATAACGATAAGCCGAGTATGGCGTAAATAATGCTGAATCTTGAACTCTATTCAAGATGCGCCCGAAGAGTGTATTTGTTTTCCTACCGTAGACGATTGTTTTATCTTTTTTTAGTTTCCAGATCCATAGAACCTGTAGTAGTTAATGTACATTAATATAGTTTCTTAAACGTTTTAGCGCCGCATTCATAATTCATAATTCTTCATTGATAATTATTTTTC
>ENA-ORXR01002159-ORXR01002159.1-marine-metagenome-genome-assembly--contig:-NODE-2159-length-19219-cov-10.147895_pt1 | contig 19219 bp, 6 predicted proteins | sample MGYA00237866_ERZ511479 | MGnify/ENA metagenome assembly ERZ511479 | reverse complement strand
TAAGGCCCGCACGGCGAGTGCAAGTAAGCTTTGCATCTATAGAAAATGTGTTTATGCTTTACTTCTGAATACCCCTATTTATTGAGAACAGATGACATAGTAGCAATATTGATTTTAAAAAGCTATTATTAAGTTTGCTACCAATGTCTAGTGGAACTACTAATTTCTACATAGTAGCATTATTGATTTTAAAAAGCTATTATAAAGTTTGCTACCAATGTCATAGTGGAACTACTAGTTTCTCTAAGCAACGATCTACTATAAATCTAAAAAAGACTGTGAGGAACTGACTTCATAATAATTCAATAAATGAGATTAATATAGAAGCAAGTATCTGGCTATTGAAATCAGCACCGACAATATGTTTTATTCGTTAATTGGTTAACAGTGAAAGAGATAACGTCACTGACCTTGATATGTTGACTATTAGCAGCTGAGCATATAATGAAAGACCAGTTATATGAATTTGAAATTCAATAGCTCGAATTTTGGGTAAGCTTAAAGCTGGATTATGATCAACTAAATAAACCTCCTCTGAAAATTGCTCAGTGTATATGCATAGTCAGGCAATCATTGATTCAGCTGTATGGTACTGTGCCATATTATGCAGTTTTATAAGTGTAGAATCCATATGGAGCCCCAACAGATTTTTATACTGCAGAGATTGATAGGATTAGTACAGAGTAAAATTACATATTTAAAGGACAGATCAACACTGAAAAAGCGACTCCCAATATCCTTGAGAATCGCTTCACATATTAGCTTCTTTAATTTATTTGATCAAGACCATCTTCTTGGTGGCGGTATAGCTTCCACTATCTAATTGATAATAGTAAACACCTTGATCGTGCAACATTGACTGTTCAATGTTGACCACGTGGTGTCCAGCTTTATAAGTGTCAGAAGTCTTATTAACCACTTTGCCGCTTACATCTATAATGGTCAAGGTGACTACACCGTCTACTGGAATCGAGAAGCCTATCTGGGTCTTCTCATCAAATGGGTTTGGCGTATTTTGATCGAGCTTAGCTTTCGTAACATCTTGATCGCTGAAAGTTAATAAGACATTGTGGTGATCAAAGTCATCACCCTGATAAGCCTCTGCTGGCGTAATCGATGAATTGATGATGAATGATTCTGATAATCTTAGATCCTTCTCAGCTTCAAAAGTCAAATTAAATAACTCTCCCTGATGACTCACAGCTTCCTCTGCAAACCAGCTCATAGTCAAGCTTTCCTCGTGTATTCCAATGCTGTTTTCATCCATATCAAGAGCCGCGGCATCTATATCAACAAGCCTGAGCCCGCTGTGATCCAAGGTAAACTGCATTCCAAAATACTCTTTGAAGTCTTTCGCAGATATCGCTATGGTGACCACTTCTCCCTTATTTATCTGCTGATCTTCAATATCAAGACTGAGCGTTCCTATTGATCTGGTCTCTGCTCTCTGTAGATCACTCGCTTTAACTGAGGCATTTACATCTCCGATCTTGACACCTATGAAGTTTTCTTGCATCATAGCGCGATCAAGATTCATGACTAATCTACTATCGACAAATGGCCATGGGCTCATCTCTTGCACGAAGTTGAATTCCTTGTCTAAGAATACCCAACTATTTGTATTAAAGAATTCATTAGTGACTCCAAGAATCATCCTCTTCAGGACTACTAAGTCAATGGTGCTCACATTAAAATCAGCATTTGCATCAGCAGCAATGACTTTATAAGGACTATCTAAAGAATTAATATCTAAGATATGTCTGGATATGACCACGAGATCCAAAGTACTTACTCCATTTAAGTCATCCCCATCTCTTTCTGCCATAATTCTATAATCACTTCCCATGACAACATTTTCAAATGCATAAGAGCCATCAGTAGCATTATTCATCTGGGACTTAGGGTATTCAGGTAATGCGCTATTTATAGTAATCTGAGTGTTATCGATCATCTCTCCAGCTTCTGTAGTCACTTGACCAGCTATCATAGCACCTGAGCCTGATTCATCTACATCTCCAGGTCCTTCTGGACAGACATTTCCATTATCACCCAATCCAAGATTCACATTGCAAAAGTCTCCATTTCCTGTAGCATCCCAGACCCATACATCAAGACTCCTGAAACTACTGAATTCATCACATCTAAAAGTAATGCCATTTTGGTCCTCAAAGCCCTCTTCACCTGGTCTGATAGGTACTTCATCTTCTGGAACTAAGCTGAATCTAAGATCTTCTACTGAGGTACAGTTGTCAAAGCTCCCAAAATCAAACTCCTTACCCCAAACCGCGATCGTCCCGTTGTCTTGCATGAATGCCGTAGTCAGCCCGCTGATGCACAGCGGCGTAGGTGCTTTTTCGTCTCCAAATGTCACAGTGGTTGTCGATGTCGCAGTATTACCGCAACCATCCTTCACTGTCCAAGTGATAAGGTGTACATCTCCAGGACTTCCAGTCTGGGAGTTCATGGTAGCCGTAGCTCCCGTCTCAGTCTTACTCGTGACGAGCTCGCCATCCTTAGTTACGGTGATGACCCAAGTCAGCTTACTGCTGCCAGAGGCAATGCCACCGCAGAAATCTTGAGCTGAAGCCGTGATGGCTTCGTTACCCGTACACGCTGTCGAATCATCTTTTGATGATGCCCCGCCGCTTGTGTTGACGGTGTATTCTGCTGGCCCTTCAATCGTGGGCGCTGAATCATCTACCACTTTTATAAGCTGATCATATGTGTAATATCCATCGGCATCATAGGTCCTATATCTAAAATATACTGGATCTGGATGCACTGGTCCGTGCCCTGAGTCACAGTCCACGCATTCCCCTTGTGCCCAGTCCTCCACAGCTTCGAACGTATCATTAGCCGTATCGTTTTCGTCATCGACATCTTCAGCGTTAGACTCCCATACACACCAATCGATAATGGTCCATCTCTTAATAATTTTTAAGCATGCATCTGAGACGAACACAGTATCAACATTTACATTGTATCCTATTAACCCACAATCAGTGTCGCACCAGCTCGGTGAATCTCCCATCTCATCAGGTATGCAGATGGCTACATCACCCATGGGGATGTTTATATTCTCGAATACCGTAATCGGATCATCGCCTTCTTTAGCATCAGGATTACATTCTAAGTTCACGCCTGTGACGACGGTGCCGTCGTGATGCTTTGGCCATTTGATAGTGCTCGGATCGAATGCGCCAGATCCTGCTTCTATAGTGATGATCTGCTCACAGTATGGGTCTCCAGAGCTCACATCACCATCACCATCAGCATCTACATAGTATTTTCTTATGATGGTACCCGCTCCGCAGCTGCCGTTGGTACTAAGTTCTTCCAGCAACTGTACATCTACTCCACCCTCACACGCTCCACCGATCATTCTTGGACCAGGCATATCAGCCATCTCTCCCGCACACTCTATGGTGACTGGCTCACAGATCATTGTAGCCACAGCCTTATTAACCACATTGACGCTGACCATACAGAAGTTTACATTACCATTAGTGTCGGTAGCTATAAGCATAACCATGACATCCTCGCCCACATCCTCACAGCAGAATTTAACAAAGTCGCCAGCTACAGTGATATCTCCAAGGTTCTCATTGTCATAGATGCAGTTATTTTTACCAGCAGGGCCACCGAGATCTACGGTTTCTGTAATCGGACTACATGATTGCGGTCTATAACCTAAGAAGTTGCCTGCACAATCTGTGACTGTCTCAGACCAATCTTCCATCCTGACTACGGTAAAACTAACTTCGCCACAGCCTGAATCGTGTGTCCCCAGATCAAAGCTCTCTGCTAAGACTTTTGCTACACCATCTCCATCTTCTGAATTAGGATCAAAAGTGAGGGTCACCTGTAGCCTATCCTGGCATACCATACTAGGTGGTACATTATCACTTACAAATATAGGCATGATGACCTCAGTCTTATTGCCACACTCATCAGCCACCAGTCCTCTAAGCTGAATGGTATCACCAGTAGGCCAGAGATCCAATGCATATCCATCTACGATAGTCCCCTCTGATGCAGACCATTTTACGTCAAATTCGCTGGAACAATTGTCCACAATCTCCAAATCTGGAAGCTTCACTTTTGCTGAGCAGGTCCAGGGATCTGTGCTGACTAGTTTAGCACTCGGTGTCTTAACAATAGGCGCTGTCTGATCAGAAATTTCTATATTTTGAATTCCGGTTTCTCTTACAGAAGAATCACACCAGTCGATGATCACCCATTCTCTAACGATCTTTTCACCTCCCGCACAAGCTGAAAATTTAAGATCATCGTATGTTACTAAGAGGTTACATAGTCCTTCTCGTATAGGCACTAAAGGCCTGCTGAACGTACCTGGTATAATAGTATCAGGCTCTTTGACTTCTACAAATACTTTATCCACTACGGTTAGCAATACCCATTCCACAGAGCTGGTCCCATCTTTAAAGACGACCTCTTGCAATACCATCTGCTCTCTCGTACCCACGATACTGTCCTTGTGAGTGATCTTATCTCTGAAGATTGTGTCTGGAACTACGGGTGAGTGTAAGTCAATGAAACTGGGATAGGCCGCAGCGCCACTACCTGTTAGAGCCTCAATATATTCAGGACTTCCAAACAAGAGTGAAGCATCAACATCAATATCAGTATCACAGTCTACTTCTAAGTTACGTGGAAATAATATCTCAGTGTTACCAGCTCCAGGTCTGATATCCAGCTTTTCTTGACTATAGGCTTGGGTAGCGAGTATCACCTTGGAGCGCTCGCCATGCATCTCTATTACAGCTGTGTAAGTGACGACTTTGATGACTCCATTGGGATCACACATTTTACCAGATTCTGATTCTGTGGCGATGATGTCTCCTATGATCGTGGCAGCACACCCGTTGTTAATGAGGTCAGTAGCCTCCTTAAGCGTGATGAAAGCCTCCGGCTCTCCAGCTCCACACCAGCCTGCACAGGCTGGATCAACTTCACAACTAGGTACGCTTATTTTATATTTGTAATTGCCTTTAGCCATCGCTACATCGGAAGTAAATGTGACCATGTAAGAACCATTAGGCAGTGTGCTAATATCTATCATATCACTATCCCCTTCTGAAGTCAGTGTACCTGATGATATGACTGCAGCTCCACTAGTCAGTTCCCAACTTACAGTTCCTAAGGACCATATGGGCTTACTAAGTGTCCCAGAATTATATTTAAGATTAGTAAAACTTTCGATCAATAACATTTCTTGGCATGCATCCGTCTTATCCACAGTCAGCTTCACAGGCGCATCACCAGAGTTGCTGATGGTGCCGTCTTGCATATGCATATCCCCCGCTACGTAGTCGCAGACCGTGCTAAGATTTGGAAGGATATTGGATTCAAAGATAATCTCTCCCCAGCAACTGTTTTGGCTACATTTGCTGATGACCTTATAGGTCAGAGTCTGTCCTATCTGAGCTGCGGTCAGCGTATCGCCTATAAGAGTGCCATTTTCATCAGTGGCTTCAATAGTGTAATTCGAGTCATCACCATAGGCTCCCTCTAAAAGCATATCTGGAGTCAATGCTACAAAGCATTCTAATCCAACACTAATCTGTAAGCCCACGTTACAAACTAACGCTGGACATCTTACAGGTATGATAGTCGTGGTAGGATCATCAGGTCCACCTGTCTCTCCAGGATCATTAGGATTAGATGAATCTGAATTATCAATAATATCTGGTCCAGAAGGTGGTGTGCCAGAAACCACAGCTTGATTGACTAAGCTACCGCTGACAATATCGCTTTGAGTTAGAATGTAAGTAGCCGTGGCTATTCCACACTCTCCAGGTGCTAATGTACTTGGTGTAGTAGGCCCAGGAATAGGCAGTGTTCCTGTGCCCGTGAATAATGCTGCACTCTCAGTGACGGTGACATTAGTAAGCGTGACATCGCCACAGTTACATGATTCATAAGTATAAGTGACAATATCTCCAGGGTCTCCAGTGCCGTTGGCACCTAAATTGATGGCCGAGCTCTTAGTTATAGAGATACAGGGGTTTGAGACATCCACTTCAGTTGGATCACTATCCATGATAGCAGGGGTATCATTATTGGGAGTGGCTACGACATTCGCTACGTTGGTGAAGTCCGCTGTAACATTATCAATAGTACACGTATAGCTAAATATCTCGCCGATGGCTAAAAAGCTAACGACCGTATCACAGGATGGTGAAAGAGGATCAGATACTACCACATTGGTTAAATCTACATCTCCCGTGTTGGAGACCGTAATTTCAAAGGTAGCAGTACCACCGCTTACTACCTGTTGATTATCAGTGCCATCCGCAGCTGTCTTGTCGATCTCTACAGCAGGTATTAATTGCACGACCACTTCAGTTGGATCACTATTCATGATAGCAGGGGTATCATTATTTGGAGTCGCTACGACATTTGCTACGTTGGTGAAGTCCGCCGTAACATTATCAATAGTACACGTATAGCTAAAGTCTTCCCCGATGGCTAAGAAGCTCACAACCGTATCACAGGATGGTGAGAGTGGATCAGATACCGCTACGTTGATTAAATCTACATTTCCCGTGTTGGAGACCGTAATTTCAAAGGTAGCAGTACCACCGCTTAGTACCTGTTGGCTATCTGAACCATCCGCAGCTGTCTTTGCGATAGTAATAGCTCCATTCGTAAAGATCTCCACTTCGGTTGGGTCCATGTCAGTGACAACTGGCCCACCGCCATCTGGCTCACCGCTGGCTGATGCCACATTTGTGAAATCGGATGTGACATTATCAATTGTGCAAGTATACATTCGATCTTCACCTGCGCCTAATGTCCCTATAGTGGTATTACAGTCTGGTGATAGAGGATCAGAGACTACAACATTATTAAGTGTGACAGGCCCCGTATTAGTCACGGTAATCTCAAAGGTGGCAGTACCTCCTGCGACTATTTGCTGACTGTCTGAGCCGTCTATGGCAGTTTTGTCTATGGTTATCGCTGGGAAGAGAACGACTACTTCTGAAGGGTCAGAATCTGTCGCATTCATACTTCCATCCTCAGGCGAACCGACGACATCTGCCGTATTTGTGAAGTCCGCAGTAACGTCTGCTGATGAGCATGTATAAGTAAATGTCTGACCAGGAGTAAGCGTCCCTATCATATTATCACATGCTGGGGATGCAGGATCTGAAACCTCTACATTATCAAGTGTGATATTACCCGTGTTAGTCACTGTAATGGAGAATCCTGCTGGAGTACCGACTGATACAGACTGGGTATCCGTCCCGTCTGGTGCTGTCTTGACAATAGCTATTGAAGCATTGCATTGTTCTGGAGCTGTCGTTACAGTTGAGACTGGACTGATGCAATCAGCTGGTATACAGTCTTGAGTCTCAAAATTAGAGACGGTGTAGGATCCACCTGATCCTGCACCAGTATCATAGTAAGTGACTTTTATCTGAGTCACACAATCATCAAAGAGCACATCGAAAGCATGCTCGGGCAGCTGATTGATTTGAATCTGGCAAGCTGGCCCATCAGGGGTGAACATATTGCCAGACTGATTGACACAGGAACCGAGATTCGATGTCGTATAACTGACTGGAGTTGCTCCGTTAAATGCTTCTAATATCATCACATCAGTCTGATCGATATCCCAGATGGTGACGCCTAAGTCACACACTGGCTGAGAGAAATTGTAGAAATTCATCATGTTATTACTCGGACCATCAGAATTCTGCACACCAAATCGGATGCCTATATCTCCAGTGGTTTGAGAATTATTGATGGATTCTTCATCGACAAATGCCGAGCCAGCCGTGATGCTAGTGCCTAAGGTCATCGTAGCTCCACCCACCATCACAGGAGGATCAGCTGTCAAAAAAGCTACCACAGGGTCTGAGCTTCCTTCTAAATCAGAGAAGTCAGCTGAAGAAGTCACTGTACAGACATCAGCTCCAGTACCCATCTCTATGCATCTAGTCATGATGCTGATAGCTACATTATTATTATATACTGGCATGGCAGTAGACCAGTTGATACCATCCATTGAATATTCTAACATTGACCCTACTGGGCAGCCTGAGCTGACGACTATGCTACCACCTACTAAGGGATTACACGTTTTGTCCGTCACAGACAGTGCTGGCGCTGGTAAGTCACATATATCCACCACTACCTCACTTACATCACTATCGCTCGCAGGAGGACTCCCGTCAGTAGGATTACCAGTCGCTGACGCCGCATTGGTAAAATCTGCGCTGACATTGCTGATACTACAGCTGTAGGTCACACTTCCAAGCACGGGAAGTGTAGCTATTGTCATGTCACAGGCTGGCGAGAGTGGATCTGAGACGACAACATCATTCAGAGCTATATCACCTGTATTAGTCACAGTAATATTAAACTGAGCGGTACCTCCCTCTGGAACAATCTGCGTATCTGAGCCGTCAATCGCCGTTTTTTCGATTTCAATTCCTGGTGATGACTCGACTATGACCTGGGATTGGTCCATATCTTCTAATTGCACTCCTCCTCCATCTGGATCAGCGGTGACACTAACCTCATTAGTATAAGATCCATCGAAATCAGGATCCGTGCACGTGTAGACTTCCATGGTTCCTGGTAGTAGCTGTGCAAAGACCATATCGCAATCTGGTGCTAAGGGATCACTTATGATCACATTATTAAGCACTGTGTTACCTGTATTCATGACGACAATCTCGAATGTAGCAGTACCGCCAATAGGGACTGTCTGCACATCCATGCCATCCAGAGCTGATTTCATAATACTAATGCCTGGGGCTAAGACGATCACAGAAGTCTGATCACTGTCCATCACCTGTGGGCTACCGTCTTCTGGGTCTCCAGTCACGAAAGCCATATTTATGAATCCCATGGTGACATTCTCTAAGGAGCATGTATATGTCTGGGACTCCATTGGAGCGAGTGTCGCAATAACTAAAGCACACATCGGCGCCTCAGGATCTGTGACTGTCACATTATTAAGCGTTACATTTCCCGTATTAGTAACTGTTATGCTAAATTCCGCTGTTTCATTTAACAATATAGTTTGCATGTCAGCAGGGTCCATATCTCCAGGACTTTTTACGATTTCGATAGCAGCCATACAAGTTACAGGGGATGCAGTCACCGTAGTTACTGGACTCACACAGTCCTCTCTGCATGCTTCTCCTTGAATATTAGAAATAGTGTATGATCCACCGTTACCCAGCATAGTACCATTGTCATAGTATGTTATATCAATGGCGTCTATGCAATCATCAGCTGTAATCATCACGGCGTGCCGTACTGCTAAATTGGTATTAGGTGCTTGTACTTGACATGCTGCACTTGCGATAGTGGTAAAGGTATTGCCTGACTGAGTGACGCAGGTCATCGGGTCTAAGGGTGTGACTGAATAAGTTACAGCGTTTCCGCCATTAGACAAGTTCAGTACCATTTCATCAGTTTGATCTATGTCCCAAATTATAAATGAGACATTGCACACACTTTCGGATAGATTGTATCCATTCATCATATTATTTGCTGGTCCTATCGCCGCACCTACTCCAAATTTAATCCCAACTGCACCAGTTGTCTGAGATGCATTAATTTCTTCTTCATCGGCTATTGCTGTTCCATTATATATAGGTGCATCTAAAGTCAAGATTGCAGAACCTACCATGATGGCCGGAGTAGCATTGTTCACGGCAACCACCGCATCAGTACTACCATTGAGAGGCATGAAGTCAGCCTCAACCATCATGCACATCCCCTCGTCGAAGCAGCGAGCTGTGAATGACGTCGGATATGCAGGTTGAACTAAGCTCCAGGTAAGCCCATTGTCCACAGAATATTCTAATATTCCAGTAGTACAATTTTCAGCTACATAGCTGCCATCCATGACGGGACTACAAGTATTATCAATGACTGTGATGGTGGGGGAATCAATAACAGGGCATTGAGCTATGCTGAGATGAACTGCACAGGCAGATACAAATAGCACCAAGAGGCTATGGGATAAAGTCTTCATCATGTTGTCTCAGGTTTGATAGGACGCTAGTATAAAAAAATACTTATGGGGTTTGACACTAGCAGTAATAACTCAATGTCGCCTTTTAGACGCTCAGAATTATAGATGGTCAACGGTATTTTACGTATAGTGAATTATATAAATATATATATAACTGATTAGTAGTTTATTAGAGAAGAACTCGATATGTTAAATATGCTTGAAACAGCTACGATATGAGAATATAGTTCATATATACCTTATCTCTATATTTCTATCTACACAGCTAAAATTAATGGAAATAAAAGAATAGTATGCTCAATTCATCTATATATATCCTATTGATAATTAATGTTATACGTAATCAGTAATTTATAATTTATCAGATAATTTAAGTGATATGTGTAGTTTATTTGTAGATGGCAAGGTCCTTCATGTAGACGGTCTGTAAGAAATCTATACTAATCTCAAGATAGCGCTTTGGCCCATTGAAAGTTAGAATGCAGACAGAAGCTTATTTTAGCATTATAAATGAGTGTCTCGCCTACTAATAAAAGATGGATTCTGCACAGGATACTGTGGCTGTTCGCATTCTCGTATTCGAATTATTGTAGCCTTATGGCTCAGTCAGATAAAATCTCAGCTGAAGATTATATTGACCAATACATCAACAAATTAGATGAAACCAACAATTTTGACTTTAATCAATTGTATGATCGAATCACAGGCCTATTAGCTCAACCATTAAATATAAATGAAGCCAGTAGAGATGACTTGCAAGGCCTCTATATACTTGACGACATCAAGATCAATTCGATCTTAGCTTACAGAGCTATGCACGGTGCATTTATCAGTGAGTATGAGCTGCAAGCAGTCCCTAAATTAGATCTTCAAGATGTCAAATCGCTGACTCCGCTCATCACTGTCGCAGAGAATAATAGCTTGCAGGGTGAGTCCATTCAAGATTTAATACGATCCGGTAGACATGAAATATTCTTACGATGGTCGGCAGTGGCTGAGCAGCAAAGAGGATATACTCTAAATAATGCAGGAGAAAAACGATTCCTGGGAGATAGAAATAGACTATATGGTCGATACAAATACTCTAAGGAAGATAAGATCAGTTTTGGCCTGACTGTGGATAAAGATGCTGGCGAAGAATTCTTCACTGGCAGTAATCGCCATGGCTTTGATTTTTATTCATTTCATTTTTACCTAAGGGACTACAGTCAGCGGCTGAAGCAAATAGCTCTTGGCGATTTCAGCATCAGTTTTGGTCAGGGCCTGATCATGCATAATCAGTTTGGCCTGTTCAAAAGTGCCTACGTTACAGATGTTAAGAAGGGTACCCGAGTTATCAAGCCTTATACCTCTGTCAATGAATATAACTTTTTTAGAGGCGCGGCAGTTACGCTCAGACTCGCTGAACGCATTGAGCTCAGCACATTTGCTTCAAGTAGACGTATAGACACTAATCTACTGAACGACGATGTTCCCAATAGACCCCTGGTATTCAGCTCTATTCGTCAGGATGGGAATCATCGGACTCTCTCAGAAATAGAAGATGAGCGAACCACGCGGAGGACCACAGCAGGATCACGACTTACATATGCACATCGAAGATTTCGCGCATCAGCTAACGTGCTTTATGATGCTTTCAGCCGTGAATTCAAACCACGCGATCGACCGTATAATGAGTTTAGGTTCAGAGGAAAAAGTCTGACCAATGCCAGCATAGACTTTGGATACAGCATTAAGAATATCAACGCTTTTGGGGAGCTAGCCGTCAGTGATAACGGAGCGCCCGCAGCATTATTGGGCGCACTGCTCAGCCTCAGTCGCAAGACCGATCTATCCATTCTCTATCGAAACTATGCAAAGGATTATCAGAATCTATGGGCTGATGGATTTGCTGAGACGTCTAATACCACTAATGAAAGAGGCCTGTACGTGGGCTTGCTTCATCGCATCAATCAGCAATGGCAACTGGCAGCTTATGCAGATCATTGGCATCATCCCTTCAAAAGATTTAGAGTGGACGAGCCAAGTCGAGGCCGCGAATACCTGCTTAAACTGAGCTACGAAAAGAGAGATAAAATCCAGACTTATATCCAATATCGTTATGAAAAGAAACAAAGGAATAAGTTAAGCTCCGACACACAGATAGAACCGCTAATTACGATTATCCTCCACCGGCTGAGGCTAAATAATAACTGGCAGATGACTCCTCAACTTTCACTCAGTCAGCGCATCGAATTATCATTCTTCGATGAAAAAACCAAATCCTCAGGCATTCTGCTCTATCAAGATATTAAATGGAAAAGTATGGAATCGCCTTTTGCATTTTCTATGAGAGCCAGTTATTTTAATGTCAGTGATTTTGATGCGCGTATTTATGCCTATGAGAATGACTTAATTAATAATTTCTTTATACCATTTTTTAATAATCAAGGATTCAGAAGCTATTTAAATCTAAGGTACAATTGGAATTACCACGTCACTACTGAATTAAGAATTGCGAGAACCCATTATTTAGATATCGACGTTATTAGCAGTGGCAATAATAGGATAGATGGAAATCATCGGACAGATATTAAGTTGCAAGCAAGATTAAGGTTTTAAATATCCTACTCATCTTATTCTCATTGAAAGGTGTGGTGATTGATTAGTCATCTCATTCTCAATAAAGTCATTATTGCATATGCTGCTTTGATAAGATATATGAAACTGATGCACCCTGGTAATTAACTCTCAAAGAAAAACGGGGACATTGTAAAAATTCGTTGTCATGATCTCTACCTAAAATCTTGATAATCGAAACCTGTCACTACTGCTTTTCACAGTCCTTCGTAGTAGGCTACCAATATATATCACCTATGGCGTAACTATGCGTACTTCTGAAACTTCCTATATACAACAACATGACGAATTAAATCCCACGCTTAGTAATCTTCGTATAGTAAATATTTCTTTCTTATTAATTGAAAATCTTTCAGCCCACTCTGCCAGCTCTGTCTTATCTCTGCCGCGGATAGGCCTTGTTCGATTTGCTGCTTCAGTAAAGGAGTGCCAGCTAACTTGTCAAAGAAATTATTGTCCAAAAAGAAATCCTCTCCATGACTATTGAGCTCCTGATAAAACTTTATCAGCCAGTCTAATCGTAATTGATTCTGAGACTTAATCCACCTAAGATCAAGCTGAGTCAGGTCCTCACCATAACACATCTTACCTTGGTGTTTAGGGTATTTTGACCCTGGACCAGAAAGTGGTTTAAATGCAAATTCAGACACGATCGATGGGTGACCAACTACTTGAAATTGCTGATTAGTACCCCGACCAATACTGACGTGAGTCCCTTCAAAAAAGCAGAGTGAAGGATATAATAATATTGATCTTAGATTAGGTAGATTAGGTGAGGGCTTCACCGGGAGATCATATAGCGTATTGTGATCATAAAAGCTACAGGGTATCACAGTCAAATCAGCTTGTACATCACCCTCTAGCCACATCTCACCATTCACCATCAGAGCATACTCTCCGATCGTCATGCCATAGACCACTGGCACCTGATGCATCCCAATAAACGAGCTAAGCTCTGGCAGGAGAATGGGCCCATCTATATAATGTCCATTAGGATTAGGTCTGTCTAAGACCATCACGGGTACCTGACTGGTAGCTGCCGCCTCCATCACATAAGTCATCGTGGAGATATAGGTATAGAATCTGACACCGACGTCCTGTATATCAAAAATGATGATGTCTAATCCTGACATGTGGGCCACTGTCGGCTTCCTATTGTCACCATAGAGCGAAATGACTTCTATGCCTTTATATAGATTATCTTGAACCTTCTCCCCTGCATCAGCCTCTCCTTTAAATCCGTGTTCGGGGGCAAATATTTTAGTCACGTTCACATCTAATGCCAGCAGCGTATCTATTAAGTGGGTGGTGCCTACCCTACTCGTATGATTGATCACTAATCCCACCCGCTTACCATCCAGATCAGGCACGTATAGCGGTAGTCTTTCTGCCGCTGGTATCACATCATGCTCTATCTGAGCTGCAGCCTTTTCAGCGGTATATTGACTCGTATTAAAATTATTTTCTATATTTCCGCGACATGACATCAGAGAAGAGCAGGTCACTAAGATCATCAACAAACCTATCATTCTGCTATGGCAAAACGTAAGTATGCCATTGTAGATATCGAAACGACTGGAGGGCTTTACAGGCGCGATAAGATTACAGAAATTGCGATTGTACTTCATGATGGATCTAAGGTATTAAATCAGTTTAGCACTTTGGTCAATCCTGAAAGATCTATACCTCCAGAGATCACTCGTATAACGGGTATTACGAATGCCATGGTGCGAGACGCACCCAAATTTTATGAAGTAGCCAAGGATATAGTAGAGCTATTAGAGGGCTCCATATTTGTGGCACACAATGTCCGGTTCGATTATACCTTTATCAAAAATGAATTTAAGGCGTTGGGTTATACCTTTACGAAGCGTCAACTATGCACTGTGAAGCTCTCCAGAAAAGCGTTTCCCAGACTGACCTCCTACAGTCTTGGTAACTTGATCAAGCACTTCGGTATTAAAGTCAATGCCAGACATCGAGCTTTAGATGACACCTTAGCTACTGTTGAGTTATTTGAAAAAATTGTCAATCAATTCGATGAAAAGGATGAGCTCAAAGTGTTTATTAATCAAGGCATCAAGGAAGCTCAGCTACCTAAGGGCATCAGCATAGACCAGCTGCATGATCTCCCCGAAGAGTCTGGTGTCTATTATTTTATCAATGCGCACGGACGAGTCGTCTACATCGGTAAGGCGAAAGATATAAAGGCAAGGGTCTTTCAGCACTTTAATAAAATCACAGTCAAGGCGGCAAAACTGTATCAGCAAGTCAGCGAAATCAGTTATGAGCTCACTGGTAATGAGCTCATCGCCTTGCTGCACGAAGCCAGTGAGATAAAGCAGCGTCAGCCAGAGATCAATAAAGCCATGCGACGTAAAGACTTCCCCTATTTCTTAAATCAGTCCGTAGATGACGATGGCTATCTGACCTTAGAAGTACTCAGAACCAGCGATAAAAATCTATTTCATGCCAATCAACTTCATGAATATGATAAACTAGGCTACGGTCGAAATCACCTAATCACTCTGATGCAGGACTACTACATCTGCCAAGAGAAGGTGTCTTGTCGCGGACTCACACATTTGGTCTGTCATTGCGGCGGTACCTGCGAAAAGCCTAATATCAATAGTCATAATGAATGCATTCAGCAACTGACTTCAGATCTTAAATCGTTGTTTGACTATGACTTCATCATCGTGGACGAGGGGCGCAGCTCTGGCGAAAAGTCTGTCGTGCTCATCGAAGAAGGTCGGTATCATGGCTATGGGTACATCAGTGAAGAAGATGTACAGTATGGCATAGAGGAGATCAAAGAAGCCATCCGAGAGACCACCTTCTACCCGATCATGAATAAGATCATCTGGAATTATCTTCAGCACCATAAGCCGAGGATTATTAGAATTTGAGTGTTGGTAGGAATATACGGCTAAGAAGCCACGAAAATAACACAGACTTAGTGGTCCTAAAAACTGAGAAAAGAGTTACCATGTGATCAAATCCTACGTTCAAAATCAAAGACAGCCAAGTATTGAAATGTGATTTCATGTTGCAGAAATGCTAAATGCAGACGTAAGGGACCTAATAGAGTCAAACAAATAATTAATAAATGAGCGAAGAACAGAAAAAACAACTCGAACGACAACTTTGGAATATAGCCAATACCCTTAGAGGTAAAATGAATGCAGATGAATTCCGAGATTACATCTTAGGATTTATTTTCTATAAGTATCTGTCTGAAAAGATAAATATCTATGCCAATAATATTCTAAAACCTGACGGCATTCTATTCACAAGTATAAATGAAGAGTCTAATGTAGGTGTAGAATATATCGAAGCCATCAGAGAAGAAGCCTTGGAAAAATTGGGCTATTTCCTTAAACCATCTGAACTGTTCAGTGAAGTGGCTAAAAGAGGTAATTATGATAGTGAAGGAAGTCCCTTAGTCAAGGAAGAAGAATCAAGTTATGGTTCAGCATCAAACTTCATCTTAGAAGACCTTCAGAAAATACTCAACAATGTACAGAACAGTACGATGGGTACTGAGAGTGAAGAAGACTTTGATAACCTTTTCGAGGATATGGATCTTAACTCTACCAAACTCGGAAAATCACCTGAAGCTCGAAATGAAATCATAGCCAAAGTCCTAGCTCACCTAAACAAGATAGACTTCAAATTAGAAAATACAGAGTTAGATGTATTAGGTGATGCTTATGAGTATCTTATAGGTAAATTTGCCAGTGGTGCTGGTAAAAAAGCAGGTGAATTCTATACGCCACAAGAAGTGAGTATTGTATTAGCCAAGCTTGTCACAACTGGAAAAAAGAAACTGAAATCTGTGTACGATCCCACTTGTGGTAGTGGTTCTCTACTCCTACGTGTAGCTAAAGAAGTAGATGAAGTGAATAACTTCTACGGGCAAGAACTCAATCGTACCACCTACAACTTGGCAAGGATGAATATGATCCTGCACGATGTTCACTATCGCAAATTTGACATCAAGCAAGAAGATACTTTAGAAAATCCCCAACACCTAGATCATCGCTTCGAGGCTATTGTAGCCAATCCACCTTTTTCGGCCAATTGGTCAGCTAACCAACTCTTTATGAGTGACGATCGATTTAGTCAATATGGGAAATTAGCGCCGAAAAGTAAAGCGGATTTTGCCTTTGTACAGCACATGGTACATCACTTAGCGGAGAATGGGCAGATGGCAGTAGTCCTTCCACATGGCGCATTGTTCCGTGGAAGTGCCGAGGCACTCATTCGGAAGTACCTGATTGAAGAAAAGAACTTCCTCGATACCGTGATCGGTCTTCCCGCCAATATTTTTTATGGGACAAGTATTCCTACCTGTATTCTCGTCTTCAAGAAATGTCGAGAACATCCAAAAGATATTCTGTTCATCGATGCCAGTGCGCACTTTGATAAAGTGAAGACCCAAAATATGTTACGTGCCGATGACATAGATAAGATTATTAGCACCTACCGTAATCGTACTACCGAAGATAAATACAGCTATGTCGCAAGTTTAGAGGAAGTCGCCGAAAACGATTACAACCTCAATATCCCACGTTATGTAGATACCTTCGAGGAAGAAGAACCCATTGATATCAATGCCGTAGCGGATGACATCAAAAACCTAGATCAAGAACTCCAAGAAACGGATGCATTGATCGCATCCTTCTGCCAAGAATTGGGCATAAAAACACCCTTTTAGTATGAAAAACTTGACCAATATTTTTTTGTTGTGGGCGTGCCCCTGCGGGTCGGGCTATCCGGCACTCTCTGGGCTGCGCTCCGTTCAAACAACACCTCCTATCCCTCACGCAAAAAATACTATCCATGAAAACTGAAGTTCAACAATTAATACCTGAGTTGCGGTTTCCTGAATTTGAGGAGGAATGGGAGAAAAAGAAATTAAAAGATATATTAGAATTCAAAAATGGAATTAATGCATCCAAAGATGATTATGGCTTTGGCTTTAAATTCATAAATGTTTTAGACATAATCGAAAATGACTTTATTACTCATGACAAAATTATTGGAAAAGTAAATGTTTCTCAAGAAATTTTTGAAAAGAACCTTGTTCAATATGGCGATATCTTATTTCAAAGAAGTTCTGAGACTCGTGAAGAAGTCGGACAATCAAATGTGTATTTAGATAAAGGAAATAGTGCAACTTTTGGAGGTTTTGTTATCAGAGGAAGAAAGATAGGAGAATACGATCCCTTTTTCTTTCATTTGTTATTGAAGTCTTCAATTGCACGAAAAGAAATTACTTCAAAAGCTGGAGGTAGTACAAGATATAATGTAGGACAAGGTATTTTATCTTCAATAGTTTTGTCATTTGCTGGTTTACCCGAACAACAAAAAATCGCCTCCTTCCTCACCATCATAGACAGCCGCATCCAAGCCTTGGAAAAAAAGAAAAGCAGCTTAGAGCAATACAAAAAAGGCGTGATGCAAAAAATCTTTACCCAAGAGATAAGATTTAAAGATGAAGATGGGAAGGATTTTCCGGAATGGGAGGAGAAGAAGTTGGGGGAGGTTTATTCATTCTTATCAACAAATTCTTTTTCAAGAGACAAATTGAATTATGATAAAGGTAAAACAAGAAATATCCATTATGGAGATATTCATACTAAGTTTTCAAGCGCCTTTAAAATAAAAAATGAGAAAGTCCCATATATAAATGATGACGTTGACATATCACAAATTAAAGATGAAAGTTTCTGCCAAGAAGGTGATATAGTAATAGCTGATGCCTCTGAAGATTATGCAGATATTGGAAAAACAATTGAGTTGGTAAAACTACACGGGGAAAAACTATTGGCTGGGCTTCATACTTTTCTTGCCAGACCAATATCAACTAATACTAAGGTTGGCTTCTCGTGCCATTTGTTTAAGTCATGGAAAGTTAGAAAGCAGATTATGATAATAGCCCAAGGGACTAAAGTTCTAGGTATTTCAAAGGGTAGAATGTCTAAAATTTCTATTGAGATTCCTTCTATTCAAGAACAAACCCACATCGCCAATTTCCTCACAGCCATCGATAAAAAGATAGCATTGGTCAATGAACAGATAGAAAAGACCAAGGCATATAAGAAAGGTTTGTTACAAAAAATGTTTGTGTAGGATGGATAGGAAATTACATAATAGAAAATCCATACGATTACAAGGATACGATTATACACAGGCAGGATTGTATTTTGTAACCATCTGCACACAAAATCGTGAACATTTATTTGGCAAAATAAACGATGGGCAATTGATATTAAATGAACCTGGTAAAATGATTGAAATCGAATGGTTAAAATTGACAGACCGTTTTAAAAATATACGATTACACGAATACATTGTCATGCCGAACCATTTCCACGCCATATTGGAAATCGTAGGGGCGACCCTTGTGGTCGACCCGGATGATAAAATTACCCCAACCGGAAACGGGCAACCACAAGGGATTGCCCCAACCGGAAACGGGCAACCACAAGGGATTGCCCCAACCGGAAACGGGCAACTACAAGGGATTGCCCCAACCGGAAACGGGCAACCACAAGGGATTGCCCCAACCGG
>ENA-ORXR01002155-ORXR01002155.1-marine-metagenome-genome-assembly--contig:-NODE-2155-length-19233-cov-145.715598_pt1 | contig 19233 bp, 18 predicted proteins | sample MGYA00237866_ERZ511479 | MGnify/ENA metagenome assembly ERZ511479 | reverse complement strand
GTTCCGGGGGTTGCGCTACGCTCCACCCCCGGCTACTGTCTTCCGTCCCTCCGGGACTCAGCGACATGGCCCATAAACTTTCAAAAACCAGAGCACTAGCCAGATGTCACCGCGAACGCGGCTCGTGCCAAGTTCGCTCCCGATCGACCCAGAGAATTTGAAAAGTTTGACTCATTTAGTCACGAATCGACAAAGCAAGGATCTAAGCCGCCCCCAAGCAAAGCATTTGAATGTGAAATTTAAAATCGCCTCCGTCCAGCCCCCACAGCCGGCGTTTTCCTTTGTCCCAAGTTCCGCCTGATTCCCCATGAACGACGACACCACCCTCGACCCCAACACCAACAACGGCCCCGCCTGGAACGCCCGCTATCTCGACGACGACATCCCCTGGGACAAACAAGCCCCCTGCCCCGGACTGGTCGACTGGCTCGCCGACCAAGCCGAAGAAGCAGTGCCCCCCAAACTCGGCCGCTGGCTCGTCCCCGGTTGCGGACTCGGCCACGATGTCCAAGCCCTCGCCGACGCCGGCGCCGACGCCCTTGGCATCGACCTCTCCCCCGCCGCCGCCAAACGCGCCACCGCCCTCGGCCGCACCGTCCTCGTCGCCGACCTGTTCGACCTCCCCGCCGACTGGGCCGGCACCTTCGATGGCGTCTGGGAACACACCTGCTTTTGCGCGATCCACCCCGAACAGCGCGACGCCTACGTCGCCGCCGTCCACCGCGTCCTAAAACCGAATGGCAGCTTCCTCGGCATCTTCTTCGACGCAGAATCCGACGGCACCGAAGGCCCGCCCTTTAAAGCCCGGTTCGACACCGTCCGCACCCACTTCGCCACGAGGTTTCAAAACGTCCCCAGCGCCCCGAACTGGGTCCCGCGCCGCCAACACCGCGCCGCCGCCGAACGCATGCTGTTACTACAACGATAGCTGACTGTGATGTTCCTTATTGGGCAGGGACCTTACGGAAAGCCAAGGAAGCCACGTCCAATCATCCAGCTCATGGTATTAGTAATACTCGCGGATATATGAGTAAGCCCTCTCGAACAGAGCTTGTTCCTTGTGGAGCTGGTACTTGAGCAGCTCCTTCCGCAGCGCCTTCTGAACTTCCTTTTGGCCAGACGTCGAATCTTGCCAGCCATCGTACCGGACCGTCTTCACGATGGCGTCGATGTCGTTGACGATGCGCTCGACCACGGCGGGGGTTTGCTCGGTCTTTAGTTCATGAAACAGCTCGGTGAGGGCGGCTTTGGCGCTGCCTCGCTCGGACTCACTGAGCGCATCGCGTTCGGCGACGACGGTGTCGCGGGCGATCTTGCATAGCTCTTTTACGAACTCGATGCTTTGGATGAGTCCTTTTTCAGCGCGGTCACGAAGGCTTTCAAGGCGTTCGCTGAGATCTTTGAACTTGGGATCGCCTTCGTGCTTCTTGAGGCGCTTCGCTAATTCTTTTTGGAGCTGCTTCACTTTGGCGGGGTCGCCCATCTCGGCGATGTTGTCGATCACGTCGGCGTCGAGGACGTACTTTGTGAACACAATAGTCGATCAGTGATCCTTCAAGTTTTGGAGACGTGAGATTTCTCTCAATTTGCGTCTCTGCGAAACGTCTCGCGGACTCCGACAAGGCACCGTTTTTGACGACCGCCCTGTCAGCTGCCCAGAGGAGTCCAGCAAATTTGGCTTGCTGATCTTTGGGAGGAAGGAGGAACTTTTCCTTTTTCAATTTTGTCCAATTGATCGTCGGGGATAGCCCGCCCACTGAAATATCTACTGCCCGGTGCATGAACTGGTCGGAGTGTAAGAAGAAAGGAAAGAGTCCAGGATCGATCACCTCAGGTTTTGCACGCAAGACTAGTGAGTGCGCGGAGCAGAATCCATCAAACTTACAAATAGCAGCCTTTCGTTGGTAGGCGCGACGGCGACCAAAGATGACGTCGCCTGAATAGCAGCGCAACTTAGTCCCTTTGACATCCTCGCGCTTCCCGAAACGTCTAATATGGATAGACTCAGGGTCGATGTGTTCTAAACCGACGTATGTTTCTAGGTCAGTGGTTGTGGGATCGATGCGCTCCCCGATGCTCTGCGCAATTTGTCCGAAAGGCAACTTTTGCCAGGCCGACTTGTCCAAGTTTTTTAACGATTGAGTCGACATGTCAGTTCAAGGTTTTGAAGAGATTTTTCATACTTGATTTCAGCTCATTGCGGGATTCGAGCCAGTTCTGGACGGCCTGATCGAGGGTAATGCTTTCTCCACTAGTATCGACGTTGCTCAGGTAGAGGGCGATATTGAGACTCGCATCGTGCTCGGTGACCTCTTCGATCGTGACTACACGGGCGAAGCCATCCTGAGCCACAAAATTTCGGTAGGCCTTGTAGATCTTCTCAATGTGATCTTCTTCGAGGAAGCCGATGTTTTTGTCCTGCCGGACTTCTTTGACCGCGTTCACGATGAGTATTTTCCTGCGCCGCGTCTTGGGTTTATTGGTGTTGGTGACGAGCAGGCAGGCCTCCATCGGGGAGTTATAAAATAGATTCGGACCTAGTCCGATCACGCATTCGACCACATCGCTTTCAATCATTTGGCGGCGCATGCTGGCCTCCTTGTCACGGAACAGGATGCCGTGGGGCCAGAGTGAGATCGAACGTCCATTTCTCGGATCGAGGCTTTTCTGGATGTGCTGTTGGAAGGCGTAGTCGGCACAACCTTGGGGCGGGGTCCCCCAGAGATTGCGGCCCCAGGGATCATTCTCGAAGCCAGCCCGATCCCACGCTTTGATCGAGTAAGGCGGATTGGCGAGGATGACGTTGAAGGTTTTGAGTTCATCGTTTTCGAGCAGAGCTGGCTGGGTGAGGGTGTCGCCGCGGACGATCTGGAATTCCTTGATGCCGTGCATGAACATGTTCATGCGGGCGATGGCGGAGGTGATGAGATTGATCTCTTGTCCGTAGAGTTTGAGACTACGGTATTCCTTGCCGGATTTCTTGAGCTGCAGGGCGCAGTTGAGGAGGAGGCCGCCGGAGCCGCAGGTGGGATCGTAGACGCTTTCGCCGGGCTGCGGGTCCATGATCAGGGTCATCAGGCGGACGACGGTGCGGTTGGTGTAGAACTCGGCGGCGGTGTGGCCGCTGTCGTCGGCGAATTTCTTGATCAGGTATTCGTAGGCGTCGCCGAGTTTGTCGTCGGGCACGTTGGCGAGGTTGAGGGTGTGTGCCGAGAAATGTTCGAGCAGGTCGACGAGGGTTTCGTCGGAGAGTCGGTTCTTGTTGGTCCACTGGGCGTCGCCGAAGATGCCGCTGAGGGTATCGGGGTTGGCGGATTCGATCGCGGCCATGGCTTTCTGGATGGCGAGTCCGAGGTTGGTGGTCGTTTCGCGCACGTCCTTCCAGTGTTGTCCCTCGGGGATTTGGAAGCGGTGTTGTTCGTCGAAGGCGGCGTACTCCATGTCGCCGTCGCTCTCGTCGAGGGCGGTGGCGAACTCCTCGTCGTAGACATCGCAGATACGCTTGAAGAACAGCAGCGGGAAGATGAACTGCTTGTAGTCGCCTGCGGCGATGTGGCCGCGGAGAAAGGTGGCGGCGCCCCAGAGGTATTTTTCGAGTTCGGCTTGGTTCATGTGCTCCCTTTGACATCCAAAATGGAGAGCAGGCGTTCGCGAACGAGGGCCTGTCGCTGTTCGAAAAATTCGAGGAAATTGTCGAAGGAGAGGTCTGCATCCGTTGGGAACAAGTGAGTTGCCTTGTACTGGGCGAGCTCTGTGTCAGTTTTGCAATGAGCGGGGAGCCATTCCTCAAGCGGCTTGCCACTCTTTTCTAGATTGGGTGTCGCTTGAAGCAGCTGCAAATTTGGAAGCATATCCCGTTTTTCGGCGTATTCATCCCGTGTTGATTCGGGCTGGATACCTGCGGCCTCCAGGCGCTTGGGCGTGAACTTCTTCCGCGGATGGATGTGATCCTGATGGAACTCGTAGTCCATCAATGGGGGGTAGAGCACACTCAGAAGCATGAAGGCAAAGGGGGAGCCGTATTTCACATACAAGAGATTATCGATGTCCTCCTCGTGGAAATCGAGACTCTTGTTCGTTCCTGAATACCGATCTACCAATTCCTGGAGCGGGAAGGTGGTTCCGCTCTCTTGAATAACCTGGCGGTAGGCGGGATAAAGTGCATCGGCCGTCCCGCCGAATTGCCGTTTCAGCAAGACGCGGATCAGCCATTGCTTAATACTGCCCCGATTCGCCTTTTGGTTTTCGGCGTGGAGGATGCTCTCCGAGATGTCCTTTGTCTTGAGAAAATATGCGATCGGGATGACGGCATTTGCCGAGGTAAGGGTCCGATCGGCGAAACCGAAGTGGGCGGCGAGCCGTATTGCGAGGGAGACTGAATCCGAGATCAATTCCCATTGTGATTCGATCACGGCCATATTTTCGGCGCTAAAGTTATCTACCTTGAAGCCGACGTTCTTCATATCTGTGAGGACGAGACAGCTCTTGAGGACGAAATCTTTGTTAAAGTTGAAGCCTTTCCCGATGTCATTGATCTTGTCCACGAACTCGTGAATCTCTTTTCTTGCGTCCAAAGTCTTCCACTGCGCTGTGGCGATTGAGAGGAGCAAATCCGAGTAACTTAGCTGGGTGCCGCCTTGGTTAATGCGGATGAAAATTTGCAGGACCTTGTCAAGCTCCGTGCTCCGTTCGAGAAAGAAGTTGATCGTATCGCGTTCGCATACTGCAACGTGGCGATCGTGATAATCGTCAAGCAAATCGAGCAATGGAGTGCGGTGGGGCATGACGTTTTTGGGCGCGGGTGCGAAAAATTATCCACAGGCTACCTGTGCATAGCTTTGTGTTTAATCCGATTGTTTGTTTATCGAGTTCGCCAATTCGCTTTTTCTTGAGATGTGAATAAAGAACAGTGAAAATAGTCCGGCGCAACTACCACATTCACAATGACTTACAAAAGATATAGAGCCGACCCCGTTGGCTTATGATGACTTATCAACAGGCACGAACTCCAAACCATTGACGAACTATGGGCGTCACTAGTGGGACTTTTCACTAGGCTGTCCGGAGGGAGAAAACAGGTTATCAACAGCTTGGAAGACCGTGCCAAATTGCGTTATTCCTTGGTTTTCAAGCTGTCACAGAAAATGGCCATGCGTTCCATTGCGATCTGAATGTCGTCCATCGCGGTGGCGTAGGAGCAGCGAACGAATCCTTCACCGCAAGCGCCGAAGGCGGTTCCCGGAACGAGCGCGACCTCTTGCTCGTCGAGAAAACGCAACGCGAAATCTTTGGAGCTCATGCCGAACTGGGAGATATTGGGAAAGGCGTAGAACGCACCTTGCGGCATCATGCAAGGAACGCCCATGTCCGCGAAGGCATTGGTAATGAAATTGCGGCGGCGCAAGTACGACGCGCGCATCTCGGCGATGTCCACTTCCGGCTGTTTGAGCGCCTCGATGGCGGCCTCTTGGCTGAGAATCGGCGCGCAGAGCATGGTGTATTGATGGATCTTCATCATCGCTTCGCACAGTTCGGGCGGGGCGCAGGCATAGCCAATCCGGAACCCGGTCATCGCCCAAGCTTTGGAAAAGCCATGCAGGAAAATGGTGCGTTCGCGCATGCCGGGCATGGTCGCGATGCTGGTGTGCGTGCCCTCGTAGGTGAGTTCGGCGTAGACCTCGTCGGTGATGACGATCAAGTCGTTGGCGACGACGATCTCGGCGAGCGCGCGCGCGGTGTCGGCGTCCATGCTGCCGCCGGTGGGGTTGTTCGGGAAGTTGATAACAACCGCCTTGGTCTTCGGCGTGATGGCGGTGCTGAGCTGCTCGGGGGTGATGCAGAAGTTGTCTTTTTCCAGCGTTTCGATGCAGACGGCTTTACCGTGGGCCATGTTGATGATCGGCGCGTAGCTGACGTAACAGGGTTCGTGGTAGATGATTTCGTCACCGGGATTGATCAGTGCACGCAGGGCCACGTCGAGGGCTTCACTGACCCCAACGGTCGTGAGAATTTCGGTGTCTGGGTTGTAGGAGAGATCGAACGTTTTCTCGACGTAGCCGGACAGTGCTTTGAGCAGTTGCGGCAGGCCGCGGTTGCCGGTGTAGCCGGTGCGTCCTTGTTCGAGCGCGAAGATGGTGTGTTCGCGGATGTGCCAGGGCGTGACGAAATCGGGTTCGCCGATGGAGAGGCTGATCACCTCTTTCATCTGGCTGACGATGTCGAAAAAATCGCGGATGCCCGAACGCGGCATGTCGCGCACCGGATCGGCGAGTTTGTCGATCATGCTTTTAGACGGGGTGTCCGAGGTGTCTAGGGTGTCCGGGGTGTCCACAGTCGATTCCTTAGGGCGAGACCTTGAGCCGCTCATGTGCTTCCTCCGAGTGCATCAGCACGCCGCGGTGCTTGTAAGTTTTCAGCATAAAATGGGTGGCGGTGCCGGTGACACCGGGGATGGTAGAGAGTTTCTCACTGACGAATTGGGCGACCTCTTGGAGGGTGTCGCCTTGCACGAACATCATCAGGTCGAAGTCGCCCGACATCAGATACATCGAACTCACTTGGGGGAATTTCGCGATGCGCGCTGCGGTGCGGTCGAAGCCGCCGCCGCGTTCGGGGGTCATGCTGACTTCGATGACCGCTGTCACGCGTCCGCCATCGAGCTGGTCCTCGTTGAGGATCGCTTGGTAGCCTTTGATGATACCGCGTTGTTCGTAGTCGGCGATGCGTTCGGCCACCTCGGCCTCTGCAATGCCGTGGGTTTTGGCCAAGGTTGCGTTGTCGAGACGCGCGTTAGCCACCAATGATTGTAGGAGGTCGTCCATGATGAAGGGGGGTGTTCCAGAGGATGGGTGGGAAGTCAAAAGCCAAGGCGGAAAAGAACAATAAAAAGGCCCGCTTGAAGCGGGCCTTTTTAGTTTGTCAGACGGTGTCTGAACTAGCGCCAGTTGCCACGGCCACGGCACATCGGCTGCTCGACCATCGGGGCCGGCGGTGCCGCCATCGGCGGAGGAGTGTACGATGCGACTTGGGTCTGGGTGATTTTCTCCCAAGGGTAAAGTTCCGCCATCGGCAGGTCCTTGCGCGGGTGACCGGGCGTGTACTGACCGCCGGCGCGCCAAGCGCGTCCGTCGTCCCAGCGGAGACCGCGTTCGTAGGGGAGTTGCCATTCGACCAACTTGGACCAGCCATAGTTGCCGCCATAGTTGCCGCCATAGTTGCCGCCATAGTTGCCGGTGGCGTATCCACCACCATGGCCGTGTCCGTATCCAGCAGATCCATGCCAGTGATCGGTTGCGACTGCAACACCGTCAGGGTGAGTGTGGCCAGCGGCGTACTTCTGGGTCATGCCGGAAGAGGATGTGTTGCCGGAGGTACCGGAGGAGTAATAGTCGGTGGTGGCAGCGCCGGAGTTGTACGTGCCCGAACTACCGCCGATCGAAGTCCAGCCGCCAGTGGTTCCGCCGGTCGTTCCGGAGGTTGTCCCGGAGGTTGTCCCGGAAGAGTAGGTGGTTCCACCGGTGCTGCTGGAGGATCCACCGATTGAAGTCCAGCCGGAGGATCCAGAGGACCCAGAAGACATAGTGCCGCTGGTGTAGGTAGAAGAACTCGACCCGCCGATGGGGGTCCACTCACTCGCCGTTTGCGCCAAAGAAATGGCGGCGCACGACAAAATCACAAAGGGGATGATAGTAGATTTCATATTTTTTTCGATTCCAGTAGGTGCCTCTTTAGCGTGTTTTGTTTTGGATTTCAATACATGACTTCGGCGGTTTGTCACTCATGAGCACGTCGATTTTCAGGAGACCTGCCTTTTCAATCTGTTCTCTAGTGTTGCAGGTCCACGCCATCAAGACCTTATTTCCCCGTTCAAAGCCTTCATTTAGGGCGTCAATATTGACCGAATAGGCATGTAAAAACGCAAGATCAGCATTTGGAAGCTCTAGGTTCGAACGATTCAGCACGCAGCGAAGCTCCGGACAACGGCGGTGCGCGGCGCGCAGCAGCGCAACATCGAAGCAGAGGAGAAAAACGTGGTCGAGGTGCGTGCGAAGTAGCGGCAGGATGGCGTCGAGCAGTGGTTCGTGGTCGGTGTCGTCAAACACCTTGGCTTCCACCAAAAGCTCGAGGTCGGGAAACGCGGTCAGAAAGGCAGCGAGCCGAACGTGCTCGTCGGCGGCCGGTCCATCCAATCGGTCGTGCGTAAGCACGGCGATCCCGTCGCTGCTCAGTTGAACGTCCGTTTCGATGCCATCGCAGTCATGCTCACGGGCCGCCTCGAACGCAGGCATCGTGTTTTCAGGAAAAAGGGCCGAGAGGCCGCGGTGGGCGATCCATTTCATTGCCTTAGATTTCTAGTTGCCACCGGCGGAGATTTCAAATCTCGAATCTCAAATTTCAAACCTAGGAGATTGTCGGACTTTCCTTTTCCATATGGGGGGCACTTTTCTCGGGAAGGTAGCCGCACGCGTTGCGCTCGTTCATTAAAGGTGGCGATGGTCACACGCAATAAAGGTGGCGCATAGGTTCTTTGCGCAACATCGATGACGCACTCCGCGAACACAGCCCCGAGCCCGCGTCCGGTTTGGTCGGGCCGACGTGCCAAGCCGAGGTCCAATGCGTCTGCGCTGTAGTTCCCGCCCGGCACCTGTTCGTCGACGCCAAAGGTGCAGTAGCCGACCATGTAGCCGACCATGTAGCCGACCATGCCGCCGACCGCAGCAAAGATTGCGTGGACGCCATTGGTCGGGTCGAGCCAGTAGGCGACCGCCGCCTCATGAGGGGGATGACTCAGATGGTAGACATCGTAAGGAGGGTCATAGGTCCAGCGAGTCATCTCGTGCACATCGCATGTCCGGATTGGATCGAAGGTGAAGTTCATGAACGGCCAAGGGCTTACAGAATCCAGCGTCGGCATCCAGTCGCTGCAAGGGCTGCAAAGGAAGAGATTCGAACGCCGCATTCCGCATTTGCCTTCGCCCACAAAACCGCATAGCCATCCGCCATGACCCACCAGCAACTGGAAACACGAGCGCGCGACTACCTCGCCATTCAACGCGAGGGGTTGCAGGGCTTGTCGGACTCTCTCGGAGACTCCTTGGCAGAAGCGGTCGAACAAGCCGCGAGCGCAGCGAAAATTCTGGTCTGCGGCGTTGGAAAATCCTGGCACATCGGCCGCAAAATCGCTGCGACCTTCACCAGCACCGGCACGCCGGCCATTCCCCTGCACGCGGCCGAGGCGCGTCACGGCGACATCGGACTCGCCCAAGCCGGCGACCTCGCCATTGTCATTTCGTTCTCGGGCGAGTCCGAAGAAATCCGCGAACTCACCAGTTTGCTGAAAGAACGCGGCCTCACCGTGGTCGCCCTGACCCGTTGCAGCGACAACTGGCTCGGACGCAACGCCAACATTTGCCTCCATGTCCCGGTGCAACGCGAGGCCTGCCGCTTCAACCTCGCCCCCACCACCAGTTCGCTGGTCACGCTCGCCTTGGGCGACCTGCTCGCCATCCTCGTCTCCGAACGCCGCGGGTTCACGCAAGATGATTTCGCCGCCTTACACCCCGCCGGTGCCATCGGCCATTCCCTGCGTCCGGTGCGCGAGATCATGCGCCTTGGCGAACGCCTTGCGGCCATCCCCGCCTCTGCCCCGTTGCGCGAAGCGCTCGTAGCCATGACCACCGCCCGCGGGGGCGCGGTCGTCGCCACCGATCCAAGCGAAGCGGTGATCGGCATTCTTACCGACGGCGATGTTCGCCGCCATCTAGCAACCCACGCCACCGAATCTCCGGACAGCGCGGATGCAAGCGACCCCTTGAACGATCCCGTGTCCGCCGCCATGACCCCGAACCCGGTGTCGATCCGCAGTGATGCCACCGTGGCCGACGCATGGGATCTGTTTCGCACCGAGTCCATCGATGATCTCATCGTGGTCGAACCGGACGGTAGCCTCGCCGGCCTGCTCGACCTGCAAGACCTCCCCAAGTTGAAGCACTTTTAATGGCCTGGTGGATGTAAATGGCTTGGTGGGAAGCCATCATCCTCGGCATCGTCGAGGGGCTCACCGAATACCTGCCGGTGAGTTCGACCGGACACCTGTTGCTCGTCCAAGAACTGCTCGGGATCGGTGCCGAGAATAAAACCGCCGCCGACGCGTACGCGATCTGCATTCAACTCGGCGCGATCCTCGCGGTGCTCGGCATCTATTTTCCCTACGTCAAACGAATGGCCTTCGGCCTGATCGGACGCGACCGCGGCGGCCTCGAGCTGCTCGGCAAACTCTTCCTCGCGTTCCTGCCCGCTGCGGTCATCGCGCTCACCTTTCAAGATTTCATCAAAGAGGTGCTGTTCGGACTAAAGTACATCATCTTCGCTTGGTACCTCGGCGGCATTGCCATTCTGCTGTGGGAAAAACGCCGGCGCCGCGCGGGCGAGAAGCGGCTGGAAGGCCTGGAACACGTGACCTGGGGACAGGCCTTGGGCATCGGATTGTTCCAATGTCTCGCCGTCTGGCCAGGCACCAGCCGTAGCCTCGCCACTATACTAGGAGGCTGCGTGCTCAAGGTCCCGCTGAAGACCTCGGTGGAGTTCAGCTTTTTGCTCGGCGCCCTGACCCTCGGCGCGGCGACCTGCTACGACGGCCTGAAGCACGGCAAGACGATGATTGAACATTACGGGCTCGCCACGCTTCTACTCGGCATGCTGGTCGCGCTGGTTTCGGCCGTGTTCGCGGTGAAATGGATGGTCGGATACCTCAACCGCAACGGTCTGGCCGTGTTCGGTTGGTACCGTATCGCGCTCGCCTTAGTGGCCGCGTTCTGGCTGTTGTAACTTGGACTTCAGTCCGATTTCGTCGTGACGGAATTCATTCCGGACGCACGAGGTTCTTGGCTGCCAAGCAGACGCAGAACTTAACGGCGGCTCCCTGAGTTCCATCTAGCGCTCCTTCATCTACCCCCTTTCATACTTCAACCTTCTCGCCCTCAGGCACTTGACCTGTGGGGCCTTTGGTGTTTAGTGCGCAGGCTTTTACCCTATAAAACAGCACGTTTCACCCATGTTACACCCACGTTACACCCACGTTACATCCACGTTACATCCACGTTACACCCACGTTTCACCCCGCTTTCAGCCCCTATTTTCCCGACATTTTAGTCCATTTAACCAAGGATCCGCCCCATGACCATGATGATATCGAAGTTCAACAAAATCATCGCTTCGAAAATTTTCTGGATCTTCTTCTCCCTCTTAATGTGCGTCGCCATGGTGCTCTTCATTCCGGGCGTCGACCCCGCTGAAGTGCTCACAGGCGGCTCCGACGGAGGTAAAACCCTCGCCAAGGTCGCCGGTCAAACCGTAAGCCAAGACGATCTGGCAGAAACCGAGTCGCGGGTTCGCTTCGCCAACAAGTACATCAACGGACGCGTCGTCAATGATGACAAAGTGCTTGAGGAATCCGCGTGGCAGCGCATCGCCTTTCTGAGCGAAGCCAAGAGCATGGGCATCAATGTCACCGAGGATGAGGTCGACACCCAAATCCGCCAGCACATCTCCAGTATCGCCCAGCGCGAGGGCGTTCAGTACACCGACCAGATTCGCGACAATGTCCTCGCGAACTGGGGACGCGAGTACAACATGAACCAAGACGAAGTAAGAGCCGTCTACCGCGATGAAGTGACCATCCGTGATCTTGAAGGGCGCTTTGTCGACTCGGTCGTCGTTCCAGAGTACGATCTCCGCCGCGAATACCAAGGTGCCAATGACAATTACAAAGTGGAATATGTCACCTTCAGCAACACCGTCGACGCCGCCACGGTGAAGGTTACCCCGGAACAAATACAAGCCTACTACGACGACAACCAACCCGAAGTCGACGAGGACAACAACCTGTTGGTCAACGCGCAGTACGGCTTCCCGCTTGGCCCCACCGAGTTCTACCAGCGCGAGCAAGTGAAAGTGAAAGGGGTCGTGTTCGACGTTACCAGTTACATCGATGTCGACGCGATCACCACCAACGAAGTGCAGGAGGAATACGACCTCAACTTCACCAACTTCATGCGTGAAGTGCAAATCCCGAACCCGGCTTACGCGCTGGACACCAACAACCTGCCCACCATCACCTCGATCGAACTCAGCCCCTACGACGAGGTACAAGCCCTGATCCGCACCAATCTCGCCATGGCCGGCGACGCGCCGAAAAAGGCTCGTGAAGAAGCCAACAAGTTGTCCGCTGCACTCGGTGGCCGCAATCCGGATGCAAAGTTTGACGACGTGGTCGCCACCTTTACCAATGCCACCTCTTTCCAGACCGAGTATTTCACCGGCACCAACCGCCTGGACGCGGTCGACGCCAGCGCGATGCGTGGCTTCATTCAGAAAAGCTTCAAATTGTCGTCGAACCGGTGGGAGAAAGTCACCGACCCGATCCTTGGCAGCAACAAAGTGTACATCGCCTTTTACGACGGCAAACAAGCGCCCTACATCAAAACACTCGAACAAGGCCGGGACGCCGCCATTGCCGGTGCCCGCAAAACGCAGGCGGTCGAGGTGTTCAAACAGCAGATGGAATCGATCAAAGATAAAATCGTTGCCGGTGTCGCCACGAGCGGATCGTTCAGCAATGCCGCGACCACCTTGGGCTACCAATACAAAGCCCCGCAGGCCTTCGCGCCCGCCAAAGGCCCAGTTCCCGGCATCGACAACTTCAACGGACTCGCCCAAGCAGTGACCGGCTACAACGAAGGGGAGTTCCTCGAACCGCTCGCCTACAAAGAGGGCGACAAAGCGATGGGCATGGTAGCTAGGCTCATCTCGCGCACTGCGCCGAGTGAGAGCAATCTCGCCTCCGAACGGCAAACGATTAGCAACCAACTCACCCGCGACTTCGTTTTCCCGATTGGCCCCAACTGGCTGAGTTCCGTGCAGGAAAGAAATGGCGTCAGCGAGTTCATGAGTTCCGACGAGAAGGAAGAGGACGAAGACAAAGACGACGCGTCCGAAACGGAAACGACCACGAGCACGACCAAAGAATCGTCCGACGACACCACCGCGTCCACGCCAGCCACTCCGGTTACTCCGGTCAAACCGGCGCCAACGCAAGGGATCGTGAGCACACCGGCAACCCCCACCATTCGCACCACCCCCACCACCCCCACCACCCCCACCCCGCCGGTCAAGCCGGCGACGCCGGTTGTGACCCCAAAGCCTGTCACGCCACCCGCCGTCGTTCCGACCCCGGCCGCTGTGCCGACGCCGGCACCTGTGCCAACGCCTGCACCCGTGCCAACGCCAGCGCCTGTTCCGACGCCAGCGCCTGTTCCGACTCCGGCACCGGTTCCCACTCCAGCACCGGCCCCCATTCCGACGCCTGCACCTGTCCCCACTCCGGCCCCCGTTCCGACGCCTGCACCCGTTCCCACTCCGGCCCCCGTTCCGACGCCTGCAGCCGTCCCGACGCCAGCACCCGTTCCCACTCCGGCACCCGTTCCCACTCCAGCACCTGTCCCCACTCCGGCACCAGTCCCGACGCCGGCATCCGTTCCCACTCCGGCACCCGTTCCGACGCCAGCACCGGTTCCCACTCCGGCACCTGTCCCGACGCCTGCACCTGTCCCCACTCCGGCACCGATTCCCACTCCTGCACCCGTTCCCACTCCAGCACCTGTCCCGACTCCGGCCCCTGTTCCCACTCCGGCACCCGTTCCGACGCCGGCACCGGTTCCCACTCCGGCACCGGTTCCGACTCCGGCACCTGTCCCGACTCCGGCACCCGTTCCCACTCCGGCAGCGGTCCCCAACCCAGCGCCCGTCCCCACGCCTGCCGTTCCAACTCCGCCCGCTATCGTGACACCTGCCGTGACACCAGCCGTGACACCGGCGACCCCGCCCCCAACCGTGGTCGATACGCCGGAACCGGTCGCAACGCCCGCAGTGAAAGAGGGCTATTTCTCGATGATCAACGAAGGACCCAACCGGTTCATTCTTGGGCAGCAAGGGAGTTTCAGCCAATTCGTCCGCACCAGCACCCTGCCGAACGTTCGCACCTTTCTTGCGGCCGGCCCCAAGGGCGAGAATCTCGTGTTCGAGTCCGACCCGACCAACCCCGCCCTCGCCTCCCGCTTGGTGGACACCTATAACAAGCGCTTCGCCACTGCGTTGAACTTAGCCGACGCCAAGTCCATGATCCCCGATGCCGCAGAAAAAGCCGCGCCCGCAACGCCCGCGGCCGCCCCCACCGTCCCCGCCGTCCCCGCCGTCCCCACCCCAATTACCCCGGCACCGACGCCAGCGCCTGCGGGTACGACGGGAGCGATCACCATTCCGCCATCCTCCCCGATCGCCCAAGCCAACGCCTTCATCGCCAGCCGTCCGGTGGACAAATCGGCGGCCAACTGGCGCACTCGATTGGCGAAATTCCCGGAGATGACCTTTCCAGCCGACACCGACCTATTTTGGAACCTCGACACCAACAAGGGCAAGATCCGCGTGAAATTCATGCCGCAAGTCGCCCCCAACCACGTCGCCAACTTCGTCTATCTGACCCAGCTCGGCTTCTTCGACGGACTGAAGTTCCACCGAGTGATCCCCGGCTTCATGGCCCAAGGCGGCTGCCCGCTTGGACGCGGCAACGGGAGCCCTGGCTATCGCTTTGGCGGCGAGTACGACCCCAACGTCAAGCACACCAAAGGGGGCCTGCTGTCCATGGCAAATGCCGGCGAAGGCACCGATGGCTCGCAGTTCTTCCTGACCTTTAAAGCCACTCCGTGGCTCGACGGCAAACACACCATCTTCGGTGAAACCGTCGATGGCCTCGACGTACTCAAAGTTCTGGAAGCAGCCGGCAGCCCGCGCGGCGCTCCCAAAGAACTCCTCCTGATCAACAGCGCGACTATCTCGACTGCCAAAAAATAGGCCATGCGCCTTTTCCTCATCGTTCTCGACTCAGTCGGCATCGGCGAAGCGCCCGATGCCGCCGCGTACGATGATCTTGGTTCGGCGACACTGCAACACACCGCCGAACATGCGGGTGGTCTCGCCCTACCCGTCTTAGAGTCCCTCGGCCTTGGCAACATCCCGCCCCTGCTGACCGACCCTCAGGCCGACGAGATCCGCGGGGTCGCTCCCGTGGCCAAGCCCACCGGTTCGTTCGGTGCCATGCGCGAACACTCGCAAGGCAAAGACACCATCACCGGCCACTGGGAAATCGCTGGGCTCGACCTCAATCCCGGCTTTCATCTGTTCCCCAAAACGGAGCCCTCCTTTCCCACGGAGATTACCGCCCCGTTCATCGAACGCACTGGACGCGGCATCCTCGGCAACCGGCACGGTTCGGGGACGGCCATCGTCAAAGAACTCGGCCCCCAGTCGATGGCCGAGGGGAAATTCATCATCTACACCAGTGCCGACTCGGTGTTCCAGATCGCCGCACACACCGACATTATCCCGCTCGACGAACTCTACGCCGCCTGCGAGATCGCCCGCGAACTCTGCAACCCCTATCGCGTCGGTCGCGTGATCGCCCGCCCGTTCACCGGCCCGGCAAACGAGCTCGTCCGCACTGCAGACCGCATCGACTACGCCTTCGAGACCGACGAACCCACCTTGCTCGAACGCTTGAACGACGCCGGACATCCGGTCTACTCGGTCGGAAAAATCGAAGATATTTTCGCCCACCGCGGCATCACCAAGGGCTTCCACACCGGCAACAACCTCGACTCCCAAGCTGCGACCGCGAGCCTCATGCGTGAACTTGATGCCGGCTTTGTGTTCGCCAACTTCATCGACTTCGACATGCTCTACGGCCACCGCCGCGACCCGCAGGGATACGCGCAATGCCTCGAACAAACCGACGCCTGGCTGGAAGAGCATCTGCCGCTGCTGCGCGACGACGACGTATTAATCATCACCGCCGACCACGGAAACGACCCCACTTATAAAGGCACAGACCACACCCGCGAATACGTGCCGCTACTGGTCACCGGACCGAACCACAGCCCCAGTAATCTGGGCGTCCGCGATGGCTTCTACGACATCGCGCAATCGGTCGCGAGCGCGTTCGGGATTGATCCGCTGCCACGCGGCACCTCGTTCCTATAACTCCTGTTCGGACGTGGAGGGATCATGTCATTTCAAGACGTGTCGGACTTCAAAATCAAAAACCTTGGAGGGCGAGGGGCCACCCGAGCCGGTGCGGTTGAGAACAACCGAGATGGCAGCAGACGTTGGTTCGAGTCATCCATTCGCTTGGGATCAAGCGTGTCCCTAATATAAAAATACAGAACACTAACCCGGCGAGTAAAATCACTCCGAACCCGCCACAGCCTGCCGGATCGACTCCACCCGTTTCCGGTTCGCGCCCAAATCGCTGCGTCCCAAACGCGAGGCCGAACGAACATGGATCACGTCCGGCGCGCGCAAAAATTCCACATCATCGATATAGCCCATGACCGTCGTCTGATACGTCACCCATAGATAGCCGTCACGCTCCTCGACCACCTCGGTCGCGTCATCTGCTTTCACGTGTTCGACCACCGCAGACCAATCTGCGCGCAAGGGCGCGACAAGATGCCCAGGATCATCCGGATCTTCTTGGCTGCACACGCAATTCGGTTTCTCGGGGCAATCGCGCAGTTCGCCATTTACGGGGCCGAGTACATCCGGTTTTAGCATCGGCGCGCTGATCCGCACGCCGATCATCGCAACCACGCCAAGTAGGACCAATAGAATCAGGAGACGGAGAAGAGCTTTGGATATTTTGTTCATGTCAAGAAGATCGCCCGAGCTTTATCCGTCTTACAAAAGTTGACAACCCAACAGGCAAACGTACCAAACGAACAACGAACATGACCATCGCAGAAGCCCAACAAGAAATCGTGGAAGAGTTCGCCTTTCTCGGCGACTGGGAGGAGCGCTATGCCCACATCATCGACCTCGGTCGCGCGATGGAACCCATTGCCGCCGAATACAAAACCGAGGCCAACCGGGTAAAAGGCTGCCAATCGCAAGTCTGGCTGCACTCGAACATGCAGGACGACATCCTCCATCTGGAAGCGGAAAGCGACGCCCTGATTGTCAACGGACTGATCGCCCTGTTGATGCGGGTGTACGCCGACCGCACCCCGGCCGAAATCCTCGCGGCGGACAACCAGTTTATCGACAAGGTGGAGCTGCGCAAACACCTCAGCCCGAACCGCACCAACGGCCTCGCCTCGATGCTCGCCACCATCCGGCGACGCGCCGCGGTTCTCGCCGGGGCAGACCCGGAGGAAGTGGGCTCGTGAAACTACACGAAGTCAGCGGTCCCGGCACCTACCGCATTCGTTCGATCCATCTGTCGGGCCATGCCGCCGCCGAACTCGAACGGCTCGGGCTCGTTCCGGGCACGGTCGTTCAAGTCCTGCACAATGATTTCCGAGGCACCCTCGGCATCCGCTTCCGCGGCGACCTGATTATTCTCGGTCGGTCGGAGAGCTTCCACATCCAAGTGGTAGAAGTTGCCGGCGCCGGCATACGCAAAGACCGTTAAAAGTAGTCAGTAGCCGGTAGTCAGGTTTTAGGAAGAACGACCCCATGCACATCCGCACCTCCGGGTCGGATGGAGACGCTTCGGATACGAGATTCCTCGTATTCCGCGTTTTTCGTAAGCGTTCGGTGAACCCATCTTCTCGTTCGACGGCTCGCCTTCTATGGATGGCGTATGACCAAAACCGAACGCCAAACCTACTGGCGCGAGCATGTTGACGCCGCGCTGTCCCACCCCGAAAGCCTTGCGGCCTACTGCCGCGAGACCGGAATCGGCTACCAAAGCCTGCTAAACTGGAAGCGCCGCTGGGCTGCGGCTCCCCGCTTCATTGAACTCGAACCACCGGCAGCCAGGCTGGCAGGCTCAGCCCCCGAGGCGGTGCTCCACGCCGAACTCGGCCTGGAACTTCGTCTGGCGTTCCCCGCAGAGTGTCCACCCAACTGGGCGGCGGCCTTTACTGCGGCGCTCCACGCGCGGCTCGTCACCGGAGCGGAGACCGCAGACCGATGATGCTTCCGGCCAACACCCGCTTCTTTCTCTACGCCGAACCCGCCGACATGCGCCGCGGCTTCGACCGGCTTGCGGCCATGGTCGAACAAGAAGCTGGCTGGGACCCGCTGGCCGGCCACGCCGCCTACCTGTTCGTCAACCGGCGGGCCGACCGGCTCAAAATGCTGCTCTGGGACGGCGACGGCTACTTGCTGTGCTACAAGCGCCTCGAGGCTGGCCGCTTCGCCTTCCCCGACGGCGGGCACCGCGAACTCTCCGCCGTCGATCTGCACCTGGTTCTCGAAGGGGTGGTGGTCACCGGACGCCGCCAGTCCAAACGCTACCGGCGTTAAAAAAAAGAGAGAAAGAGTGCATGTATTTATTTACACGCATGCTAATTTATGCATAGTGCCCCCATGTCCGAACCCGGTCCATCCAAAGAACCTGCCAAGCCCTCCCTCGAGGAGACGGTCCAGGCGCTCGCCGACCAGGTCGAGATCCTCGTCGGGCAGCTCGCAAAAAAGGACGCCGAGATCGACCGGCTGCGCGGCGAGGTCGAACGACTGCTCAAAAAGCTCTACCGCAGCACCAGCGAAAAGCTCGACCCCAACCAGCTTCTGCTCATCCTCGAAGGCGCAGAGAGCACCCCGCCGGGCATTCCGCCGAGTACTCCAGAGCCGCCCGCAGAGATCCCGGCGGAGCCCGCCAAGCCGCGCCGCAAACGTCGCGGGCACGGTCGCAGTCCGCTGCCCGAACACCTGCCCCGCGAAGTGGTCCGCCATGATCTCGCCGACGATCAACGGCTCTGCCCATGCTGCGGCGAGACGATGGCCGAGATCGGCCACGACAGCTGCGAACAACTCGACATCGTGCCGGCCAAGCTCCGGGTCATCCGCCACGAAAAAACCAAGTACGCCTGCGCGGACGCCGCCTGCAAACGCGAACCCGAGGCCACCGTGCACACCGCCGAACGCCCCGCCGACCCCGTGCCGCGCTGCAAGGCGACCCCGGCCATGCTTGCGGCGATCATCGTCGACAAGTTCTCCGAGCACACCCCGCTTTACCGCCTGCAAAACCAGTTCGCCTGGCAAGACGTCCACCTCGCCCGTTCGACCATGTGCGGCTGGCTCGCCGGCTCCGCCGACGCCTTGCGCCTGCTGCACTTGGAGATGCTCCGGCAGATCCTCGCCAGCGGCTACGTCCACCACGACGACACCAAGGTCAAA
>ENA-ORXR01002154-ORXR01002154.1-marine-metagenome-genome-assembly--contig:-NODE-2154-length-19234-cov-20.535731_pt1 | contig 19234 bp, 26 predicted proteins | sample MGYA00237866_ERZ511479 | MGnify/ENA metagenome assembly ERZ511479 | reverse complement strand
GGGGGGGGGGGGGGGGGGGGGGGGGGGGGGGGGGGGGGGGGGGGGGAGGAGGGGTGGCCATTGGCGGAAAAGGGGTGGGCAGCGGCGCCGCCGCCGCGTTCGTCGAGACGGCCGCCGGCTCGGAGGCGTGGGGCGCCCGCCACACACCCACATTGCGGTCCCGTAGGGCAGCGGAAGAAATGCCGTCGAGCAGCGCGGCGACACGCGCCGCCCGAGACAGCGGCGGCGGGCCCACCCCCCTGCCCCGCGTGCGGGCAGGGATGTGGAAGAGGAGGGAGGGCAGCGTCAGAAACCACAGCCACGCCGTGGCGTTGCGCGGCTCGCGCCGCACGCACGCCAGTGCGTCGCTCCCCAGCTGGCGCCACGCCGGCATCAGCGACGCGTCGACGTGGTCCGACGTGCGGGCGCCCGACGCGATGAGCGCTGGCCACTCGGCGGGGGTGGGCGCTTGCAGGTGGAGAAACTCCGCACGCCGCCGCCGCCACGCGCTGCCGTCCGTGAGGAACAGCCTCGGCGGCGGCGACGCCGCGTCGGGACCCCTCCCCCCACCCGTGGCGGGTGCGTCCTGGTCGGGCGGCCCAGCCGGGGCAGCTTCCGCGGAAGTCCCGTCCGCCGCCTCGGCCACCTCCGCGGCGGCCGCTGCGGCCGCCGCCGCCTTGCCCTCCTTGCAACGCGCCTCGCGCCGCTTCAATGAAGTCAGGCCTGCACCGTCGCGCACCGTCCGGTACGGGCGGTGGCAGTGGCGGCAGCCGTCCAGCGCCAGCGCCGCCACCCACGCCGACGGCACCTCGGCCAGCTTGTGGCGCAGGCCGAGGTGCCTTGGAAGTGTGGCCGGCGCCCGCGTGCCGGAGAAAACCCGGTTGCACGAAGGGACGACGCACCGGTCGTGGCGGGTCCAGTCGTCCGAGACCGCCACCGCCGCCGCGGCGGCACTGGCCCCCCCCCCGCCCCCCCCAACCTGTCGCAGTGGGTTCTGTCTGCAGTGGGGCTCGTGTTGGGTGAGGGGCTGCTGCCCCGCGGCCGTTTTATCCACGCCAAACAGGTGGTGGCAGTGCCGGCACTCGCCCAGCCGGTGGGTCGCCACCACCACAGGGGGCACGTCCACAGCCGTGTGGGCAGCGCTCAGGTGGTCGAGGAAGGCCGCCCCGTCCCCCGACAATACCTCTCAGCCCACCACAGGGCAGGGAATTAGCGGTGGTGGCTCCGCGGGCGTCCCCGTGGAGGTACCGCCCGCGGGTGCCGGCGGGGAAGCGTGTGGAGCCGCGCGCCGCCGGGTGCGTGGTCGGCGCGCACCGCCAACCGTCTCGGCAGCACGAGGCCGACCGGTTGCATGTGCCACGGGCGCCGCTGCAGCAGGGTGGGGACGGTCCAGGCACCGAGCGGTGTGAGCCCGCAGTGCCGCATGCCCCGCCGCCGAGCGCTCCAGCGAGAAGATCTTGTGGCAGCGGGGGCAGCCCCCGAGGCGCAGCCCCGCAAACACGACGGCGTCGACGTCCGTCGACACGTGCGCCTCCCTCACGTGCGTACGCGTGCCTGGCCAGCCGTCGCCGTCCGCCGCCGACTGGGGGCAGACCGCTACAGGGCAGGTCGTGTCCGCGGAGATACTCGCGGGGCCCGGCGAGTGCCACGAAAACAGGGGATGGAGGGGAGAGGTCGGGGGGGAACGAGAGTGCGCGGTGCCTGTCGCGCTGGAGGAAGTGGGGGAAGAGTCGCTGGGGGAGGTGGAGCAGTCTGTCTCGGACAACCGACCGCTGTCAGATGCGTCAACGTCCAAACGGACGGAGGGAGGGCCAGAGGCAGCCGCATCCCCCCCCGCCGCCACCCCACGTCGCCGCGATCGGCGTGGGTACCGACCCCCCCCCCTGGGGGCCTGCGCACCCGCATCCCGGGTACTCATTTGGCGAGGGCGTCACCAATGAGGGGGGGGGAAGAGTTCCCAGCCACCGGCGTGGGCGCCCCGACAGTCGGCGGCCGTTGTCGCGGTGGGTCCCCAGACGGTGCGCTCCGGCGTGCGCCGAGCACACCGGGGGCGGCACCCCCGACACTCAAACCGAAACTTTGGGGCGGAGGGGGAGACCCCCACGCAATGGCTGCGGAGACAGCTGCGCGGGCGACGCCCGGGCGCGGGACGTGTGCCCGCAGGAGGGGCGCCTGCCCGCGGGCGCCCGTCCCGGCGGCCTTGCGCAGCTCCTCGGGCGACGCCCTCGGGGTGTTCCGCGGCGTCGGCCGGTCCAGCCGCTTGCCGACGGGGGTGGGTGGCGGCGCACGGTCGCCAGCGGTCGGCGACGGCGGCGCCGCCACCACCACGTTGTCGACCTCCTCGCCGGGCGCCGAGGGGGCGGGGAGGGGCACCGCCGCCGCCGTCTTGGTGGCCTCGGCCGCGGCGGCTGCGAGCCAGAAGCCGCGCGACCTGCCCCGGGCCAGGCCGGGCGTGCTTCGGACCACCACGGGTCCCCCGCAGGCGTCGGGCCAGGGGGTGGGCACGCCACCGCGGGCGGCGCCGGTTGTGTGGGCGGCGGATGGGTGCACGCCGTTGGGGGTGGGTGGCAAGGCGGGGGGGGGAGGGGGGGGCGGGAGGCGGGCCGGGGGCGAGGCCAGCGGCCGCGCCAGCAAATCCGCCACCATGGCGGCGGCATCGGCGAGCGTCGCGGGCGACACGTCGCCGGGCGCGGGGGACCCGCACCCAGCCGCTGGCGGGTCATCCTCCATTGCCGCGCCAACCCCGCCGTCGCGGTGTCGAGCGGCAGCGCGGACGCGGCCGAGACCGGGGCCATCGGGACGACGGGAAGGTTTTGCGCCGGGGGATGTGGCACGATCGGATTCGGGGGTGGGGTCAGTCGCCGTCGTCATGACCGGCGCCTTCCCCATCACCGTCACCATGTCGGCCTCACCCCGGTCGCCGTCAAATTTGTGCTGAGCAGCCGCGCCGGCGGCAGACGGGGAAAACTCCGCGGTCGGACTGTGCGGCGGTTCCGAAAATTCGGGTACCCCGGCGGACGCCGCCGCGGTGGTCGAAGCGGTCGGGGAGGGGGTTTCATCCCCCCGTCGATTGCCTCCCACATCCACCGCGGCTCCCCTGGCGGCGGCCAGAACTGGGTCACCCCGGTCCGCTCCGCGCCGCGCGGCACTCGTGGCCTCGGCGCCGCCGGCCCCCAGCACCCGCACAAACGGTGCCAGCTCCGGCGTCAGGGCGGCGCGCAAGGCCGCCCGGTGGGCGGCCGGCATCCCAACCCGCCCGTCGACGGAGCCCAGCTGCTCGCGGCAGCGCGCGACGTGGCAGTCGCGCGCCTTTTTGCGGGCCTGCTCGCCCGTCAGCCCGCGCCGGCGGCGGGAGCCCAGCAGGGAAACAGAGAGCGGGTCGACCCCCGACACGAGGGTGAGATCGCGCGCGTCAGGGGAGATCGCCACCGCCGCCTCTAACGCGTCGGCGTGCTCGGCGAGCACGCGGACCTGGATGAGGTCGCTGCACCGGCTGGCGTGGACGACCGCCCGCCGCGGCAGCCGCGTGACGGCCGCCAAGATGTCGCGCAGCCGCCAGGTACGGGACTCGCCAGCGACACCGCGGACGTACACCGTCCGCAGTGTCACCCACGTTTCCGACCTGGCGGCCAGGCGCCGCAACGTGGCGGCCGCCGCCGCCGCGCGGGTTGTCCGCGCCGCAGCCACCGCCGCGGCACGCGTGTCCATGGCCGGGCGCCGGTTCTCGTTCTTGGGGTTGCTACCGCCTGCGGCGGCCACGAGGGGCGCCCCTCGACGGGCGGCCACCACGTCCGCCCAGGTGTGGCGAGAGGGGCGGTCGCCCGCGAGGGGTGCCGCATCCCGGGCAGTGGCTGCGCCGAGGGCACCGGCCGACTCCGCATCAGCGGCGGGCGTGCCGGGGGGGGAAAAGCGGCGACGACCGGCAGGGTCATCGGCGGGGCAGGCAACGGCCGCCGCAGCCGCCGCATAAGGTGGGGGGGGGGGAGCGCGGAAGCCAGCCGGGCGGGCACCAGCGAGCGAGGTGACAGCCTCACCAGCGTGGACAGCGGCGGCCGCCGCAGCCGGTCCACCACCCGGTGGTGGCGGCTGGGCGCGACGGGCGGTCTCCAGGTGCGGCCCGTGTGCGGAGAACTGCCTTCGCTGGGTTGGCGGTCGACGGCGGCGGAGGGGGGGGGCGACGTGCGCCGTGCGCGCAGCGCGAGGGACGGGCGCCGTGCTGCTTCGGGGGCGCTTATGCCGGATGCACCTGCCCGCCACGGCGGCCACTTGCAGGCACCGCCATGCGGGGGGCGGCACACACCTAAAGGTCTATTCCATGCATTTAGGCGCATGAGGAAAGGGTTTTCTCTGCTGTTCTAGACTTTTTTTAACCATGAGAGGTAAACAGAACTGGTCTCCGTGGCATGGGTACTCAAGGAAAAAATACTAGGCGCTCAAAGGATCTTGTAGCGCTGAGATACACCTCGGTGTTTCTCTGCCCCTCCAGAATCGCGCCGTTTTCTTCGTCTCTGCCGATCCAGAACTGGCTCTGACCAATGTCTGATGCAAGACACGTATTGATCCGATCTGGCATCCCATGGAAATGCACTTTCTCTCGGCCGGCTACGAGCATCACCTGCCCCCCACCACCACCGCCCATGTTGACCAACGGCCACACATGTCGTCCAGACTTCCCCGCAGCACCGATGACACGCATTTTGTTGCCTAGCAACGTCGAGTTACCGCCTGCAGCGTCATCAGCGGGCCATTTATTCCACAAAAAGGCGTTCAAGACAACGGTGGGATGCAAGGAAAAACGTCTGTCTCTCAAGCCTATTGTCGTAGCCGCCTGAAAGTGCGTCATAAAAAAGCTGATGAAGTAGGCTCCAGGATGCGTCCACGCGGAGCGTCAACGCTAGTTCCATTGCCGAGTTCTGTGCGCGCCAATATGAGTCGCGCTCATGAGCCTCAATGCGTGGAATCGACCTTTAGTTAAGGTGGCTCTTTTGGACTGAAAGCGCGTACGCGAAAACACCCTGGCCTGGAGTTGTGCTGTCATCGAAGACCATCTATTTGTGTATTTCCGAAGCAATACTTAGGCTTGAAACATGCCGCGTCGCGCTTCACTGGGCACGTGGTTCTATCTTTCATGCACTGCATTGGTTCTTATTTTCATGTCCTTGCGGGCGTCCACGAGCAGGCGCGCGCGCCCGAGCCGTCCACCCCGGAGCGCGCCGGCCCCCCACCCATGCGACGCCGTGCTTGCGACAGTCCCAAGTCACGCACGGCTCGCCGACAGCCTCACCCCCCCTAGCCCTCCGGTCTCACACCTACGTCCGCCTTCGCCGCCGCTACCGCGCAGCCCACCCGCCCCCCGGGGCAAACGCCACGCCACTCTCGCCCCCTCGTCCATGGTGGCTAGGTTAGTTGCCAGCAGCAAGCCTATCGCAGCAGGGGGCGCGGGCGCAGGGGCCGCCGCCGCCGCCGTAGGGGCTGCCACCGGGAAGCCAGCGGCGTCTTCACCCCCCTCCCCCTCCAGCCCCACGGCCCCTCAACCCCTCCACAACCCCCCGAACGTACCCCCCTGTCCGGTCTCCTCGCCCCACAACGTACCGCGCGGTCAGCTGCGCGACATCCCGCACGGCCAGCCTCGCCACCGCAACACCACCACCCCCTCGCACGGGCCACACGCACGGCGCCGCCCTCTCCTCGTCACAGGCCCGCGCACAGCACCACGCGGGCAGCTGAGTCACGCCACTCGCAACTGCCCGCTTCAGTCACTGCGCGCCACGGTCACACCACATTTCAAGCGTCTCGGCTGTCCCCGATCTTGGCCCTCCCCTGCGCGTTCAAAAATTTGAAGAACAAAAACACCGTCTGAAGCATCTCAGAGCAGGTTCCACCAATTAAGTTCTCAATTCCGCACCCGACGCGGTCATATGCAGCACGCATCCTCGTTTCCAGCTCGTGTGAAGCACAGACCCCCCGTTTCAAGCCATCTGAAAAAGAATGAAACCCTTCCTTCACATGGTTGGACCTCACAAACGCCCAACGTACGGCCATGCTGCCAAAACACATGCAGAGGTACGTTGCAGAGTGACGCTTCTAACCATGTTGGACTCACCGTATGGCGACGTCCGCCTGAGCCGTGCGAGGTCTGTCCGCGGCCACCCCGCTGTTTCGCAAGTACTCCCGCAACGTGCACTAGCTGGGAAAAAAATTAGAATGGGGGCCCCTACGCGCATGTTGGATAGGACCCTGTCGTAAAGGCCAGGGGATTTCTCTTTGTTACGAAGTCATCATCGGCTGTTCTGCCGCAAGAAGACATAGTCGGAAACATAGCGATCTGCGACCTCTTCCTTACTGAAAGCGCGTTCGCGAAGAAACCTTGAACTTGCGAAACGACATCACCGATTTCAAACGACCACACAACAGGGCGGCCACCATGGAAGCCCCGAACTATGGCCCTTGCGCCGTCACCGCGCAGACCACGTGCGTGGACGGCGGACCAGCGAGACGACCGCGGCGGGCGTCGACCCCCCCCCCACCCCGTATTCACTCGTTATCACCCACGTGGCGCAAGAGGGAAGCCACTCATCCCCCGTGTCGGCGTGGCGCTCAGCGCCGGCGCCCGCCGCGCCGCCGCGCCCACACTGAGCCACCATCGACGGCGACGCCGCGCGTGCGTCGAGGCGGCGGCACGCCGCTACCGCGGCGCCCACCTGCACGCACGCGGCGCCTCGATGCATGGGGCGGCTCGGGGTGCGTCCGACGCTGCCGACCATCGGTGTGGCCACAACAGGCCGCCCCCACGCGCTCACGCGCACAGCGTCGATCGCGGGCACTCACTGGCGGGGGCGGGGACCTCAGGCAGCGGGGGGTAGGGTCGATCGTGCCCAGACCCCGGCCGGGCCCTATGACGTAGGGGGCAGCGGCGAAAGCAGCGCCGCCGCCGCCGCGCGTGGCCCGATCTTGACCGACTGCGGGCGGTTGTGGAGGCGCCCGGCGGGCGGCCGCCGCCGTGGAGGTCGTGCGCGACTACTGCGGCGGCCGCAAGGCGACGGACGGTGGCGGCAGCGACGCCGCTGCCGCCGCGGGGGCGACCGCGTCACCCGTACGGCAGCGGCGGTCGCGCATCTGACGGCGGCAGCTGCACGTGGCGGCTGACAGACAGGCCGTACGCACCGCCACCGCGTGGGGCACGACCGCCGCCGCCGTCGCCGCCGCCGCCGCCACCGCCGCCGCCACCGCGGCGGCCACCGCCGCGGCTGCCCGTCGCTGCCGCGTTCCGGCGCGCGTCACACGCGGGGGCGTCGACCGCCCGTCGCTGGGTCGGCGGCCGGAGTTACGGGAATGCCGCCAGCGGCCATGGCTGCCGCCCCCACCCGCCGAACGTGGGTGTGCCGCGAGTAGCACGTGGCACTGTAGTGGTTTGAGCCCTCAAAGCCGAAGGGGCAAGACACCCCGTCAGAAAACCCAGGACAGGATGCGGAGCGACACAAAGGAGAAAGAACACAAACGCTTGGATCACAGGGCGCGAAACGCACCAGAACGTCGGAACTAATGCAAACGCAACGCTTATTTATTCATGGAAGCAATCCGACCCAGAGACACAAACTCATATACCCTCAGAGGAAGCACGGCGCGCACAAACCCTACCCAGGAAAAGACGGTTGTAGGGGGACCGATGCCCCCCGGGCCACGGTCCCTTACGAGGGGTCCTGGTAGGCCCCTGCCACGGATGAAGGGACCCCCTTCCACTGGAAGAGAAGTCGGGTCCCTGGACTTAGGTCAGCATGGACTGGAATAGCCCAGTAAATCTTCAGGGACTTACCCCAAGATTGTTCAATTCTTCGATCGAAAACCTCCAGGGATATCGACCGTGGGCGAGATCTAATCTCGCCCCCGGGATCTGCCCCGGGAAGACAAGCTTCCACAAGCTTCTCGACCCCTCTGGGGGACCCGGATCGAGGGGTCGCCTGTCTCCCCTTGCGTGTCAGGCCCCTGCCCCTCTTGGGGGGGCCCGACGTGGTGTCCCCCTCCCGTCGCCCTTCGGGGGAGGGGTGGGGGCCGCGGGAGTGGCTCTAAGCCACACGTGACATACGCCTCACGGGGGCGTCATACACCACGTCTTCTGAGGAGGTGTAACGTGTGCTCGCGACTCCTCGCCCGGCTCATACCGGGGGGTCGCACCATCCGAGGGCAGGGGGTTTCCCCCAGAACATCCCCCACTTCGGGGCCTGCGTCTCGCAGGACCGGGGGCGGTGTCTAGCCACGCCTCACCAGCCACCGGGGGAAGCCCCTGTGACACATTCGGGCCCCCCACATCCCCCCCTTCGAGAAGCTGGCTGGGGCGCCCGTCCGAACGTCTGCTGCTGGGGGACTCCCCGGCGCACGGTGAGCCCCCCCGTCCGGGGCTCATCAGACTGTCCCCTTGGGGAGGGGGATCCGACGATCCGGGTGTCCCGCGGGCACCCTCTTCGTCACGAGTTGGGACGTCGCCGATGGCGCTTGTCCGGGGTTCTTCCCACTTCCCCGACGACCCCGTGCCCCAACCGTGGGTGGGGGCTATCGAGCTTCCCCAGGTCCCCGTCTTGCGGGGTCCAATGGCGTGGGGCGATACGGCCACGGGTGTGGATGCCATGGCGGTCAACAGTCAGGGTGACGCTCCCGGCGACGTCCTCGGGGAAGAGGAAGAGATCGACGGAGCCTTGGCCTCCCTCTTGTCGGCTTCTTGGCCAACTCCCGCCGTCATGGACGACAGATACCAGCAGTTTTCCTGGGACCTCGGGGGATCCTTGGTCGAGCAGCGTTATACGGCTCTCGAGGGCTTCCGCATGGTCTGTCTGTGGAAGACCATCCAGGCCAACTATGGATCGATGTATGCCGTTCCCGCGGGGACGGTGACGGACTTTCCCTTACTTCGCCGCCAAGAGGACTGGCGGGGGTGTCGGGTGCTTCGTCATCTGGCGGAGCGGGACCTCTTCCCTGAGGTGGGCGACAAGCCCCACTTCTCCTAGGATTACTCCCAGGGTACTCCCCCCAAGTTAGGGGAGGATGACCGTGGCTACTTCGTGCCAGGCGCCTTGGGGGAGTGGACAATCCGCACCACCCTGGGCGTCCTCGTGCTCCATGAGCAGCGAGAGGTGCGCGAGGTTCCCGTACCTCGGCGCAAGGCCTTGTACCCAGTCGGTCCCCTTTGGTGGGCGTCGGTGGAGGTGCCGCCCGCCATGGCCGCGCGAATGCTCAATCTGGTGGCGCTGTGCGAAAGCAAACTGATGAGGCAGACCCTCGTAGGGCCCTAACATATCATTCAGACGACCCTGTGGGCTGTCGAGGTGGCCCACATCTTTGTCAGCGGCATCCGCCGCCACGGCCACTTGCGGCCTCTGCCTCTGGTCTTGCGGATGGCTCTTACTGAGCTCACGGCCGAGCTGTGGTATTGATAACGTTGGTGCAATTACCAGTGTCTTGAGACCGACCGTAGCCAAGCAATAAAGCGAGTTCTATCGCCGTCGCGGCGAGGAAGAAAGACCTTTTGTTGAAGGGCATCCGATGGGGAGCCGGGTGGTGCCCACGACGGCGACCCCGGGCCCACGGTGGTTTAATACAAACAAAGGCACTGGTCGATCGACCATCCGATCAAGCGATCGTAGTGAGTGCCGGCATACAGATAGGACAGGCAAGCAAAACAATAAAAGGAACAATGCGGAAGTAACCCCCCAAAGGGCTTGCCACAAGCCGAGTCACACAAATCCGTGGATTCAGCCAGTCAAGGGGGCTATCAGTGGCAATTTTCCAATTACAGGCGAACATATGCTACAGCCCCTCTTCCCGGATTGGGTGATCCTATAGGGGGCACGTTCTTGGGGCGGCAGCGGTGGGATACTTCCCTCCTCGGGACCGTGGCTACGGGGTTGTGCTACGAAGGGCGTCACTGGCCCGCGTATCAACTGCTAGGACGGGGATGTCCTCGTCCAGAGGTGAGGTGTCCAACCCTTCTGTAGGGACACGCGATAACGCGTCTGCCACTTTGTGGTCCTTCCCCGGCTTATGCCGGATCTCGTAGTTGTACTCGCCATCGTTTAATCCGAGCATTCGGGCTCAGATTAGTGAGGACCGATAAAAGAGCGCGGTGGTCACACCGTACCACAAATTTCGCACCCTCCAGGTACGACCGTAAGTAGGTCACAGCCCAAACGACGCCTAGTGCCTCGATCTCCGTGGCAAAATCGGTCTTCTCCGCGGGGAGAAGCGCACGGCTGTAGTAGCCGATGGGGTGATATTCCGGGTCGGGCTGTAGCTGCTGTAAGCAGCAACCCAGCTGTTCATAGCTGGCGTCGACGTCGACGATGTAATGTTCGTGCCTCCTGGGCAGGGCAAGGATTGGGGCGTCCAGCATACGGTCTCGGAGTATCTCGAAGGCGTCCATCTCCTCCCCGGAAAGAGGAGGAAGCTTCTTAGGAAGCTTGGTGCTCTTGAGCGCCGTTGAGGGGCTTCGTCATCTTGGCGAAGTCAGCTACAAAGCGGCGGTACACGCCGCAAATGCCCAGAAAGCTCTTCATATGAGTTTAGGTCTCCGGATAACGGAGACGCCGCAGCGCCCGGAGGTTCTTCTCCAGGACATGTACCCACCCCGATCGGATTACACGACCGAGGTATTCCACTTCCTCCTGGAAGAAGTGGCACTTGGACGCCTTTAAGGTGACCCCCGCCTTCCCGAGTAGGGTCAGCACCTCGTCGAGGTGCTGTAAGTGTTCCTCGGTTGAACGCGAGAACGACCACATCGTCCAGATATACTAAGCATGTCTTCCACTTCACGCCGGCCAGGATCATATCCATGGCGCGTTGGAACGTGGCTGGGGCGTTGCATAGCCCAAATGGGAGGCGCACACATTGCCATGCGCCCGTATGGCACGTGAAAGCCGTGAGGTGCTTGTCCTCCTCGGCTACTGGTATTTTCCAGTAGCTCGCGTTACAGTCCAGGGTGGAGAACACCTTGGCGTCCCCTAGGGAGTCAATACACTCATCCATCCTTGGGATGGGGTACGCATCCCTGACAGTCATCAAGTTGAGCTTTCTGTAATCGATACAGAATCGTACCGAGCCATCAGGCTTCGGAACCATTACCACGGGACTAGCGCATTCCCCGCTTGAGGGTTCGATCACTTCCATAGAGCGCATACGCTCGACTTCCGCTTTCTCACTTTCCAGGGCCATAGGCCCGGCCTTATACGGGTGCGGTCTCGCGGGGACAGCCCCAGGCTTCAGTCGAATCCGGTGTTCCACACCCCGGATCAAGCCAAGCTTGCCCTCCCATAGGGAGGCATGCTATTGGAGGAGGGCCTTCACGGCCCCCGACCACTCCGTCGGAACCGACGAAACGTCCACCTCCGGAAGAGGGGGTTTCTTTGCCCCCTTCGGCGGCGTCGCGAGCTCTTCGAGCTCGCTCTCCAAGACCGCATAGGTCGGCCCCTCATGGGCGTTGATATAACCAATGGTCATATCGGTTGTTAAACGCAACGGCGTGACTCCCAGGTGCATCACCTGGATTGTGATTGGGTCATTCGCCATCAAAATGGCGGGCCCTCGGGCGACTTGTATACCGTGTTTATGGTATAAAGGGGGTCGCCCTTTGACGAGGCCATGCCCCGTGTAAGTGCTCCTGACGGGGACGTGGGCAATGGGGCCCGGTTGCACCCAGGTCTTCTTGGCCGGCTTCAGCTGAGCCGTAGCCCCGTCGGGACAAGCACAGACCGCCGAAATGGAGGCATTGGGGAGCCCCTGTGGGGCTCCTCGCCTCTTGATCGGCACCTTGGTGCCGTTCAGGAGTTCCACATGTTGCTCCTGCGTCGCAATATTTTTCGTTGCGACATCAATAAAGGAGGTGCCGTGGTGGACCATAGTGGTGTCTCACCGCTGCTACCGGCTGTCCTTGCCGGAGCTTCTTCTCCTTCTTGCGGCGCTCTGCGCACCGCTCTAGAAAGGCCTTCGTTAACAGAGCCCTTGTCCCCGCGTCGAGGCGGGGGCACTCCCTAAAGAAATGTCCCCGCATGTTACGTGCGAGGCAATTGTTCGTTCGGGTTCGCCCGGGACGACCTGTGTCCTCTCTGGTAGGACCAGGTGGAGCTTCCCCCACCTTGGTGGAGGTTCGTGGGGAAGGCCCTGATGGGACTTCCCCCACCTTGGTGGGAGCCCATCGATCTGACCGGGAGGGACCTCCCTCGCCTTAGGGGGGCCCCATCGGGACGGACCCGCCTCACAAGCCTTAGGTGGGCCCCATCGGGAGGGACCCGCCTCCCCCACCTTAGGTGGGCCCCATCGGGAAAGGCCCTGAGGGGCTTCCCCCACCTGAGGCGGGGCAGTTACGTCCGCGGTGGCATACTTCCACGGTACTGGCCGGGCAGCTCGACGCACCCGACGCGCCTCGGCCCGTCGGTCTTCCTCATCCTTTTGATCCTGGTGGCGTGTACGACAGACTTCACCCTTCCGCTGGGCAGATTGCACCAGCAGGTCCATCGGCATGTTCGGGGTATTATGTTCGCGCACATCGGCGCGAACTTCCCAGCCAAGTCCCTGCATATAGCGACTTTTCATTTGTCTTTCCGCGCGGATGTAACCACACAGGCGACGTCGCCCCCTAAGGCGTACGTAGTACTCACTCTCTATTTCGTCCGCCTCTTGGGCGGCCGCATGAAACAAGGCATCTTGATCGCTTAGCGATTGCTCGCCCGCATATGTGCGGAGGAGCCAGTTGATCAGCTCCAGATAGGAGCTGCCCTTTCCACTCCGCCCTCCTTGGAGGGACGGCATGATGGTATACAACTCCCGCTTGAGGTCACCCTTGGTGAACTCGGGAAGGAGATACAGGGCTCTGACCTCCGAGACATCATTGTCATCGGCCGCTTTCACGAAGCGGCTTAGAAATTCAAAGACGCCTACGGCGGGCGTCCCATCCCATTCTGCGTCACGGCCAAAGGTGGCCGAGACGTCCTTACGCAGACGGCCTAGGCCGTGTGCCATGGTCCGGTCATACCGGACATCGGTATTCGCCAAAGCGTATGTGGCGCAATCTAAGATTGCTGCGTAGCGATCATCCGCGGGGATGATCTTAGGGGGAATCCGCCGACGGGGTTCCCCTTCCAGCTCGCGCCCTAGGGCACGAGTCACAGAGCGACGGGGCACATGGCGGCCCCCATCTCCCCCGGAGTACTCTCCGTCCGAGGAGGAGGAACTCATCCGCCGACGACGGCGCCGGGACCGTCGTGTGGTCCCGATGGCTGTCTCTATAAAAGACAGCCGCTCATGCAAGGGGCTAATCAAAGCGTCCAACGAGTCCCGTAGGGCGGCCGACAAGACCGCCGCGTCCTGGGCCCCCTGGGGGGCCCGATCTCCGCCTCCATGAGGAGGCGTTCGGTGTGGGCCAGCGGCTCTCGCCGTCCTGGCCCGTCCATCATACGGACCCCACGGCAGAGGGGGAACCGCTTGGTCCCGCTCGCCGAGCGGTCGAGGAGGTGGAGGCGGGTATACCCCTCCGGCTCAACCCTCCACACCTTGAGGGGGAGGAGACGGGAATGCCCTTCCGTCCGCGCCCCCCACAACTTGGGGGGGGATAGACGGGAATGCCCTTCCGTCCGACCCCCCCTGACCTTGGGGGGGGAGAGACGGGGAATCCCTTCCGCGTACGCCCCCCTCACCTGGAGGGGGAGGAAACGGGAATACCCCTCCGTCTCCCCCCCCACCTCCCAGCCCGCCGCGCTCTGACGCGGTCTAGCTGGCTCGATCCCCCGTCCGAGGAGGGATTCCTCCGGGGCTCACGGCCCCCGAACCATCGCTGGCTCCGTCACGGTCACCTCGTGACGAGTTGGCGGCGCTCTCGGCGCCGGACCCCGTCACACCTGAACGTTCATGACGGGAGGACTCCGTCCTCCTTCCGGACAATCAATCCACTCCGACAACCACAGCAACGCAGTCACACCCAAGGGTAAGACAAAGACACAGCGAAAAACCACCGTAGGAACGGACACAGGGTAGGCCCGACTGATCAGGAAGGGCCGAACCCTGTCCCCCGCAGATCCACCACATGTTGTGGTTTCTGCCTTCACAGCCGACGGGGCAAGACCCCGTCGGAGAACCCAGCACAGGAAGCGGAGCGACACACAGGAGAAAGAACACGAACGCCTGGATCACAGGGCGCGAACCGCACCAGAACGCCGGAACTAACGCTAACGCAACGCTGATTTATTCATTGAAGCAGGCCGACCAAGGAACTCACACTCATAAACCCTCAGCAGAAGCAGAGCGCACACGTACCCAGCCCACGAGAACGGTCATGGGGGGACCGGTGCCCAGCGGGTCACGGTCCTGGAACAGGGGCCTCTGGTGGCCCCTGCCACGGATCAAAGGACACTCTTCCACTGGAAGAGATATCTGGCCCATAGAGTTTTGGGTCAGTCGGGACTTGCAAGTCCCTCTAAATCCCAAGGGACTTAGACCCAATACTTTCCAATTCTCAGATGGAAGTCCCTGGGGAATATCTTCGATGGCCGAGATCTGATCTCGGCTCCGGGTTCCGCCCCGGATGGGGAAGCTTCCAAAGGCTTCCCGGCCCCTCCAGGGGGCCCAGATCGAAGGGACGTGCACCCCTTTCGTCTGCGTCAGGCCCCTCAGGAAGGCCTGCTCAGGCGATGCTCCTTCACTCACCCCCCTAGGGGGGGTGTTACGGGTGTGGTCGGGGACCACCCTTGGCACCCTCCCCGAGGAGGCGCCACACGTCACCTCCCTCTGGGGAGCGCCACGTGGAAACTCACGACCCACTCCCTCCGGCCCCGGCCGGGGGGTCGTGTCATCCGAGTCAAGGGGGTTTCCCCGACAAGTCGGTGACGAGCGCGTATGTACGGACGGTGTCGGGGTTCGAAGACAAGCTGTCAATGCTGCACCAAGACTTGGGTGCCCGATGGGACCATCCCACAGCATTCTGGCCGCAACGCGTTATGTATCCTCGCACGTATGGGCGAGAGCAACCAGCGTTTCCCCAGCGTCAGCTCGGCGAGCCACCAGCTCTGAAGTGACCGATGACGGCTAAGTCTGGTGGTCTGAGTCCGAAGTGCTGTAAATTATGCGCTTTGGCAATATTTATGCTCGTATTTTGTTAGAAAATCGGTTGCCCCGATTTTTCGACTCCCAATTCGATATCCTGTCGATCCTTTTCTTTTTGGCCCGATTAATCGATTTATACCCGATTCCAATTCATCACTTGCCTATCCCTAGCTGACGGTGGTGAGGGCGGCCGTGGGCACTGCCGTGGGCCACCGCCACTGCCGATTGTTGCGCACCGGCGCTGGCCACGGCCGCCACGCGGGCACGCGTGGCGGCCTGAGCGGCCGCGTCGTAGCCTAGAGGGGGCCTGAGGCGGGGCCGCTCGGCGCAGCCCCGCCTCGTGTGCCCCCTCATTAGCGCCGATCCTCTTGTTCTTCCAGTGTCAGAGGGTTGCGCCGCGTGTCTGACAGGCCCGAAACAACCTTCGGCCACGTGCCACTGCATGATTGATACGTGACACGCTGCAACGATCGGGACCCTTGGGCCGAGCTGGCACGCGGCCGTCCAGTTCCGAGAGGTACCACATTCCATCCGTGGGTAGCTGTCGAAACAAAACTTTGATAAATCGGGCACTCTGAGGACAATATGAAGTGCCACATGTCATTCAGTTAACCCCGTGAAACCGCGATGGACCAATTAGAGCACAGGACCCGTTGGCCCCATGGCCAACAAGTTTCCAACGGAGGTTCCGTTGGCAGCTCGCTGGCCCCGGGGCCAACGGCTCCGACCCCGAATCGGACGCAAGTACATTCGCGTTTTAACTCGGTTGACCTCGGTTGGCACCGCCGCGTGCACGTTCGACATTGATACTCGCCCCGAGAACTGGCCAACGGCGAATTTGAGACACGTTTGTGCAGCGTGTGCCCAATATGGCGTTGGCCCGACATTCGTAGGAACGCTCTTACCACGGCCAGAGTTTCACGGACTAGGCATAGTGGCGCTTTGGTTCTTTTGTGCGGGACTTGGTCCGTGTTGTGTACCAGATCATACACTGCTATGAGGCAGCGCCAGTGGTCTGAGGAACGATACATGCAGGTGCAGTTCCGCGGGCAACTCCTACTGCAATACAATACAAAGATTGCAGGTTTCCCACCAGATCAAACCAGAGTTGCCCTGGGACCGCAACTACCAGAGGCTCCCAAGCGTATCACTTTTTGAATAGCGTATGATTTCTGGACACCGAAATTCGTCAGCGAATGCGTATCTACTTGGAGACGACTGGGCCCCAAGCGGGTGTTGCGAAAATGCCAGCCAAGCGCATCGATTAGAGCAAACCTAACAATGTAACAGGATTATCCTTAAAATCTCAATTCGGCATGCGACGGGGCGGCCCCTCAGAGGCCGCCTATTGTAGGGGCCTAGAAAGGGCAATTTCCGCTACAGAACTACCCGGGACCGGGATACTTTCCGTACGATAGTCCCTGTCGTTGGTGCGTTATCGGTGGCCCATTTCGTTGGAGTAAGCCTTCCGCGTATTATCGCAGCCGTCATGGAAGCGTGATGCGCGAGATGCACGGCAGATTGCGGATGAGAAATCGAGGAAAAGCAGCAATTGTTTGACACGAAACTGACACGATGCACATGTAGGACGCAAAGTACGAGATCGTCGTCCAAACCGTAGTTAATGTGCCACATGGCGGCGCGCCATGTTGCCACGGCGCACAGAGATGGAGTATTTTGAGCCTATCGTGCTGTCGCGTGACATGCAAGCGTGCGATATACACAGGAGTGCTCAACGTATGCTCTTGCAGCCTCAGCCGTGACGCATGAGAGCCCCATGTCGACAGTGATCTCTGTGATGTTCGACCAGCACTCGTGTGATCCTCGCTGGACGAGTGTCGTGTGCCTGGCGAACGATGATTGGAGGACTCAGACCACGGTTTTCGGAGTGGCATCGCTGATCGCGGGTCGCCGCGATGCACGTGAGATTACCAGTCATCCCAAAAAGCTCGAGACTGACGACTGAGGAGTGACCATGAGGAAAGTGGGTGGACCGCCAGTTTCCACTTTGGCGGCAGCCCGAGGACAGCGCAGAGGCAAGCGCACAGGCGCCAAGCAATGCGTTGCGCCCCACGTGCCGGGCGGGCCACACAGGCAACTAGTGCGAGCGTGGCGGTGCTCCCGCTTCACCCCCCCTCCAGGGCAGCGTGCGAGCGTGGTGCATCCCCGGCACGACCCCTACCGGCTGGGTGCAACCTTGGTGGTGACCCCCGTTGTGTGATCCTCTCCGGCAGGGCCTGTCCCGAAGGACTCCCTCGTCAGGCACGGGTCGACCAGACGAGGCAAAACAGAGGCGTGCAGTCCGCGGGCAGGAATCGACCGCGTGGCGTCTTGCCAGGCGTCTGCCTCGCGTTGGGCCCGCGCGCCAGGTCGTGGCCGCGGCGCCCGCGGCGTGTGTCGCGCCGGACGCGGCCCGCAGGCCCGCCGCGTGCCGCTGCGGCGAGGGTGAGTGCATGTACCATCCCCCCCCGCAGCGGAACACAGCCCTGTGGTGGGGTACTCGCCAGGTGCCCGCGCCACTTCAGGCGGCCGCGCTGGCGGTGACCGTCAGTGGCAGATGGCGGTGGTCACTATTCACAGGTCAGACGGAAGCTGTGGACACGATCAGTGTGAGGTGGCTTGGCCAGAATTTCATGGCTGTGGCAACCGCACAGTCACCAGAACGGCGACAGTTTACTGGTGCAGACGAGCCTCTGTCAGCAACCCGATTTCTGGAGAACTCGTGCATCCAGCGGACTACCGTTTGATTGGCTATTCAGGGCGACATTGGCGGCGCTCTCTCTGCACCAGGGCTGTGACCGGTTTTTCGAACCTCTCAGGTGGCACATGTTCCATCCACGGCTCGTCGGCCACACGCGAGCACGCACGCAACGTACGAAATGGTTGGGGGATGGGACGCGCGTCCACGTGCTTCTTGCCTTCTGTCGGCCGCGTCGGCGTGAGCTGTTCTGGCCGACGCGCCCTCGGCAGCCGTCGCGCCACGCATCGTCGGCAGGGAGCTGCGAGGGGCGCGCGGGGCGCGGGTGGCTGCCTCTGGGGGCCTGGCGCGAGCGTTCGGGCCGCCAGACGGCGACTCGTTTAGCGCCCCCCCCCCTCAGCACGCGCCCTCCAACACTCTTCCCTCTCCGATCTCGTGCGCCACAGACAGCGGACGGCGACGTGGTGGCAGGCACCCGCCGCCCAGGATTGGGTGCGGCCCCGCGCGGGCCACCCCCTGCTCGGTGTCCCGGAGGGGGTGTGTGGAGTGGCCGCCGTGGTGCAGCGTGCCCATGCGCGCTCGCTGGTTGTTTTCGAGGTGCGCAGTGGCGTCCGGCTTCCACGACGTGGTGCAAGTGCCTCTGGTGGACGGTTCCGTGAGACCTGTGCTACCGCCGACGTCTGCGACGCGGCTCTCTGTCGTGCGCGCACTTTCTTGGCGCGCGCTTTTCTCGCGGTGGCCCTGACCCCAACGGCCGCCGGTACGTGATGGTGCCGTTGTCGGGTATTCTCTCGGGCGCGCGCTTTTTTTCGTGCTGTGTGGGAACTGTGGATAATCCCCTCCCACCCCGTCCCCCCGCCCCCTTGCCCGCGTCGCTCCTCCCCTCTGCACCCCGGCCTCTTCTTTTGTGGGCGCGGCTGCCGCGACGGTAAGCGCTGGGCGGCCGCCAGGGCCCCGCACGGGTCGAAGCGCGTGGCGCGCGCGCGCTTTCGGGCGGCTGCCGGCCGTCGTTGGTGTGGGGCGGCTGCCGCCCGTAGTTTGTGTGGGCCGCGGCCGCCCGTCGGTGGTGTGCGCGGCGGCCGCCCGTCGCTGGTGTGCGCGGCGGCCGCCCGTCGGTGGTGTGGGCGGCGACCGCCCGTTGGTGGTGTGGGCGGCGGCCGCCCGTCGGTGGTGTGGGCGGCGGCCGTCCATCAGTAAGTGGCCGGCGGCCGCCCGTCGGTGTCTGTGGGCGGCGGCCGCTCGTCGCTGCTGTGCGGCGTGTCCCTCGTGCACAGCTGCCGTGGCCGGCTGCCGGGCGTGGCGTGTGTGACCATCCGGCGACCCCGGTGGGTGCTCCTCTCCTTGGCCTCGCCCGTCGCCATCAGGATGCGCATAAACTCGCTCATTGGCGCCGCCGGAGCAGCTCCGACATGGGGGGGTGGGACGCCCGGGGTGTGCTCAAGATCATCCAACCCTCCGGCACCAACCCCGTCGGCCCCA
>ENA-ORXR01002153-ORXR01002153.1-marine-metagenome-genome-assembly--contig:-NODE-2153-length-19240-cov-154.132182_pt1 | contig 19240 bp, 10 predicted proteins | sample MGYA00237866_ERZ511479 | MGnify/ENA metagenome assembly ERZ511479 | reverse complement strand
CCGGTGGTCACCAACGGCTGCGATTTCTCCTACACTAACACGTATACCTTCACTGGTCCCTGCGGACTGAGCGTCAGCACCAACCAAACCGTCATGTGGCGCCAGCTTACTTTTCCGAGCGTCAGCTGCGTCGGCGTGTTCGAACTGATCATTACCAACAACGTTTCGGGGATGGTGAACGCTTCGGATTTGGTTGTCACCAACTTCGATGACTGCGGCATCATCGGCACCAACCTGAGCCAAAGCATATTTACCTGCGCCGAACAGGGCGACAACATGGTCACGGTCACCGTCTCGAACGCCTGCGGCGAAGTGGCCCAGTGTTTAGTAAATGTGCGCGTCCGGCCTTGTGGTGCGGATATCCTGTTGATCAAATCCGTCCTGCCCGGAAACGTGCCGGCCACTGCCTGTGGTGGTTTGCCGGTTCTCCAAGTGGCCGAGGGAAACCCAGTGACCTACTGTTTCGAAGTGGAAAACATCGGACTCGTCCCGCTCGACAATGTCATCCTCAACGACCCACTTACTTCCACATCCATCAACCTCGGCACGCTTGCCCCTGGACAGTTGATTGTGAACACCGCCATGGGCGTCGCTAGCAACCGCATCGTCAACGTCGCGGACGTCACCGCTGAAGTGACCGGCACCGGTTTCACCTTCACCGACGTCAGCACCGCCGTGGTCGAGTCTGTGCTTTGCGACTACCAAATCTTCTGCCCGACCAATATCACCATTGATTGCGCCACCAACGCAGTGACGGCCCTTACCGGTATCGCCTCCGCCCAAGTGCAGTGCGTTAAAGTTGATCGCAACACGCCGGCACAGCTTTGGATCAACGAGTTCCACTATGACAATATCGGCACCGACGTCGGTGAGTTCGTCGAACTCGCAGGTAGCGCCAACTACAACTTCAACGGCCACTCGCTGGTCATCTACAATGGCTTCAGTGGCAACATCGACACCACCATTCCGATCAACGGCTCAATTCTCGACCCCGACGGTTGCGGCTTTGGCGTGATCGAGATCGTCGTTCCGGCGAACAGCCTCGGCAACGGACGCAGTGGCATCGCCTTGGTCGACGCGGCTGGCACCGTGATTGAGTTCGTTTCCTACGAGGGAACCTTCACCGCCACGACCGGACCTGCCAACGGCATGACCTCAGTCGACGTCGGTGTCCAAGAGTCCGCCACCACCACCCCGGTTGGTGCGAGTATTCATCGCATTGGCACCGGTTTTGTCGGTTCGGATTTCTCCTGGGCGACCACGATGACCGACTCCCGCGGCGCGTTCAACGACATGCAGACCATTATTTGTGAGAGCGTCCCCGACGATGTGGTTTGCGCCACCACTTCAATGCTCAGCTTTGTCGACACGGTCGACACCTCGATGGCTGCCGACTGTGCGGTCAACGGCGGTGTGGTTGCCATCATCACCCGCGAATGGCGCGGCACCATCGACTGCGCCGACGACATCGTCTGCGTTCAGACGATCACGCAAGTACGCAGCGCCCCGCTGACCGTTACCTGCTTGGACATCACTCGTTCGCTCGACGCCGATGGCATGGCGGTGGTTAATTTGACCGAACTTTACGCCGACGTCTCCGCGCCCTGTTCGATCGTGACCGGACCGACTAGCAACATCAACTACGATTGCGACGACGTCGGCGTCCACACCGTGGTGGTCGCTCTCGCCGATGATTGTGGCTTTACCGCGACCTGCACAGCAACGGTCAACATTGTCGACATTACCCCGCCGACGATCGTTTGTCCGACCAACCTCAGCTTTGGCTGCAATCCCTCGCTGGCCTCGTTCCCCGACCCGCTCGCAATCCTGACCTCCGCCGTCGATAACTGCTCGATCGCCTCGTTTGATCTGATGTTCGAGACCACCGTGACCACCGTTGGATGCTTCGCGGTGGAGACCCGCAGTTACGAAGTTGGTGATAGCTCGGGCAACCGTGTCGCCTGCACCCAATTGATCAGTTATGTGGTCGATATTACACCGCCGGACCTCACCTGTATCCCCTCCTTCATCGACCTTGGCTGCAATCCCACCCAAGCCGAAATCGACTCTCAGGCGACGGACTTCCTCTGTATCTCCGATGATTGTGGAATTGTTTCCAACGGTTTCACCTCGACCCGCCTGCCTTCCGCCGACTGCCGCGAAAGCATCCTGCGGGTGTTCACCGCCGAGGATGGTTGCGGCAACATGGCATCCCGCGACTCCATTGTGTCATGGTTTGTCGATACCAATGCGCCCTTCTTGGTCGAATGCCCGCTTACCGTGAACATGGTCTCAACGAATCTGGCCTGGAACCCAAGATTTGAAATCCAAGAGTCGACGATTAGTTCCAATCAGACTCCGGACATGACCGATGACTGGGTCGGTACGCCCTCGATCATCACCGTTGCCGAAAACGGTATCACACCGCGCAGCGGAACCAACATGTTACGCTTCATCTCCACCGGTCCCCTGCCACAAATTGGCGAAACCCGCGCCAGCGTCATCCAATATGTTGATGTGACAGCGTTTGCGGCTGACATCTCGACCGGCACGGCGGTTGCCGACCTGAGGGCCTTCTTTTCCCGGGTGGTCGGTGATGCCGCGACCGACACCGAGTTTGCCGTGTCGATTACCTCTCACCTTGGTCCCATTCCGACCGGTCCGGCCAACGGCTTCAACGCCGACAGCGTGATGGTCACCAACGCTGGCGTGTGGGAGGCCGGGTCCACGAGATTGATCATTCCGCCGGGGACGGCTTGGCTGGAGATCGAAGTCGCCGCTATTGAGAACGTGCTGGATGATCCCGCGACGCCGATCAATGAACCTGAATTCGACGGGCATTACGCCGACGATGTACGGCTGACCATCACCGTTCCCGTGAGCGACTGCGACATCCCGATTCTGGATCTGGGCTGCGGGCGGCCGACCGATATGGAACTGCCGCTGCTGATCTCCTCGACCAATTTTGCCGACACCTGCGGCATCGCGTTCCAGAACGTTGTCGTTGTCGAATCCACCAATGAGTGTGTCGTCACCTGGACCCGCACTTACGAAATCTTTGATAATTGCAACAACACCTTCATTACGACCCAACAGGCGTTCTGGTCGATTGAGACCAACGCTCCAAGCCTGGTCAACCTACCGCCGGACATTGCACGCACCTGCCTCCGCGTGGAGGACATTGTGCCGGAAATCGCGGTCACCGCGACCGACTTCTGCGGAACAGCCAGCGTCACGTTCGTAGACAGCTTGTTCCTGCTGCGGCCAGAATTTGAGATATGGCTACGCATTTACACGGGGACCGATCGCTGCGGCAACTCTACCTCCTACACGCAGACCATCAATATTGCTCGCGACCGACCAGAAGCCTTTGAGTTCATCTCTGTTCCGCCCAACATCGAAGGCTGTAATCTCAACACCTCCGTCACCAATCTCGGCATCGCGGTGGCGGCCAATAATTGCGAGTTCCTCACCGTCACCAACACCGATGTAGTAGTGATGCCAGGCTGTCCGCTGGTCTTTGACCGGATCTTTAGTGCCACGATACCCGGCATCGGCGGTGGTCAGATTTCCGTCACACAGCGTATCACCAATGTGGTCGATACATCCCCGCCCATCTTGGTGATCCCGCCGGACTTGGTCGCTTGCAACGCGTTCGACACCAACGTGTCGGGGGTTGCGATGGCCAGCGACGACTGTGGCATTGCCGCGATGAACTTCTCGGACAACGTCATCGACACCGAGGCATGCCAAATCACCGTTTTGAGGATTTGGTTTGCCCAAGACTTCTGCGGCCAACTTGTCCGAGGCACCCAGGAGATCACCAGCGTGATCGACGACACCCCGCCCCTGCTGTTTGCCCCCACCAACACGATCGCCTGCCTGCCCGTCGATCTGTCCGTTCTACAGCCGCTGGCTGTCACGAACGATTGTACGATGTCCATGATCAGCAACACTGTGAACATGAGTACGGACACGCTGGGCCGAGTGACGGTTGAACGAATCTGGGACGTTACCGACGACTGCGGCAACATGGCCAGCACCAATGCCTTTACCCTCTACTACCCGCCCGGACTCATCGTCTTCACCTCGTTCCCCTCGAACCAGCTGACTTGTAGTTTTGCTGAGACCGACCCGTTCTTGAACCCTCAGCCTACGGCCGAGAGCGGTTGCAGCCCTCTCAGCATTGATTTCGACGACACCACCCTAACCACCGGTTGCACCCAGACCATCGACCGGGTGTGGTCTGCCGTCGACGTTTTCGGCAACGTTTTGAGCGCCACCCAGACCATTACTGTGCTCAACGACTCCGCCAACCCACTCATCGACCCGCTCTCTCTTGAGAACATCACCTTGTGCAACACGACAAACCTCCCGAGCCCTACTGCAGTTGATGACTGTAGCGATGTCACCTTCAGTTCCATAGACTCCGTCAGGCAACTCACCTGCCGTCAAGAAATCACCCGTTTCTGGGTGGCGACCGACGCCTGCGGCAACCGAGCCTCCGGCCAACAGTTGGTCACCCTGTTCACGGATACTGAAGCGCCGACCCTCGAATTACCGCCCGATTACGTCGGCGACTGCGACGATTCCATCGATCCGAACCAAACCCGACGTCCCGTCGTTGGTGACAACTGTGGCGTCGCTAGCATTACCTTTACCGACCGGGTCGTGATCGTCGATTGTGTGACCACCATCACTCGTACCTGGACCGTCGAGGATGGTTGCGGCAATGCAAATTCTGGCGACCAGACCATCACCTTGACCGACGATTCCCCTCCGGTTCTCCGCCTCCCCAACGACGTCTTTGAAGTCTGCATGATCGACATCGATCCCTCCAATACCGGCTTGGCGACGGCCACCGACAACTGCGGTTCCGCGATGGTGTCCTTCACCGACACTGAAGTGGAAACTGGCTGCCGTACTGTCATCGACCGTGAATGGGTAGCCGTCGATTCCTGCGGACAAGAATCCGTCCGCACCCAGCGCATTGTCATGCAAGACAACAATGCCCCGACGCTGAACTGCCTCCAAGCGATCACCGTCATCCCCAACGTCGCCGGCCAATTCGTCGTGCCGGACCTCGGCACCACCCTCACCGCCGCCGACAACTGCGGGGTTACCGTTGTCCAGACGCCGCCAGTCGGCACGGTGTTCGCCAGTAGCTTCCCCGCGTCCATCCAAGTCAACGTGACGGCCAGCGATCCATGCGGCAATGTCACGACTTGTGAAGTCACGCTAGCCAGCCCTGCTTGCATCGGCGACGAAGTTTGGGATGACACCAATGCCAACGGCGTCCGCGATGCCGGCGAATCCCCTCTTTCCGGCGTCACCGTCATCTTGTACGACGACACGGGAGCCGAGGTTAACCGCGTATTCACCGACCCCGCTGGCGAATACCTCTTCTATGTCGACACCGCTGCCAATACCGCCACTGCGCGGGGTACCGCCGGTAGAGATTATCAAGTGGGCTTCGAGTTCCCCGACTACATCGCCTCGCCGCTTGGTGGTCAGTCGACCGTGGACCCCTTCACCGCTCGGACACCGGTGTTCAATCTGGCGCCGAACGCCCACGACCTCTCCCGCGACATCGGTCTCTACAACCCGGCCAGTATCAAAGGCGTGGTGTTCCAAGACCTTCAAAACGACGGTTCCATCATTGGCGACAACCTCCAGACCCTTGGTCTCAACGGCATTGACGTCAACCTGTTCCGCATCCTCAATGGCCAACGTCAGTTGTTCAGTGAATTCACCACCCGAACCGATGCTATTGGAAACCGCGGTACTTACTGCTTCGAAGATTTGCCTCCAGGCGACTACGAAGTGTCGATCGACGCCAGCGACCTCCCAGACGGTCTTACGCAGACCACCCCCTTGACCTTTGGTATCGGACTCACCAGCGGTCCCGACGTGGTCAACGTCGACAACCTCACCAACTTCGGCTTCACCCCGGCACCGACCGCAGTCGAGATCGAGGCCGCCGACGCGACTGGCGGTCAGCTCACATGGACCGTGGCGATGGAAGACGACACGCTCGGATACAATGTTATCGACACCGCGACCGGTCTTGCGGTCAACGAGGCTCTGGTTCTCGGAACCGGGCCCGGCAGCACCTACACGGTCGCCGTGGGCGAGGGCACCTACACCTTGCAGGAAGTCGACAATGACCTCACCACCAACGACCAAGGTACGTTTACCCACTATGCCGAGGTAAATGCCTCGCCCGAGGGTGAACCGACCAAGGTACTCAATGCCGTGGACGGCGAGATCCGCTTCGAAACCGAAGCTGGAATTCGCAGCTACTTTGTGACCGGCGTCCCGACCTCTGCTAAGGTCCTCGACATCACCGATCCCGACACGCCGGTTCGCCTGCTCGTCGAATTGATCAACTCGAGCGACGGTACTGCGGCCTACTTCAGCTACCCGGACGGTGCGATCCTCTCGATCAAGTAAGCAAGCGATCGATAGCTGCTTGTCCGTTGACGGCAGGAATGGCCTTGCAAAAGGGGCATTCCTGCCTGAAACTAGTCCTGTTACCCACGCAACCACCTTTAAGCTACAACAGCTACAACAGCTACAAACGCTACAAACATCTACAAACAGCGACGACCATCCCGATGCGCTCCATCTTGGTATTTTTCATTCTTCTGACGCCCTTCGCGCTTTTCGCAGGAGAAGTGGACGACCAAATAGCCCGACTCGCCAACGAGGACTTCGAAGTCCGTGAAGGCGCTCACCGAACCTTGCTGGAGTTGATCTCGATCAAGGGCGAGGCTGCGGAAGACACCAAAGCGGAATCCATCGAAGAGAAGGTGCTGGCCGCCTACAAGGACCCCGAGGCCGACCCCGAGTCCAGAGTCCGGCTGCTCAATCTCCTCAAGCATTTGGTTCGCGGCACTTCTTTCGAATCGAAGAACGGCTTCATTGGCATCGCCATCGGACCGAGTGCCGTGATGGTGAAGGGAGATCGGATGTCCAGCGTTCAAGTCCTCAATGTCATGCCCGGACTCCAAGGGCATAAAGCAGGTCTGCAATTGCGCGATCAAATTTACAAGATCGATGATAAGCCCTTCGAAACGGGTTCGGTCTCCGATGAATTCATGAAACGGATCGGCTACAAGGCCGCTGGAAAAAAAGTGAAACTGCATATCCAGCGGGGCGCAAAACTTGTTGAGATCGAGGTCGAACTGATGAAACGCCCCGGTGATCTCGCGCCCGGTGTTTACGATGAGGAAGATGATTTCAAAGAATCCTTCGGCGATTGGATGAAGGAGAACGGGCTCCGGCCCTGAACTCTGAACGAACGCAACGCGGTCGCCCGAACGAGCATGCACATTCTCGCCCTCGACCAAGGCACCACCAGTTCGCGTAGCATTCTGTTTGATGCCGCCGGAACAATCCATGGCACCGGCCAGCGCGAGTTTGAACAACTGTTTCCGCAATCCGCGTGGGTCGAACACGATCCGGCGGCCATTTGGCAAAGCCAGCTTGCGACCATCCACGAGGCCTGCGTCAAAACTGGCAAGCCTGCTGCTATCGGTATTACCAACCAACGAGAAACCGTCGTGCTTTGGGAACGCGCCTCGGGACAGCCAGTCGCCAACGCGATCGTCTGGCAAGACCGCCGAACCGCCGACCTCTGCGCGCAGCTAAAAGCCGACGGTGCCGAGGCCATGGTTCGCGAACGCACCGGATTGGTTCTCGATCCGTATTTTTCCGCCACTAAAATTGCTTGGCTGCTCGACCACGTTCCCGGCGCCCGTGCGAGCGCCGAACGCGGCGAGCTCGCGTTCGGCACCGTCGACTCCTGGTTAGTTTGGAATCTGACCAAGGGCGCCCGGCATGTCACCGACGCGTCCAATGCCTCGCGCACCCTGCTGCTCAACATCCACACCGGCGACTGGGATGACGATTTGCTCGAACTCCTGCGCGTGCCCCGAGCTGTCTTACCCGAAGTCGTTCCTAGCAGCGGCGTGATCGCCGAAGCCACGGTGAAGGGGATTGAGGGCGTGCTGATCGCCGGTATTGCGGGCGACCAGCAGGCGGCCCTGTTCGGCCAAGCTTGCCTCTCTCCGGGCATGGCCAAAAACACCTATGGCACCGGCTGCTTTCTGCTCATGAATACGGGGACCAAACCGGTTGCCTCCGAGAACGGACTGCTCACCACTATCGCCTGGCAGTTCGGCGACCAACGGTATTACGCGCTCGAAGGCAGCGTCTTTATCGGCGGTGCCGTCGTGCAATGGTTGCGCGACGGCCTCGGCATCATCAGCGCCGCCGCCGAGGTGGAACAACTCGCGTCCGAGGTGGCGGATACCGGCGGCGTGGTTTTGGTTCCCGCATTTACCGGACTCGGCGCGCCGCACTGGAACCCCGACGCACGGGGCAGCCTGAGCGGCATCACGCGTGGCACCACCCGCGCCCACATCGCTCGTGCCGCCCTCGAGGCGATCGCCTTTCAAAGCGCCGAACTACTCGAGTGCATGCGCGCTGACGCCGATTTGGCGTTGCGCGAATTACGCGTCGACGGCGGTGCCTGCGCCAACAACTTGCTGATGCAGATTCAAGCCGACGTGCTCGACGCCGAGGTGGTCCGTCCGACCATCACCGAGACCACCGCCTTGGGCGCGGCTGCCCTCGCTGGGTTGGCGGTCGGCGCTTGGGACGGTCCGGAAGCCTTTGCTCAAGGGTGGTCTGAAGACCGGCGGTTCACGCCTGAACCAAGCGAAGCCACTCGTGCCGCCCGAACCCGCTGGGACGCCGCCGTTGCGAAGGTAGCGGACGTAGCGGACAGGGGTTAACAGCTTGGCGTTTGCAGCGCCGACCTCTCTGGAGAGAGGCGGCCCGACACCGCTCGGAGAGACGGTGCCACCTGCGACAACATGTCACCGCTAACTAACGCGGCTCGCGCCACGTTCTGCCCCGATCATGTATCGACCAAGGGAATCTGAAACGTTTGAGTCATTGAGTCACGAATCGACGAAGCAAGGATCTAAAGCGCTTCGGCCGTCGGTCTCTGGATCAAGCCCCGCCGGCGCACCGCCGGCTCGTTGACGGATCGGGCTGCATCAAGCTCCACCGCGTTTTTGGGATCGAGCGCGCGTGGATCGATTCGTTCCAGCACCGAACCGCGTTCGGCCTCGCCGTAGATTAGACGGGCGGCGGAGGACTGGGTTTCCACTTGTTCGACGACCAGCTGTCCCACGATTTGTCCGGCGATTTCCCGCAGCACTTCCCCGGAAACTGGGTCGGTGATGGATTGCGGCGCACCCCGAACCGCGAAGGTGTCGCCGAGTTGCACGCCAACATTGCTGCCGCCGTTGATGATCACGCCGATGCCCTCGCGGTAGGCGACGCGCGCCTTCCACTCTTTCTGTGGCAGTACCTGAACAATCTTGTGGATGGCGCGTTCCATCGCTTGTCGCGTCGCTTTGCCGAGCGGTGTCTTGTAAAAGGCTTCGCCGCCGAAGGTCATTTGTTCGTAGTTGGCCGCTCCGCCAAAGGCGCCGCTCGAAGCGGTGCCGGCGGTCTCAACACTGGCGATCACCTCGCCAGTTTCGACGTCGTAGACTTTGAGGTTCATGCTCACGCGTGCCCGCTGGCCCTTGCCGCGGAGAAAGATTTTATTCGCGCCGAACCAGCCTTCGCCGCCTTGCGTCACCACGAACTCGGTGATCACGCCGCGCACCAACACTTCGACATTTTTAATCCGCTGTTCGTTGGCGCGTCCCTCCGAACGCACCAGTCCAGTGTTTTGCAATTGGAGTTCGCTGAGCACGTCTTCGATGTCGTTGCGTTCGAGCACGACCATCTTGTTGGTGCGCAGCAGGTAGGTGGTGAGCAGATCGGCAAAGCCACTGCCGAGGGCCCATTGACCGGAAAAATTGGAGCGGTTTTCGAACGGCATCACCGCCACGCGCGGCAAAAACGAATCGGCGTTTTTAATGTCCGGCTTGCTGCCGTGCAACACCCGCGGGGTGCCACATCCGACGAGCAGCAACAGTCCGAGAACGAGAACCAGCCGTAGACCGAGACCAAGCCGTAGCCCGAGACTCAGGCACCATCGTCGTTTATCCCCGTTCACGAACTCATCCCACCCGGGTGTCCTGCAACACGGCGGCATTGTGGAACGCGCGTTCGATCACCAAGCCGGCGATGCCCTTGAGCGAACCTTCTTCGACGGTTTCGGCGATCAAAATTTCGGCGCCAGCCGGTTCCATGCCGATCAGTTCCTCGTACAAGTGTTGTTGAAGCAGAGGGCGGATCAGGCCCGAAAAGTCAGGGTTTGGGGTGCCGAGGATCACCGCTTGCGGGTCGAGTGCAGCCACGAACCCGGCGAGCACGGTGGCGATCCGGCTTACCGCGCCGTCGAGCACTTTGACTACCTCAGGATCTACCTGCGCTGCGGCAGCGATATCGGCAGCGCTCTCGAAGGTTCGCTCGGGCATGGCCTGACGCAGGGCCGTGAGCATTGCTGGCAGGCTGCTGTAGGCTTCAAGGCAGTCGGTACGTCCGTTCGGCCATTTCCGCCCTTCGTTACCCGCCCGGATACTGCCGATTTCACCGGCGGAGAATCGTTGACCGATCACCTGCTGGCCTCCGCTCAGGATCGCACAGGCGACACCGTCATGGATGGCGAGATATATGATGTCCTTCGCATCGCCAGCCAGTTGGTCGAACCATTGGGCGCCCCAGAGCTGGCTGCGCACATCGTTCTCGAGCCGGACTTTGCGGGTCACCTGTTTGCCTAAAATGTCGGTCACCGGCACATTTTCCCATTTTGGCAGGTTGGTGACCTTGATGCAGATCCCATCGGTTGAATTGATAAAACCAGGCATGGTCACGCCGAAGCCGAGCAGATGTTTGCCGCTCTCGGTCTCCAAGCGTTGAAAGGCAGCTCCGAGTTCGGCGAGCACATCTTGTGGGACGCTCTCGCGACGAATCGGGAAGGTATCGACGGCCTCGACTTTACCGCCAAGAAAGACCCGTGCCACTTGCACGTCGCGTGGGGTGATGTTGGCGACGATAACAAAAAAATCGCTGCGGTTGAGTTCGAGCGGGCTGCGCATGTGGCCGGGTTCGGTCTCGACCACCAGTCCGACCTCCAGCAGTCCAGAGATGATGCTGGTGATGCTCGATTTGCGGATGTTTAAGCTGCTGCTGATCTCGCCGCGCCGCATCGTGCCGCCAAAATGAAGGGCGCGGAGGACGGCACGCTGGTTGTTCAATCGTTTGCGTAACTGCTCGGATGGCATGGCGATTTGTAACGTTTGAACCATCGCAACACAAGGATACTTGAACGGAAGCCTGGCGCTTGGAACGACAGGTCCACCGTTGGTCGTCTGCCTGACCGCAGGAAAGAACCCGCGGTGCCCCGTGTTGTTCCACGCCTTTTGGACTTGTCCGCGACGCCGCGCTCAGACACGTTTGTCACAACGTCCCAACCGAGGTTATCGGCTATGCTGACCAAAAAAGAACTCCTGACCTTAATCCTGACCTTCGCCCTGCTATTCGGCCTTGGTGCCCTCATCTATTTGCCGATTGTGCAGAAACAGCTCGCAGGTAAAACCCAGACCAAACTCGCGGAAGCGGGTTATCCAGACCTGAAGGTTTCCTTCCGTGGTCAAGATGCCAGCGTCACCGGTACGATCAAAAGCGAGGACGACCGCGAGAAGATCGAGAACATCGTGAAAAATGCTGCTGTGCCGATCAGCTTCCGCAAGTCCGGCAAACATGCTGTCCGGGTCGTGGACAGTTCCGCATTGACCGCGCCCGACCTCACCGCACCCGTTAAATCGACGCACCAAGGGGATCCTTTTGTCACCATTGCGGCGTATAATAGAGCCATCCGTGTGGACGGTTCCGTGGCCAATGACGGTGAAAGACAACAGCTCGCAGACAAACTGCGCGCCAAATACGGCTTCTCAGTCGATGCGTCCAATGTCGTTGTCGACTACGCCAATAGCCCCGCAAGAAAACCTGCGGATGTCAGCAGTCTCCCGGCGCTCAGCGGTATCAACAATTCTTTCTTCGCCGCCGGCAATCTCGACGGCAAGTGGGAGAGCTTTCCCGGTCGCACCTTGACCGCCAACCAAGTCGAACAAAAATTGGTCGCAAAATATCCAAAACACGACCATCCCCCCGGCGGACTCAAAGCCCTGCTGGACTTCCGCGACCGCAAGATCAGAACGCCACCCCGTGCCAATCCGACCCCGCCCCCGTCCAATATCACCTCACGCCCTTTGGTTCGTCCAACACCGCCCGTCCGGTCCATCCCCAAACCTGCTGTCACCAGCAAACCCCTGCCTAAGCCGCCCATGGTCGTCAAAAAACCTGTTGTCATTGCCAAACCCCCGAGTGTGCCGCTGCCCAAGCCGATTAATATCCGACCGCCTTCCGTGTCGGTTCCCGTTCCGAGTGTGACCGTCCCAAAACCTGTTGTTGGATCGACCCAAATCTCGCCGATACCGCCCGTAAAACCGCCGGTCGTCGCGGTTCCCGCCAAGCCCAAGCCGAGTATTCCAAAGCCGTTCGTGCGTCCGACGCCCAAGCCGATTGTTCAAGCCCCGGTACCCAAGCCCGTCGTGCCGCGGCCAATCATAAAGCCGACACCAAAACCCACCCCGACCGTAGCCCGTGCTCCTTCTTCTCAGTTGGTCGGACGCCTCACCTTCGAAACCGGCAAATCGACGCTGTCCAACGACAAGATGAATTATGGTCTGCGTCTGGTGAAGAACATGTTGTCGCGCCGCCCCAACGCCATCATTCAAGTGATCGGACACACCGACAATATCGGCGCGGCCGATACGAACAAGAAAATCAGCCGCGACCGCGCTGCCGCCGTTCGCGACTTCCTTGTCGCCGGCGGGGTGAAAAAGCAAAAGATCCTGTTCGCCGGCAAAGGCGAAGCTGAACCGATCGCCGACAACAACACTGCCGATGGCCGAGGCAAAAACCGCCGCGTCGACATCATCGCGCGCTACTAAGCTCGACTTGGCTTGCCCCGTTTTATACCCGTCTCTTCTTTTTATAAGCTCCCTTCAACCGCACTCCACCAAACAAGGCTCACATGTTCTGGTTTCTTGCAAAACTTCTCTTCTGGCTCCTCCTCACCGGCTTCATTTTCTTCATTCTTGGATGGTGGTTCCGCCAACGACGCGCCAACTCAACGACCGAGCGTCTGACCACTGACCTCATGGACGAACAGCAAAAACACCGTGAGGCGAAGCTGAAACTCAAAGAGGTCGAAGGCCGCGAAGGCGACTATAAGACCGAAATCGCGCGGCGCAAAAACCAACACGCCGAAATCGAATCCACCCTCATGAAAACGAGGCAGGAACGCGACGAGGCGAAAAAGAAAGCCGGCGGCAAAACCGACGACCGTGAACTGGTCACGTTGAAGAAAGAACTCGATAAATGCCGCGCCGCTCGCACCGCTTTGGAAGGCAAGCTCAAGACCGCTGGCAAAGCCGGGGCTGGTGCTTCCAGTGCCGACCTGGCGAAAATCACCGCCGAACGCGATCAACTCGCGATCAATCTGAAGAAAGCTAAAGATGCTGCTGCCTCAGCTGGTTCGGGATCTGCCGATCTGGCGAAGATCACCGCCGAACGCGACCAACTCGCGATCAATCTGAAGAAAGCCAAAGATGCTGCTGCCTCCGCGGGTTCGGCATCTGCCGATCTGGCGAAAATCACCGCCGAACGCGACCAACTCGCGATCAATCTGAAGAAAGCTAAAGAGGCTGCTGCCTCAGCTGGTTCGGGATCTGCCGATCTGGCGAAGATCACCGCTGAACGCGATCAGCTCGCGATCAATCTGAAGAAAGCCAAAGAGGCTGCTGCCTCCGCGGGTTCGGCATCTGCCGACCTGGCGAAAATCACCGCCGAACGCGATCAGCTCGCGATCAATCTGAAGAAAGCTAAAGATGCTGCTGCCTCTGCGGGTTCGGGATCTGCCGATCTGGCGAAAATCACCGCCGAACGCGATCAGCTCGCGATCAATCTGAAGAAAGCCAAAGATGCTGCCGCCTCTGCGGGTTCGGCATCTGCCGACCTGGCGAAAATCACCGCCGAACGCGACCAGCTCGCGATCAATCTGAAGAAAGCCAAAGAAGCCGCGACCGCAAGCTCTTCCGACGACGCTGGCAAATCCGCCGCCCTCAACGCGGATCTGGCCAAAGCCAAAGCGGCCAACGAGACCCTCGACGCCGAACTCAAAAAAATCAAAGCATCCACCGCGACGCGTGAAGGCGCGAAAAACGAAGAGGTGGCGATGCTGAAAAACAATCTGGTTACCGCCAACCAGAAGATCGCGGACCTGCAAAAAGTCAAACCGGAGGACAAGGCTGCCAAAGCCGCCGCCGATGAAGCCGCCGCCGATCTCGCGCAAATGAAGCGCGCCCTGGACAGGTCCCGCGACCGCGTCGCCGAACTGGAAAAAGAACAAGACACAGCCAAAGGTCAGCTCGGCCTCGGACTCGGCGGCGCTGCCGCTGGCGTGATGGCCGGTGCTGCCGGTGCTAGTGCAGCATCTGGCGGCGACGCCGCCCTCGTCGCCGAACGGGATCAGCTTCAAGCCCAACTCGATACGCTCAAGAGTTCGTTGGAAACCGGGGCGGAATACGCCAGCGGCGCCAAACAAGCTGACGACCTAACCGAGATCAGCGGCGTCGGCCCTGGCCTCAGCACCAAACTCAACTCCTTCGGAATCTACACCTATCGCCAAATCGCCGACTGGGAAAAAGCCAGTATCGATGCCTTCGACGGGCTCCTCGCCTTTCCCGGACGCATCGAACGCGACGACTGGCAAAAGCAGGCCCGCCAACTGCACGTTGAGAAATACGGACCTTCCTGATGGGCCTTCGGCCCGAAGATGGAAGGTAGAAGATGGAAGATGGCGCGGACTTGCTGCGTGCAACGCCCAAGCATGTAACATCGGTTTCAACCGTCTCAACCTGTGTCTGCCCGACGGGTTTTAACCCGTCTAAATTGGGATGAGGGCCGAGCAAAAAAGTGGGAGGTTGGCCCCGTCCGGCGACGATTCGCAATCCCCGCGATTTGGGAATCCGGGTAGCGTTCATCGTTTGCCATAGAGTGGCAGACCTTTGCCATAGAGTGGCAGGCCTTTGCCATGCTATGGCAGACTCTTGCCATAGTCGGACTCTGGCCGAAAGCCGTTCTGAAGTTCCAACAAGGTCGGACCTGCTCAATCGCACTCGGCTCGGGAGGCCCCTCGCCCTCCAGTTTTAAAGAGAAGTGATCTGAAGGCGCTTTAGGTTGAAGGCCTATCGCGCCGGTTTTCTGCGGCCCGAACCAAGGCAAAAAAGCGGTCTTCGTATTCCTCGAACAATCCGGCGCGTTGCAGCGCCTGTTGGAGTTCGGGAATGAGGTTGTCGTCGCGAGAGGCGGCGAGGAAATCCTCGTCGATGCGCTGGCGTAGTCCTGGAGGCGGCGCGCCGGGTCCGCCGAGCATGCCACTTTGTTCGAAGTCGTTGGCGTTGTGCGGCGCGGAACGTTGTACCACATCAACCAGCAGTTTGATCAGGCAGACTTCCCAGGGTTCCTCGACCCCGAGCACGATGGCGCTGTAGGGATCGTTCTTGCGCGCGATCTCGGTTTTGATGTTCTGCACGATTTGTTCCTGCGGATCCGACAGGAGCGAGTCTTTGATGTCCCGCTTGTGGACCCGAAACCCGTACTGCATGATGTGGAAATTACCGGCATGGTTGGCTAGCCACTCGGCGTAACGTTCGGCTTCGGGACCGCCGAAGCCTTCGGCCAACATACTCTGCATCGAGTCTGGCGTGATCAGAGTGGGCCGCGCCGCGCCGATGCGTCCCTCGCGCACGCGGAACTTGCCGGCGGTGTCCATGAGTTCGCTGATCAGGTAATAGGTGAACTCGGTCGTGCCGAACGTTTCCAGCGGGTTCACCGGAGCGTGCAGCACCTCGGTGTTGTTCACCGCGTGCCAGAAATTAAATTCGTGTTCGTCGGCCATGGTGGCTGGCTTGATTAGTTCCGGAGCTGCTCAGGGACGAACCGGACCGGGAAGGGTTGGTGGTTGTTTGGGTCGATAAACCAGCAGCGCAATACAGCCGAGCGCGTAGATGCTGTTCTTGGCGAGCTTGCTCCACTCAAGCGGCTTGGAGGCGAGCCCGCAACCGCAGTCGATTTCAAGACCTTGCCACAGCGCCATGCCGGTGGCGCCGATGAACATGCACAGCATGCACAAGATCAGGAACGCGCCCGCGTGGCGAAAATATGGAATCAGCAGCGCGATCCCGGCTAGAATTTCCAATGGCGGCAGGATAAACGCGATCTGGTTGATGTAGATTGATGGGACTTGGAGATAGCAGGCGATGTTCTGTGCGAACACGCCGGGGGTCTTCATTTTGAGATAACCAGCGTAAATGAAAAGCACCGCCAAGCAGATGCGCAGCAACCATGTGAAGGCGCCGATGGGAAGCATGAGGGCGATCAGTCCGAGCAGCAAAAAGGCGATCGGCACGACGAATTTCGCGATCTGGAAATAGTCTTTCGAAGCGAACCAAGCCTTTACCTTGGTTGCGTTGAGTCCGGGTTTTGTGGGTATTGGCGGTGTTACGGCTGGCAGGGTGGGAGGAACCACGCCCACCGCTGGAAGGATGGCGGTGGGATTATTCGTGTCGGTGCCTGACGCGGCCGAGGAATCTGGGGTGGCTGGGTTGTCTGGGGTGTCTGGGGTGTCTGGGGTGTCCGGGGTGTCTAAAGCGGCAAGCGAATTTTCGAGTCGTCCGCCGTTGGCGGTGTAGTCGGAGAAGCCCTCCGCGTAGAATTTCACATCGGGTTCGGGGAGGCCGAGCGAGACCAAATACTGACTGAGTTCGAAGGCTTTGGAGCAGAACTTGTCGCCGCAATATACCAGCGTTGGTTTGCTGAAGTTTTCGGTATAGGCTCCCAGCAAACCCTTGAGTCCGTCACGCGACGCGGTTTCGTACGGCACGGACTTTGCGCCGGGGATGTGCCCGAGTTCGTAGAGATTTTTGTCACGCGCATCGATGATCAAAACGACCGGGTCCTCGCTGGCGGCGACCGCCTCGTCGAAGCCGACCGGAAAGAGCCCGACTTCAAGGCCTTTGGCGAGGTAGTCGACATTGCCATGCTCTTCCTCCACGGCGGGTACTGGGGCTGGTGCAGGTGCTGCGGCTGGAGCAATTGCTGGGGCTGGAGCAATTGCTGCGACTGGTGGGTTCTCTGGTGTCGCGGCTGGCTTCTGTTTTACGTCGCCTGGTTTCGGGAACAGACGAAGTTCGGGTGCCTGAGCTGCCTTTGGCTTGGCGGGTTGCGCCGGCTTTTTCTGCTGGTCTTGTTCGAGAAGCTTGTTCCGCTGTTCGGCTTTGCGTTCCTTGTTGATGCGGCGGTTATCCATGCGCTGTTTGCTGAGCGCGTTGATGCTGGGCATGTCGACTGCGACATACTCCGGCTTTTGAAAGTATTCGAAGCCTTGAAAGAGGAGGGCAGCGGCGAACAGCCCTTGGACGATGCGGAGAAATGCGTGGTTCATTTGGACTCCTCCGTGTTTGCGGGCTCAGCAGGAGCAGGAGCGGGATTGAGCACGCGCGTGTTGCCATTGGCAATGAAGCCACTGGCGCTTTTGCAGCCGCGCGCTTGGTTGATCTTGCCCTTGGCATCACGGAACTCGTGGCCGTCGTCATTCATGTACCAATCGGATTTCACCCAATCGATTTTCTTCTGATGGGGCTTCTCCACGGTCGGGACGGCGGAGAAGCGCATCTTGTGGTTGAGGATTCCGATGCCGTAGGCAGCGGCTACGATGGCAAGGATCGCGATGATGTTGAGTAACGCACGCATGATATATGGAGATGGGGGTTGTTGCTTGGAATTGTATTGAAAGACTTCGTGTGGGAAGTCGATTTCTTTTCGACAGCATACCTTGCTGATGTTGAACCTACTGTATCGAACTTGTAAAAAGGAATTTTTCGCTATGCCCGCCAAGCCCGAACCCGAACCGTCCCCTCTCGAAGGCAAACAAGCCCCCGCCTTCAACCTTGCCGGCAGCGACGGCGCAAGCCACGCGCTGAAAGACTACCAGGGCAAAACCGTGGTGATCTATTTTTACCCCAAGGATGCCACCCCCGGTTGCACCAAACAGGCCTGCGCCTTCCGTGACTTTAATGCAGATCTGCTGGCGATGGGTGTGGTGGTGTTCGGGGTGAGTGCCGACTCGATTGCCAGCCACGAGAAGTTCGTAGCGAAGCAAAAGCTGAACTTCGTGCTGCTGTCCGACGAGGACAAGAAGATGATCGAAGCCTACGGTGCCTGGGGCGAGAAAAGCATGTACGGCAAAAAATACATGGGCATCATTCGTTCGACGGTGGTGGTCGGCCCCGACGGCAAGGTGCTCAAACACTGGCCTAAAGTGCGCGGCGCGGCCAAGCATCCGGCTGAGGTGGTGGAATTTTTGCAGGCAGAGTAGGGCCGTCGTAGGTCCCATCTTTCCCATGAGATCCATGATGCACCTTCCGTTTTGGATCACCTCGCTTCTTTGGTTTCTCCTGATTGGCGCGAACGCGCAGGTGACCACGAACGGTCAAGGGACGGTCGAGATCACCGGCATTCCGATGGTGGTGCAGCAGGAGAATGCCTGCGCGCTAGCCTGCGCCGAACGCTTGTTCCGTTATCACGCCGCGCTGCAACTGCGCCCAGCGACCACGACAAACGCGCCCGCTGCCGTGGCTTTCGATCCAGCTAAGTTCGCGAAGGATGCGGGTGCCGACCACGAACGCGGCACCATGCCGGCGGACATGGTCAGCGCGCTGCGCAAACACGCGCCGTCGGCCGGCTTGCAGGTCCGCGTTCATCACTTGGATGGCGCCAAGGAACTGCTGGGCCACATCACCGATTACAACCGCATCGCCTCGCGCAAACCGGGCGAACCGTTGTTTCTGGACGAGACCCCGCAGGCCCAATTTTACCGTCAGGCCGAACGCCCGATTCTGCAACAAGTCCGGCTGGCGCGGGTGAAGGAAAAGGCCGCGTTCGAGAAGGCGGTGATCGCGTCCGTGGATGCCGGCACACCACTGATCTGGGTGGTGATGCTCAACGTCGCCGTCGAACATCCCGTCCCGCCGATCAAGGCAACCACCGGTCACGTTCGGCTGATCACTGGCTACAATAAAAGAAAGCGGCTGATCATTTACAGCGATACTTGGGGGCGTCGGAAGGATGCGCGCAAGGCGTT
>ENA-ORXR01002151-ORXR01002151.1-marine-metagenome-genome-assembly--contig:-NODE-2151-length-19249-cov-13.764813_pt1 | contig 19249 bp, 21 predicted proteins | sample MGYA00237866_ERZ511479 | MGnify/ENA metagenome assembly ERZ511479 | reverse complement strand
TAGTATAGGGGGAGCTTCTGGAAACATGCACCGCATGGTGCATTCACTCGCCACCGTGTTTGTAGCCCAGTGCGTCATGCCATCCGGTTGTTATGTGAGCTGGATGTGGCTGTAATCACTCGTTTGGACCGTTCTTGGGCGCGTTGTGTAGGTCTCCAGCAGCGCAAGACGTACATGTGTACAAAAAAGCAGACTAAGAACACAGACAAAAGATAGCGGGGGTGCTCCGAACGACGCTTCATCGGCGTATATGAACCCGTCAGAGCCACGGATGTCATCAGAAATGCTTTTTGACAGCAGATTCAGACTCAGCGTACCCTGCTTGCCGAGGCTAGTATAGGGGGAGCTTCTGGAAACATGCACCGCATGGTGCATTCACTCGCCACCGTGTTTGTAGCCCAGTGCGTCATGCCATCCGGTTGTTATGTGAGCTGGATGTGGCTGTAATCACTCGTTTGGACCGTTCTTGGGCGCGTTGTGTACGTCTCTAGCAGCGCAAGACGTACATGTGTACAAAAAACACAGAGCAGACCCGCCGCGCCGCCGCGCCGCCGTGCCGCCATCTTGCCGCCGCCGCGCCGCCGCGCCGCCGCGCCGCCGCCGCGCCGTCGCCGCCGACCTTGTGTGCGCCGGCGGCGGCGGCGGCGTGGCGGCATCGTGCCGCCGCCGGCGCGGCGGCGGCCGCCCCGTGTCTGGTGCGGCGGCGGGGCGGACTTTCCCAGCATCCGCCCCGCCGCCGCCGCCCCCCGACTAAAAACACCGGCACCGCCGCCGCCGCCGCCGCCGCCGCCGCCGCCGTCGTCGTCGCCGCCGCAGCCACCACCGCCGCTGCCACCGTGGTCGTCCATTGCCGACTGAAGGTCCGGCTCGTGAAGGGGGGAAAAATGAAAGTCAGCAAGGGCCTTGCTAAATCACACCCACGACTTCTATTAATGGCTGTCTCTACAAAATCTACCTGCACTACATGAGGACCGCCTACAGAGAGGAACAGACCACCCTACACGCCTACAACGCCTGCATCTCGGGCGAAGGAAAAGCTGGCATCCCCACAGAGGCAAGGATGGCGTTGACGATCCCCTTCTGGTGGCGGAAGTCCGTTCTAGCGGACGCGACACCCTTCTCCGCCTCGACCAATGCGGGCGCGCGAACAGCCCTCAGAGCCAGTGCGGCAGCAAGCTTATCCTTCGCGGCCTGCATCCCGGCCATCGCCATTGCCAGTTGCGCTTGCGTGCATGGCGCCGCCGCCGCAGAGGGGGGGGTGGGCTCAGTCGGCGACCGGGCCAGGGTGCGCTCGGCCGGGGCCAGCGCCGACGGGACCTGGGCGAAGGCCAGGGACGCAGAGGCACGAGTCGGAGACACTGTGACACGAGCCGGCGGCGTGCGTACGGCAGCCGATGGAGTTCCGGCGCCAGCTAGCTGCACGGGGGCCGGTGTCGGTGACAAAGCTGAAGGAGCAGAAGGCATGGCGGGCGTCGGCGTGGGGGACGCCGTCAATCGCGACCCCAAGGAGCAGGGGCTCTCCACCCGAGCACTTCGGCGGAGGCGGCGTCTGCGCTTGACAATGCGCCCTCCATCAGTTGAGGTAGACCGTTCGCCAGACCCTGTCTTGCTCGAGCCCGCTGCCGTAGAGCGCGAGGGCGGACGACGCACCTCTTTGGCTTCGTCGTCAATGAAGTCCTGGGGCCTGGTGGCCGACGGTGAGCGCGAGCGCGAGCGCGACGCAGAACCAGACCGCGACGAAGCCGAGGTAGACGATCGCCGCCGTGACAGTGACGACGGCGCCGCCGCCGCTGCCGCCGCGGCCGACGCCGCAACGGACGCGTCAAGCGACGCGGCGGCGTCCGCGGGATGCGGAAGGCGGCGGGGTAGCGGCGGCAGCGAAGCAGAGGCGGGCGGGGAGCCTGCAGTCGCCATTGTGCCGGGGAGTGGTGGTGGTGGTGGGGTCGTAGGGAGCGGTGGGGCCGGGGAGGACGTAGATGGAGGGCGCAGGTGGAGGCGAAGTTCCGCGGGGTGAGAGGGAGGTTTGGGCGATTGGAACGGGGACGGACCCGAAGACGGATGTCGAGAGTGGTCGTGTGAGATCGATCTGAGAACCGAAAACGGGGCGTCAGTCCGATGCGACGCCTTTTTATGCTCAGCCGTGTCCTACCATGCCCACGGCTTGGCTGCGGCAGCCAGGGAGAGCCAAGGCTCCAAACCGTCGCTCGACTCCTTCGAGCCAACAATGCATCCCGATGGACGCAGTACTTTGAACACCCTGGAAGCATCGAAACGCGCCCGTCATCATCGAGAAGCACGCAGAACAGTGTCGAGCCAGCCAGGTTCGGCTTGAGTGACCAATCATCGTTCACCAGCACACCACCCCAGACTTGGAGTGCCGTGGATTGTTCCAGAGCAGCCTTTGTGCAACTACAATTCTGTGACCCGAATGGAGCAGACCGAACGAGATGTTTCTAGAAATTTCTGGCTCAACAGAAATGTGGGGGCTTTCTCGAAGCATCGTGCGTCATGGGCGTGGAACGAGGGAGAAGGTGCCACGCGGTCATATTCCTCTGGTTCCATACGACCAGATTCTTCTGGAAGTTCGTCCATTATGGAGGTGTCGAATGGAACTCGACACGGCCATACGCCTCTGGTGCCATACGATCAGATTCTTCTGGATGTTCGGCCATTATGGAGATGTCGAATGGAACTCGACAGCGTTTGATCCGGACTGCTTCCTCACGTGGGTCGTTGCCTGCACGCGCGCTCCGGCCCGCCTGTGCCATCTGCACGGACCTTCCTTCTGCTCTGCCCAGCAAGAGATAAAAGGGCTCCAGTGGAAGTCCCACGCTGCTCTATTCCAGACCTCGCAGCATGGCCAATGCAGCCGCCTCCGGCATTCCAAAGCACAACCGCAATGGGGCCTCCGCCCACGACAAGCACCTGACCCCCTTGGATCTGACGCGCAGCGCACGCCCGAACCGCTCACGCCTCTTCGCACGACCTGCACGCGCACGGCACACACGACCCCCATCCGTACTGTTCCCACTGCTCGTACGCCCTTCCGCGTCTGCCGCCGCCCTCGATCTCTCGCCCGGCGTTGAGCCACTCCGCCGGGCGATGATGAACGGGTGAGGCCGCGACGCCGCGCACCATGTCTGCCGCCACCTTCGATCTCTCGCCCGGCGTTGAGCCATTCCGCCGGGCGATGATGAACGGGTGAAGCCGCGACGCCGCGCGCCACGTCTGCCGCCGCCCACGGTCGCTCGCCCGGCGTTGCACCATTCCGCCGGGCGACGATGAAGAGGCAAAGCCGCAACGCCGGCCACCCTCCCACTCACGCCATCCCTCGTGCCGCCGCCGTCGCATCGTCGCCTCAAGCAGCAGGCGCGTCTGCCGCGACAGATCACACCCGCCAGCGTGCGGGGCGGGGGCCGGAGCGGGCACTTCCGCCCGACTGGCCGCTGCGCCCCCGCGCGGCCACGCCAGCCGCCAACCGCGCGACAATGGCAACTCCACCACTTTCGGCACGCGCATGGGCGGCAGGTGGCTCTCCCCCGCCCCCCCCCCCGCCGCTCCGCCAGAGGCGCGCCGCCTGCCGCCCTCGCCTCTGCAGCAATCTCAATGGCGGGCTGCTGCCGCGCACCCGCCGCCGCCGTTGTCCACGGTGACGGCTGAAGCCAGCTGCGGGCGCGAGGGCACCGCCCGCCCAGAACGCGTGCGTGCGACGGCCGCCGTCCGTGACGGACGTGTCGGTCGTGCGTCGGCCGAATGCGGCACCCTTCCTGCACGCGCCCGCACCGCCGCGGCCGCGGTCGACGCCGGTGGCTCCTCGTCCTGTGGCTCCAGGAGGCGTTGCCGTGGCCGCAGCGGCGCCGCTGCCAGAGCTGCTCGTCGTCCGCTGCAACGCGATGGCCACCCTGTATCCACCTCGCTTCGGGGAGGGCACTCGCGCGGCCGCCGCGGCGGCTGGAGTCGAATCTAGCTTGCCGTAGATGAGCGTACTACGCCTCCCCAAACCGGCAGCGCTCTTGTCGTTTGCTTCTTCGTCGCCGTCGTCGTCCTCTTTGTCGGAGTCCACCGGTGGGCACGCGTAGAGTCGGTTCATCCCGGCGGGGGACTCGGTCAGCGGTGGACCGACGGCGAGGCCCGTGTGCAGTTCCCAAAGAATAGAAAAAAGGACAAGTGATGCTGGAAGGGGGGTGGCTGACGCTGGCGGAGAGCACCCCAAGACCACCTCTGTTTGGCGTAGAATGGATGTCCATGAACTCTATCGAGCTCCACCGTCTAAACCTTTCATTGCATCACTCCCGATATGGCCGAGCATTGGAGTACTGCTCTCCCTGATCGACCTGACGGCATGCCATGCACAGTCGAACAAGAGACACGGAGAGCAGAGAGAAAGAATCATGACGTGGTTTGCACCGCGTGTGCTGTTCAAGCGTCCAGGATCTGACCCTCGCGCACAGACGGAGGTGCCACTGCCGATGCCAGCTGCTATGGTGACCCAGTATTCAACGCGTCACCCACGGGCAGCGCTCGTAACGGCCGAAGTACTCATCAGTTCGCCGCTCGCGCAGGTAGTTGTTGTCCAGGCGCGCGTTGCGCATCACGAAGATACCGCGCCCATTCTCTAGCTGCGTAACAGTCGCACCGTGCGTCGTTGTCGCCGTCGCCGCCGCCTCGGCCGTGGACTCCACCGCCCCTTCGGCAGCCGCCGTGGTCGACTCTGCCGCCATTGCCGTCGCAGCGGCGGCCAGCATCGACGCGGCCGCTGCCAACGCCGCTGTCATCGCCGCTGCCGTCATCGCTATCACGGCCGCCACCATCGCTGTCACGGCCGCCGTCATGGCTGTCGCGGCTGTAGCGGCCGCTGATATCGTCGCCGCCGCAGCCACCGCCGTCAGAGCCACTGCCATCGGAGCGACAGACGGCATGAGGGTGGAAAGATGTCGTTGTCGCCACTGCTAAGGGCTACAAGGTCACTGCAGTGGAGAACGCGGGGCGACAATGGGCCGTTGTGCTTGGGGAGAAGTGGGTAGGGTCGCAGGGGACAGTCGGGTGAAGGTAGGCGCGCGAGGGATGAAAATCTATGCAAGCTGTTCTTCTGTAGATGATCAACAAAGCGCCATCAGGATACAAGGGGGCGCAGGCTGGACCACTGCGGGTTGGCCGGCCGCAGTGAAGCGGGCCTGTCTTCGACGAGCACAATTCAAGATGAGATAGCAATACGATTCTCAGCCCGAAGGCCTTCTATCGCCGTGGCCTGGCCGGACATTCGTGCCGCAGGGTGTGTGCATTTCCTCTCAAGTCAGGAACGTGAGTAGATAGCATTCTTGCACACGCATCCGCCCATCCGACCGGTCCAGCAGCCGCACACGCATCCGCCCATCCGACCGGTCCAGCAGCCATTCAGAGCGCGGCTCGTCGTCACGCACCTCGGACGAGTCTGATTGGCGAACTGGTTTGCAAGGGCTTTGACTTCTCCGTTTTTGCATTTGGTGGGAATCGCGACGCCACTCGCCACATCGGAATCGGAAAACTGGCCACACGCCGCATCGGAGTACGCACACGCCACACCCAATCATACGTCACCCCCCCCCCCCCCCCCCCCCCCTCTCCCCCACACAGAGGTCACGCGCGGGTGCTCACGCATGCGATGCATGAATGCGGCAGGCTTGAATCGAGCAGCGGCTGCAACCGCCAGTCGACTTGGGGGCCGTTTGCTTGACGCGAGGTGCGCGGATGCATGTGCGGGCGGGCAGATCTTGGCCTCTCCCGACACCTTCGCCTGCGGCCTCGGCTGCAGCGGCCGTGGTGCCTGTCGCTCCCGCCGCCGCCTCCGCACGCACCTCCACGACGTCGTCGTCGCCGACGAGGTCCACGACGTCGTCGTCGCCGACGAGGTCCACGTCGAACAGCTTGTCGACAGAGGGTGGTGCGGGGGGGTCATCAACGACGTACCCGCTGCGGAGGCGGATGCCAATGATCATCGAGCCGTTCACCCACTTGATGACCTTGTTGAAGTTTGGGGCCGCGCTCGAGCGACGGGTCTTCTTGATGTGACGGGCTGCGGTTGGGGACATGGCGACTGCAAGGAGGCGTGAGGGGGTAGTCAGGGGGAAGATGTTCAGGGAGAGAGCGTGTACGCGTCGTGGTAGCGGATGGGGAGGAAAAGGAGTCGTGGTGGTGGGGGGACTGCGGGCGGATGAGCGAGAAACAATAAAGCGGAAGGCTCCACGAGAGCTGCATTTATACAAGTGTTGGGGTGCGAAAGAACGGGGCAGGCAGGCGAGCGGCCCCCTCACTACAGGACTGCCTGCCAGTGCCGGAATCTTCGATACGAGAAGACTGACCCAACGGACACGACCGTCCCGGCGTGCCACGATTCGTGGAATTCGTGCACCGCGGTGCCAGCCGCTACGTTGCTCGGCGCTAGCCGGACACCGTAAGGGGAAACAACCTTTCGTCCGCCGTCATCATGCAAGTCCTCCGCTACCTATAAACAGTGCCGTCAGGGCCACGTACCATGGCCGGACCTGACGCGGCGCAAAAAGGCCACAACATACGCGTGGCCACCGCGGAGGCCGTCCAGTGGCCGTCGGCGGCTGCCCCCGGCCGTCACCCCTCTACGATGTCATCGGTGCCACCGGTCTCGCACCAAACAGGCGACAGGGAACAGCTGACCACGAATAAAAAGGAGGCGGTGGTCCGACTGAGGTGGTCAGTAATGCCGCCAAGAAACAGGTGTCAAACAGAGCGTCTCGCTACGTCGCGCCGCGCAACACCATGACCGACAGCAGCAGTCTACGCGCTGTGAGTCCTCCTCACCGCCAGTGTTACGTATTATGGCCGGATGTGGGCAGGGAGGCCGCAATGGGCGCGTGGTCACGGTGGGGGTAATCCACTCGCCGTCGGCGGCCACCCTCCGCCGTCACCCTCTACGACGTCATCGGTGCCACCTGCCTCGCACCAAACAGGCGACAGGGAACAGCTGACCTATTAGCTGTTCCCCGTCGCCTGTTTGGGTGTGGTATCATTGGTCAGTCACGCTGCCACGCTGCACGTGCCATGCAAGCGGGCTGGCTACGTCACACCGTTGTCAGTCGCCGCCCCTCCCACACCTGCCCTGGTGCAGGTGCCCGCCTGCTCGTGCCACCCCCGCTGCCTCACGGCAGTCGCGTACTGTCGCCTCTGATGGAGAGCGTCGCTCAACCAGTATAAAGAGCTTGGCTGTTCCACATTCTCACTACTCAACTCGCAGCACATCCGAGCAGCGCCCGACATTGCCGCCCTCCTCGGCATCTACCCGCACGTCGCCGGCCACCGTCACATCAACTCGCACGCGGCCACTCGCCACCACATTGACGCCAGCATCACCGGCTATCACTTCCGTTTGGACTCTGCTGGCAACCAGCGGTGCAACCGCATGCGGACAACAGACCGGACCAACAACGAGGCCGATACCATGAATGCGGCCCATCACCACGAGGCACGCCAGGGGTCCGTTGTGGAAGACGGCCGCGCCGCCGCGAATGACCGCCGTGCCGCCGCAGCCGACCGCCGTGCCGCCACGGACGACCGCCGTGCTGCTGATGAGGACCGCCGCGCCGCCCAGCGTGACCGCCGTGCTGCGACGGGCGACCGCCATGCCGCCGAAGAGGACGGCCGTGCTGCTGCGAAAGACCGCCTCGCCGCCGCGAACGACAGCCGTGCTGCCGCGGACGACCGCCGCGCCGCCATGGAAGACCGCTGCGCCGCTGCAGACGACCGCAGCGCCGCCGCGGACGACCGTCTTGCGGCTGCAAACTCTCGTCAAGCTGCGGCTGACGACAGGATGTCCGCAAGCTATCACCTGTCGTACGCTCGCGAACGTGCGACCGCTATGCTGGCGGCCGTTGGCGCTGGTGACGGCGTCACCGGCGGGGTCAGCGGAAATGACGCAGCCGCAGCGGTCGGCGACGCGGATGGCGTCGTCGGATCCTCCAACGAGGGTGGTGCTGTCAACGCCTCCAAAAGCGCGAGCGTCAGCACACGCGTCGGCGCCAGGGAAGCCGCCGCCGGCACGGTTCCCAGCGGCACCAGCGGTGGCAGTGGTGCCGGCGGCGCCGTTGACGTGAGCCCGCAGACCACGCGCGGCAAAGAGGTGGCTGAACAGACGCCTGGGGCGCCAGCACCGCTCGTACCACGAGTGCACAAGGGGCGCAGCAAGCATGACCGTGCAAAGTCCCACCACCATCGCAAGCCCGCATTCGTCCCGAGGGCTCCACGCATGACGGCACCCCGCATGTACGCGGATCCGCCGACGCCGCCGCCGAGGTCGTCGCGTAGGCGGTCGCGCACATGGTCGGCAGCAGCATCCGCCTCACCAATCCCCTTCGAAGGGGATGATGTGCACGGCGCCTTGGTGGTCAACCCTGCGGCGCAGGTGGAGGCGGCCGCGGAGCCCGTGGTGGCCAACCCTGCGGCGCTGGATGTGGTCGGGGCAGTTGCCGACGTGGGCGACTCTGTCGTGCTGGTGGAGGACGGGGCGCACGCCATGGTGGGCGACCCTGTGGCGGCCACCATGCCGCGAGGGCCAGGGAAGAACAAGCGCAAGGCACCGACCGCGTCGGATGAAGATGCGGGTGATACGGGCATGGGGCCGTAGAGTTATGGCGACATTGAGAATGCTGAGGACGATTCATGCACGGGAAGCAGACAGAGTGACGCGGGAGCTCGCGAGGAGTTAGTGAAAGAAAGGAGACGACGCGTTCATGACAAAGCACTCCTGCTACCCCTCTGCCCACCTTGCACGCACTCTTAGGCGGTTTACCCCATCTGCCCGCACTCTTAGGCAGCACACCCGCGCCTGTCACCCCGGCACTCAAGTCACGACCTATAAATCATGTGCGGCTGCAAAGACCAACTCAAAGTCTGCCAGTCACCATACGCCGAGGGCGGCGACGGCGCCACCGCCGCCGCACATCCGCATCATAGTCGGGCTGGTGCTGACGGTCTGTGCTCGTCGTCGTCCGGCATGGACGCACGCGTCAGAGGTCGACGGAAATGTGCGCTACTGTGAGCTTCCCGAGCCGCTCAAAGAGAAGCCCCGAGGAGCGTAACAGGTTCCGACTCGACAGTACCCGGGTGTGCAAAGGGCACGAGGCGAGAGTAATAACCACGTGTACTTCAAGCCGCTGGTCCAGGAAAGGCAACGGCGAGACGAAGCCCCGAGACGCAGCGGAAGAGAGCACGCGTCGGCAACGCCGCTTGTGGCCGAAGGACAACGAGACGCAACCGTTGTTGGCTGAAGGACAATGTAATGCAACCGTTGGGCACGTGCGTCGTGGCGCCATCGACTAGGTGGCGGAGAAGACGGCTACCTTCCGCTGGTCTGTAAGAGCGGGGGTGGGATCAGAGGAGGTGACAGCTGATGTAAAGGCGTCCACGTTTCGTGGCACGAAGTTTTCATGTTATAAAGCAGATTAGAACGGTAGCACCCCGCTATGAGACCTCATTTCGCTGCGTTGTTGAGCACACATCAATAAAGTCATGCACGTTTCGGGGAAAGAGTTCGAAAGCTTTTGATGGAGTTAGGATCTTTCAGAGGATGAACTACTGCGAATATGGATTAACTGGCATGCTGCGAACGCTTGTCGATTGGGTCATGACCAATGTGTCGGCATGGGCGATAAAAGACTGTCGTCCCTCTCCCCCGCCAGTAGTCAGGTGTTGCGCGACAACGAGGGCTCTGGACCAGTGTGACGTGACATGTGCCGTGACGGGGTGGCCGCCGCATGACGGTGATGGCTTGCCGTGCCTACCGACCGGCGTGCTGTCAGCAGCCCACTCGCTCCCTCTCTACCCCTGCCATTCTCTCGGTGCCCGTTTCGCGGCCGGCACCGGCAGCACTCTGCGACTGTGGTTGCGAGGAGGGCAACGACGCGATGGGGGGTGGAGAATGCGGGGGCAGCGAAGCCGGTTGCGTGGCGTGCCGCCCGTTGTCCCCCTGCCCGGCTGCAAGCCGCAACCTTGGTCATGGGAGGGCAACGACGCGATGCGGTGCGGAGCACATGGGGGGCGGAGCATGCTGGGGGAGGGAGGCTGGTTGCGTGGCGTGCCGCCCGTCGTCTCCTTCTCCCTTCCATGCCTCTCTGCCAGTCCCTAGGCCGACACCGGCTCCACTGTATTGGGAAGCAGACGACACAGGGGGGGGTGGCGGACGTGGAGAGAAGGAGGAAGTGCGACGGGCTCAGCAAAGGCGACTACTACATGTTGCAAGTGAGGGTGGAGCGACGTGACGACTACGCGACGGGTGGCGACACGACGGGCGGCGCCGTGACGGGCAGCGACGTGACGGGCAGCGACGTGACGGGCAGCGACGTGACGGGCAGCGACGTGACTGGTGGCGACGTGACAGGCGGCCACGTGACGGGCGGCGACGTGACGGGCGGCGACGCGGCGCGCGGCGACGCGGCGCGCGGCGACACGGCGCGTGCCGACGCGGGGCGCCGCGACACGGCGCACGGCGACTCGGCGCGCCGCGACACGGCGCACGGCGACACGGCGCCAGGCGACGCTGCGCGTGGGGACGTGGCGCGCGAATACAAGGCGCACAGCGCTCGTGCACGCGACGCGACGCGCGGCGCGGGGCCACGCGACGCGACTGGCGGCGCGGCGCGGCGACGGGCGACGGGCGGAGACGCGACGGGCGGCGACGTGACGAGCGGCTACGAGGCGTGCGGCGACGCGGCACGCGGCGACGCGGCGCGCAGCGAGGCAGCGCGCGGCGTCGCGCAGCGCCCAGACGCGGCGCGTGGTGCACGGCCACGCGCCGCGAGACGCGGGGCTACGAGAAGCGACTGGCGGCGCGGCTCGTCGACGAGCTGCAGCTTCGTTCAATGCCAGACGACTGCGCTGGCCGCGGGGCTGGCCGCGGGGATGGCGCGGGTCTGCAGGCGCCGGCCATATCTGGCGCGGAGCAGGCCATAGTCAACGAACGGCACAAGCGGGAGCAGAGAGTTTGTGCTCTCGTCTCCGACAAAGACGGGCGGCGGAGCTGGCTGATTGTGGGGACTGTGCAGCCGATCATCCCGAAAGGGAGAGTGCGGTGCGCTGCTGAAGTCGACGCACCCGCCTTCACCTGGACTGCCCAGGCGACGTCGGCCGACCCGCAGCTGACGGGGCGGGAGGTGTTTGCTCGAGCGGCTGTCAAGCTCCTGCGGTCGAAACGGCACCACACCTTCAAGTCCCTTGCCTCCATTTTTCCCTCCCTGTGCCTTCTCGCCGCTGAGCCGCGGCTTCCCGATGACACGGGCGTCCATGAGCCGTCATGGCGCGGCGTGCCGGTCAACCCTTCGGACCAGGACTGCCGCAGGCTTCTCCGTGCTTCGGCTACAGCTCTCGCCAGGTCGGGCTCCCGGATGGTGGACGGGGACGTCAACATCGCGTCCTCCAAGGAGAACGCGCTGGATCACCCGTGGTTTATCTACCGTTTGCTGGTACTCCGTGACCGCCGCACCGTCGCCCGCACCGTCACAAACGTGCGGGGGTCTGTGGCCTTTACCACGCGCACACTGGACGACCGAGTTGAATTTGCCGACACGGTCAACGCTGCGGACATTGGGCGCGTGCGCGAAAAGGCGGAGCTGATGCCGGCGCCTGAATACGGCCAGCCCCCGGCTGACGGCGCACGGAAGACGCGGAAGCGTCGACGTACAATGATCTACGGCGCAACCATTCCCAAGATTCTGCCTACCTCCGACCAAGTGCGAAAAATTGTGCGGGAGGCGGTCGACCAGCCGGGCCTCACGCCGCACGCCATGCTCACACTGGACCCACACGGCGCTCTGCGCGTGTGGCACTACGTCGTCGGGTCTGCCACTACCGGCACGAGGTGGTATGAGCTGGCGGATGGGACTCGCAAGCGTTTGGCGGCCCCGTACCATCGTCGTCGGTACCCCCCTGCCGAACATGGTACCACTAGCAACCTCGCGAGCGCCGCACGCGCCGCCGATGTGCTACGTGGGGTGTGCGGACAGCGTGTGGGCGGCTTATCACCGCGAGGGGCGGATGTCACGGAGGCGCCGGAGACGGACGCGGGCCCGTCGGCGCCTTCGGCGTCCCACGACCCAAATGCCGCCGTCGACCCCGAACTGCTGGCAACCTTCCAAATCACCAAGGCCACGTACCTTGAAGATGCGCCTGCGGAAGGCGGGACTACGGCGGCGCCGGGTGTAGCCTCCAGGGAGCGCGTGGTCGCTGTCGACTTTGACCCCGTCGTGTCCCTTACCCGTGCGTTCCGCACTGGATGTCAGCCGTCATCGGAGGAGGCCATCCGACGTGCGTCCGTGGAGGTGACGCTGGCCGCTGACGGGGGGCCGGTGAGGCGCAGCGCAATGACGGTGTTCACCCTCACGGCCTCCTCCGAGCTGTTGCGGTCGGGCCGCACCCCCCTTATTCCCGTGCTGTTTCTACTTGGCGGGGAGCAGGCGATCCACACGGCCATTGGTGAGCGGCTGCGGACGCAGCTCAAGCGGGCACTGCTCCATATTTACGTCGTACCCGTTGACGACAGCTACGCCGCCGGCATCACACCCCGGTCAACTGCTGAGCTCCACCTCCCCTTCTTCATTCACTTGTGTGGGGACTTTGCGATGATCGGACACTTGCTAACCCTCACAGGGTGCGGGGACATCAATCGCTGTCCGTACCGGTGGCCTTGCTTGCCGCCCCAGTTCCTTTCTACGCTGCTTTTGGACGGCATCGAAGGGGCGCGCGCGCGGGACGCATCCTTGATGTCGGCCCTTTGGGAGGTTGTGGTGTGGGGCTTGGCACGGTGGTCCACGCTCCGCGAGAGAAGCTGGTTGGCAGCAGGCGGGCACGTGCGGTGGCCTTGTGCTGGGTGCGGCCAGCACCTCCTCGCTCTGTCCGATTCGCCTTCCTTTTTGTCCTGCACAGTGGCGCGCTGCTGCCGCTATGCCGAACCGCAAGCGCCGCTGCTTCCCCGTGTTGCCTACACACCGCTCTCCGAGTTCTACCGGCTGCTGCGGCGACGGGTGGGTGGGCCACGCGGGTACCCCCAGCTTGGGGACATCCCCTTCCTTATTATCGCGCCCGTGCTGCACTGCACGGGCAAGATAAGCAAGGGGCTGATGTTCTTTCTCCTAGCCATCATGCCGATGACAATGAAGACGACAGCCCGCAACCAGATTTACTTCCTCATGGGCCGAAACAACGTGGGTGGCATGTACCTGCGCGAGTTCGGTCGCCTTGCCGCGCTGGTCGTCGCCTTGCCGGGGGTGCTGAGCGACGACCACGTGGACGTTGAACTGGACGGTGGAGCAGTGGTAATGTTGCAGCTTAGTCAGCTATTGACGGCGGCGTGGCGCCGGGCAGTCAGCACCAAGCCGGCGGCCGAGCGGGAGAGCGCCGCTGTCGCGCTGCAGCTGACGGCCGCTTTGCTGGCGCCGCTCTACTCCCAGCTGAAGCCTCTCGACCCCGTAACTAAGTCGGCGGGTGTCTGGAACCTGTACTTGCATACGGCGCTCGCCCACGTCCGTGACACGGTCGGTAAGGCCTTCCCAACCCTTAAGCGCGTCTGCGACGACAACATCGAGGGTCAAATTGCGGGCCTCAACCGCTACTTCAACGGGAGGACCAACAATGTCTCCCGCGGACAGTCGCTGGTCAACAAGATGGCCAGAATGGCAATGCTGTTTAACGAGCCCAACGGGAGACTGACGGCGGAGCTCCTCATGCTCACAAAACAGCTCGTTCTTTGCCCCTGCGTCGTGCGCTTGGGGCCGTCCGTTGGCGCCGACCTCAAGGCGGTAGTGCGGTTTGCGTGCCGGGAGCCCGAGGTGTCCGTGTCGGTGGATGCCGCGACCACCGACCAACTGGACGGGGCGGCGCTCGATTTTTTTGCTGCCGCTCGGTCGAGTTCGGCAGCCTCGGCTCAGGCGTCCTCTCTTGCAGATGAGTCAATCAAGGAAGCGAAAGCGATGGCTATGGCCGCCGCCGCCGAGACCGAGGCGGATGTGACAGCGACGTTTGAGTCGGAGCAGCCGGTGGCAGCGGCCAAGTCGGCGGCGGCGGCGGAGTTGGCGACTGCTGCCGCCTCCACGGCGATTGCAGAAGAGCACATTGCGTTGGAGCGGCTCGTCGGGTCCGCACCCATCCTGTTCACCCTACTCGCCGAGCCGGACAAGATCCGCGCCAACTGCCAACCCAAGCTGGAGGAGAGCATCGAGCTAAAGCTGCAGCGCCGCCTGCAGGCGGTGCAGCAGCGAATCGCCGTCTGCATGTGCGGTAAGCTGTCGGGCAGGAAGACAAGCCAAGTCGCAGACATGGCGGAGAAGGCCGCCGCTGCGGCAGCCGCTCTGGCGGCGGCAATTGAGGAGGAGGCCACAGTCGCGACGAAGAACGACATGGACTTCGAGTTGAATGACTCGGAGAGTGAAGTGGCCAGCGATGGCTGTACCGGGTGTGGAGAGCTGGATGCTGATTGCGCCGACGTCGTGGCGGCTGACGGCTTGGGAGCCGACGACAACGCCCACGACGCCAATGGTGTGAGCGCTGATGGCTGTACCAGGCGCGGAGGCGAGGGCGCTGATGGCGCCGACGTTGTTGCGGCTGACGGCTTGGGTGCCGATAACGACGTGGACGGGCGTGGAGGTTGGTTCCCGTACCATGGCGAGCACGGGGAGGACGTCGCAGTGAACAGCGGCACTTCCGGCGTGGGCGACGACGTGCCCATGGATTGCCATCGCCTCTACGGGATTGAGGACGCGGACTTGGTCGCGCCCGACAGCGAGGACGAGGCGGGCGCCGGAGAAGGGGACGGAACGGATGGGGCTGCGTGCTGTCACCCCATTGTGGAGCCGCCCTCGTGCCGTCGCCCTGGAGGTCTAGGGGAGTTCTTGGTTCAAGCGGCCGTCGATGACGACGCCATCGTGACCATGCTGCCGTCATCCGAGCTGATTGACGTCGTGCTCGGCCCCGTCGAGCACGCTCCCAACTCGCCCGCCGCGGCGGTGCTGCGGGACAAGATCAACGAGGACATCATCTTGCTGCAGTTGTTCAAACTACGGATGCGCACCCCGGCATTTCTTTCATGGGCCGGTCGTGACGGTGTTCTGCTACGCGACGTTGCTCAAGCGGCAGACCGCCTGCTCCACTGTCTGACCTGCGCTTTGCGAAAGCTGTCTGGGGCTGTGGGAACGCGCGTTTGATTGCTTGATTGTTTGTATGGGGTGCGGGGCGTGGCTGGTCGTAGTGTGGCGGTGCGAGAGGATGGCTGTGTGGCTCTTTTGAAGCACAGTAGCCATTATTCTGTATGCGGTTCTGTATGGAATGCAGGGGCATGGATGTTGGGGCCTTTGCGGGGCAAAGTGAGTGGCGCACCACAGCCTGCAGGGGCGTGGCGGGGCGTAGCGGGGGAAGGCTCTGATGGAGACCAGTAGTTACGGTTCTGGTGCTGTGGTCCTGGATGTGGCGTTGCGGGACGTGGCATCATAGGGCACCAGGGAGTGTACCAGGGAGTAGACGGGCATGGCATGGCGGGGCGTGGTGGGCAGTCATCTTGTGTCCCCTCGGAGTCAAAGGTCACCGCCATCTTCTTCTTGGCTTACTGTGATGACAGTAGGGGAGATTGCCTTACCCAGCGAGCTTGCACAGCCCCGGGCGATCAATTGTGGACAGCTGCCGCATGTCTCTGCGCTGGGAGGCGCTACAGACTTTTGCGCTTGCCTTGTGAAGCGCACAATGGAGTGATTCCGCGCTCGCCATGCCCGGGGCTAATCGAGTCGCGTTCAGACGCTTCGGGAGGTGTAAGGACAGTTCTGACGGGTTCCAGGAAACATATAACGCAGCCATTTGAGGTTAAACATGTCGAAAACCGTCGAGTATGGTGTCGTGCTGGGGGGGTCCGCAAGATCTTGCGGTCAAAAATCGACGAATCCGCCGGTTGCGTGCGACCCCCGTTTAAGCACCACAGCGCTGCGCTGGCGGAATCGCCGCCACCCCCTCTCCCGAGATCTCGCTTTCGGTTCGAATATCACATTCATGAGCAAAACGTGCGTGTCGAAGAAAAGGCCAGTTGATTGGCCAATCTGTCTCGTGTGCACCTCATTGACTGAATTCTTGTTAGTTGCTGTCTGTGATTAGACATGTGGGCAAGGGGTGTTTCCAGCCCGCGTGGAACATTGGTGTGTGAAACGTCCTCTGGGGACACACGCTTGCATGCGGCTGCCTTTCGGTCCTTCTCTTCTCGACGAGGCGCCCAGCCGGGCTGCCGGTTACGGCAGCGCCGTGGACAGACCACCCCACCCGTAGCGTCGACCGTACGGAAACCCCGGTCTCCATCCTCCCCCCCCCACCTCTGGCGTCCGCTTCTTGGCATCGGCCCAGTGACCACCCACCCCGCCTGCGCCCTTTCTTTATTGCTGACAGCGGCGGCGCGCGCGGCGTCATGGTGACGGAGGCGCGCGCGGTGCCCCCCCCCCCCCCCCCCCCCCCCCCCCCCCCCCCCCCGGTGGTCACTGACGCGGCCGCCGCCGAGTTCCTCCTCGCCGCCTTTGCGGCGGCCGCCTATAGCGCCCGCTCCGCGTCGCTGCTGCACCCGCCGCCGGCGGCCGCCTACTTTTCGGCGGCGGGCGAGGCGGACGTCCCCGCCCTGCGCGCCGCGCTGGCACGCATCCCGCCCGTGGCGGCGTGGCCGACCGATGGCTCCCTGCCGCCGCTGCCGCCGGCCGAGACGGCGCTGCTGACAGCCGTGCTGTTTGTGGCGCCGCCGCAGCCGCGGCCGCCGCGCGGCGCTGCCGCTGGGGCGACCGCCAACGTCACCGACGTGGGCGGTGGCGGTGGCGGTAGCGGTGGTGGTAGCGGTGGCGGCGGCGGTGGCGGGGGGTCCTGGACGATGCGCCTCACGTCGGCGCCGCCGCCGTTGGCGTTGCCGCACGAGGCCCCCCGACGGTGGCGGCCGCCGTCACCCCTCTGCGTCGCGCGCTTCCGCGTCCCCCCCGCGCCGGTCGGTGGCACCCCCGCGTCCGCGTCGGCCGCCCGCTACGACGCCCTGTCGGCGGCCGCCGGCGTGGTGGCAGCCTACCACGGCTCGGCGGGGGAGCACTGGCTGCCCATCCTCCGCGCCGGCGGCCTCGTCGCGCCCGCGGCGGCGCGGCGGCGCAGTGACGGCGACGGCTCGTCCGTGCACGGGGACGTGTATGGGCACGGCGTCTACTTGGCGACGGGGGGGGGGGGGGCGGCGGCGTTTGCGCCCCTGTCGGGGAGCGCCGCGCATGATGGCGGCGGCGGCGGCGGCGGCGACGGCAGCGGCAGCGGCGGCGGCGGGCGGGGGGGGGGGGGGGGGGGGGGCGCCAGCGGGCGCTACCGCCGCTTCGCGGCCGTTGCAACGGTGGACGTGGTGCGGGGTCAACCGGGCGTGCGGTGTGCGCCCGACGCGGCGGCGGCTGGGACGGCGGCCGCGCCCGCAGTCGGTGCTGCCGCCGGGGCTGCCCATCCCGACTCCCGTGGCTGGTCGGTCGACGTAGCGCTGCCGCCGGGCTACCTGGTCGTGGCCGACCCGGGGCTCCTCCGTCTGCGGGAGCTGACGGTCATGTACGAGGCCGCGCCGCCGCCGCCGCGGTTACCCCGCGCCACCGCCGCGGCGGGTGGCGGGCGCTCGCCCCTGGCGGCGGCCTTGTGCCACGCGGGCGACCACCTGGCCGCCATTGCCCGCGAGCGGCCGCTGTTGACAATTGCCCTGGCGTACGGGTTGCTGCTGGTGTACGCCGGCACCCCGCCGGGGGGCAGCGCCTCGTCGTTTGTGGCGGCGCGGCTCGCGCTGTGGGACCTGTGGTCCCGCCTGCCACTGCGTCGGCCGTGAGGCTGCGCCGTTCTTGCTGCACATGCATATGCACGCGGGCGGCGGGGGTGGGTCTGCTGGGCGAGTGGAGGGCAAGCAATCGTCGCTCGGCCCCGGCTGGTGTGCCTTGGGGTCATCAGCTGTGGCTTGTCATGAGCAATAACAAATGAACTGAGCTCTGGCTCTGCCATGAAGCGCTCCTCACAGGCGTTTGTTTTGGGGACGGCACGGCACCCGACGGCGGCGCCGTCGACGGCACGCTCAGGGCGGAGCGGTACGCAGGGCAGCACACGTGCGAGTCAACGAAGGCAGAGGAAAGCGCATCGTCCGAGGGCGGAGCGACAGTTGCCATAGGGACGTAGGGCCATCGGCTGATGAAAATGGGACAGACTCACCCCCCACACAACATCACAACAAAAAAAAGGGAGAGAATACGCGTCACACCCGATGTAACAGTGGGAGCGGTGGCCGCAGCACAGGACTCCCGCGTACGTACACCCGCTCCTTGTCTGCGTAAATCCGCTCCCTCCCCAGGTCGCGTTGCTTGGCCAGGAAAACCAGTTGCTTGGAGGTCGTCCGCGTCACTTCAGACTGCGACATTGCCAGCGGCTCCCGCAGGCACTGTGGGTCGGTGAGTCTGCTCCTGCAGCACGGCACAAGCCGACCACAGCCTGCCCGGCCTCGCCCGCTTGGGTCGCGCCGGTTGGCTCCCACCAGAACAGATTGGTGGTAGCCAGCCTCTACCAATTTCTCTGTTCCCCTATGCAACTGGGGAGTTTGGCGCGTGCGCGAGATATATACAGTACTCCGCGCACAATTCGCCGTCGTCGTCATCGGACGCCATTTGCAGTGGTCCACCCAAGAGCCCCAATAGGAGGGGGCCGGGAGCTTGAAGGCGGGCCGGCCTCCTGTGCCTCGGAGGTTGATGAGCCTCGACGCCCCGTGACGACGGCTGCCGTGGTCCCCCCCCCCCCCTCCCCCCCCCCCCCCCCCCCCCCCCCTGTCGCCGTCCGTCCCCCGCGCCGTCCCCGTGGTGGCCGTTGCCCTCGCCCGGGATCCCGCTGCTGTCCCCTCTGGTGCGTTCCCTGCGTCTCTCCCTGGGTGGTCTCCCGCATCTCCCTCCATCGACGGGTGGCCGCCTCTTCCCTGCGGCTGGCACGCCCTCCCCCCGCCCCGACCCCCGTGTGTTTGCGCCATGGCGTTTGTGGCGGCCGGCGCCGGCCTGCCGCTTCGTACGACAGTGGCGGGTGCCCGCTCCGGCGCCTTGCTCGGCACCCGCCCCGGACGGCAGCCGGCGGCGGCGGCGCCGCGCGCCGCGCGCCGCCCGACCATGGCCATTGCCGGCGAGCCGCCCGCCACGGCGGCGGCTGTGGCAGCGACGGATGCGGGCGCGACGGTGCCCGCCCCCCCCCCCCCCCCCCC
>ENA-ORXR01002150-ORXR01002150.1-marine-metagenome-genome-assembly--contig:-NODE-2150-length-19257-cov-3.790302_pt1 | contig 19257 bp, 22 predicted proteins | sample MGYA00237866_ERZ511479 | MGnify/ENA metagenome assembly ERZ511479 | reverse complement strand
GCGGTGGCTGCGGCCAAGAAGCTGGCGCAGGATTTGGGCGGTGCGGCGACGGAAGAAGCGGTGGCGATGTCGATTGCGGCACTTGCGGCGCGGTGGGAGACGGAGGAGGCGGCCGAAGGAATCGGCGCATTTTTCGAAAAGCGCAAGGCGGCATGGGTGGTGTAAGGAAGTCTGGGCATGGCCGCGTCTAGCTCGAAATTCGTCTTAACGCGAGATCGACACGTATGGTTTGATCGCGGATGCCAAGAAATGTCCAATATTTACATGAGTTTATGGCGGTTTTTCTGGCGCCGAAAACTTTAGTGGTTTGCAAGGGCTTCTACAAGGAGGATTTTTGGACGGCAATGGGCGAGGGCGGTTTTCCCGAAACCGGTCGTCCATGCATGGCGCAGCGAACGGCAGGAATGAGCCCAAACTACCGAATGCTGCGCTTTTAATGAATGTCAGTTATCGCTATTTCAGTTCGGCGACTGTGAGCGCATTTTCGTTGTGCTCCTAGGATTTGTGACACAAGGAGCTTCGGCAAAGTGAAAAAGAGCCTTCTGATCTACACGGCATCATTCTTCGTTGGCTTCTTCATCTGGTTTGGGCTTGCTGTGATCGAGGCCCTAAATCCGTTTTTGCCTTGGCAGTATCCGATCTTGGGCCTGTTTACCGGTTGGTTATATCCGGGGGGAGCACCGGCAGAACTCCACTTTTTAAGTCACGTGGCTGAAACGTGGTTTCCGTTTCTGGCAGCTTACCTCGCGGCCAATCTATTGACGAAGCGCCAGGCACGTTTCTTCGGGGCTCTGGTACTTTATGCGGTCTTTCTCGTCTGGTCCCTTGGACTATTGGTGCTTGTGGAACTTGGCCTGAGCGTCAACACGGCCTTTGTTGTCGGGTGCTTGGGAACGATGTTCGGCGGAGCATTCATTTATTTGAAAATAGTCTCTCCTAAGCACTTTGTGGAATAGACTACCTTATCAATTCAATGCGGTCATTAAAGGCAGAGTGTCCAACGGCGGCAAAGTCCCGCACACCGGACAGTGGCGAGCTTGTTCGCACAGGTCCGCTTTACACCCCGCAGCCTTCCAAAAAAAGATTGTTTTAGGAAAGCTCGCTAAATCGGACTTTCGCAAAATGAAGATTGTAGAAACCTCGCCGCAGTTTCCTAACTGCACCGTCACATCTACCGTCGTATGAGAAATGAGAGCATAAGCACGTTGTCCGCGACGTCTTTCCACGCCACCTCCCGTTGACCCCACCTGCCCACACCGCTAAACCCGAAACAAAGCTAGAGGCGCGCCCCATGCCCTCGCCATCCGAGAAAGGAGCCACCCTTGGACGATATGCTTCGGGAATACCTGCCCATCCTCATCTTTTTGTTTGTTGCCATTGGTTTGGGCCTTGCGCTGATCCTTGCCGCCGTGGTGCTGGCTGTGCGCAATCCCGACCCCGAAAAGGTCTCGGCGTATGAGTGCGGGTTCAACGCTTTTGACGATGCGCGGATGAAGTTCGACGTGCGATTCTACCTCGTGTCGATCCTGTTCATCATTTTCGATCTGGAAATCGCCTTCCTGTTCCCCTGGGCTGTGGCGTTTGGTGACATTTCCATGACCGCTTTCTGGTCTATGATGATCTTTCTGGCGGTGCTCACCGCAGGCTTTGCTTACGAATGGAAGAAAGGGGCGCTCGAATGGCAGTAACAGATGGGAATGCGCCCTCCTTTGGGGGGACCAGTGCATCCACGGCCACGGCAGGCATGGACCGCGATGTGGCCACGCAAAACCTCAATGCGTCGTTGCAGGACAAAGGGTTCCTGCTGACCTCGACCGAAGACCTCATTAACTGGGCGCGCACCGGCTCGCTGCACTGGATGACCTTTGGTCTGGCGTGCTGCGCGGTCGAGATGATGCACACCTCCATGCCGCGCTATGACCTTGAGCGGTTCGGCACGGCGCCGCGCGCCTCCCCGCGCCAGTCGGATCTGATGATCGTGGCCGGCACATTGACCAACAAAATGGCGCCCGCCCTGCGCAAGGTCTACGACCAGATGCCGGAGCCGCGCTATGTGATCTCGATGGGGTCGTGTGCCAATGGCGGCGGCTATTACCACTACAGCTATAGCGTTGTGCGCGGCTGTGACCGGATCGTGCCGGTGGACATCTATGTGCCCGGCTGCCCGCCCACGGCGGAGGCGCTGCTGTACGGCATCATGCAACTGCAACGCAAAATGCGCAGGACAGGGACGATCGTGCGATGATCCGGCCTGTGATGATCCTTGCGTTCGAGAGGAAAGCACGATGAGCGATGCACTGACGGAACTGGGCGGCTATATCGAGGCAAAGCGCCCCGATTGCGTGCTGGGCTGGGATATCGCCCACGGGGAGCTGAACCTTGACGTGACGCTGGCCAATATCGCTGGTCTGGTCGAGTTTCTGAAGGGCGACGCCACCTGCCGCTTTTCCTCGCTGGTGGACATCACGGCGGTCGATTACACGGGCCGGGCCAAGCGGTTCGATGTCGTCTACCACCTGCTGAGCATGTACCAGAACCACCGCATCCGCCTGCGCGTCGCCGTGCGGGAGGAGGATATGGTCCCGTCTCTGGTCGGTGTGCACCCCTCCGCCAACTGGTTCGAGCGGGAGGTGTTCGACATGTTCGGCATCCTGTTCAGCGGCCACCCCGATCTGCGCCGCTTGCTGACGGATTACGGCTTCCGCGGCTACCCGCTGCGCAAGGATTTCCCGACCACGGGCTATACCGAGGTCCGCTATGACGAGGCGGAAAAGCGGGTTGTGTATGAGCCTGTGTCGCTTGTGCAGGAATACCGCCAGTTTGATTTCATGTCACCGTGGGAAGGGGCCGAGTATATCCTTCCGGGTGATGAGAAGACTAAAGAGGCTGCGAAGTGACCCCACTTTTGCAAACAGCATATATGAATTGGATCACCTCTCCGGAGGCGATCATAATACTTGTGTTGATCTTTGCGGTTGGAGCGCGCAGCAAGCGTTCATTGACGCTGGTAGGGTTGCTCGTTGCGGTCATCGGCGGGTATCTGGGACTTGTATGGTTTGGCGTGATGGAAACTGTTGTTCCAGTTCGTGCCGATGAATTTCTTGGCGCGTACATCCAGACCGTGCTTTTCATGGGTTCGCAGCTGCTCACCTTATTGTGTGCTCTGGGACTGGGCGCAGTTTTGCGGCGTTTCTTTTTTGGATCAAACGCCTCTAAAGTAGATGTTTCTAAATCGGAGGCTTCCACGTGATGGACGGCACCAAAGGTTTCGAAGACGCCCTCACAGGCGAACAGAAAATCCGCAATTTCAACATCAACTTCGGCCCGCAACACCCTGCGGCGCACGGCGTTTTGCGTCTGGTGTTGGAGCTGGACGGCGAGGTGGTGGAACGGTGCGACCCGCACATCGGCCTGCTGCACCGTGGCACTGAAAAGCTGATGGAGAGCCGGACGTATCTGCAAAACCTGCCGTATTTCGACCGGCTGGATTATGTGGCCCCGATGAATCAGGAGCATGCGTGGTGCCTCGCCATCGAGCGTCTGACGGGCGTTGAAGTACCGCGTCGCGCGAGCCTGATCCGTGTGCTCTACTCCGAGATCGGCCGCATCCTGTCGCACCTGCTGAACGTAACCACACAGGCGATGGACGTGGGCGCGCTCACCCCGCCGCTGTGGGGGTTCGAGGAACGCGAAGACCTGATGATCTTTTACGAGCGTGCCTGTGGCGCGCGCCTGCACGCGGCGTATTTCCGCCCCGGCGGTGTGCATCAGGACCTGCCCGAGGCGCTGCTCGACGATATCGAGACGTGGACGCATAAGTTCCTCAAGGGCTTCATGGTTGACATCGACACGCTGCTGACGGAAAACCGGATTTTCAAACAGCGCAACGTCGATATCGGTGTCGTGACGGAAGAGGATATTCAGGACTGGGGGTTCTCAGGCGTGATGGTGCGCGGCTCCGGCCTCGCGTGGGATTTGCGCCGCGCGCAGCCCTATGAATGCTATGACGAGTTCGAATTCCAGATCCCCACGGGCGTGAACGGCGACTGCTATGACCGCTATCTGGTCCGCATGGAAGAGATGCGCCAATCGGCCAGCATCATGTTGCAAGCCATCGAAAAACTGCGCGCGCCAGAGGGGAAGGGCGATATCCTTGCCCGCGGTAAAATCACGCCGCCCAGCCGCCGCGACATGAAGCAGAACATGGAAAGCCTGATCCACCACTTCAAACTGTATACCGAAGGATTCCATGTGCCAGCGGGCGAGGTTTACGCCTGCGTCGAGGCGCCCAAGGGCGAGTTCGGCGTCTATCTGGTGGCGGACGGCAGCAACAAACCCTACCGCGCCAAACTGCGTGCGCCGGGCTATCTGCACCTGCAAGCGATGGATTATCTGGCCAAGGGTCACCAACTGGCCGATGTCGCCGCGATCATCGGGACGATGGATATCGTGTTTGGTGAGGTGGACCGGTGAGGCAGCACCGCGTCTTCATTTTTCCTGAAAAACTCCCGCCGGAGGCTCCTGCCGTCTCCGCCCGCACGAAAGCCTGAACAATGCTCCGCCGCCTACACGCCGACCAACCCGATAGCTTTGCCTTCACCCCTGCGAACCAGGCATGGGCCGATGCGCAGATCACCAAATACCCCGAGGGGCGACAGGCCTCGGCAATCATCCCGCTGCTGTGGCGCGCGCAGGAGCAGGAGGGCTGGCTGAGCCGTCCCGCGATCGAGCATGTCAGTGAAATGCTGGGGCTTGCGTATATTCGCGGGCTGGAGGTGGCGACATTCTACTTTATGTTCCAGCTCCAACCTGTTGGTTCTGTGGCACATATTCAGGTCTGTGGTACCACGTCGTGCATGATCTGCGGCGCCGAGGATCTGATCGGGATTTGCAAAGAGAAGATCGCGAAAAACCCGCATGAAATCTCTGCCGATGGTAAGTTCTCGTGGGAAGAGGTCGAGTGTCTGGGCGCGTGCTCCAACGCGCCGATGGCCCAGATCGGCAAGGACTACTACGAGGATCTGACAGCTGCGCGCTTTACCGAAATGCTCGACGGGCTGGCGCGCGGGGAGGTGCCCACACCCGGTCCGCAAAACGGCCGCTACGCCTCTGAACCGCTGGGCGGTCTGACCTCGCTCAAGGACCACGACAGCGGCAAGACGCAGTATAACGCCAGCGCGCAACTGGCCACGGACATCGGCGACACGGTCAAACGCATCGACGGGACAGAGGTGCCGCTGCTCGCACCGTGGCAGGGCAAGGCGGCCAACAGCAGCAAGACACCGCCCCGCAAAGCCAAGGCCAAGGCAAAGCCCGCAGCAGGCACCGCAAATGCCGCCGCCGCGCGCAAGCCCGTGCCCACCGAGGCGAAAGCAAAAGCGCGTCCAAAGCCCGCTCCGGCACCCGCCGCAGCAAAACCCGCCGCAGCAGCCCCCGCTGCCAAGGGCAAGAAGCCGCGCACCATGAGCGCGCCGCGCAAGGCGGGGGCGGATGACCTCAAGCTGATCAAGGGCATCGGACCCGCGCTGGAAGCGACGGTGAATTCACTGGGTTTTTTCCATTTTGACCAAATCGCAAAATGGGGGCAAGATGAGCTGGCTTGGGTTGACCAGAACCTTGACGGGTTCAAGGGGCGCGCGTCGCGCGACAACTGGGTTGAACAGGCCGGAAGGCTCGCGCGGGGGGAAGCAACTGAATTCTCTGCAAAGGCCAGCAAAGACGGGCGCTATAAATAGGCCCGAACATTATCCATCTGGGGGATAGATTTACGATATGGCTATGAAAACGAACAACACCGAATGCATGATTACCTGTTGGGGGATCGCGGCGGTCGCGGGCTTTGTCGCGATGGTCATGCTGTACTGGATGGCGGAATTTGGCGCGATTCAGGCGATTTTCACGGGCGGTTTGCTGGGGACGGTTTTGGGACTGGTGCTGAGTTTGACGGTGTGCAGCTCGTCAAGCGCTGCGGCGGATCTGGCCTCGGACGAGAAACCTGCCAACCGCTATCCCGCGCAGGCGGCTGAACGTAAGGCGGCACGCATTGCTGCCACGCAGGGTGCCAACCACAGGGCTGGCGGATCGGCTGCGGGCACCGCTGCGGCGGGTACGGCGTCTGCGTCGGGAGCGACGCCTTCGGCACCGGCCCATACCTCCGCACAAACAACTGCTCAGGCTTCCTCCTTTGTCGCACAACCTGCCAAAGCGCCTGCGAAAGCGGCGCCTGCAAAGTCTGCACCTGTAAAAGCGGCGCCTGCGAAAGCAGCCCCTGTAAAAGTGGCTCCTGCAAAAGCACCGGCGAAAGCGGCTCCCGCAAAGTCTGCACCTGTAAAAGCAGCGCCTGTAAAAGCGGCTCCTGTAAAGTCTGCACCTGTAAAGGCAACGCCGGCCAAGAAAGCAGCCACGGCCAAGCCCGCAGCGACGCCTGCTGCCGCTGCCGCCGGTACGGATGCAACCCCCGCCGTGATGCTGAGCGCGGCACGCCCCGAGGGTAAGGACGATCTGCAACAGATCAGCGGTGTCGGCCCCAAACTGGAGCAGACGCTGAACGATCTGGGCATCTACCACTTTGATCAGGTTGCGCAGTTCAAAAAGCCCGACATCGCATGGGTCGATGCGCGCCTGCGCTTCAAGGGCCGGATCGAGCGGGACGACTGGATGAGCCAGGCCGCAAGGCTGGCCAAAGGCGGCAAGGCCTGATTTCGCCCGAACCGGTCTAGAGCAAGGAGCAGCCCGTGGCGCAGCATGACGACAAACTGTCGCGCGACGGGCGCCGTCTGGCACTGGTAAGTGTTGTGGCGGCCATCGCGTTCATGGCGATCGAATTCGCCGGTGCCACCTACGGGTGGTCGAACCAGACAATGGGCCTGCTGGAGCTTGGCATTGCCGCCGTGTTCCTGTGGGTCTTTATACAAGCATTCCGGATGTGGCGCGCGCGCCAGTCCGGCGAGGACGGATAAGTACCATGTTGCAGGATAAAGACCGGATTTTCACCAACATCTACGGCATGCATGACCGCACGCTGAAGGGCGCGCAGCAGCGCGGCCACTGGGATGGCACGGCGGCGATCATCAAAAAGGGCCGCGACTGGATCATCGACGAGATGAAGGCCTCTGGGCTGCGCGGACGCGGCGGTGCGGGCTTTCCCACGGGCCTGAAGTGGTCGTTTATGCCAAAGGAATCGGACGGGCGCCCCAGCTATCTGGTGGTCAACGCGGACGAGAGTGAGCCGGGCACCTGCAAGGACCGCGAGATCATGCGCCATGATCCGCACACGCTGATCGAGGGATGCCTGATCGCGTCTTTCGCGATGAATGCCAACGCCTGCTACATCTACATCCGCGGCGAATACATCCGCGAGAAAGAGGCGCTTCAGGCCGCCATCGACGAGGCGTATGACGCCGGTCTGGTCGGAAAGAACGCAGCCAAATCGGGCTGGGATTTCGACATCTATCTGCACCACGGGGCAGGGGCCTATATCTGCGGTGAGGAAACAGCACTGCTCGAGAGCCTTGAAGGTAAAAAGGGGATGCCGCGCATGAAGCCGCCGTTTCCGGCGGGTGCGGGCCTTTACGGCTGTCCGACGACTGTGAACAACGTGGAATCCATTGCCGTTGTGCCGACGATCCTGCGCCGGGGCGGGGGCTGGTTTGCGGGCTTTGGCCGGCCCAACAATGCGGGCACCAAACTGTTCGCGATCTCGGGCCACGTCAACAACCCCTGCGTGGTCGAGGAGGCGATGAGCATCTCCTTCGAGGAGCTGATCGAGAAGCATTGCGGCGGTATTCGCGGCGGTTGGGATAATCTCAAGGCCGTGATCCCAGGCGGATCTTCCGTGCCGATGGTGCCGGGCAAACCGATGCGCGAGGCGACGATGGATTTCGACTATCTGCGCAACGAATTGCAATCGGGTCTGGGCACGGCAGCGGTGATCGTGATGGACCAGAAGACAGACATCATCAAAGCGATCTGGCGCCTGTCCAAATTCTATAAACATGAATCCTGTGGCCAGTGTACGCCCTGCCGCGAGGGCACCGGCTGGATGATGCGGGTGATGGACCGTCTGGTCAAAGGCGATGCAGAGCCGGAGGAAATCGACATGCTGCTGGATGTGACCAAGCAGGTCGAGGGCCATACGATTTGCGCGCTTGGCGATGCGGCGGCATGGCCCATTCAGGGATTGATCCGCCACTTCCGCGGCGAGATCGAGGAGCGGATCGCCCATAAACGCACGGGCACCACATCGCCCGTCGCGGCAGAGTAGTGAGCTATGTCCTTGAGGCGCTGAACTTTATCGCGATGCCCTTGGTGTTTGCGGTGATTTCGGCAGTGTTGTTCGCGCTGGTGCTGGGCAAGGCGGGGTTTGCGCGCTGGCCCGCGTTGCTGGCCTTTGTGCCCGTGGCCCTCCAGATCGGCATCTATTTTGCCGGCGGATGGATCGCCTTTTACGAGGTGATGGGGCCGCTGCCGCTGGCCGTGCCGCTGTTCCAGCTGGTCATGTTTGCCATCGGGTTCGTGCCGCTGTTTATTCTGGCCTTTGTGCGCTGGCCTGCGCAGGGGGCGCGCTGAGATGGGGTTTTTCCGCAATATCATGGACGGGCTGCTGAGTGCGGTTGCGTTCGTCGTCACGGTTGTGGTGTTCGGCGCGCCTGCCTGGGCGGTGTATCTGGCGGTCACGGCCAATGTGATCAGCGCGTGGATCTATGTGCCTACGGTGGGCATGTTGTATGTCGGTGCCAATCTGGCGATTGCCTTTCTGCGCAAGGCGTTGGACGGGGTATCGCCCCTGCGCACGCGCAAACGCGGGTAAGCGGCGCACCGCCGTGCCACGCCCCAAGAAGCGCTGGCCCTGCCGCCGGATTTGCGCAATAACTGGGCCAGATAATCAATAACCACACAAAATGTGTGGAGGAGACGGTGATGAACAAACTGACTGGTGTCGTGCTGTGTGCAGGGCTGCTTGCCGGCTGCACCTCGCCCGAGGATCGTATTCTGTTCGACGGGCAGTTCTTTAACGCCAAGCTGCGCAAGGTCGACAGGCAACTGGACGAATTCACCGTCGCCGTGCGGCCCGTCTCCAAGTCCCTGACCGGCGCGGTCGAGGCGGGGCGCTATGAGGCGACGATCTATTGCGTCAATGCCTATGGCAGCTCCGACATCATCTGGAGCGCGGGACCCGATGCGCCGGAGGGTCAGCTGAACATCACCCGCGACACATTGACCTTGCAGGGGCGCTGCCCCAACGCAAGATAACACGAAGCCAAGGCGCAAATCCTGCCCGGACTTGCGTTGTTATTGCATAACAAAGGGGCCTCCCCCCACATGACACCAAGGGGAAAGTCCCGTTTATGCACCTGAGGAGAGTAAACATGCGTAATTTGATTTTGGGTTTGGGTATCGTTGCAGTCACGGCTGGTGCGGCATGGGCGAAACCGCCGCTGCGCGACGTGAGAGTTGTCGATGATGCGGTGTTCGATGTGGCTGTGGCTGACAAGATCCGCAAGCAATGCCCGGAGATTTCGGCCCGCGTGGTCAAGGCGCTGTCGCTCTACCGTTCGGTGCGCAAGACGGCCCGCAATATGGGCTATTCCGATGACGAGATCGAGGCCTACGGCGATTCCAAAACCGAGAAGGAACGGATGCGCGCAAAAGGCGAGGCATATTTGCGCGCTCAGGGGGTTGTCGCCGGCAACGCCCAAAGCTATTGCGCGGTAGGGCGCAAAGAGATTCAAAAAGCGAGCCGGATCGGCTCATTGCTAAGAGAAAAGTGACACCATGAGCGACATCCGCAAGATCATCATCGACGGGAACGAAGTTGAGGCCGAAGGGGCGATGACGCTCATTCAGGCGTGCGAGCAGGCGGGTGTCGAAGTGCCCCGCTTTTGCTATCACGAGCGGCTGACGATTGCGGGCAACTGTCGGATGTGTCTGGTGGAGGTCGTGGGCGGCCCGCCCAAACCTGCGGCAAGCTGCGCGATGCAGGTGCGCGATCTGCGCCCCGGTCCCGAGGGCCAGCCGCCGGTCGTGAAAACCAACTCCCCGATGGTCAAGAAAGCCCGCGAGGGGGTGATGGAATTCCTGCTGATCAATCACCCGCTCGATTGCCCGATCTGCGATCAGGGGGGCGAGTGTGACTTGCAGGATCAGGCGATGGCTTACGGCGTCGATTTCTCGCGCTACCGCGAGCCAAAGCGCGCGACCGAGGATCTGGATCTGGGGCCCTTGGTCGAGACGCATATGACGCGCTGTATTTCGTGCACCCGCTGCGTGCGCTTTACCACCGAGGTGGCGGGCATCACGCAAATGGGCCAGACGGGCCGGGGCGAGGATGCCGAGATCACCGCCTATCTGGGTGAGACGCTCGACAGCAATCTGCAAGGCAACATCATTGATCTGTGCCCCGTCGGCGCACTGGTGAGCAAACCCTATGCCTTTACCGCCCGCCCGTGGGAGCTGACCAAAACGGAATCGATCGACGTGATGGACGCGCTGGGGTCCAACATCCGCGTGGACACGAAGGGGCGCGAAGTCATGCGGTTCCTGCCGCTGAACCACGATGGCGTGAACGAGGAATGGATTTCCGACAAGACGCGCTTTGTCTGGGACGGTCTGCGCAAGCAGCGCCTTGATACGCCCTACATCCGCGAGAACGGCAAGCTGCGCAAAGCGGACTGGCCCGAGGCGCTGGCCGCTGCGGCGGCTGCGATGCAGGGCAAAACGCTGGGGGGGCTGGTTGGTGATCTGGCCAGCGTCGAGGCCGCATTCGCGCTCAAGCAGCTGATCGAGGGGCAGGGCGGCGTTGTCGAATGTCGCACCGATGGCGCAAAGCTGCCTGCGGGCAACCGCGCGGGTTATGTTGGCACTGCCGCGATCGAGGACATTGATACGGCGGACAAGATCCTTCTGGTTGGCACGAACCCCGCCGTCGAGGCCCCCGTGCTGAACGCGCGCATCCGCAAGGCATGGGCGCGCGGCGCTGACGTCACACTGGTGGGCGAGGCCGTCGATCTGACCTATGAGTACGAGCATATGGGCACCGACCGCGCGGCACTTGCGCATGTGCTGGACCTCGACATGGCGCAGCTGGCAGAGAAGAATTGCATCGTGATCGTCGGGCAGGGCGCTTTGGCCGCTGCCGATGGTGCGGCTGTTCTGGCAACGGTTCAGGCGATCAACGAAAAATCGGGTGGCAAGATGCTGGTGCTGCACACTGCGGCGGGCCGCGTGGGTGCGATGGATGTGGGCGCTGTGGCAAAAGGCGGCATGGCCGATGTGCTGGGCACGGAGGTGATTTACAATCTGGGTGCGGATGAGGGCGACATCCCCGCAGGGCCGTTCGTGATCTATCAGGGGTCGCATGGCGACCGCGGTGCGCACCGCGCCGATATCATCCTGCCCGCCGCTGCCTATACCGAGGAGGGCGGCGTGTTCGTCAACACCGAAGGGCGGCCACAGCTGGCGCAGCGCGCCGGTTTCGCCCCCGGTCAGGCCAAGGAAAACTGGGCCATCCTGCGCGCGCTGAGCGCGGAGATGGAGGCGACACTGCCCTACGATTCGCTGGCGGGTCTGCGCCGTGCGCTGGTGGCAGCACATCCGCACATGGGCCGCATCGACACGGTGCCCGCGAACGACTGGGTGGCAGAGCCTTTGGGCAAGATGTCCAAAGGGGCCTTTGGCCCTGCGGTTGCGGATTTCTATCTGACCAACCCCATCGCGCGTGCGTCCAGCCTGATGGCAGAGTTGTCGGCGAACGCAAAGGCGCGCCGCACAGAGGCACTGGCGGCCGAGTGAAACATCTGGCGCTGATCGCGCTTCTGGCGCTTGCGGCCTGTGTGCCGCCGCCCCCCCCCACAGCCGAGGATTTCATCCCTGAATACAAGGGGGTGCAGACTGTCTTGTTGGACGGGGATCTGGTGCAGTTCAATGTTGCGATGACAAAGGCGCTGGCGGCTGAAAATGTCGCGGCCTACGCCGAATGTGCCGCCGCGCAATACACGCTTATTCGGGGCTATGGATTTGCGCGTCACGTCCGCACAAATGTGGCAATTGAGGGTGGCATTTGGCGGGCTGATGCTGTTTACACGATCTCGCCGAGCCTGCCTGCGGGCTTGAAGACTATTGATGCCGAAGTTGTCACGCAAAATTGCCGTGACAGGGGCATTCCGACGGTGTGAGGACCTATGGCTGACTTCTTTTTCAACACGACGCTGGGAATGATCCTGCTGATCGTCGGCCAGATCTTTCTTGTGGTGATTCCCCTGCTGCTGGCCCTTGCGTTTCTGATGTATCTCGATCGCAAAATCTGGGCGAGCGTGCAGCTGCGGCGCGGCCCGAACGTGGTGGGGGTGTACGGCCTGCTGCAATCATTCGCGGATTTCGGCAAATACATCGTCAAGGAAATCGTCGTGCCAGCGGGGGCGGACCGTCCGGTGTTTTTTCTGGCACCGATGGTGTCGCTGGTCATGGCGCTGGTCGCCTGGGCCGTGATCCCGTTCAACGACGGCTGGGTGCTGTCGGACATCAATGTGGCGATCCTGTTTGTCTTTGCCGTCTCCTCGCTGGAGGTCTACGGCGTGATCATGGGCGGCTGGGCGTCGAATTCGAAATATCCGTTCCTCGGTTCGCTGCGCTCTGCCGCGCAGATGATTTCCTATGAGGTGTCGCTGGGGCTGATCATCATCGGTATCATCATTTCCACCGGCTCGATGAACTTCAGTGGCATCGTCGAGGCACAAAAAAGCGACTATGGCCTGCTCAGCTGGTACTGGCTGCCGCATTTCCCGATGCTGATCCTCTTCTTTATCTCGGCACTGGCCGAAACCAACCGCCCGCCGTTCGATTTGCCGGAGGCGGAATCAGAGCTGGTTGCGGGCTATCAGGTTGAATATTCCTCCACGCCGTTCCTGCTGTTTATGATCGGTGAGTTGGTCGCCGTGGTGCTGATGTGCGCGCTGATCTCGCTGATGTTCTTTGGCGGGTGGCTGTCACCTATCCCCGGCGTGCCCGACGGCATCTTCTGGATGATCGCAAAAATGGGTCTGGTGTTCTTCTTCTTCTCGCTGATCAAGGCGATCACCCCGCGCTACCGCTATGACCAGCTGATGCGTCTGGGCTGGAAAGTGTTTTTGCCCTTCTCGCTGTTCTGGGTCGTGTTCGTGGCGTTCGCCGCAAAATTCGAATGGTTCTGGGGCATCTATGCCCGCTACACGGTAGGAGGCTGATATGACCGACTATACCCGCCACGCAAAATACTTTCTGCTTCAGGATTTTTATCAGGGCATGAAGCTGGGCATCAAATATATGTTCAAGCCGAAGGCGACGCTGAATTACCCGCATGAGAAGGGGCCATTGTCGCCCCGTTTCCGTGGCGAGCATGCGCTGCGCCGCTATGCCAACGGTGAGGAGCGGTGCATCGCGTGCAAGCTGTGTGAGGCCGTCTGCCCCGCGCAGGCGATCACCATCGACGCAGAGCCGCGCGAGGACGGATCACGCCGCACCACGCGCTATGACATCGACATGACAAAATGCATCTACTGCGGGTTTTGTCAGGAGGCCTGCCCTGTGGATGCGATTGTCGAGGGTCCGAATTTTGAATTCTCCACCGAGACGCGCGAAGAGCTGTATTACAACAAGACCAAGCTGCTGGAGAACGGTGACCGCTGGGAAGCCGAGATCGCGCGCAACCTCGAAATGGACGCCCCCTACAGATGAGTGAGCAGAACCCCTTTGAGCAGATGATGCGGCAGGCGCAGGAAATGGCAAAGACCTTTCCGGCGATGGATGCGTTCACGCCCAAAGGGTTCGAGGACATGATGGGCCTGATGCCCAAGGATGTGATGGAGACGTTTTTTGGCAACGCCCACAATCCGGACGGGCTGGATGCCAAAACGCGGCTGCTGCTGACGCTGGCGGGGCTGACCATGCAGGGCGCGCAGAACGAGGTGGCCCTGCGCCAGACCGTGCGCCACGCCGTTGAGGCAGGCGCGCACAGCCAACAGATTATCGAGACGATCGGCCAGATGTCGGCCTTTGCCGGTATCCCTGCCATGCAGCGCGCCATGACGCTGGCGCAAGAGGTGCTGGATGCGGACACGGCCAAGGCTAAGGCCAAAAAAACAGAAGGTGACGCATGAGCGTTTTTGCATTTTATCTTTTCGCGATCAGCGTAATCGCAGGCGGGTTGTTCACGGTCATCAGCCGCAATCCCGTCCACTCGGTCTTGTGGTTGATCCTGTCGTTTCTATCCGCAGCGGGCTTGTTCGTGCTGCTGGGGGCCGAATTTGTCGCGATGTTGCTGATCATCGTCTATGTGGGCGCGGTGGCGGTGCTGTTCTTGTTCGTGGTGATGATGCTGGACGTCGATTTTGCGGAACTGAAGGCGGAGATGGCGAAATACCTGCCGCTGGCCTTGTTGATCGGGGTCGTGATCCTGATGCAATTCGTCATGGCCTTTGGCGCATGGGATGCCAATGCCGCCGCCGAGGGGCTGCGCACGCAGGTGACCGATAGCGCGGTGAGCAACACCGATGCGCTGGGGTTGATCCTGTACGATGACTATTTCCTGCTGTTCCAGCTGTCGGGTCTGATCCTGCTGGTGGCGATGATTGGCGCGATTGTGCTGACCCTGCGCCACCGCGGCGATGTAAAGCGTCAGGATGTGGTGGCCCAGATGATGCGCGATCCGGCGAAATCAATGGACCTGCACGACGTGAAACCGGGGCAGGGTTTGTGATGGCGCGTGCCACACTCTTTTTAATAACGACGATGTTTGTGGCGGCTTCGGTCGGCACGGTCACATCCGGCGGGTTTTCACCCGTGCGCATAATACACTGAGGGACGACCATGATCGGACTGGAACATTATCTGACGGTGGCGGCGACGCTGTTTGTCATTGGCATCTTCGGGCTATTCCTGAACCGTAAAAACGTGATCATCCTGCTGATGAGCATCGAGCTGATGCTGCTGGCGGTGAACATCAATCTGGTCGCCTTTTCCTCGTCTGTAGTTGGGCACGGTGACATGGTCGGGCAGGTGTTCACGCTGTTCGTCCTGACGGTCGCGGCGGCAGAGGCGGCGATCGGGCTGGCCATTCTGGTGTGTTTCTTCCGCAACCGCGGGACCATCGCGGTCGAAGACGTCAACGTGATGAAGGGCTGAGGACATGGAAATTACACTGCTCTTTGCCCCGCTGATCGGCGCGTTGTTGTGCGGCTTTGGCTGGAAAATCATCGGGGAAAACGCGGCCTGCTGGATCGCCACAAGCGGTTTGTTTCTGTCCGCGATCCTCAGCTGGATTGTGTTCCTCACCTTTGACGGCACCACCGACACCGTGCAAATCCTGCGCTTTATCGAAAGCGGCACGCTGAGCACGGATTGGTCGATCCGGCTGGACCGTCTGACCGCGATCATGCTGATCGTCATCACCACCGTCTCCAGCCTCGTGCACCTCTATTCCTTTGGCTACATGGCGCATGACGATCATTTCGCCGATGGCGTCAGCTATAAACCACGGTTTTTCGCCTACCTGAGCTTTTTCACTTTTGCGATGCTGATGCTGGTGACCTCTGACAATCTGGTCCAGATGTTCTTTGGCTGGGAAGGGGTCGGTGTCGCCTCGTACCTGTTGATCGGGTTCTATTACAAAAAGCCGTCGGCCAATGCGGCAGCGATCAAGGCGTTCGTGGTCAACCGTGTGGGGGACTTCGGCTTTGCCTTGGGGATTTTCGCGATCTACCTGCTGACCGACAGCATCAAATTCGACGATATTTTCGCGGCGGCCCCGCAGCTGGCAGAGACGACGCTGACGTTTCTATGGGCAGACTGGAATGCCGCGAACCTGATCGCGGTGCTGCTGTTCATCGGGGCGATGGGGAAGTCGGCGCAACTGCTGTTGCATACATGGCTGCCCGACGCGATGGAGGGGCCGACGCCCGTGTCCGCGCTGATCCACGCCGCTACGATGGTTACGGCGGGTGTGTTTCTGGTGTGCCGCATGTCGCCGGTGATGGAATTCGCCCCCGAGGCGATGACATTCGTGACCGTGCTGGGGGCGACGACGGCATTCGTTGCGGCCACGATCGGGCTGGTACAGACAGACATCAAACGTGTGATCGCCTATTCCACCATGTCGCAGCTGGGCTATATGTTCGTGGCGGCGGGCGTGGGCATGTATTCGGCGGCGATGTTCCACCTGTTCACCCACGCGTTTTTCAAGGCGATGCTGTTTCTGGGCGCAGGCTCGGTCATTCATGCGATGCACCATGAGCAGGACATGACCAACTATGGCGGGCTGCGCAAAAAGATCCCCTACACCTTCTGGGCGATGATGATCGGTACGCTGGCCATTACGGGTGTCGGTATTCCGGTCTGGTTTATTACTCTGGGTGAAATCCCCATCGGGTTCGCGGGCTTCCAGTCCAAGGATGCCATCGTCGAGAGCGCCTTTGCCGCTGGTTCCATGTACGGGTTCTGGATGCTGGTGATTGCCGCGCTCTTTACCAGCTTTTACAGCTGGCGGCTGATGTTCCTCACGTTCTACGGTGAGGCGCGCGGCGACAAACACACGCATGAGCATGCGCATGAAAGCCCGATGGTCATGGTACTGCCGCTGGCTGTGCTGGCGCTGGGGGCCACATTCGCCGGCATGGTCTGGTACGGCTCGTTCTTCGGGCACACCGACAAGGTCGCCAAATTCTATGGCATCCCCTACGCAGAGGCTGCGGCCCACGGCGATGACAAGGTGGAGGGCGCGGAGACATCGCATGGCGACGACCACGCCGGGGGCGACAAGGCCGCGCACCACTATGTTTTCGCAGGCCAGCCGGGCGAGGGGGCGTTGTATATCGCGCCCGACAACACGCTGCTGGATGACGCGCATAAGGTGCCGTACTGGGTCAAGACATCGCCCTTTGCCGCGATGCTTGTCGGTCTTTTCTTTGCGTGGCTGTTCTACATCAAGAACCCGTCGCTGCCGGGGCGTCTGGCGGCCAACCAGAAACACCTCTACCAGTTCCTGCTGAACAAATGGTACTTTGACGAGCTCTATGATTTCGTCTTTGTGCAACCGGCCAAGATGATCGGCCGCTTCTTGTGGAAGCGCGGCGACGGGGCGGTGATCGACGGGGGGCTGAACGGTCTGGCGATGGGCATCATCCCGATGCTGACGCGTCTCGCGGGTAAGGCGCAGTCTGGCTATATCTTTACCTATGCCTTTGCGATGGTGATCGGGATTGCGGTTCTGGTGACGTGGATGACGATGTCCGGAGGAGCGAACTGATGGAAGCCAACCTTTTGTCCATCGTGACGTTCATGCCTGCTGCCGCAGCGCTGATCCTCGCGGTTTTCCTGCGCGGTGAGGACGAGGCCGCCCAACGCAACGCCAAATGGCTGGCGATGGCGACGACCACGGTCACCTTTGTGCTGTCGCTGTTCGTCTATGCGGAATTCGACCCCTCCAACACGGGCTTTCAGCTGTTGGTGGAAAAAGAATGGCTGATGGGGCTGAACTACCGCCTTGGTGTGGACGGGATTTCGATCCTGTTTGTGATGCTGACGACGTTTATGATGCCGCTGGTGATCGCCGCATCGTGGGATGTCAGCAACCGCGTCAAGGAATACATGATCGCGTTTCTGGTGCTTGAGACGCTGATGATCGGTGTGTTCGTCTCGCTGGATCTGATCCTGTTCTATCTGTTCTTCGAGGCCAGCCTGATCCCGATGTTCCTGATTATCGGCATCTGGGGCGGGGCGAACCGGATCTATGCCAGCTTCAAATTCTTCCTCTACACCTTCTTCGGTTCGGTGCTGATGCTGGTGGCGATGGTGGCGATGTATGCGGATGCGGGTACGACCTGCATCGGGGGCTGCGACGTGAGCCTGCTGACACACAGCTTTGGCTCTGACAGCTTTAGCCTGCTGGGCATGCAGGTCATCGGGGGCGCGCAGACGTTGATGTTCCTTGCGTTCTTCGCCAGCTTTGCCGTGAAGATGCCGATGTGGCCGGTGCACACATGGCTGCCCGATGCCCACGTTCAGGCACCCACGGCGGGGTCTGTGGTGCTGGCTGCGATCCTGCTCAAGATGGGCGGCTACGGTTTCTTGCGCTTCTCGCTGCCGATGTTTCCTGTGGGCTCAGAGGTGGTCGGCCCGCTGATCCTGTGGATGTCCGCGATTGCGATCGTCTATACCTCGCTGGTGGCGCTGGTGCAGGACGACATGAAAAAGCTGATCGCCTATTCCTCGGTTGCCCACATGGGGTTTGTCACGATGGGCATCTTCTCGACCAACCAGCAGGGGCTGGACGGGGCGATTTTCCAGATGATCAGCCACGGCTTTATCTCGGGCGCGCTCTTTCTCGCGGTCGGTGTGATCTATGACCGGATGCACACGCGCGAGATTGACGCCTACGGGGGCCTTGTGAACAGGATGCCGGTTTATGCGCTGCTGTTCATGCTGTTCACGATGGCGAATGTGGGCCTGCCGGGCACCTCGGGGTTTGTTGGTGAATTTCTGACGCTGATCGCGGTGTTCCAGGTGAATACATGGGTTGCTGCTGTGGCGACGACGGGTGTGATCTTTTCGGCGGCCTATGCGCTGTGGCTGTACCGCCGGGTGGTCATGGGCGATCTGATCAAGGAAAGCCTGAAGGCGATCACCGATATGACCGCCCGCGAGAAGTGGATCTTTGCGCCGCTGGTGGTGATGACACTGCTGCTGGGGGTCTACCCCGCGCTGATCCTCGATGTGATCGGGCCGTCTGTGGCGGCGCTGGTTGAAAACTATGACACGGCCGTTGCCGCAGCTGATGCTGCGATGCAAACTGCCGAAACCTCGAATTGAGGCGATTGATATGAGCAATGACATCCTCCAGATCCTGCCGGAGATCGTGCTGGCCCTGTTTGCCATCACGGCGCTGATGGTCGGTGCCTACGGCGGGCAGGACAAGCTGGCGCGCCCGCTGCTGTGGGCCACGGCGGTCGTGATGCTGGGCGTGGCCGTGATGGTGGCCGGCAGCGGCAGCACCACCCAACAGGCGTTCGGCGGGATGTTCATCAACGACGGCTTTGCGCGGTTCGCAAAGGTCGTGATCCTTGTTTCTGCCGCCTGCGTGCTGATCATGTCCGAAGGGTACATGAAATCGCGCGATCTGCTGCGGTTCGAGTATCCGGTTCTTGTCGCGCTCAGCGCGGTGGGCATGATGATGATGGTCAGCGCAGGTGATCTGATGGCCCTCTACATGGGGCTTGAGCTGCAATCGCT
>ENA-ORXR01002148-ORXR01002148.1-marine-metagenome-genome-assembly--contig:-NODE-2148-length-19266-cov-4.884882_pt1 | contig 19266 bp, 11 predicted proteins | sample MGYA00237866_ERZ511479 | MGnify/ENA metagenome assembly ERZ511479 | reverse complement strand
CGCGTTTCGCCAAATGCGCCAAATGCATTCTTTGATAATGTAAACGGATCAGACTTTTCGCCAAGCGGAGAGCTAAACGGCCCATATACATCAACGGGCGAGCCTGTTTCAGGTGGCCGCACCGTCGATTTATCCGGCCCCGTGCCGCTTACGCCCGCCACGACATATGTCACAGGCGAGCTGATGATCGTTCGCGTTATAGATACAGGCCAAAACGGCAATCCGGACGTGATTGAAACCGTAAACATAACGGTAACGGTCAGCACGGGCGATAGTATTGTGTTAAGACTCTACGAATCCGGCCCGAATACGGGCGAATTTTACGCCTATATCCCGTCCACACGCGATCCGACGGCAAATTTTGACAATACCTTAACAACCGGGTCGGAAACGACTTTGGTCGCCACATATGTTGATCCCTTTGACAGTACCGAAGTCAGCGTCGACACGGCTCTGGTCGACCCCTATTGCCGCGTCTTTAACGCGTTGACAGGCGACCTGATTGACGGCGCGAGCGTCACGATTATTGATACGGTCACAGGACAGCCCGCCACAGTATTTGGCACAGATGGTATTTCTGAATATCCGTCAACTGTTGTGTCAGGACAGCCTGTCACGGATGCCTCCGGTTTTACTTATGAATTGCGCGAAGGCGAGTTTCGCTTTCCGCTCATCCCGGCCGGAACATATCGCATTGATGTGGTCACGCCTGAAGGCTTTAAATTCAGCTCGGTCGTCACATCATTTGGCGATCTGACAAATGCGCCTTTCGAAGTCGAAGACGGCTCATTTGGCGCGCCGTTTAGCTATGACGCCCCAAGCTCTATTCATTTTGATATTCCGCTCGACCCTGAGACAGATATTGTCCTGGCAAAACGCGCTGATCCGCAATTTGGCGATGTTGGCGACCCTATCCGCTACACTGTTACCGTAGAGAATCGCGGCGCGGCTGCTGCGCCCATGAAGGTGCTTGATTTGGCCCCGCGCGGTTTTCGGTATGAGGCCGGATCATCACGGTTAAATAATCTTGCGATTGCTGATCCTGATGTCGATTCAGCCGGACGTCAGCTGACATATATGCTGCCGGTTGTGCAGCCGGGCGCAACGATGGAACTGTCCTATGTCATGCGCATTGGCGCAGATGTACGCGAAGGTGAATTTGTAAACTCAGCCGTCGCGCTGGATGGGTTTGACGTGCCATATTCAAATGTATCGCGCGCGACAGTGACGGTGCGCGAAGAGCTGTTTCGCAGCCGCAGCACCATCATTGGCCGCGTCGCAGAGCGCGCCTGTAGCCCGGATGAAGATTGGGCCAAAGAAATTGTCGATGGCCGCGGCGTCGAAGGCGTGCGTCTTTACATGGAAACAGGACATTATGTTGTCTCGGACCAAGATGGCCTGTTCCATTTTGAAGGTGTCAAAGAGGGCACGCATGTTGTCCAAGTTGATGAAGAGACTCTGCCCCAAGGCTACACGCCGATGGTATGCGAAGAGAATACGCAATATGCCGATGCCGATACGTCTAAATTTGTCGACGTAAAGGGCGGCGGAATTTGGCGCGCGAACTTCTATCTGACGCGCAATGACGAAGAATTGGACGTTGTCGAGGCGGCCCAAGAATATGACTTTTTGGAATATAAGCAATTTGATGTTGAGTGGCTTGAAACGCAAACCGGCGACACGAATTGGGTCTATCCGCAAGAGGGCCAGACTCCGTCACTTCCGACCGTAAATATCGGGATCAAACATGATCCCTCATATTCAATCGCGCTACAGCTGAACGGCGAAGCCGTGCCAATGACAAACCTTGTCGCGCGCGAAACAAATAATAGCCGCACGGCGATGATTACGCGCTGGCGCGGTGTCGATGTGCTGGACGGTAAAAACGTCTTTATCGCGAGCGTCAAAGACGCCGACGGAAATGTTGTTGAGACAATCCGCCGCGAGATTTATTATGTGACGACTGTCGCGCGGGTCATTCCTGTGCCGGAAGAGAGCAATCTAACGGCGGATGGCCGCACGACGCCGATTATTGCGGTGCGCGTGACTGACGAAGCCGGACGCCCTGTTCGGGGTGGCCGCGCGCTCGAAGTCGATATTACGCCGCCTTATCAGTTTGAAATTGATGACCGCCTCGAGTCCTCGACTGAGCTTGTCGCGCCGATCTCCGGCCGCCAAGGCGCGGCTGTGGACCCGGACGGCATTGCCCGCATCCGCTTGGAGCCAACGCTGCTGACAGGGTCTGTGAACCTGACCATCACAATGGATGATGATCGAAAAGTTGATGTCTCTATGTATCTTAAACCCGAGAAGCGCGACTGGATTGTCGTGGGTCTGGCCGAAGCGAGCGCGGGTCTGCGCGATCTCTCCGGCGCGGGCGTTGATATGGGCGATGATGATGACGTCTTCAAAGATGGTCGTCTGGCCTTCTTTGCCAAGGGTATGATCAAAGGGGATTGGCTGCTGACGCTGGCTGTGGATACAGATAAGCGCCGCGGCAGCCACAGTGATGATCTGTTCGGCCAAATTGACCCGAACCAATATTACTCACTTTATGGCGACCGCACTTATCAGCACCAAGAAGCGGCCAGCCGCTATCCGGTCTATGTGAAGCTGGAGAAAGACACATTTTATGCCATGTTCGGTGACTATAATACGAATTTGGTTGAGACAGATCTTGCGCGCTACTCACGCGCTTTGACGGGTCTTAAGGCGGAGTATTCCGGCGATATCTGGGAAGCGATTGCCTTTGCCGCGGAGACGCATCAAGGCTTTGCCAAAGACGAGATTGCGGCCAATGGCACCTCCGGTCCGTATCGCACACGCTTTGCGCCGCTTGTTCCCAATAGCGAAACCATCACGATTGAAACCCGTGACCGTTTCCGCGCGGACGAGATTTTAGATACGCGTATTTTGCAGCGTCATCTGGATTATACGATTGATAATCTTACGGGCGAAATCATTTTCCGCTTGCCGGTGGATGTAACCGACCCGTTATTTAATCCAAACGTCATCGTTGTCGATTACGAAACATATGCCGATGCTGAGAAAAATATCAGCTTTGGCGGCCGCGTTGCCGTGACGCCGGGCAGTGACAGCATTGCTAAGGGTAAGCTAACCGTCGGCGCGACATATATTCACGAAGAAGGCCGCGCAGATGCGCCAAATGGCGAGACCGATCTTGTCGGTGTCGACGTCCGTTACCGCGTCAATGAAGGCACGGAAATTCGCGCTGAATATGCCGTCTCGCGTGACGGCAGCAGCGGCGCTGACACGGATACGGCAACGTCTTGGCTTGCTGAAATTGTGCATACATCTGAACGCTTTGCGGGCGAGGCTTATATCCGCGAAGAAGAGGACGGGTTTGGCGTCGGGCAGCAAACAACTGCGACAGCCAGCCGTCGCCGCTATGGCGCGGGCGGGACATATAAAGTGTCTGAGAAGATCGAAGAAGAAACAGGTCGCCGCCAACTTCGCGTAATCGAAGGTAAGGCTTATCGCGAAGAAAATCTTGAGACGGGCGCAACCCGCACCTTGGCTGAAGTGACAGCGCGTCAGGACTCTGAGCGTTTGGGCCTGTCTGCCGGCCTGCGCGCTGTCGAAGATGATGTTGCGGGCGAAACGCGCCGCAGCACTTTGGCGGTGGCAAGCGGCCGTTATACAATTCCAAAGCACGGCCTGACATTGACCGCCGCTCATGAGCAGCCCCTGGGCGGCGAAGACGAGAGCACGTCATTCCCGCAGCGTACAACGCTGGGCGCGGATAAAACCCTGACCGAGAAAGCGTCTTTATCTGTGCGTCATGAATTTTTAGACGGTGAAAATGCATCCGGTCAAAACACGACCATAGGCGTGACCTATTCTCCCTTTGCAGGCACTGATCTGTCAGCATCTACGGATCGTCTAACCTCTGATGGCGCGCAGCGTCTTGGCGCGACTGTGGGCGTGGACCAGCAATGGATCATCAATGATAAATGGAGCGCGTCAACAGGTCTCTCCCGTCGTCAGGTCCTTGATGAAAATGGCGATCCGCAAATCATTGCGCCTGACGCCGCGATTTCTCCGGTAGAGGCCAATACAAATTATATGTCCGGTTATGTCGGTGTGGGTTACCGCACAGAAAAGCTGGCGGCGTCGACACGTATCGAGGCGCGTAAAGCCGATGAATATGATACCGTAATCGGGACATTTGGCGCGGCGCGCGAATTAACGGATGAGTTCTCTCTGGCCGCAACCGGCCGCCTGCAAATGCGCGAAACGCATGAAGGCATCGGCAATATTGACGAGACGCGTGAGCTTCGCAGCGACTTACGCGTTGGCGCGGCATGGCGTCCGCGCGGTGAGGGCACAGTTGTGTTTGAGCGTTTTGATTACAAATATAATGAGCTGGCCGACGGCACGACGCAGACCAAGCTGGTTAATAATATGGCTGCCAATACGATGGTTAATGATCGCTGGCAGCTGACCGGGAATTGGGGCGTGAAATATACAGAGACTGATCTGGGCAGCGATACATATGACAGTCTGGCAATGCTGCTCGGCGCGGAGACACGTTTTGACATTACAGAGCGTATCGATATCGGTCTTGCCGGCTCTGTTCTGATGACAGATGGCACAGAGACGATGGCCTATAGTATCGGCCCGTCTGTCGGCTTTAGCCCGCTGGATAATACATGGATTAGCGTTGGATATAACTTTAGCGGTTATAGCGACGAAGATTTTGAGGGCGCGGAATATTCTGACGAAGGCGTTTACGTCAAATTTAGGTTAAAGTTTGATCAAGACAGTTTGTCTAGTCTGCTTTCACGTATTTCACCGCAAAGCCCTTAATCATGCTGACAGCGTTTAAACATAAAAAATCCGCCGGAGTAAGTCTGGCTGTTATGGCCGTGGCCATGATGTGCGCGCCTGCGGCGTCCGCGCAGACTTATACAACAACAACGACCGGAACGATTGATGGGAATATCGCCTGCGGCACGGCAAATTTGGACCGCGTTATTAATGTGCCGGATAGTTTTATTGTCACGGATGTTGATGTTGGATTTCTTGCCTCTCATAGCTGGCGAGGGGATATTCAGGTTGACCTTATTCACGGCGGCGTCACGCGGCGCATCATAACCTCTGATACGTCAAATAATGCCAATCAGGATAATTATAACGTCAATTTAAATGACGCTGCGCCGGATGTGATTCGCGGCGCGTCTCATCAGACAAATGATGGTCTTGTTGCTCCGCCTTACGAGAATAATGTGCGGCCTAATAATACGCTGTCCAATTTTAACGGACAGAACGCCAGCGGGAATTGGACCATCCGAATTTGCGATGCTTTTGGCGGGTCGGACAATGGACAGTTTTTACGCGCCGATTTGATTTTCAACTCCGGCGCGCAAGCGGATCTGAATTTTGCCTTATCCTCAACGCCTGCATCGCCGACGCAAGGCTCTAATGTTACGATAAATGCGGTCATTGATAATGATGGCCCGGTTAACGCAACAGGCATTACGGGTGAAGTTGTTCTTCCGGCAGGCCTCACATTTGTGTCTGCTACGGGCGGGGCAACCCATAGCGGCGGAGTCGTGACATGGTCGGTGCCCGGCACTTTAAATAGCGGATCAAATAATACGATATCCATTACCGCGAATGTCGCTGATGGAAATGTGCAAACGGTTAGCGGCGAGATTACGGCGAGCGATCAATCTGATCCCGACTCGGTTGCTGGAAACGGGTCTAATAATGAAGATGATGATGATACGACAGTCATCACGCCCGCATTGCCCGCAGAGCCTCAACTGACCTGCGCTGCGCCGGATTTATTTGACTGGGATACAGTGACGTGGACAGATGGCTCTATTGATAATAGCTACGCCTATTCCGGCGGTCCCATTCGGTTCCAAGTTGCCGACGCAAGTTCGGGCCTGCGGCCCAATCCGGACGGAACCGGTAATCCACTGCCGGCCTTGTCTTCTTATGACAGCGGCGGTCTTGTTCCGGAGGAATTAGCTCTCCTCTTCTTGGCTGATTTTGATACTCAATCGGATGAGATCGTGACAACAATCTCTGTCGGCGTGGCCGGAGAAGGGGTTGATCAGGCAAAATTCACAATTTTTGACGTCGATTTCGCAGCTGGTCAATTTCAAGACCGTATTCAAGTTCAAGGCAGGCTCGATGGCGGTCCGACAATTACGCCAACGCTGGTGCGCGGCGCGGCGAATACGGTTAGCGGAGATACCGGCACAGGCGTCACAGCCGCGCCGAATAATACCGATCAGGGCAATTTATATGTTCTGTTTGATCAACCCGTAGATACAATCACTGTTGCTTATGGAAGCGGGGCGGCTGCGCCAACTAACCCTGGCCAGCAAGCCATGTCGATCCATGATGTCACGACATGTGAACGCACCACAGCAATATTATCTGCCCAGAAGACCAATGCGATTTATGATCCGACATCCATCGGGCTCTACGCCCTACCGGGTAATGATGTGATCTACACCTTTAGCGTAGAAAATTCGGGCAATGGCGGCACGGATGCAGATACGGTAGAGTTGATTGATGTCATGCCGCCGGAAATCTCATTTTATAATGGCGATATCGACGATGCAGGTCCGGAAACCAATCCTGTGTCTTTCACGCAAACGGGCTCGCCAAGCCTGACATTTAATTATGCCGCAGATGTGGCATTTTCCAATGCGGCAACGAAGCCTGCAAATTTCGCGGCGTGCAACTATACGCCGGTTTCGGGATATGACCCAGCGGTCACATTTATCTGTTTTAATCCCAAGGGCGTGTTCGAAAGCGGCGATCCGGATCCGGAGTTTACGCTCAGCTTCCGCGCAAAAATTAAATAATAAATATACGCTTCATATCCGAAGAGTTATGCGCGGCGGCTCTGTTGCTCGCCGTGTTTTAGCACGAAACGGATAGACCCAAAAAGCTCAGCGGCGACAACGGGTTTTGTCAAAAATACATTTGCGCCTGCCGCCATGCATTTTGCGTTATTTTCTGCCGACGCATCTGCGGTTAAAGCGATAATGGGAAGACCGGATTTTTCCGGGCTCATGGCGCGGATCATGGTCGTAGCCTCGATCCCATCCATCACAGGCATCCGAATATCCATCAAGACAACGTCGAAATCCTCGCGCTCTATCGCCTCAATGGCCTCGCGCCCATTTGCGGCAAAGGTCACGACCGCGCCGACAGGATTCAAAAACACTCCTAAAATATCCTGATTGGAACTAATATCTTCCGCGACCAAAATCCGAAGGCCGCGAAAGGGATCAGAAGAATGAGCTTTGGATTTTGGAACTGCCGGTGTTGAGTCTACGGCCGCTGACGTCGCTGGGGCGCTAGTTTCGGTTTGCGCCAGAACATATCGGGCATGCGGCATCGCTTCGACATTCGCAGCCGCATTAGCGGCCAAGATGGCTGCGTCGATTTTCTCTAGCCGCTGCGCGCGCTCTGTGAGCGATTGCGTCTTGTGCTCTTCGCTTATGGCGTGAGGTTTGTGATTTTGCGATGAAGTCAGCGTCGCTGTTTTCTCGGCCTTGGGCGCATGGGCGGCCTGGGTTTTAACGGTTAGGGTAAATTCCGAGCCGCGACCTTCGCGCGATACGACTGTGACGTCCCCGTCCATCATCCGCGCAAGCGACCGCGTAATAGCCATGCCTAGGCCTGACCCGCCATATTCCCGGCTTATCGTCGTATCGGCTTGCGTAAAGGGTTTAAAGACCGTTTCGATCTGATCTTGCGACATACCACGCCCGGTATCTGCGACGATCAATGTAAGGATAAAATTACCGGCCTTATCAGGCGCTGCGGCGGTGACGTGGACATGGACCCGTCCTGTTTGCGTAAATTTAATCGCATTGGACACCAGGTTCTCACAGCATTGGCGCAGACGCATGTGATCAAGCATGATATAGTCTGGCAGATCCTCATCAACATGCATGGTCAAAATCAAACCTTTGGCTTTGGCCGTCGGGAGCCAAAGCTCACGAAGCCCGTTAATAAGCTCGCGAACCGACATGGAAACAGGATTAATCGTCATCTGCCCGCGTTCCATTTTGGACATGTCTAAAATATTGGTCAGCAGGTCGAGAAGGCTTAGACCGGAGCGCATAATCACGCTGCTTTTAAATTTAATATCCTCGTCCCGGGCTTCGCGCGATAGAACATCGGACAAGCCGATAATCCCATTAAGTGGTGTGCGCAGCTCATGCGACATGACCGCTAAAAATTCAGATTTTGATCGCTCCCCGGCCATCGCCAAATCGCGAAGATGGGCATTTTCAATTGATGTCTTTTTGTAGAACCGCGCTAAGAATAACCCGCCAATGCTTATTAGCGCGAGGAGTATGGTGATAATGACGGCAAATGTTAGCTGCTTTGTCCGGTTATCTCGCTCAAGCGTAATCGCCTCAAGCTGAGCGCGCTGCGTGGCTTCACGCTCCCGCGTAATGGCCTCAGATTTTTGCAGCGCCTGAAGGTAGTTATTATTGGACCGCTCATTTGATTTAAGCTGCCGCTGCATATCCACTTGATTATAATCCATCAAAATGTCGTAGACTTGATCCGCCTCATCGGATGACATCGCCGTTAAGGCATCAATTAGTAGAAAGCTCTTTTGAAACATCTGCTCAAAACGGGGATTGTCTTGGCTCGCGATTTTGATCTCAGCCATTGCGGCGCGGGCTTGCTCGACATCTCCCATTCCGGCAAAAGATATCGCTTCTTCGACCTGCAGATTAATTTTCCAATTATCCGCGGGGCCAAGAGATAATCCCGTCTGGGCGGCCGAGGCGGCATCTTCAAAATAGCCGGAGCGGTTAAGCGATTGCGCAAGACGCATATATCCAATGGCTTTGTCTTGATTGGCTAGTCCCGGCATGCTGAGCATCATTCGGGATAATTCAGTGGAGAGATCAAATTCGCGCCATTTTGAAGACAGATAAATCAGATTATTAAAATGCGTCACGCCATCAATCGGTTCGCCTAGTTCATTTCCTTGGCCAATCAAATTTTGGATAGCGTCGAGAGTGGCTGTGGCATTTCCAGTTACTGTGTAAACGAAAGCCAGAATGTTGCTTTGCTCATATGAAGCTTCGCGCGTTATGCCGCTTATTTTTCTTGGCTGTAATTTCGCCGCTTCATTTAGCGAATTTAGAGCGTCATTATATTTTCTTTGCCTCGCTTGGAGCAAAGCGTTCAAAACATGTGCGCGATGGGCCACAAACCAATCTTCGCCGGACTTTGCAGCGATTATATCATTCATGAAGGAGGCTGATTTTACATGATTGGGCCCTAGTGCTCTGACTTGGAGATAGCGTTCATAAAGGGCTGCTATTTCAATATCGCGTTTTGATTTTAGAGATCTTGCTTCGGATTTGTAGACTGAGAGTATGTCTATACCGGACGCTTCGCGGCGCTCTAATGTGACCGCGCTCGCCATACGCCGCAACGTCGCTAATCGCGCAGCTTCAGGCAGGGCGCGCACGCGGTCAAGATCAAGGGTTGTAATCGGATTTGCGACGAGATTACGGTTTTTAATGTCGACGCCAATGTCACGAATACCGGTTTTGGTTTCAGTTGAGAAACCCAGCTCAGAATTTACTGTTTCAGCGGAAACGTCTTTGGGTGTTAGAGCGATTAACAGGCACAAAAATAGGACGAGGCATGATAACATACCTGCTAGTCTAAGTGCTGAAGTGCGGCCCTGTCCCATAATGGACAAGGATTAAACTTATAATGTTAATTTTGAATGAGAGTTATTCGAGAGCATTACGCATAAAAAAGCCCGCTAAAGCGGACTTTGATCACATAGGTATTATTTGTAAAACTGTTAAAGTTCGATATCGACAGGTGTCGCGCCAACAATCAGCTCAATATCGACTGGCGTAGCGCCTACGATAAGCTCGATGTCAACAGGTGTGCCACCGGCGACAACTGCGATTTCTTCAAATGTTAGTTCACGCATCTTGCATCTCCTTAAATTCGTTAAATTTTATGGTTAAGACTTATGGTTAACGAATAAATTTCTTATTCAACAACTGAAAAGATTTGGCAAGAGAAAAATGCAAGAATTGAGAAAAAATCGTTCTTTTTGAGATGCTTAGGCAACTATAAGCTTGCGATTTCAAGGATGTGATTGATGTTGAAAGGGGTTACTTTATATTTCAACGACTTCGTCAGAACGGCGCAAAAATTCGGGGCGGTGGGCCACGATGATACGCGTAATGGGTAATTGCTCGACGACATCACCGATTTGAGCCTCGGTCATAACGTCCAGATTGGCCGTGCCTTCATCTAAAATCATAATGCGCGGATTATGATATAATGCTCTGGCCAGCAGGACGCGTTGCTTCTGTCCGCCGGATAAGATCGATCCCATATCGCCGACCATCGATAAATATCCCATCGGCATGGCAGCGATCTCCTCACTGATACGCGCGGCCTTGGCGGCGGCGTGAACGGCGTCCATGTTAATTTGCGGGTCAAAGAAACTAATATTATCAGCAAGAGTCCCGCTCAGAAGCTTATCATCCTGCATCACCACGCCTAATTGGCGACGCCAATTTTGCAGCCCGAACTCGGATAAGGGCCGTCCATCGATGAGAATGTCGCCATGGGTGGGCGCATAAAGACCCAATATAAGTTTCATCAAGGTTGTTTTGCCGCTGCCGGATTTCCCCGTAAAGGCGACCATCTCTCCGGCCTCTATGGTCAGATTTATGTTTTTCAAAACCCAAGGGTCGGAGTCTGAATAGCGAAAGCTGACATCGCGCAATTCGATTTGGCCTTTGACGTCTGTGACGGGCGGCGGGGGTGTGTCCGCGCCACGTTCGGCCTTGGCGTAAATAATATCGGAGAGGCGATCCAGATGCAGACCCAAGAGGCGGAATTGAATGCCTTTGGTCAGCAGCAAGGTCATGCTCTGCGTGAAGAGCTGGCGGAACATCATAAAGGCAAAGAGCATACCCAGCGTAAATGCGCCGTCGCCTGTCATGATTAATGTCGCGCCGAAATAAACGATGGCCACCACTTGCAGCCCGACGATTAGCGTCTCAGTAAATTTCTGCCAGATCGTCCACTTTCCATATTTGATATTAGCGTTGATGAAATCGGCATAGAGATTTCGCCACGCCGCCTCGCGGGCCGCCTCGCGTCCGAATAATTTTATGGTCGTTGAGGCGCGAATGGACTCGATGACATGCGTGTTCTCGGCGGCGCGCGTCACAATGGCGTCTTCTTGGGTGCGGCGCATATGCGGGTAAATAAATAGTGTCGCGAGCGTGAGGAGCGCCGTGCTGATAAGGACGATAGAGGTCAGCAGCACTGAGAAGGTCAGCATCACGGCTAATGTCAGCGCGGCCATACTGCCATCAATGATGATGGCGACGGCGTCCTTGGTCAGCGCCACCTGTATGGGCTGCGTGGAATTTACGCGCGATATGATATCGCCGACATGACGCTTTTCAAAATAACTTGCAGGCAGGCGGATGAGATGGCGAAACACATTGCCGACCATCTGAAAACTGAGTTGATTACCGTAAATCAGAATAGCCCAACTTCGCACGGCTTCACTGATGGCGCGCAGCGCTGCAATCCCGCCAAAGCCTACCGCCAGGGCGAGGAGCAGGGTCATATCATTTTTAGGCAAGGCCCCGTCGATAACAAATTGCAAAAAGAACGGCATGGCCAGAACCATGATTTGCAAAATGACCGAGAGTATCAGCGTCTGCAGGACAGCGCGTTTCAGCCCGACCAGCTTGGTCCATAATTGCGAAATGCGCGTGCCCATATGCGCGGTGACGGGCGCAAAATCTATCGCCGGGCTGACCTCCAAGGCGACGCCCGTAAAGTGCTTTGAAAATTCAGCCAAGCTCATCACGACAAGGCCGCGTCCCGGGTCATGAATATGCGCTTTGCCGCGCGCCACTTTTTTCAGCACAACAAAATGGTTCATATCCCAGTGCAATATGGCGGGGGTTTGAAGCTCAGGCAGATGCTCCATATCAAGGCGAAGCGCGCGCGAGCTCAGCTGAAGGTCGCCCGCCATTTGCATGATGGATTGCAGCGTCGCGCCTTTCAGGCTGACGCTCATGCTTTGGCGCAGGGCATTTAAATCCAGATTATGCCCGTGATAATTGGCAATCATCGCCAGACAGGCCAGACCGCATTCGGTGGCTTCGGTTTGGTGTATAACGGGCAGGCGCGCCACTAGCGCAGCTGCTCCAGCATCCAGCTAAATATTGGGGTCCCGTCGACTTTGGCGATGACGCCAAAAAGCACCGCAACTATAATGATAAGGGTCAGCAAAAGTGTGATGAGCCACATAGAGACGGAGCTGCGCAATATTATGTCCCCGTATAGCGTGCGCCCGCGATGCGCCGTGGCCTCGGATCTGTAGAGCGGGGTTTTGGGGGGCGCGCCGCTCATCTTATCTGCGCATCATCGCGCCTAAAATGCCGCGCAAAATTCTGCGGCCTTCGCGGCGCATGAACAGTTTTCCCTCATATTTAATCTGCTCCATAATGACATTGTCTTTTTTGCGCGTGGTGCGTCTCTTGCGCGTCGAGGATGTCTTTTTGTTAGCCGCTTTGGATTTTTTCTTTTTTGACGCCTCTTTGACTTTTTCGGCTTCGGCCTTTTCTGCGGCCTCTGCAGCTGCTTCCTCTTTCGCCGCCAGCTCTTCATAGGCTGATTTTCGATCTTTCGGCTCATCATAACTTTCGCCAACAGGGCTCTGCGCCATGACCGCTTTGCGCTCTGCTTTTGTCGCGGGGCCAAGACGCGAGGCCGGCGGGCGGATCAGCGTGCGCCCGACAACGCCCGGCACGCCTTTTTCATCGAGCAGCGAAACTAAGGCTTCGCCCACGCCTAAATCCGTGATGACCTCTTCGGTATCCAGATTGGGGTTCTCGCGAAATGAACTCGCCGCCGCGCGAATGGATTTTTGTTCTTTGGGCGTATAGGCCCGCAGCGCATGTTGGATGCGATTGCCGAGCTGTCCTAAGACGCTATCGGGAATGTCGGACGGGTTTTGCGTCACAAAATAAATACCGACGCCTTTGGAACGGATGAGCCGCGCGACTTGCTCAATTTTGTCGACCAAGGCTTTGGGCGCGTCATCAAAGAGCAGATGCGCTTCATCAAAAAAGAAGACCATTTTCGGCTTATCAGGATTGCCGACTTCGGGCAGCTCTTCAAAGAGTTCCGAGAGGAGCCAGAGCAGGAAGGTCGAATATAGTTTTGGCGAATTAATCAACTTGTCTGCGGCCAAAACGCTGACCATGCCGCGCCCCTTAAGGGTCGCGCCCTCCAGATCATCCAAAGACAAAGTGTTCTCGTCGCCGTCCGCATCGGGCGTGCCTTCGTGAACACGCATCAAATCTTTAAGCTTCAGCGCGGGCTCGCCAAAAAACTCTTCGGCGCCTGCGCGCTCCAGCGTGAGCAGATTGCGGTGGATCGCGGCGACGGACTGCGTCGTGACATTGCCGTATTTGCGGCCAATCTCGTCCTTATGATCGGAGAGATAATTGAGCAGAGCCCGCAGATCCTTTAAATCCAGCAGCAGCATATTTTCATCATCGGCCAGCTCAAAAGCGATGGTCATTATGCCTTCTTGGGTCTCCGTTAAATCCATCAGCCGCGAGAGAAGCGTAGGCCCCATTTCGCTGATTGTGGTGCGGATAGGATGGCCTTGTTGTCCATAAAGATCCCAGAAAATAACCGGCATGGCGCTATAGCTATAATCATCCAGTCCGATTTTCTTGGCGCGCGCAATAAGCTTATCATGTAATTTATGCTGCGTGCTGCCCGATTGAGACAGACCTGACAGGTCACCTTTGACGTCAGCGCAAAATACGGGAATGCCTTCTTTGGAAAAGCCTTCAGTCAAAATTTGCAATGTCACGGTTTTACCCGTGCCTGTTGCGCCCGCGATTAATCCGTGGCGATTGGCCTTGTTGAGTAACAGCTCCTGAACGACGCCGTCCGTATCTTTCCCAATAAAAATTCTATCGCTCATTTTAAACTCTTCTGATTAATGCATATTCCGCGCATTTATTGCTTTAACAAAGATGACCATAAAGGGAAGCAGGTTATCGCTTTCACCGCGCGCAAATTGCGCTATGCTGCGGCAAATTTGAGGGTGTTATGGAAAATACAACAAGTCGGGCCTGTTTGCTGTTTCTTACATTTTTAGGAGCATTAGCGCTTTTATATATTGGACGGCATGTCTTCACGCCTTTCGCGTTGGCTATATTTATCTGGCTGATTATTGACGCCTTTGCGCGCTGGATTGACCGGCTCCATTCCAAAATGCCCTATTGGCTGTCCTTGGTTATTGCGGTGCTGACGGTTGTGGCCTGTCTAATTGGCATAGTCTTTATCATCGCCGATACGGCCGCAAGTGTGGTCGACCAAGCGCCCGCTTATCAAGAGCGGCTTGATGAAATATTTCATTGGGTCGGGGGGCTGATCGGGCAACCGGAGCTCTCCATCAGCAGCTTTGCGGAGCGCATTGATCTGGGCACAAAAATTCAAAGCGGTCTGGCGGGACTGGCCAATTCCATCCAAGGCGTTTTGTCGAACTTCATGCTGATTGCGATTTATGTCGCCTTTCTGTTTGCCGCGCAAAACAGCTTTCCGAAAAAGATGGATGATCTCTTCCCCGACACGATGGCGCGGGCCCAGGCAGGTAAAGTTGGTATTCGCATTCGGCATTCCATTGAAAAATATCTTGGCGTTCAAACCGTCATCAGCCTGATGCAGACTGTCGTGTCCTACGGTTTCATGGCGGCGGTCGGACTGGAAAATGCGCTGTTCTGGGCGCTGGTTATTTTCATTCTGAATTATATTCCAATTGTCGGCGGATTTGCCGCCGTTATTTTGCCTGTCGTCTTTGGTCTCGTGCAGTTCGATACACTGACGCCGATTATGGTTTTGGCAGGCGGTATGTTGGTCGCGCAATTTGTTATAGGCAATACGATACAGCCCAAGATGATGGGCGACTCGATGAATCTGTCGGCTCTGGTTGTTGTGCTGTCCCTGACATTATGGGGCGCGGTATGGGGCGGGGTTGGCGCGTTCCTCTCTGCGCCGTTGACCGTGATTATCATGATTATCCTTGCGCAGTTCCCGACAACGCGATGGATTGCCATCATGCTCTCGGCGGATGGACAGCCTGATCTGGACCCTGAGGAAAAGGCCGCGAAAAATGCTACGCCGAGCATGTAGTTAAGGCGTGGAGTGGACCGTATATATCCTGCGCTGCGCAGACGGCACGCTCTATTGCGGCGTAACGAATAATATTGAGCGCAGATTGACCCAACATAATAGCGGCAAAGGCGCGAAATATACGATGCGGCGCGGGCCTGTTACGCTTGTTTACAGTGAAGCTGCGCCCGACCGCAGCGCCGCCCAAAAGCGTGAAGCCGCGATCAAAAAACTGACGCGGCCTCAGAAACTCAGCTTAATTGCACTAGCCGCTTAGAGAATATCCTCCCACAGATCATCAAGCTGCGCGTCAACAAATTCCCCTGCATCAGCATATTCAATGACCTCTTCGGTTTCTACAAGCAGATCAATATCCTCATCGGTGAAGTCGCCGCCGCCCATTTGACCGGCGGCAAACAGCCCGGCAATCCCGGCAAAGAGCATGACCGCGGCGACGCGATAAAAGGCGGGTCGTGATTTTGCGGCAACTTGCGCGGGGGCGACTTTTTTCAAGATACGGGATTTCAGTAAATCAGACGGGGCAGGGGCCGTATGGCTGTCCAACAGGCCGTCAAGCTCGCGGCTACGGGCCAAGATTTGCGCAGCGCTGTCATGCGCCTTGGCAAAAGCCAAAGCGTCTTCGCGCTCAGCTTCGGGCCAGCGCGCATCATCTGCGCCATATGCCTGCACAATTTCTACAAACCGTAAGGCGTTCATTGATGTTGTCATTGTCCCAACCCTTCCATCAAACTGTCTTTCTGCGGGAGTAATGCCGTCCGCAGGGCGCGCCGGGCGCGCGATAAAAGCGACTCATAAGCCGCTTCGCTAATCTCTAATATTTTCGCGCCCTCGCTTTGACTGACATAATCAAAATGTGAGAGCGTCAAGGCCGCGCGCTGCCGATCAGGCAAAGCCGTCATCGCTTTGGTGACCTGCGTTTTCGTCTCGCTCACCGTCATCTTCGTCTCCGCAGAGGCTGCGCCATCGACTTGCTCGGGCAGTGTATCGCTGAGAACCTCTTTGCGTTTGCGCAGGCGGTCTAAGCATTGATTGGTCGCGACGCGGCGCATCCATGTAATAAATTTTGCGTTGCCAAATTCCCAATCTCCGGCTTTCAGCCAAGCTTTGAGGAAAACGTCCTGCGCAATATCTTCGGCGGCCATTTGATCGCCCAGCATGTGATAGGCGAGCGCTGTAATCCGCGATAAATGCTCATCCATCAGGCCGGACAGACCGCGGGGGTCGCCCGCGGCCATGGCCAGGACGAACCCCTTATCGGGATCCGTCTTTATGTCGTGATCAGTCATTAGCGGGAGACTAGCGCTGACCGCGACGACCTTTACGCTTGCCTTTGCGGCCCTTGTGACCGCGAAGGTTCATTTCATCAGCGGCTAATACGCCATCACCATTTTTGTCGGCGCGGGCAAATCTTGCGGCGACTGTGGCTGCATATTCATCCCGGCTGATAAATCCGTCTTCATTGGCATCAGGTTTAACGCGCTCTGCGCGCTCGCTGCGTTTTGTGCCGCGATCCTTGCGCTCGGCTCTGCGTTCATCGCGCTTGGCTTTCATTTCGGCGCGAATAGCTGCGCGTTCGGCATCACTGACCGTGCCGTCACCATCTGTATCGATGCGCGCCATAAATTCAGCTTTGCGCTGCTCCATACGCTGGGAGCGCTCCGCGCTGCGCGCAGTGATTTCGTCGCGGCTGATAACGCCGTCACCATTGACGTCGGCGCGGTCAAAACGGCGGGTTTCGCGTTCTGCCTTACGGGCTTGGCGGGCCGCTTTACGCTCGTCTTCGTCCATAAAGTTATCGGAATTGGTATCGGTTTTAGCAAAGCGCTCCATTGCGGGCACCATGAATTCACTTTGGCTGATGAAGCCATCACCATTGGTGTCGACTTGGGCCATCATTTCAGCGCGTTTTGCCTCGCGGTCACCGGGCTTGGCGTGGGCAATGCCTGCGCTCATGACAGCGGCAGACAGAAGGGCAGTTGTAAGGAATAATTTTTTCATTTTAAGCTCCATTATGAGGTCTCTCATAGCCTATAACGGGGCAGCGGCAGTAATCCGTCGCAAAAACTGCAGAAATTTACCTTAAGCGCGCAATTTCTGCGCGTCATCGTGATTTAGCGCAGATAAGATATGCGTCGCAACGCCGTCTGCCATGCCGCGATGCGATATAATGGCAGAAAGCGGTAGGGGCGCGCCTAAAAATTCGCGCACAGTTTCGCGCAGCATCTCATAAGACTCCTCTGCATCTGCTTTCGGGCCACAAGCGACAAGCATCGGGTCAAGACCGGGGCAGCGCGCGCGCAGGGCGTCGAGCATCCAGTAAGCCCGCATAAATTTGTCGCCGCGACTGTCAAAATGCAGAACATTCACGTCTGCAGCCACGGCCAGGCGGACATGGGCTGGGGTGCAGCCGGCCGGCGGCGTGATGATTACATTATCATAAGACAGGGACAACGCCGCCAATATGCCCAGCATATCCTCAAGCTTGGCTCTGCCCGCAAGGAGCGTGACAATACCGCTATTGGCGCAAATGAGTTTTGTATCGCAGAGCTGAGCCTCGCCCGACAGCACATCAGCTAATGTCGGCTGGCTTGACGGCTCGGCTAAGCCATATTTAACGACCAGAACCGTTTCGCCTTGATCTCGCGCGGCGCGGGCAAAGCTTTGCGCGCTGGCCGCAGCGGGCAGTTCATCGCTTGCCGCAAGCATACAGATTAAGCGGGCGCGCGTCTCGCGCCGTAAATTATCGGGCATATCACCATCCTGTTCACCTATGCGCCTGTGCGGCGCGGCCTGATTGTTCAGGTCTGAGGCGATAATAACGCGGCAGGGTTAAGGGCGGTTAAAAGTTTAAGCTTAATCAAAAATTTAAATGAAAAAGACTGCCCGGCAGGGGCCGAGCAGTCTTTAAAATCCACATTTAATTTTGACGTTATCTAACGGTATTGCTGGGTCCGTGTTGTCCGCAGTCCTGAAATCCCGTGGGCTTCGATACTGCGTTGCCATGCAAGAAATTCCTCAGCTGACAATCCATAACGCTCACAGGCGCCTTCTAGCGTCAGAAGACCGCCGCGCACGGCGGCAACCACTTCGGCTTTGCGGCGGATAACCCACCGCACTGTTGTCGGCTTGGGTAGGTCTGCCATCGTCAGAGGTGTCCCCTCCGGACCAATCACCATATGTTCTCTTTTGAGTTTGCGATCCATTTTTATCCGCGCCCTTATTATTGTTTGTGTTTGAACAAAGAGGGTTATAGGGGTTCGGTCTTAAAAAGGTCTGAATCACTTCAAAAAAGTTCCAAAAAAAGTGAATTAATTCAGTTGTTTACCATGGTTAACGCGGTAACTAAGGTAAACAAATGATGACTCAATATTCTAAGCCTCTGATTCTATTACGAATCTTTCATGCTCTCAGCGTCCCGCATTGAGACAAAGGGCTGCCCGCAAAGATAGACATTAACGCTTCGCCTCCCTATTTAGCCCTCATGAGTCAGAACAGTGCCATAAATATATCTGAAAACTCATTGGGATTTAATAAACCCGAGAGTGAAACGCGCGTTGTCGTCGCGATGAGCGGCGGCGTGGATAGTTCTGTCTGCGCGGCGCTCTTAAAGCGCCAAGGCTATGAGGTCATTGGCGTAACCCTGCAGCTCTATGATCATGGCGCGGCGATTAAGAGCGCCAAGTCCTGCTGCGCGGGGCAAGACATATATGATGCGCGCCGCGTAGCCGAGATGATGGATTTCCCGCACTATGTTCTGGATTATGAGAGCAATTTCAAAGAGCAGGTGATTGAGGATTTCGCCGACAGCTATCTCAAAGGCGCGACGCCTATTCCCTGCGTGCGGTGTAATCAAACCGTAAAGTTCAAAGACCTGCTGCAAACCGCCCGCGACCTTGGCGCAGACTGTATGGCGACGGGACATTATATAAAGCGCGTGATGGGCGAAGACGGAGCAGAGCTGCACCGCGCCTATGATCACGGCAAAGACCAGAGCTATTTTCTGTTCGCGACCACGCGCGAGCAGCTGGA
>ENA-ORXR01002147-ORXR01002147.1-marine-metagenome-genome-assembly--contig:-NODE-2147-length-19269-cov-9.963579_pt1 | contig 19269 bp, 19 predicted proteins | sample MGYA00237866_ERZ511479 | MGnify/ENA metagenome assembly ERZ511479 | reverse complement strand
GCGAAAGGTCATGCGGAGCGGGGGCAGGCGCGGAGGGTGGGGGGGATGGCAGGGGGGGAGTACAGACCTGGCGACGGCAACCGTCTCGAGGAGGGACCCTTGCCGTTTGGGGATGTCAGTGTCTGTCGTGTCTTCCTGTGGCTGTGTACTTCGGGCGTCGCGTCCTTCCTTTGGGTTTTTTTTTTTCTTCTTCCTTGTACGGTTGGGTGCGCTGTTTCTCCGACGAGTGGTGTGGTGGCCCTTGTGGTGTTCGTACGTGGGCAGTACAAATAGCTCTGGTTCCTTGGGCCTCTGGGGGTGATGGGGTGGGGAGCTCGACTCCTTTTCGTTTCGTGCGGGCCTGGGCCACCCGCGCCGTGGAGCGGCGTGTGGACGGCTTGAAGCTTCTCCACGGGCCACCGCCAATGGCGGGGGTTTGCAGGGGGGCGGCACGCCTGCCGCATCGTCTCATAGACGCCCCACGCAGGACGGCTCCGCGCCAACACTGCGTGGCCGACGCGAGGTGGCGGCTGCGCATGCATGGACTGTATGCGCAGCTCCCGTCTCGTGTCGCCCCCCTAGCGCGTCGGGTGGCCCCCCGGCGCATAGGGCGGCCGCCCAACGGACCTCGCGAGGGGATCTGCCACGGGCATGGCGGCCGCTGGAGGGCGCGCGTGCAGAACAAGCGCCGTGCGCTTGCCAGCGAAACCGGGCATACTGCCGGCTCTCCCCGAGGGGGGGAAGGACTGCCCGACGCCGCGCTGCTAAAGTGCGCGCGTCCATTGCACACAGGACCGGAAGCTTCATGCTGTGCAATCGAATCACAGATTTTTGGCTCAACTATGTCTTGAGACAGGTCAAAGACACTTCGTGGCCAGATCGGGACCATCGCTCCAATGTCCAATGCCGGTCAGACAGAGCTCGGTCAGGTCAACGACATGTTTCAGGCCAATGCAGTCGTTGTCAAAGCCACTGGGGATATGCACGATCAGCCTGAACTTATGATGTCTTCTCGAAGAGCATGCTACTTTTGTTCCAGGTAAGGGCTACATCAATGATCTTCACATTTGAGCAACCCTTGACGACAAACCCCCCTCTCACAACCTGTGTGACGCGGTCTTCGTGTCAGTCCCTGTCAGTCACCCAGCAAATACGGGGCCGCCTTACACCACCACCCCCGAGCACTGGATGCCGTTGAAGCGCCCAGACGCCTCGTCATAGGCAAAGAGCTGGCCGCCCGGGCAGCGGGTGACACATTCTGGTAACCGATTGTACATCGCGGTGCGAGTTGCTGTGAAGAAGGTGGCCACCACGAAGGTGCCCGCCAGTATTGAGAATCAATTGAATCACACTGGAAGTACACTTGGCTCGCGTGCCTCGTAAATACAGTAGCGGTCTGTCCGGTGCCCGCATGTTCTTTCGCACCCCGGTTCTGCGGGCCCAGCGGAAGTGCGAAACGTGCCGCGAAAGGGCCTGAGAGCCCTGTTCTGAAGGCCAGGGAATTTAGTGAGTTATCGATTGAATATAGGTTCAAACTGACCTTTCTCTTGGGTTTTGAATGTGAGCGGAAAAGACCAGATCCCACGACCAGGTCAAACCACAGCGCGCCTTAACATGGTTACTAATTTTACAATCCCTTTTGCACTAATATAGCTTCCAGCATGATTTTCAAAATGACCTGCTTCTGCGAGAGGCCAAACGGGTGGCAGTCATGGAACACAGCAAGGACCTGATCAACAGACCGAATGAAGCTGGGCAACAGCTTTGATGACACCTGCTTTCAGTCTCACAGACACTATTTCTGTATCCCGACCAGCGGTGGTCCCGCACGGATCCGTCTAGCCAACCTGGACCACACTCCTCATCTGCGTCTTTGCACCTACTGAAATGCAAAACACAAGACACTCAACCGATCACAACGATGTGTAGTACTCAGAGTCAGAAGCCTTTACTTCCCGACGCAGAGGCACCAGGGAAATACAAAAAAGGCAACAGGGAAAAGACTGACAGGGTTGAGCGCCGTGCTGGTACCCACGCAGCCACAGTGTCTACCAGTAAGACCTTGCGACAGCCACAACCTGGCGCGGCGCACGCGGACGTCCGGCGGGCCGCTCAATGCGCGGCCGACCAGAATTCCCGTTCGGCAGGATGAGGCCGTCTTGGTCGTGAGTTGGAACACCGCAGACTGGTGGAGACGACGGTGTGGGCCTCGCAACCACACACCCACGGAGCGACGGCGTGCCCACACGCCCCTACGGGCAGCCACCGACAGTCTGTAGACACCCGGCGGCTCTTGGTCCTCGACGCTGCGTGCAAGTGAGCCGCCGCCATCGCCAACAGGGCGCCATCCACGGCATGTAGATGCCGACTGTTAGCGACAACGGCAAGTGGCCAAAACAAGACACGAAGCCGCGTTGACCACAGCTCAGCGTGAAAGGAACAGCTCCACCCTGGATGCCTCAAAGCACACGGTTCATCCGCGCCCACCACCGTCGGATGGCCGGGGAGGCTGTTGTGGGTCGTGCGCTGTCGTCGAAGATCGGTTCCCAGCAGGCCCACCCCAGACCCCACCACGGGGGGCAGAGACGCCCGCACCCGAGGGCCCACCCATCGGGTGGGCGATCGACTGAGCGCCGGTCCGTCCCGACCAGTTGACCGTCGACCCGCACGACTGGCAGTGAGCAAAGGCCGAGAACGACGCAAGCTGATGGCGCGTGGCTTCCAACTGCAGTGTCATTGGGGGACGATGGCAAGAGCAGTTGAGGAGAGGCACAAAAGGAAAAAAGAGACGGCACGGAGCGGAACGCATTTGGGGGGTAAGAAACAGAACAACAACGCACCGGTCCTCGGCAATGAAGTGTGCAAGCCACAGATGCACCACCGACACAATGCTCTTGCTCACTGTTCCCTACTGCCATATGCACGTGGCACACCCGAAGGCTCATCGTGCAGACAAGCGGCGCCATGAAACTTACCTCGTGCTTCAGGGCCTCATTCTCCCGCTGTAACCGCTCCTCTGCCACCACCCGAGCGCGTACGCGCTCATGCTCGGCCACCTGCAACCGGGCGACCTCCTCTGACAGCCGCGCGGCGCGGGTCTCCAACTCCTTGATGTGGTGCTTCTTCCGCTCCCGGGAGGCGGCAGCAGATTGACGGTTCCGTTCCGCACTGTGGGGTCGTGCAAACAGAGCCGGCAACCACACCATGTCAGCAGAATATAAGCACACAAACAACGAGAGGACAACCAGCAATAAAGCATGTCATCATCACCATCCCAAGACGTCAGTGGACTGCGCACAAGAAAATGCTTCCTGAGCCTGCAAAAATGCAAGAACCGTGCCCGCATAGCCATCCTCCGAGTGTAACAGACGCACGCCAACAGAAGAAGCACCAACATACCGTAGCGCGCGCTTGTCGTCATGGTCTGGCGACCCGCTCACCGACTCATCCCCCGCTGAGTCGATGCCGCCAGCCAGCCCCAACCGCACGTTAGCCGTTGACGATGTACTGCCGCTAAAGCCCGCACCAAGGCCAACCGTCGCGCCCACCACGCCGCCGACGACGAGCCCCGGCGGCGAGCCGCTCGCGCCCGCCCGCCGGGACTTGACAATGGCTTTGGTCGCCCCAGCGCGAGGGGACACCACCGGCCCGCCGACGCCGGCGCCAGCACCACCCGGGCGGCACGGCGGGGGCAACCCCCCCCCGGGCGAGATACCGGCCAGGGAGCCCAGCGGGACTCCCACCTGGCGGCCGCCGTAGCGGGGCGGCGAGTAGACGCCGCGACCCATAACCGGCGGGAGCGCCGCGGGGGACAACACATAGAAGGGTGACGAGCGGATGGGCGGCAGCGGCCCGCTGGCGACGCCCCCGGGAGCGGCCTCTGGGTACCGCAGCGGCGGCAACGAAGACGGGTGTCCCCCGTGCAACGATTCCAGCTTCTGGGGCGGGTGGAGCGGCTGCTGTTGCTGTTGCTGCCGCGGGTCGCGTTCGGGGCGACGGGATCCCAAGCCCATTGGCGACCCGGTGAGGGCCGGCAGCCGCCGAGGCCCGCCGCCGCTGCCCCCAACACCGAGCGACGAAAGGGACGGCAGGGGCGTAAAGGGCGGGTACGGAGCTGCATGTCCCGGCGGCATCGGGTGCCGCTGCTGTCTAGGTACGCCCCCAAACAATGGCGGCGCCATCAGCCCCGCGCCGCTCCCGTACGGCTGAAGGCCGGCGCCCGACCGGGCGCCGCCCTGGGGGTGGCCCGCATGACCCCCCGCCGCCGACGCCGACGGTGGCGGCCGAAGCGGCAGATACCGCCGCTGAGGAGTGTGCTCCATCCCGCGATACGCACCAGTGGGAGGGCCAGGCAGAGGCGCTGGCGGTGTCACCGCGTGCGGTGGTGGCGCGCCTGCGTCGACCGCGTCGTGCGACGCGCCGTGGGCAGCGCCGAGGGGCGACCGGGACAGCCGCTCCGGCCGGCGCGCGGGCTGCGGCGGCGGCGGCGGCGGCTGGTCGTGGCCGCGACGCATCCGCGCGCCACACGGGGGTGACGGGCACACCGTTGGGGCCGCCGCAGCGGGCACGCCGTGGCCGTGGATGCCCGGAAGCAAGCGGTGGGGCGAAAGTCGGGTGAGGGTGGGAGCGGCGTCGGCCATCCGCGGCACGCCGACGGCCCGCCGGCAAGGCGGGGGGGGGGGGGGGGGGGCGGCACGCGCAGCCCAGCACAACGACCGGCCACGAGCAAGACGACCTCGTCGACGGACGTGGATTGGGCGGGAAGTCGGGCACGACGGTGGTGGTGATGGAAACGAGCCGCTACACCCACCGTCTCCACTGTCGGTGTGGCCACAACAAGCTTGCCCGCGCGCGACCAACGGACGCACCCACTACAAGGAGGCGCGGACCCTTTGACCGGTCGGGTGCGTGGCTGGCGGTAGCGGCGGGAGGGCCCGCACGCCAAACGACGACACGTCACTCTGTGTGTGTGCCCGCACGGGCGGCCAAGTCGATACCGAGGCACAGATTTGGACACGACGCGCCTGCCTCTTGACGACCTCCGGGCCACACCCGATGCGGTGCTCACAGCAGCGGGGGACAGCAGACCACGAGCTCCGGACCACCGTGAGTGAAAGCACGGCGGGCAAGGCGTGATTGTGCTTGGAAGCCGCCGCCGTCACCACCAGCACGCACCACGAACCGGGTGGCGTGGCTCGCCAAGACGGGCCCGCCCGCGCGTCGCCACACCACGTCAAACCCACGGACGAATGACGGGGCCCTGCGCAGGAGAGATTCAGCTGCACGCGCGCGTCGTGCCTGTCCCCCCCACCAAGAACACAAATGGGCCCACGATGGCAATGAGCTCGGGCGTCCGCGCGCGAGAGAAACCGGGAGAGCCCCCGTGGATGCGGCGCGCAGGGTCCCGTCCAGCCGAGCCTGGCGTGGAACCGGAGCCACGCCGGCGCGCCACGCCGCACGTGCACGCCGTCCGTGTCTCACCGCCCAGCTCACGCGCGGGGCCACCACCGACGGGCGGGGGGGTGCGAAACGACACCAGTGCGTGAGCGCGCGCGGGCGCGACGGGAGCGTAGCACCGGCCAACGCGCCGAGAGCTCTCCCCTGCGACAAAGACCAAACTCAAAGGCGACAACAACCGCAGCAGGCAGACGTACGGACCGGCACCGCGGCTGCCAGCGCCACGTACGCGACGGGCGGCCCGACGCGGATGTGACTCGGACGCAGCAGGGCACGACGCCGGGCAGGGGTGGCGGCGCCGGCGGCGTGCGGGCAGGTGGGCGTGCCACGGGAGCGAGGTGGCACCCGCGGCGGGAGGCGCGCTCCTGCACGGCGCACGCTGGTTGTAGGGTGACCGTCGTGGGCCGGCCTGCGCGTGATACGACAGATGACCGAAGGGAGCACACGCGGCTGCTACGTGCACGCTTGTCGGACCGGGCGCGCCGCTGGCGTTTCAAGGGGGGGGGGGCCGACGGCGCGACGGCGCGACGGCGCGACGACGCCGCCCAACACACCACCGACAGCAGCGCCGGGCCACTCCCGTGGGGCGAGGGGGTGCGGTGCGCAGGTCCGGCTCCTTCGGAACGCGCGGCACATGGCGCGCGAAGAGCTGCCTGTGGGGCCACGCACGAGCCCAGCGCGGGGTCCCGCGCCAACGAACAAGTGGCAGCCGGTCGTGGAGCTCTGGCCCCCCCCCCTCCTCGTCGCCCCGCAGGTGGTCATCCAGCGACCTCGCCTGTTGGCGTCGAGCACGACGGCCCACAACGGGCTCCGTGCCAAGTGGTTTACATTCGAGCAAGGCCCCCCTCAGGATGTGCCCGTTGAGGGGTACATTCGCACGGGAGACAGGCTCGCTGGCCCGCCTGTCAAGGTGCGGGAACAAGGCAGGAAAACAGCGGCATCAGGGGGGGGGGACTGTGAGCCACGCAGCGTCGCGGCGGACCGCCCCGCTCTCAGGAGCGACAACCTCGCCCACCGCCCCGGCCGGTGCTGGGGCCCACAGAGCGCACTCTGCCCCCCCTCCCACCCGTCTCAGCTCCGACAGCGTGCGTCAGGTCGGCGGCGAAGGAGGGCAGAGTGGAACGAGGCTGCGGCGTGGTTTGACCCACTGCAGAGGTCTTGCGGGGACCATGGGTGTGAATTTTTTCACCGCAACCGCGTGGCCGTGCTCGTCAGGCAGGGGTCCAATCGACTAGGAGCCATGGAGCTGCTCTTCGAGGGGGGGAAGGAGGTTGGGATTGATTTGCGATTGCTCTAGTGTTCGGATACCCGGCGCCCCCATGGCGCTGTCGTTGAAGCGCGCTGCGCCTCATCGGTGGGACAGGCGCACAGCCTTTCCGTGGCGTGGTGGCGGCCGCTCTGTGGCGAACCTTTTCCGAGCGCGGTCATCGGGCTCTGGGCGCCGTGCCCTGGACGGCGGATTCGTGGCCGCAATCTGTGTCGAAACGACAGGAAGTCAACTGGGGAGTCTTGGCGTGACGCATTCGACGGAAAGATGCTGATACTGAGCAAATAGCTCTCGAAACTTAACCACTGACACGTGAGTTGTCGCCAATAGGTAGCTTGCGTTGTGCGAAGAAACAAACAGCACAAGAACTCACAAAAGTGTGGGTGCTCTGCTCAATCGAACGTTCAAGAAGAAGAGTGGCAGCCACGACAGCTGGCCAGCATCTGCGCAAGATCCTTTGTCACGACCGGTCAAAGAGGACTCACACAGATGTTTACGCGTTTCCCAAATATGACGGTCGCTCAGGTTGGTGCGAGACTGTGCGACTCGAGTCGGGAGACCAATCTACGGACCTGTGCGCCCCATTGACGGCCTTTTGGCCGGGCCGGGGCGGGCGAGAACAAGCTTAATTTGGAGCGGATATGCATGATTCATCACCTCAAAACCGGGACTACTTGTTGCTCGTGCGGACTGCAACGCAGCCAGCATGACATCCCAAGCCGGCCACAGGGGCAGACACACGGGGGCGCGGTGCCTCCGCCGATTGGCGTCCTCCTCTCTGCCACGTCTTCCTGAGCGTGAATTTGAGCCGCTCATCTGAGGTCAGGTGGCTGACCTGCCTCAAACAGGTCAATCTGAATCTCGCCCCGCTAGCCTCCTCCATCACTAGACTCGTCCGAACCACCAGCGAGGCGCCACAAGGACGAAGGGCTGCTCACTACGGCGGCGGCCGTCAAAGATCTGCCTCAGCCTTTGGCACATGGATCAGGGTTGACAGTTCGCGTCAGGGTCCCTCGAATGCATGGGTTCAGTGCAAGCAGGCTGACGACACCGCGCCGTGCCGTGCCGACCATGCCGCTGGTACCCCCCCACACGCCGACCCAGACAGCAACACGGCCACACGACGCGCCACGCAACGGCGTGGACGGAAGCGCCATCTGCGGAGGCCTGACACAGGAAAAAGCTGCGCGCTGCCGCAGCCGCAAACACCTGCGCCGCTGTCGTCAGATTTCGCTAGATCACCCATCGGAGGGGGTTTCCGGGCCCACCGGTCATCCACCGGATCGGGTGTCCGGTTGGAACAGATGGGCGCCCGATGCGGGGTTTTGCCCGGGCGGGTCGGGTCGCATCGGGCACAATCGGCGCCAGTCACGAGAGGAGAGACGCTGACAGCATCCAAAGGGCCAATCAGAAGGTTAGAAACTAGACCCCGCCGCACGCGTCATGTGACGGGGGAATGGTTCACACAAGGCCCAGCACGGGAATGTATGGAGGATTTGATCGTTGGCGAGGATACGAGCACAAAACACACACGGACGCAGCGTCTGGGCGTGGTATCTGATTCTCTTTGCCCGCCTTTTGTGCCGTCATACGGCACCAATGACGCCAAGCGTGAGTTGGATGGAAAGAACCAACATGGAGATGATGATACATGTGCGAGTTGGGACAACGCGGGCAAGCTAGAACGCGCACCTGTGGCGCCTATCGGCGCCACTCTTGCTGCTGGGATTCGTCTGTGTGTGGCAGTTTGTACTGCACTAGATGGGAGGGACATGCACCAAGACACAAGACCTATGAGCGTAAAACTACAAAAGACCATCTCCACCAATGGGCACAGGATCATTCACCATGCGGAGGCCGTCGAGCGGCTAGCCGGTGACCCAGCGACCGCTCCCACTCAGGCCGAAACCACCTACTCGTCCTCGTCCTCCTTGCTATCGTCTTCGCCATCACCGCCTTTACCCTCTCCGTCATTCTCTCCCTCTTCGTCTACGTCGTCGTCCCCTTCGTCGTCCTCATCGTCGCATGAGTCTTCGCTGTCGTTTTCGTCCGGCTCGTCGGCCGCGCTGGCACTAGTCCCGGCCGCCATCTCCCCGCGGACGGCGAGGCCAGAGTCCGCGCGGATATCCTCCTCGTCGAGCTCCTCCTCCTCGAGCTCCCCGTTCTCATCTGACGGACTACCGCCAGCCAGGCTGTCCGACGCCGCCCTCGCCTTGGCCGCCGCGTTTTCCTCCGAGTTCAGCAGGCGCGCCTTGGCCACCGCCTCGGCGCGGTCCGCCGAGAACTTGCAGCGGTCTTTGCTCGCTCCGTCGACCAGCAGCAACCCGCAGGAACCTGCCTGCTGCAGCTCGCCGTCCGTCGGTAGCCACTTGTGCACACGCTTCAGCTCCATCGCAAACTGCTCGTACATGCCGTCGGCGACGCCGCACCGGCGGCGCGACCGAGTTCCAGTCTCCTTCTCAAGGTAGTCACGAGTGATTGCGGACGGGAGAGCAACATGGCCCATTGTGCAGCAGTTGTACTTGGTCTCTCCAACCGCCTTGGGGTGGACCACTCGCTCCGGCGCGCCGAGGAAGATGAGCTCCGCCTCCACGGCGGCCATGAGGCCATTGAAACCCTCTGGTTTCTTGGAGTACGCCTCGTCCTTGAGCCACGCCTTTGCCGCCTGGGCGCGCTCCGACTGGTCGGCGGCGATGGCTTGAGCCTGCTTCGCCGCCTCCGAAGTCTTCTTGGACGTCTTGGAGGCCGCCTTTCCGGTCTTCATAGGGCCCTTGACCTTGCGTGTGCGCTTTGCGGGAAGCTTGACGCCCGTGACCGGGCACCAGGCCGCCAGTATCTTGGTCTTGAGCTCCTGGCTAAAGTGCGACTTAGACGAGACGATGAGCGCTGAGACGCGGGCCTCCTTGACGGTCTTCTTGTCTCTCTTTGGGAACGTGCGCACGCTCAGCGCGTACGACGTGGCCTCGCGGTCGATCATGCCTAGCACCTCCTTCAGCGCCCGCACACTGTCATCGTCGCTGGCGGCGCCGCTGGGGTAGCCGCGCGTGCTGACGTCCGTCAGACCCATGTCATTCTTCATGTTGTCCTTGAACACTGAGCGAGCCGCATCCATGTTTTTGTAGTTCTTGTCGGCCAGCGCCAGCTTCTGAAGCATCGCCGCGCGCTCCGGTTCCAGCTTCCAAGCCGTCTCGTCGGTGGTCTTGCGGTCCCTCAGGTCGAAAATGCCCTCCTCGATCTTGGAGTTGACACTCGTGAGCCCGCCGGCCATGCGGTCGATCGCTTGGCCCTGCGAGTCGACGGTGCGTCGCATCTCTCCGACTTCGGAGAGCATCTCCTTGAAATCGCCGCGCGTCATGGCAATGTCCTTGCGCATAGGGGCGACGGCCGCCGCGACGACACGGTTCAGATCATCCTCCCCAATGACAATCAATTGGCCCTGGGGGTGGTGGTCACGCGGTTTGTCCACATCAATCGGCGTGGTGCCGCCATTCACGTCAGTAGACGACCGCCTGGCCGCCGTCGTGCGACCGCCAGCGCCCTTTCGGCGTTTCGAAGCGTCGGCCAGCCCGGCGGTGGAGCCTGCTTTGTGCTTGACGCCCATGTTCACGGCGGCGCTGGCGGCTGGCGGGACGGCAGCTGCCTTTGAAGCGGAGCTGGAGAGAGCCGGTCGACGCAGGGCACTAGACGGAGGGATCGCTGTTGTGCGTGAATCCCGACAAGATCGAGGCGCGGCCGGCGGCGGCATCGACTGCTGCGTCGGCAGCGGGGCCGGTGGCGGCGGCATGGAGATGCTCAGAGACTGGCTGCGAACAGCCGGGAGGGTGGCCGCGTTCTGGGCAGAGGTAGCGGCTTGAGAGGCGTCGCGCCCCACATGCACCCCTGCCGCGCATTGACCCGTCAGAAAGAGCGGCGGTCGCGATGGCTGCGAGTGGGGCGTGACGAAAGGGAGCTGCGACGGCGCCTGCGGAAATAGAGGCTCCGAGGTGCCCACAGCCGCTGCCGCTGCCACAATGGCGGGCGCGACCGGCACCGCGCCACCGACCCGCATCAAGATGCCCGTGTTGCCACCCACTGCGTCAGCTACATTCGCCCGGTTGGGAAATGCAGCGGGAGCCGGTGACGGGCTCACCGCCGGCAGCAGCCGAGCGGACACATTGGAAACGCCGTTGGACGGCACACTCGCGGAGCCCCTCGCCGAGGCGTGCCGCCCGTTGTACCCGGTGGCCGGCACCGTCGAGTAGTTGTTCCCACCAAATCGCGGGGCCACGAGGGGGACGCGTTTCTCCGCAGCCAGAGAACCAGGAGCGGACGGGGGCAGAGCACTAGGGAAGCTGTATCCACTTGCGTAAACAGCGGGGGGGCCAGAAAGATAAGCAGGGACCCCCGCGTACGGAGGGATTCCTTGGTTCGGCGCCTCGCCCGGGCCGCCTCGGTCGCCAAAGGTCGCGCCCATCACCGGGCGAGCGGCGCCGGACGCCGACGCGGCAGGGTCGACATGGGGCACGCTGCGCACGACCGTAATCTCAGCGTCACCATCTAATCCAGGCGCCGATGCCGTCGTGTAGCACCGGAGGTCGAGAGATTGGTCGTAGTCTGGTCCCATAACAGGTGTCATGGTCCGGGCCGGAATGCGCGGCGCCCCGAGGCGGCCATTCGCAGGCAGCTGGCCGCCCCCGGCCATGAGAGATAGGGTGGCGGACCCGTAGAAGTGGAAGTGGAAAGGGTGAGGTGGTCCTCCAGGGGAGGGAAAACAAAGCGGCCCAGGAGCAACTGGGGGGCCGTCTCGTAGTCGGGGTAGTGGGGGTCGTGTGGAGAGGTGAGGGGAGAACGGTAGGGTAGCCATGTCGAAGCTGCCGCCGCGCACCCTTTTGAGTGGGGGGAGTGGCTCCGAGGAGCCCCTGTAACCGGCCACGCACGGGCGGCGCACGCCTGCCCAGCGCACGCCGGCTCAGTGCACGCCTTTCCAGGGTGATCCTCTCCGAGTGCCTCCGCCCGCTGCACCCTCGCCCACCACGCGCTCACCCACCACGTGCGGCCAGCCAACGCGCGGCCGCACACCGCGCACGCGCGCCAACGCGCGGCCGCACACCGCGCACGCGCGCCAACGCGCGCCCGCCCTCCGCACGCCCGCCAACGGCGCGCGCTCTTCCGCCGCGCGACAGCCCAGCGCTCTCCCGTTCGTAGCGCCGCCGCCCAGGGCGGCCCTGGCCACCGAGCGCCCCGCTCGCGAGCGCGCCCAACGCGCTCCCGGACGGGAACCGGAGCTCCACGATTTGGGGCCAGTGCTGCGCCCGGTGGGATGCACATGCGAAGGCAAAAGCGAAACCAAAGAGGAGGCACGCGGACAGAGAAAGCGCGGGGCAAAAACAAACGGAGAAGTGCTCGATGGTGGACATGGAGGCAGAGGTGGACCCAGCACACCAGCGGTGTTAGAACGAGCAGCTGCGGAAGGTGCCACCCGATCGGCCCCTTGTCCCAATCCACAAGCTGCCAGACGCCGCTCTCTCTGCGGACAGCTCACCAAGACACACCGATGCGCGGGGGCACCGGCGTCCGCAAAGACACAGAGTCGACGTACGTGGCGCGAAGAGGAACAGATGCAGCAACCGTCCGCGCGTGGGACGGTCAAACGGAAAAACCGTCTGGGCGCCGTCGGGTGCTCATAGCTCGTCTCGATCCGTCGTGTTAACCTCCTTTCCCCGCCCCGGTGGCCGTCGCGGCCTCAGAATCGATCCGATCCACGCCGAGAGGTGGAGCGACATCGGGCGTCGTTGAGGGTGCCGAGGAGCTTGCGACGTAGGCCCCCTCATCATGTGCGTGTGTCACGGCTGACGAGGCGGACGCACGCGTTCCGGCTGAGTGCGTGTCAGAACGATGGAGGCAAGACAGGCTGGCCGTCCGTCAGATTTCCGAGATTGCTGTACTTTCAGGGTGTTTTCATCTGGGATTGAGTCATCAAGTGCGACTAACAATGAGCGTAACTCCGGTTTCGAAGGACTTATGTGCCCAGCAGTAACCTCTGTCGCATTTTGATCCATGTTAAGTGGCCATGAGCACCTGGGCGATCTGTCAATTCGATCGGAGGGTGGGCACATCAACGTGCGCAGCTGACTCGCGGCTCTGCGCAAGGACGACAGCTTCCTCGTCCCTCCTCACACCGCTGCTGCTGTCCGTGAGCGAACGGCCGATGGGTGCCAACCCGGTGGGCGCCGGGTGGGGGGCTGATGGCACTGCCCGTCGTGAGCCCCCTGGTTCTAACCCTCCGGTGTCCTGACCAACAGCGGGCGCCGGGGGGGGGACTCACTGTGCCACCCGCATCCAGCCGAGCACGTTGCTGCTTGAGAGATGACCGGCTTGGTGAGCCTGTGTGTCCCATTTCAATGTACAGGACCACGTACCTTGTGCGCCGCGGGCTTGGGCGGTGGATTGTGTGGGTCGCCAGGATCGGCGAGGGACCAGGTTTTGATGGCGCGAGGCGACGCCCATGCACGGAGCGCCACGCGGCTGGTGTTGGCCGGTTTTCTGACGAGCTGTCCAGAGGTGCTTCACTTATGTAGTCAACGTTGACGTGCCGCTGTGCAGTTTGGTCCCGGCGGCGACTGCGGTGCTCGTTCTTTACGAGAGCGCGCGAAAGCGTGGATACCTGCCTTTTTTGGTGACGCACTGGTCGCTCTGAGGTTTCTCGCCAAGGTACTTTAGCGAGGGAGGGGCACCCGGCTGTGCGGTCACCTCGAACCGCCGTTTTTTGTCAGGGGAGGACCGACAGCCACGCAGTGTCTGGCCGGTGGGAGCTGGACGCGCGCCATTGTTGACGACTGGGGAGTGCTTTGGGCGATTGAGTGCCCGAGTGCAGTGGCCAACGTATGCAGTTTGTCTTCTTGAGACTGACTCTCCCCCCCCCCCCCCCCCCCCCCCCCCCCCCCCCCCCCCCCCCCCCCCCCCCCCCCCCCCCCCCCCCCCATTCTCGTGCTCCGACGCGCCGCGGACCCAGTGCTAGCCATCGCTCCTGCCGCATGTCGGACGTGCCTCCTACCAGGGGATCGTGGGACTACAATCTTTGCGACTTTAGCGGGAGCGCCTACGTCTCTCTGCGACGGCACCAATTCCGTCGCCACGCAGATGCGCTTCGGGACCCTCCTACTGCGTCTTTTTCTCCCTCTTGGAATGGCGGTGCCTCGGCAGAGGGGCAGCGCCGCCGTCGCCGCAAGCTACTGCTGAGAAGCATTGCCCGCGCCGTCCAGGCAGCTGGCGCTCCTGCCGGTGACGCCACTTGCGCTCCACCGGCGTGCGGTGAGAGTAGTGCTCCCCCCCCCCCCCCCCCATCCCTACCGGGCGCTGCCGCGGCTCCTGGAGACGAAAATGAAGGAAATGGAGGCGGGGGCAGGGCTGCGGACGGCGCGGGCAGCGGCGGTGGTGGCCTCACTGCTGCGGGGCCAGCGTCAGAGCACGCCCCGGCTATCGATGGTCGGGGCTCAACAGAGCAACTGGAGAAAGCTGTGCAGGCGGAGATGGACGGGCCTGGACGCGCGCCAGTGTCACATCCGACACCGAGGAAGAGCCGCCAAGGAATCGTCGCCGTGGCGCTCTGGCCGCGGCGGCTGCCGAGGCCCCGCAAGACGCCCGGTACGGCACGATTGCCTCGCAGTTGCGGGCCCACTTTGAGGCGCGCGGGGATTGGAAGGCGGCGCGACCGATGGTCACTGAGCGCGACCACATGAAGGCGGAAAAGCTCGACACCATGCTGCTGCGAGAGCTCCAGAGCCTTTTGCTGACCATCGATCCTTCGGGCTCGTCGCGCAGCCAGCAGCGGAAAGTGTGGAACTTTCTCAATGAGTGGGATGTGACGCGTTCCGACATGGACTCGGACGAGGCCGACGGCCTGCCGTTGCGCTCGACCTTCCCCACCATCACTTCCTTCCAGACGGCGCTGAAGGATGACGTTGATGAGGCGCTATTGGACGTTGGCTTTAAGAAGGTGACTATGAAGGAGGACGGAGAGTCGTATCAGGTATTCTTTCTGTCCGCCCTCGACGTCATCATTGAGATGGTGCGGAAGTCGCCCAACATCCGTTTCTGGAGCGGCCCGAACGGGCCGGCCGCGCCAACCAACAAGCGGGAGTCCCCGCTCGACGGCGACGCCTTCCGAAAGTGTGAGGCCGACGTCATCAAGAAGGGCGCACTGTGTTGCGTCCTTGGACTGCACCCGTAAAGCGACAGCAGCCAGCTCTCGTGGTCTGGCGGTGAGTTTTTTCTGGGCAGTCATTGCGTCGGGAGTCAGACACGGGGCGCATGTGGGGTGAGAAGGACGGGAGTCCTTTCCGAGGCAGCACCACTGCCTGCCCAAATGTCACCGATACTGACATGAACGTGTCCACCTACCCTGTTGGCCGCACGCATTCGGTTGTGTTTTCTTTTTGGAGCACTATTCTCTTCGCACTCGTTCCGAACGTGGTGTAGCACACAAGCTCAACCCCGTGCGCTTGAGTCTCGTCAACGTTGATGAAGACAGTCCCGTGTGGGTCACCATCGCCTATGTCCCCGTGATTCCCACGTTGCCGCAGACAGCTGGCGAGGCACGGCCGCGGCAGCGCCGCTCCAACATCATCCAGCGCGTCCTGTACGCATCGCTGAGCTCGGCTATTGGCGCCAGCCACGGTTGGGTGGCCATCTATGACCCGGTCAACCAGCGTACACTCACGGCCTTCCCGCGTGTCCTGGCCTACCTCTGCGACCAGCCTGAGGAGCGAGCCGTCGTATGCCTCAAACAAGGACAGTGCGCCCACCCGTGCACCTGCTGCATGGTTGACCTGGAAGACGCGGGTTCGTCCACGGCTGTCAATTCTGAGGAGCGTGACGCTCTGAGGGGGCTTCAGAGCCAGTGGGAGGCCACCATGCACCGGCTGCGCGACCGTGAGACCGCCGGCAGGCTCGATTTGCAAGCGAAATACAGCTTGAACGCGAGCATGCCGGCGCTCGCATGCTTCGCCGGTCTCTCGACTGCCCCGTTCTTGATGTAAAAGATGATTGGATTCGACGCGCTGCATGTGCGTTCTGTCTCCCCCCTTCCGGTTGTGTTTCTTTGCTTTCGGGATAATTCTCTCGTCACGGCGGCGCCCAAGTGGCTCCTTTTAGCTAACCATGATCGTTTTTCTCTCTGTGATTATCTTTATGGGCGTCGATCTGGCTCAAGCAGGTCCTTGACCAGGGTGTGACGCGGCAGCTCGTCCACCGACTGATGGCCATTCTTCCGCACATGAAGCAAGAGTGTGAGCCACCGCTCAAGACGCGAAAGGCCACCGCTTGCGAGGCGAACGACCGCGGGAAGGAGCTGCATCGCCGCAGCCGGGTAAGCAAAGCACCTCCCGGGTCTGTGCAGCACCTGTGTGCTAGACATCTCACTTTCACGTGTTTTTACTCAAGCGTGCCGTGGCGCGGCCACTGCTACGCCCTGGCTTCCCAGGCGGTCTCCGTGTGTGACAATGTAAGAACTAGTTGTGCCAAGACTTGCACCAGATCCTTTTCCATGTTCGTACCTTCTATTTCTTGTTTTGATCAGCTACTTCGTCACCGAAAAACAGAATCAGCCAACCTTTACGGGCAAGCAGCAACGGGGTGTGGTTTGAGCGCTGCCATTCATGTCGGCTGCCCTCTTCGGCGACACATGCGGTGGGGGGGAGCCATCTTCCTCAACAGGGACAAACCACACCACTGTGGACGTCGATGGAGGTGAACGCGCCGCCGCTGGTGGCGCGGCTGGACCGCGTCTTGCTCGCGCAGCGGGCGCCTCTGCTGGTTGCCCTGGGGCAGGTGCTGATGGAGCTGGCGTTGGAGATGCCGCAGTCGACGAGGATATGATGATGATGACGATGAGGCGGCGGCGGATGTGACCAAAGGATTCAAGTACGATTGGAATGCGTACCACGCAGCGTTCGGAGACATACCCGTGCACCGGGCGGTGACAACTATGTTTTCTGAGTACGCCGTCTTGTACTCGCGCATTGCGGGCCAGACCACAAAGTCGTTTCCACCTACCATGACGGTGGAGGAAGGGGCTGACATTGGCACGCAAGCAACTCGATTCATCAACGAGCTCGTCACATCTCTCCTCGGCCAAATCAACAGTACGAAGCTTCATCGGCTGCTATGTCACGTGTGCGAGTGCGTGAGGCTGCACGGCAACCTCAAGAACGGCAACACCAGCATGAATGAGACGATGCACAAGAAGGACAAGGCGTATTACTTGAAGACCAACAAGGATCCCAAGACAATCACATTCCAGTTGGTCAGGCAAGCGCAGGGCTCGCGCTCCTTGCTGGCGAAGTTGGACGCGGCGGACCGTGACAGGGTGGACGAGCGCGCCCAAGGAGGTGCTGGTGAGCAGCTTGGTGGCCGGTCTTCTGACCGCCACCTCCTTTCGTCCCAGCGTCAACGTGTGCCAAGGGGAATGCGGTGTTTGAAGAAGAAACCGTACCACCTCAAGTACGTACCTGTCGGGAAGATTGCGCGTCGGCCGGGCCTCTCGCGTTTGTCGCAGCTGTTGGGGCTGCATGTCAACGACAAGGTGCGTTCGGTGAGCCAGGTGGCCATTGAAGGAGCTTTTGATTGCGGCGGGAAGGCCAAGCAGCTGCTGCGGTGCGCTGAGGAGATTCGAGGCTCGTCCTGGTACGACTCCATCATTTACAAGCCCACTGCTGGCTCGGACCATCGGTGCGTGGGGCAGGTACGTGCCATCATCCGGCAGGAATTGGGATAGGCCGTGGTAGTCATGGAGATGGCGCCAGTTGACGCGGAGGAGGGGTGTCCGCTGGCTGCGCGTGGTTGCCAACGCTTGCGCTGGCAGAAGTGGGACGCGACGATCGAGTGTGCTTTGCGCGCCGTGCCGCTGGAGCGGGTCATTCGAGCCGTCCACGTCGTGCCCGACTTTGCCAACCTGGCCGCTAGGCGGGGGTTTGGCGCGACACCCGCCGCGCGCGACGCCCCGCTGCAGGACCGCATTAAGATGCGATACTGGTTGAACGCCTTTTATCCTTGGGATGTGTAGTCTATGGTTTTCGCATTGCCTATCATCTTCTTGTACGATTGTGGGTAGCTGCAGTGACTTGACGGCGGTGGGGGGTGGTGTCATTTCTCGCAGACCCACATGTATTTGGATATTTCTCGCGCGCCCTCCCTGCCGACCACCGGGCAGCCGATGGCGCCGGCGACAACTTCGGCACCCTCAGGCCGTTGCCGCTGGAACGCCGCCACCGACGCCGCCGCGCCACAGTTTCCGTCGCCGCCGCCACGCCTCCACTCTCCCCACGCCGCCACCACTGACACTCCCTCTCCGATGCCGCGGCATCGTGGCCGGTGCTACTGCAGCGCACCCGCCACTCCCGCACCGCCGCCGCCGCGGCGGCCTCTCCCAGTGAGCCGCCGCCGCGCGACTGCGGCAGACTGAGGCCGCAAAAGCGCCACGAAGCTGTCGGCGCTGCCGCACGGCCACTGCGGCCACCCCACGGCCACGGCCGCAGACGTGTCAACGCAACTTCGACATGACCGCGTGGCCGCGGCCGCTGCGGGGCCTCCCCAACCACGAAAAAGCCACCGCCACGCACCCGGTACGGTTGCACCGCCGTCACAGGGGCGCCGAAGCCGCCCCTCGGCCGTCGCCGCCGCCTGGCACACGCGGCGGCAACGCCGCTGCACCGGAGCAACGGTGACGCGACTGGGTCGCCGTTGCCGCGGTACGGCAGCTTTCACCATAAAGGCGCCCCCCGCCGCGCACCTGCCTCCGCGATGCTTGCGGCGCCAGTTTTTTTCCGCCGTGGCTCCCCCGCCGTGATCACGGTGCCGCTGTAACCGGTTCCGCGACCGAAATTCGTAAACGGCTCCGTCTCAGACACCCCGCCGTCGCCGCCGCCACATCGCCGTTGCGGTCTTGCGCCCAGGGTGCGGCTGTGGCCGTGTCGCCGCGGCCGTGAGCGCGGTGCCAAAACAACACGCTGTCGCCGCTGGCACGCATTTGCGGCTCCCACAAAGCCACCAGCGTCATGGGAGCGCCGCCATGAACGCGCCGCCGCCGCAGAGCTGCTCCTCCGATGGCGGCCCTGCTGCTGCCGTACCGCCGTTGCCACCGCGGGATTGCCAACATGGCCGAGTAGTCGCCGTCGCGGGCGCGCTGCCGCCACTAGGTTGGCGCCTCTGCCGCTTACTTGTGCGACAACGTCGCCCACGTCGCCGCCATCGCGGCCATGCTACGGTCCTCAAGCTGTCGCTGGTGCTGCGCCGGGGGAGGGGGGGGGAGGTCTCCGTCGAGCCTACAGCCGCCATGCGCGCAATAGCAGCCGAGAGACGGCCGCTTCTGGAGAGGATGGCGGATGGTGGGGAGCAAGCACCACATGCACGAGGCGGGGTGGGGGCAGGCTGCCGCCGCCACGCCCCCACCGCTGCGCGTCGCTGCCGCCAGCTGGGTGCTTGCCGATGCGTTAGGTTGAAGCCCTATGGACCGCTCACAAGGGGGGAGACGAACCCCTTACCCGCTAGAGACGGAGCGCCGTCCGAGAGGCCAAAGCACCCACACGCGT
>ENA-ORXR01002146-ORXR01002146.1-marine-metagenome-genome-assembly--contig:-NODE-2146-length-19270-cov-5.051686_pt1 | contig 19270 bp, 20 predicted proteins | sample MGYA00237866_ERZ511479 | MGnify/ENA metagenome assembly ERZ511479 | reverse complement strand
AATGAGAGCCGGTCGGATTGTCACAGCCGACACCCTGAACAATCGCCAACTCACCATCGCGAAACGCAGACTCGAGCCCTGCGAGTTTGGGGTGCAGTCCGTAGTTACCATCGAGATCAATCGCTCCCCCACCCTGCCCTGGCCGACCGATGGCTATGGTCGGACGCTCGCGATAATAGCTGTCGTCGGCATGGGGCACGATCATGTTGAGCGTGTCGGCGCCACCTCGGAGAAAGACGACCACGAGTGTGTGATCATCCGTCGAAGAAATCTCCGAAGCTGGTGTCATTGATTCCATTGTCAATCCTTAGAACATTTGAAACGCTGGCGTGGCCATGGTCAGACCAATCAGAGCCTGATCGCGCTCGTTTTCAGGTTGGTCGGCGACGTCTTCGGCGAATGAAGTGAGGGCATCGAGTTCCTCGGGATTGGGCATCCGCCCGCAAAGGTGCGCGAACAGCCGAGCGGGGTTCGGGCCATCTTGCGAGGTCGTTTTGCCAAGGCTGCGATGGAAAGCTCCAAGATCTCCCGCCAAGTCCCCTACCCGTCCTCCGGCCAGACCGAGCCCGAGATTCCAACGCCAGAGAAGTGTGCCGAGCCACGGCAGTTCTTCGACCGGATAGCCATCGGGAGTCGGGTATTGGAACAGGGGCTGCCCCATGCGTTCGAGCGCCGCGATCACGCGATTATTCTCGGCGTGAACCTGTCCGCCACAGCCACGGATCGCACTGGCAACCAAACGCATTGGACGCTTGAGCAACGAACCGGGAGCAATGCCGAAATCTTCGTGGAGCAGGATCACACGAACCACTTTCGCGATTTGACCACCGGTCGACACAAACTCGTCGACCGCAGCGCGCACGAGATTTTCTGGCGGGTCGGGTGCGACTAAATAGGTGCACAACTTCCGACAAACGTAACGAACTGTTTCGGGGCGGCGGCAGACAATTTCGACCAAACGATCCGTGTCGGATTCGCCACCACCGGCGCGGATTTTCTCACCGAGCACCGTCTTCTCGCCATCGTCGTGCCGGGTTGGATCAAACCAAACTCTACCACGCCGAAAACCGTCCGTCTTGAGCCGCCAACCCGACAGGCATCGCGCAGCCTCGAACACATCACTCTGAGTGTAGCCATTGCCAGCTCCCATGGTGTGAAGCTCTAACAACTCCCGAGCGTAGTTCTCATTCGGAACATCATCCGTGCCGGCTCGGACGCGGTTGTCGCGCCCGTCCAGATAGAACAGCATCGCTGGCGAAGTCACGGAGGCGCGGATCATGTCCTGAAACCGACCCAGCGCATGGGTGCGAACGACCAGCCGATCATCAGAGGGTTTGAGATAGATACAGTCACCCTTCTCCAAACTGATATTGAGATGATCCGTCCAGAACCCACACATCACTTCGAACAGCTGGCGTCGGCTGTGCACGGATCGGATCAGACAATGCCGAACCATCTCGCGCCGAAGCACCGGGCGTTTGAATTCGTAAGCGGCACCTGGGCGAGCTGCCACGGATTCAAAACGACGCGCCATCAGAGAACAGATTCGGTCATCGATCCGATCTGGGTCGAGTTGCGCATCGATCCAAGCGTCTCGACCAACCTCTCGGACATGCGCCAAATCACCTGGTCGAACACCAAATGTCGTGCGCGAAAGTAAATGGAAATCAGGATCGATTTCGCTACCCTGCGCGGTCTCCAATTCGCCAGCCATTCCCTTTCGCTGATCTCGGCGGTGGGCGACTTTCATCACCGGCTCACAACTCGTCGTGCCCAACGCGGCTAGGGTCGAAACGCCCGCCAGCCGGAGGGCATCCCGGCGGTCGATTACGCTGTCAGATGAAGGGGCGGTGTCCAAGATTTAGTCCCCAGAAAGAGGTGGCGGGTTTGTCTTGTCCTCTGTTTTCGGACGACCACCGAACTGCGTCCGAACCATTGCCCCGGCTCCCATGATCAGAGTCGCGACGGTCAGCCCCAGCCAACCCAGCAGGGGGAATAGAAAACTGAGGGCCAGAATGATCGCGCCACGACGTTGGGTTCGCCAAACCGGTTCAGTATTTAAATCGGCCAGACGGTCTCCAATGACCGCGGCTAAACCAGCGACGCCGACTTGGCAGTAAAAGAAAAACACCGCTGAGAGCACCAGTGCTAACGCAGCGACAGGCCCACCAACCGAGCCCAAAGCCGCGAGCAGACCGAGAACGACACCAACCGGCACCAGCCCAATGAAAAAGCTCGTCCAACGTTTGGTTTCGAGCTGAGCTCGCGCGGCTTCGACCCTCGCCGGCCACAGAACCCGAGCGGCGATCCAGAATGAAACCAGCCCCAAGACGGTGCCGAGAACTACCAGAGAGATCGCAAAGGCATCGGCAAACAGCATGCCAGATTCTACTGCGTCGAGCGACGTGCTCCCAGAAAATTATGAATTTGAAAGGACAGGCAGGTCCCTGCTCCTTGCGTGGCGTAGTCAAGGAGTCGGGACATTTCTTGTTCAGATAATCGATGAGAGGTTTTCCGGCTAAAGGAACAGAAATGTCCCTACTCCTTGGAGACGAGCGGTCTACACCAAAACGAGGGCAAATCGCACTCATTATTTCCGAAACGGGTCGAGATAGAAATCATAGAGCATCTCAAAAATCTCCGAGCGCTCATAGGCAAACTCTAAGGGCGCAAAGATCGTTCCGACCATCGGCAGCATACTCTGCGGCGCCATGCCTCGATCGTAAAGCGCCACCCACAGGCCGGGAACGAGAAGATAGATCAGCACAACAACTCCGACTGCTCCCCCGACATTTCGCCGACGCTTAGAGCCGCGCTCATTCGGTTCCTCGTCCATTATTCAATATGAACGCTTTTCTGTTCCTGAGCACACCAAAACTGAGGGTTCAACTTCCTGAGGCTATGACCGGGACGGTCATGCCACGGTTCAGTAGCAAGAAGTAGTCGACCGGGGAAACGAGTAACACAATCACCGAATCTCCGGAGCGCTAATTAGGGAACAGGCTAAAATAGAAATCGTAGAAGGCTCTAACGGGTGACCACCGATTATAGCAATACTCTAACGGAGCTAGTATCGTCTCGGCGAAAGTCTCCATCCCATCCGAAAGAAACCCAAGATTGTCCAGACAAACAAGCGGCCCTGGCAGCAGAATATAGATCACCGAGGTAGTAGCGATCACGCCACCGACATTTCGCCCGCGCTTCGAGCCCCGATCGCTTTCGTTTGGTTCGCTTCGCTCCTCGTCCACCTTTCTACATGGACGCCTTCATGCGCCGGAGCACGCTCAATACGAAGTCTTCATCGAGTAGCACATCCTTGACCAAGTCGACCTGTCCTGCTGGCTCATCGGGGTCGTCTGCCAAATCCCAAGCTGTCTCATAGCGAAGCCGTTTCTTCTGGAAGCCTGCCGCCACGAGTCGCTCCTCAAAATCTGCCATGTGAGCGGCTCCGTAGAAGATTGCGACCCGACGCTTTCCGCGAGCGATCTGGTCGAGCGCCACCTTGAGCGCGACGGCATTTCGCTCGCCGATAATCACCGAACCTTTTTCGCCTTCGATCGCTTCGGTCAGCAAATCTGCCTCGCCGAGGACATCGGCCATGGCTCGCTTGAGCCCCAGTGAATCGCCTTCAGTGAGCGCCGCCATCGCTTGTTCCATGAGAACATTTGCTCGCCCTTCCGGCCCGAAAAATTTCGGCATGTTGTCGCCTTTCTGAGCCTGTAGAATTCTCATCACAAACCCGAGCATGTCTTCGCCTCGCTCACTTTTTAGGGAAGTGAATTGCTTCCAAGTGACATCGGCGTGGACAAAATTTTCGGGAGTGTAGTCGATGCCCGTCTTCTGATATTCCAAACGCAGCCGATCGAGCGTGGCGGCTTTCAAGGCTCCTTTGAGCGCGCTCATGACTTCGTCATCTTGAGTCGCTTCGGGTTCCGGTTCGGTCTCGCCAGTGATCGGATCAACACGGTCAGCGGTCGGTTTGCCATTTTTCCCGACCGGCCCACCGACCATTTCGTAGAGCACCGAATCGTAGCTGGCGAGCAGCGTGTTCAGCCGATCATAGTATCCAGGATCGCCGAAGTGGACGACGCCGACTAAATCAATTTCATAGCCATCGGGATGCTTAAATGTCGAGATCCCGGTCTGCAATTCTCCTCGGCGCTCATCGGCAGGATCCGGGACGAATCGGACATAGTCGGGAATCTCTTCCGCCTTCTCAGGTGTCGATTTGGCAGGAGCTTGCTGGGCAAACAGACAACTGCTCGGCAGGGCCAAGGCAGCCATGACGGCCAGCCCGGAGCTCGGGTGGAAAGATGTGCGTAAAAGCTTCATACTCTATTAGATGCCAATTTTGTGGGAATGTTCACTTCTGGCGACTGTCTCGTGGCTCACACGACGAACTCTGCATCGCTGCCGTTGGGGCTTGAGCGCACTTCCAAACGGGCGTGGATGCGCTCCTTGAGTTCGGTGACGTGAGAAATAACTCCGACAAGGCGACCTCCTTTTTGGAGATCATAGAGAGTTCGGAATGCCAAATCCAGGGCCTCTGAACTCAGAGATCCAAAGCCTTCATCGATGAACATCGTCTCCATCCTGACGCCACCGGCATAGGCTTCGGTGACATCGGCCAGCCCGAGCGCGAGCGACAGACTCGCCAGGAAACTCTCGCCGCCTGAAAGCGTTGCCACTGGGCGGCCTTCTCCGGTGTGGTGGTCGAGCACTTCGAGATCCAAACCGCTGGCGCGTTTGGTTTCTCGGGAGCGGTAGAGCTGGAATCGGCCTTGGCTCATGTCTTGCAACCGGAGGGTCGCCTGCTGAAGAACATCGTCCAAAATGGCGCCCAACACGAAGCGCTGGAAGGTCACGCGGAGTGGGTTTTTGCCATCAGCAACTTCGGCTAGATGACCAGTGATCCGGTAACGTTTGTCGAGATCGGCCGAAGCCTTTTGCAGGTCGGCGAGTTGCTTGTGTTGGGATTGGTAAGCCCGAACAGTTTCGCCTCGCGCTCCGAGATCGCGTTGGAGATCTTCGAGTTGATCGCGAGTCTCGGCTTCGGCCTGCGCTAAGGGAGATCGAAGCAAGTCGATGTTGAGCTTGGGATCGGGGTCTGTGGCAGGCAGGTGCTTCTTTCCGGAATCGCCCAACACTTCGAGAGCTGCGGCGCGGAGGGACGAATAGGCCTCGAGTTGAGTCGTCTGCTGAGCGACTAAATCTTCACTGTGTGTTCGGGTAGCGGCCAACGATTCAGCGGCTGCTGCCCTAGCCTGCTGGGCTTTTTTGAAGGCGACCTCGGCATTGTGAAGCTCGGTCGAAACCATTTTGATCGCTTCCTGCAATCTACCACGAGGCCGAAGTTCCTCATCGATCTGACTGCCCAACTCTTCTTCCTTCGCGGTTGCCTGATCGAATTCAGTCCGGGCTTTCTGGGCAGCGACTGCGGCGGTTTTTTGGCCTTCGCGAAGCTTGGCATTGGTCTGGCGAGTCTTCTCCAAACGGCCCTCGAAATCGGCCATTTTCTCGACCGCTTGTTGGGCCTCGGCAGCGGCTTTTTCGAGCTTCTTCAGTTCGGCTTTGAGTTTGGCCGTCGTCGACTGAACTTCCGAACCAATCTGGCTTTCGACTTCGGTAATCTGCGTGGCGATCGCCTTCTCATCGGACTGGATTTGGCGAAACGCGTCTCGGGCTTTTTCGAGCACGTCTGCCGATGACGCGACGTTCTTGGCCGCCGCCTTGATCGCCTTTTCATCCGGCACTGGGGCATCCGTGTGGGCTAATTCTGGGTGCTCGTGGGAACCACAAACCGGGCAAGCTTCTCCCGGTTTCAGATTGCTGGCCAGATCCGCAGCCCGGCCCTCATGACGTTCGCGAAGCAGTCGCTCGTGTTCGCTGATCGCGGCGGCATTGGCCTCGCCCGCCTGCTTGCCAAGCCGCAAAGCCTCGGGTTTGGCGCCGCTCGTCAGAGACTTCGCCTTGGCCAACAATTCGTCCCGCCGCGCTCTCAGTTGGAATCGTTCGCTCTGTTGTTTGAACTCGAGCATGCGGCCCTGTGCCTGCGCTGCCAGCGTGCGCATCCGATCGAGTTCGTCCTGAGACTGACGCTCGCGAGCATCGGCCCCATCGAGTTTCTGCTCGAAATCCTTTAGCTTCTGATCGGCCGCCGCGCTCGAAGTTTCGGCCTTTACTCGACGGTTATGCGCCTTCTCAAGATCGACGACTCGTGGCAACAAGGTTTCGAGTTTAACAACGCGGCTGCGCAGATCGGCCCGGGCCTTTTCTTTGGATTCCTCAGCGGTCAGTGCCTTCGTCGCCGCCGCGAGTGTTTTCTCCGATGCGATCAGATCGACTGCGGCTTTCTTCCGGGCCTGATCGAGCTCTGCCAACCTCCGCAATCCCTCCCCGAGCTGGTCGATGCTAGCCAGTCGGCGCACCTCCTCAGCATGACGCTTGGCGACTTCTCCCTTCCGCTTTTCAAACTCGGAGAGGGCCGTCTTCTCCTCGGCGATTCTGGCATCCAATTCGTCGACCGAAGCCGATTCCGACTGCTCCAGAATCGCCTGCCGCTGCACCTCGCCTTTCGACCGCTGCTCAACGATCTCTTTGGCTATTTCCTTCAGGCGCTGCTGAATCAGTCGGTAGCGCCCGGTGTCGAAAAGGGTCTCGAAAATCGCCTCGCGCTCGGAAGTCTGGGCGAGTAAGAGCTGCCGGAACTTGCCCTGCGGGATCATGATGACCTGCCGAAACTGATTGGCATCGAGGCCCAGAATACCCCGCACGACCTCAGTGCACTCGTTGACCTTTCGACCGAGAACTTCCTCGCCAGTAATCTCGCCGGTCTTCGACAATTTCAGCTGCGTCACCGTCGCCTCCGGCTGATGCTCGGCCAGTCCTGACCCACGCTTTTTCGCCAGAGATTGTTTCGGTCGACGGACAATCCGATAGCGCCGATCGCCGTGCTCAAACACCAGCTTTACCTCGGTCGGGAAATCGGGCAGCGCGAAGTCGGATCGGAGCTGCGGAGCCTTGCGCTCGTTGCCCGAAGATTCGCCATACAGAGCAAACGAGATCGCATCGAGAATCGTCGTCTTGCCCGCTCCGGTCGGCCCAGAGATCAGGAACAGCGACCGCTTGCCCAACTCCTCGAAGTTGAGATCGAGACCTTTCGGAAACGGCCCGAACGCCTGCAGTTGTAGGTAAATCGGGCGCATTAGTTGTCTTCGCTGAGCACTTGCTCAACGACCTTTTCGAACGATTCAATCTGATCGGTTTCGAGCTCTTCGCCGGTGACCTGCTGATAGAACGAAGTGAACAAGTCGACCTCGCTTTGCTTCAGATCCTCTCGAGACAATTCGGTGTCGGGGTCTCGACTGACTCGATCGAGATGAGGGCGATCGATTGAGAGAATCTTCGGGTAGATTTCGCGCAGCCTCCCCATCGGATCGAGCAAGGCGCCGCGGTCGGTGAGTTCGACGACCACATAGTCATCCGCCGTTCCGGGAAGCGGTGGCTGGTTCAGAAGATCTTCGAGTGTCCCATCAATCCTTCGCAGATCGCGCATCGGGTGGAGCGGAACGACATCAATCGCGACTCGACCATCGCCGTCCAGATCAGCAATCGTGATCGACTTTTTATGATCGGTTTCCGACATCGAATACTTGAGCGGAGAACCCGCGTAGCTGACCTCCGGCCGCCCACAATACTGCGGTTCGTGAAGGTGCCCCAGAGCGACATAGTCAAACTCATCGAACACCGAACTGTGAACAAATCCCGAACCGCCCATCGCCACAGGCCGCTCTGAATCCGATTCCTTCCCCCCCTCGACGAAGGCGTGAGCGATCAGCACCTTGCGCGCCGAATCGTCCATATGGGAGCTCCAAGCACCGAGCGCCGCCTTGGTCGCCAACTCGTGGCTCTGGATCAGATCGTCTTTGAGTTCGACCCTGACATCGACCGGATAGAGATAGGGCAGAAGAAAAAAGTCGACCGGCCCATGCTCGTCCTCTAACCGAACCGGACGGGCATCGCGGCGGTAGCTACCGACAATGTGAACACGATTTCTGGCCAGAAGATCTGCGGCGAACTCCAGACGGTCTGCGCTGTCGTGGTTACCAGCGATGGCCAAAATCGGGACTTCCGGAAGCTTTTCATTGAGCGCGACCAACGTATCCGAAAGCAACCGAACCGCAGACGCAGGCGGAACCGCTCGGTCGTAGAGATCGCCGGCGATGATAATTACATCGGGTTCCGACTCGACCGCCAGATTGGTGATCGACGATAAAATGTAGGCCTGATCCTCATTCAGAGACTCCCCGTGAAGGAGCTTACCGAGGTGCCAGTCTGCCGTGTGAAAGATCCGCATGAAGAGAAGGCCTACCGAGCCACCGAGGAGGGGCTATTTCAACCGCGATCGGCACCTGATTTCGGAATCGTTCGCTTGTATGATGGCAGCAGCTCGCGGACTTGCCCCATCCCGCGGCAACCACTATAAGTTCTCGACTTCTCCTGAACGATGAAACGAACCGTTGTCTTAGTCAGTGGGGGCATGGACTCTGTCACTGCCCTCCACCATGCCTGCGCCGATCCAGAATTGGGAGTGGTGGCGGGATTGAGTTTTCACTACGGCTCGAAACACAACGACTGCGAGATTCCGTTGGCGCGCAATCACTGCGAGCAACTCGGAATTGCTCATCACGAAATCGATCTCGGCTTCGTCGACAAACACTTTCAATCGGCGTTGCTTCAATCCGGTGGCGAGATCCCGGACGGTCACTACGAAGAATCGAACATGCAGCAGACCGTCGTGCCATTTCGCAATGGAATCATGCTGTCGATCGCCGCTGGTGTCGCCGAGTCGAATGGCGCTAGCGCTCTAGTCATCGCGGCTCATTCTGGCGACCACGCGATCTATCCGGACTGCCGGGAAGAGTTCATGGCAGCGATGTCTGACGCCATTCGGTTAGGCACCTACGAGTCGCTGGATGTGCTTCGTCCGTTCATCGATCTGCGGAAGGAAGACATCGTCACTCGCGCCGTCGAACTGGGTGTCGATCTGGGAACCACCTGGTCGTGCTACAAAGGTGGAGACACCCACTGCGGGACTTGCGGGACTTGTGTTGAGCGACGAGAAGCCTTCCAAATCGCCGGTGTTGCTGACCCGACCGACTATCTGAACAGCGGCCCGCTGCCTGCGAAACCGGAGACCGAGTAGTCGATGCTGATTTCTGAGATCTTCCACTCCGTCCAAGGCGAGGGCGAATTGACCGGCGTTCCCTCGGTCTTCGTCCGGACTTCGGGCTGCAACTTGCGCTGCCGCTGGTGTGACACGCCCTACGCTTCTTGGAAACCGGAAGGCGATCAGCTCGACGAACAATCGATTGTTGACCAAATCGATTCATTCGCCCCGACACGCCACGTCGTCTTGACCGGAGGAGAGCCGATGGTCGCAAGGGGCATCAGCGAACTGGCCGCATCGATTCGCGAACGCGGTCATCACATCACCATTGAAACAGCCGGCACCGTTGCTCCCGATGGCATTGCCTGTGATCTCGCGTCACTCAGTCCTAAACTCTCCAACTCGACTCCCCTACCCGGCGAGATCGACGATACTTGGATTGGCAAACACGACGCGCTACGACTGCAACCCGATATCCTTGCCGCTTGGATCGATCACTGTGGGCCGAGCGGATATCAGCTCAAATTCGTGGTCTCAGAGGAGGCCGAATTGGACGAGATCGAATCGCTCGTTTCTGACATCCCTGGCAAGGAAATTCCGGCGTCCAAAATCCTACTTATGCCCGAAGGTCGCGACGCCGAAACTCTGCGCAGTCGATCGGCGTTCCTAGTCGACCTTTGCAAAGAACGCGGCTACCGATTCTGTCCGCGTCTGCAAATCGACCTGTTCGGCGATACCCGCGGCACCTAATACCATCGATCCATGCCCTACCGCATCTGTAAATCCATCGACGTCGAAAGCGGCCACATGCTGTCCAAGCACCCGGACAAATGTCAGTTTCCGCATGGCCATACCCGCCGAGTCGAGATCGTGCTCGAAGCCGATGGCCTCGATGCCAACGACATGGTTTGCGACTTCAAGATCATCAAACAGGCGCTCGGAGAGTTTCTCGATTCGCTCGATCACTCGATGTGCATGAACACCGAGGATCCCGCCTTCGATGAATTTCGGCAGCGCTACGGCGACCGAATCATTGCGTTCGAGGGACAAGACCCGACCACCGAAGCGATGGCCCGACTGATCTACGACACCACCGTCGAGCGCTTGGAGGTCTACCGAAAACAATCGGATACACTCTATCCGCTGCGTCCCAACGTCCGAGTCGCCTTGGTCAGAACTTGGGAAACGAGTAGTTCGTGGGCCGAGTATTCGGCTTAAAAATCGATATACTAATACTCGATTCCGCAGCGCATTTCGTCCTGCCACGGTTCAGCGCAGCGGCCGAGAAGTTCCTTAGCCATGGCTGGCGAGAGATCGGGGAAGGCGCTGATCAGACGCGCCATATAGCCAGATACTGTCGGAGTGGCTAAGCTGCTACCAGTTTCCACCCTGCGTTTTCCATCGAGCCATGGCACCTCAACTTTTTCTCCACGGGCAGCAAACGAAACCATCTGCCCGGGTCGGTGGATCACAAAATCGGAATCCGTCCGCGCCATGTTCACAGAGACCACGGAAGTGAAGTAGGCAGGCCATTCTGGCTCCAGCATGCTGTTGTTGCTGCAAGCCGCGATCACATGAACGCCATGAAGATAAGAGTGGTCGACCCAGTCCTTATATTTTTCGATGTAACGGACACTTCCGACACAACCGAAACTGCAATTAAGGATCTGATAGCCTCTGTCTAAAGCTAACTGTACGCCGCTCCGGATGATATCGCTTCGGGACGAGTTGCGGGCATCGAGGACTCGGAAACTACCGATCGTCGCAGCCGGAGCGACTTTCCGAACCAGACCAGCCACGGCGGTACCGTGACCATAGATATCGAAGCCTTCCCCCTCGCGAACGGCGATCCGGCCACGCTCGGCAATGACCGAAACGCTATCTTCAAGTTCTAGTCCATTGAGGTCGGGATGCTTACAATCGACCCCAGAGTCGATAATAGCCACCTTGACCCCAGCACCGTCCCCTTCGCGCAAAGCGATTTCCGCCTGGGAGGGAGTCGGCCACGAATTTGCCGCTGAGTCCGTCGAAACTTGATGATTCCCCGACCTATCTTCGCCTGTGGTTGCCATCACTCCCCTAGCCCCATCAGGATCTTTAGAAGGCGCCCCTCAGCGAGGTTAGTTAATGCTCGAGCAAGCAGCTTCACTTCTCCCAAATGGTCTGCCGAAAAACCTTCAGGGTCTTTGGCATCCCGATCATCTTTGTGCTGAACAAAGGATAAAATCCCCCGAACTTCTCCGCCCAAGTAGAACGGTGTCGCGATCATCGCATAGGTGACTTTTCGCACCGTTAAATCAGCGACCGAATCGTGCTCTTCGTGTCGGTAAACTTCGTTCTCGCACAGCGATTGTTCCGTCGCGAAAACCATCGAAATAAAGCCCTTATCAATCGGCTGCTGAAAGCCAACGAAGGTCGGATTGAACGGGTTAACCGTAGCGGTTAAGTGAGACCGCTTATCATCCGCGAACCACAAAGTACCCTCACTGGCACCGATGCGATCAGCGACGGTATGAAATAGCCACTGGGGAACACCGGCGAACAAACCTTGAGCTACCTCAGGTTCCGTCCCATAGGACGAGTAGAGCGCCAATTGCTCAGCGACTTGAGAGCGGTGCTCTTCAAGTTCTGGATCAGGCAACAGCCCGGTTGATCGTCCCTCCACTTTTTCTTTTAGGAATTACGTACAAAAACAGACTAAATGCTCTCTTTTAGGAACTTAGCCATCAACGTGATGGCCGAAGGACGCTCGTCGAGAAGCGATTCAACTTTTTTGAGGTCTTGAGGACTGGCTTGCCCATCGGCGACAGTTCGTATCAGGGAAACTTCGTCTTCGGTGAGAGGTCGGCCGGCATGGCCTTCGACTTCCGGCTTCTGGGTCTCTACGAACCCGGCGAGGGCTTTGAATTCTTTTTCCATTTTGAGAGAGTATTCGTGTTTGAAAATTATTGGGAACAGCATTGCCCTCCCACTAGACAATCAGGACGGTGCGGATTGCGAAATTTCTGAATATTTATGAGATGATGCCGTTCTCCTAGGCATCATCGGGATCCTCACCGGCCAAAATTTGTGGATGTTTCGAGCAGACGGCCAACATGTCCTGCCATTCGATCCTAAGCATCGGATCGACACTCGAAAGGTAGCCTATGCTAGCCTCGCGGATGACTTCCATTCCTGTCTGCATCCGACGGCTAATATTAGCGGGATGGATGGCCCACGCATCGGCGATCCGATTCTGAGGCACGCCTTCCAAAAACGCTAAGCGCAGATAGATCACGGCAAGTGCTGGAGCTTGGTCAAAGCCATAATCGATAGCTGATGCCAGTATCGAAACCAACTCCTCTTCGACATCATCCAGTCCGCCAATTGGGGATGCTGAGGCGAGATTTTCCAACCAATTGCCGCCATCGCCATCCTCGCAGGGAAGATTGCTCTCAGGGACGAGGTATTTCTTTTCCCCGCTGCTCCAAAACGTCGCGAGCCGACTAAGACCAACCGTAATGATCCAACCGGTAAACTTGCCACTTCCGTTGTAGAGATTGAGCAACTTGCGGCGATCGAGTTCGAGCACGCCGTCATCCTCTCCATCCTCGACGGACGGTTCGGAGGTTTCTGCGTTGGGGGCCTTTCGCTTAGTCTTGCGGCCGAAACAGTCTGCAATGACATCCGCGGCAATCTCACGCGCTCTCGATCGAGAACGATCTTCGTTGCACCGCTTGAGCATCGTATTCTCAAGAAACGGCCTCACCTCAGTCAGGAGATGGTTCAATGCTCCCTCATGACCATCAAGCAGGTCTTCCTTGAACCCCAAACCGTTGTCGAATTCGTATTCAGCCATCCTAGGTTTTAGTGCCATAGAACAAGGGGCTTTGGCAAGCCACTTGTCATCTGTGTTTCCCTGATGTTAAAGTTTCGACCGCAGTTCGAGGAGTAAATGCCCGTCTTCGCCCAGAGTGTATTGAGTGCCAAAAGGGATGATATCCTCGTCGAGATCGATCGTCGTCCACATCCTCAGAATCGTATCTTGCATCGCCTTGCCGCCCTTCAATTTCACCGGGGCTGCAGAACGCCAGCGGTCTCCATCCCAAGCGACTGTGACGTCTCCGCTTTTCGTCGGAACGAAGTCTTTTTTGTAGCGATCTTCAATTTCTGCAAAGGACTTCGGCAGAGGGATTGCTGGGAGAACTTCAGCAACGGGCTCTGCTGTTCGAGTTTCCTCAACTGGGACAGGAGAAGCCTTACTTTCTCCGGGCGGGACTGCCTCAACTGGACGAGCGACTCGGATCGAGTTTCCCCCATCCACACGAACAGCGCCACCGGCCGTGCCCTCCCACGGGTCAATTACATCAGGGTGCCTTGCGCCTTTGGGAACAGGCGTTGGCTCTCTTTTCTTGAAGGGGTCGAAGTCTCGACCCGGAGGCCCAGATTGAGACTTCGCGCTGGCTCGATAGCTGACTGTGGTAGCAGGGGCATCGCGATGTTCGGCCGCTGCGGAAACGAGAGCGTCCTGACGGTCACTCGGTAGCGCAGCGATTTTCACTGATCCGACGAGTTCTGAATCTAGCTCAGCCGCAGTGACTGCTCTTTCTCCTTCTGCCAAGGCGGTTCTCCGATTCATTGCCTCACCCTCTGGCTCCATCGGCAAACTATCAGGAAGCCGAAATTCTCTACTTTCGCTATCCGTTAAGATCGCTCCGGGCTTATAAAATTCGGCCCTCAGCATTTCACGATCTCCCGAATGGGGATTCACGGCGGTTAACTGTCCATTGATCCACTTGATCTCGGTCGCCATGACGATGGAGGCTTCGCTATCTTCTTTTTCTACCTGAGCCAGAGAATCTGCTGGCACCGAATCACCTGAAGCGGGAGTCAGTTCGGGTTCGATCGCTAAACCACCTTCGGAGGTGCCTAGATCAACAGGATCCGAAGTGGAAGTCATCGCTAGGATATCCTCAGGAGTTTGAGGCAGAGCCCGCCTGGTCTCGATCTGATCTGCCGGGACGGGTGAGAGGCCTCCCTCCGAGCCAGTGACGGGTTCGGCTTCCATTGTTTCGACCTTCAGAGGATTGCCCTGCTTGGTGTCGACTTCGTGCTGAGCAATGCGACTGCCATCAAGTTGAACAATTGGTGGATAGAGCCCCCGATGAATCGCGAAGCCAAGGGCGAGCCCGAAAACGCCCATCAACAATGCCCAAAGATGCGGATGAGCCGAAAACCAAGAACTGGTTTGGTACCACTCACTCGACCAACTGGAACCCTGTGCGTCGTCACGCTCAGGCTCGTTATGATCCTCTGCCGAGGCAGCCGCCTCATCTCCGGTGTCGCTCATTACCTATCGTTTTCCATAGATCACTGCTATGCAAAGAAAATTCCTAACCATCAGTCGCAGCTAAAAATGGAAGATAGCGCACCGAAACTGACAACTGAACCCAAACAACGATCGCAACTTCTCGCTGGCTGAACGAGAGACATTCTTTTTTTGCGACGAGCGGCACCCGTTTTCTGCCGAGTGCTTTAAGTGTCGCTAGGCGGCCTTTTGGAAGCTGGCTCAAAGCGAGGCTCTGGGTACTCGTAGACGTTTCCTTCGTAGTTCCGAATCACGACTCGTTCGGAGTCCTGATGAATCACGTATTCAGGATTCACTGGCACCTTGCCACCCCCGCCTGGTGCGTCGATCACGTATTGGGGAATGGCATATCCGCTGGTGTGACCGCGCAATCCTTCAATGATTTCGATCCCCTTCGCGACGGATGTTCTCAAATGGGACGAGCCCTCAATGAGGTCGCATTGATAGAGGTAGTAGGGTCGAACGCGGCACATGACGAGCTTCTGAACGAGCTCCTTCATGACCTCGACATCATCATTCACCCCGCGTAGCAGCACGCTCTGATTACCCATTGGAATTCCGGCATCGGCTAAACGACCGAGTGCGTCACGAACTTCCGTGGTCAGCTCACTGGGGTGGTTGGTATGGATGCTAATCCAGAGAGGATGATATTTGCGCAGCATTTCACACAGCGAAGGGGTGATCCGCTGGGGGAGGAAAATCGGTACTCTAGAGCCAATCCGGAGGTATTGGATATGAGGAATGGCGTGCAAGCGCGCCAGGATCTTCTCGAGTTTGGCGTCAGAAAACAGAAGTGCGTCGCCGCCAGAAAGCAGGACGTCGCGCACTTCGGTATGTTCTTCGAGGTATTTGAAGGCTTCCTCGAAGTCAGTTTCGAGCTCTTGCTCCCCTGCTCCGCTGACAACTCGGCTTCGGGTGCAGTAGCGGCAATAGGCAGCGCAGCGGTCTGTGACCAGAAACAGAACGCGATCTGGATAGCGGTGGACTAAGCCCGGAACCGGCATGTGCGAATCCTCACCACAGGGATCAGCCAGCTCGGCCGGATCGTCCAGAGTCTCCTCGATCCGCGGCACGACCTGGCGTCGAATCGGACAATCCGGATCGTCTCGGTCGATGAGGTTGAAATATTGCGGCGTGATCCCCATCGCCAGCTTTGTCCCAGAAAGAAGAACTCCCGCCCGCTCTTCTTCAACCAAATTAAGATGGCGCTCCAAGTCCTCGAGACGCGAGATCCGGTTCTTCATCTGCCATTTCCAGCTATCCCAATCGTCTTGAGAAAAATCATCCTGCCAATATCCGGGCCCTGAAGGCGTGAATTCAATGAGTTTTGGCTCTTGGTGGGTGCTAGAATGTGCAGGATCAGGCATATCGCGAACGTAAGAATCAGGAGCTACTATAGGCTGCAAGGTCGTCTTTTTGAGAAATTCCTTACACCAATTTGTGGCCGTCTACGGCTGCTCTCGATCTAAAAGATCACAAATCTGCACAATACAGTCACAAATCGACCCTGTTCGTTGACAAAGATCGGTAGTCGCGCATAAGATCATTTTTCGACTGGGAGTGTAAAGATTTTCTAAGTTTCTTACCATCAACGGGTCAGCGGATGTTTATTAAAGTTTTGCGTGATTTTGCGCGGCCTCACTGGCTAGAAATTATTCTTTTGCTCAAACGCTCTCAGGGGCTTCCTGTCGCGGAGTTAGCTAAGGAAATGCACATGAGCTACATGGGGGTCAAACAGCACTGTGTCGAAATGGAAAGGCTTGGCTACCTCGACACTTGGCGCCAGCCGAGTAAAATGGGACGACCACAGAAGCTCTATCGCCTGACTGATAAGGTAATGACACTGTTTCCGGATGCTGGCACAGAGCTTAGTTTAGACCTCCTCGACGCTGTTCAAGAAACCTACGGAAGAAATGCTCCCGACAAGCTTCTCGTCCGCTACTTCACAAGAAAAACCGAAGGGTATGGCAAGCGCCTCAAAGGTACGACCCTAGCAGAGAAGGCCGCCTCGTTGGCGAAAATGCGGTTCACTGAGGGCTACCTTTCCCACTGCTTCTACGATGACGAGCGCGGTTTGGAGATCATTGAGCACCATAGCCTAACCGCCGAAATCGAGGAAAAACACCCCACGGTGGCTCGGATCGAGGAATCCATGTTCGACAAACTCCTGACCGCAGAAGTTGAACGCGAAGTCGTCGAAGCATCAGGACTCAAAGAATATCGGTTCAAGCTCAAGGCCCGAGGCTAAGGAGGGAGGCTCTGATTGCCTGCTCCCTCCCAGTTCAACGACCTTCGGAAGGATGACAGATTCTGTGCCAACGGAGGATGACGACTTCGAGCAAGTCATTGATCAAATATCTGATAAGATCGCGGATAGTTTGATTTCAAAAGCCACACGTTGGGCGATTCGAACCGCCATAGGGTTGACTCTATTCGGAACGCTCTGGCATTTTTTCGATTGGGGATTCTGGCTATTCGCGGGATATGCAGTCCTGGCACCCGTCTCGCTGATTTTGCTTGTCTACTCGCACCATCGAATGGCCAAGCTTGTCGCGAGTACAGGCGATAAGATCTAAAACGCTGAGATGGAGACAGCAACAGTGTTTTGATTTGCGTGTGATTTATCTTCAGGTTGCTTTTGGTTGGCTGGCGAGATGAGTTCTCATCTGAGAACTGGTGCCTCGACGTCAACCAGCACCGGCCCGGACGGAACCTTTAGCGTCTCGACCACTGCTGCCTGGCTTCCCGTCTCCAGCGCCACCTATCCAGCCGGAGCCACCAACCTGGCTACCGAGTTTCTGTCGAAAACCACTTACCAATACGACACCCTCCGCCGCCGCACCGGCACCACCGACTCCCGCACTGGTGCCACCACAGTAGTCTTGCGCGAAAATGGCGCGGTCGCTTCGACCACGACCAATGCTGGAGCCGACACCACTTCGTTCACTCATGATGTCATGGGTCGTGTCACTCACACCACCTTGCCCGACGCCTCAGTCCTGCGCGTTCGCTACGATCTCCGCGGCCGCACCATCGCCAAATGGGGAGCATTGGACTACCCACTCTCTTACGGCTACGATGTTCTCGGACGCATGACCTCGCTGACCACTTACAAGTCGAACACCACCGGCGCCGAGCCCGTGGCTAGCGATGTTGGCGACACCACCAGCTGGATTTACGACGATCAGCGCGGTTGGCTAAACTCGAAAACCTTCGCCGACGGCACCGCGACGACCTACACGTACGACACCGCCGGTCGTCTTCGGACTCGGACGTGGGCACAGGCAGATGGTGCTGGAGCCCCTCGCGTCACCACCTACAACTATGACCCCGCGACCGGTCAGCAGACCAGAGTCGACTACTCGCAGCCCGGCACCGCCGATATCGTCTACGTCTACGACCGACTCGGCCGCCCGACCGCCATTACCGATGCCATCGGCACCCGCAACTTCGGCTACGACCCGACGACCCTCTATCCGGTTGATGAAACCATCCCCGTTCCCGGCGCACCTGCTGGCACCACCCACACCATCACCCGCAAACGCGACGCTCTTCTGCGCGGGACTGGCTACATCCTTGAGGCGCAGGCTCCCAGCCTGCCAGCCCTAACCCTTCAAGAAACCACCTACGGTTACGACACCGCTGGCCGCCTAGCCACCATCGCTGAAGGCACCGACACCTTCACCTACGGCTATGTCAACGGCACCTACGGCCTCATCGATACCGTCCAAGGCCCCGCCCACACCGTCACCAATACCTACGAGCCCAACCGAAACGTCCTCACGAACAAGGCCAACACCGTAGCCACCACCGACGTCAGCGCCTACACCTACGCCGTCAATAACATCGGCCAGCGCACCCAAAAAGCCGTTACTGGCACCGTCGCCACCGCGGCCACTACCAACTACCAATACGACCTCTACGGCCAAGTCACCGGCGGCGACAACACCACCGACAACAGCCTCGATCAGGCCTTCCAGTACGACGGCATCGGCAACCGCACCGCCACTTGGCAGGGCCTCCCAGCCGCCAATCCTCCGGCCAGTGCCACCACCTACACCTCGAACAGCACCAATGCCTACACCGCCATCTCGGGAGCCACAGCCCCGACTCACGATAGCGACGGCAATCTCCTGACCGATAAAGACGGCAACCAACTCGAGTGGAACAACGAATGGGAAGGAGCGCAGCGACTGGACATAGATGCTCTGCAAGAGCACCCGCAGGGCGAACTCGTGAGTCAAAACCGCCTGGTCAAGTTCACCCACGCCACCACCGGCGACGTCGTTCAGAACACCTACGATCACCAGGGCCGCCGCGTCCGGAAATTCGTCACCAACGGCGGAACCGTCCAACGCGACCTCTACTTCCTCTACGACGGCTACAACCTCATCGCTGAAATCGACCTTCAGGATGCGCAACTGCCAGTTCTCAATGCTCACCTCTGGGGCCAAGACCTCAGTGGCGGCATGCAGAGCGCCGGCGGCGTTGGCGGACTTCTGTCCAGCACCGCCAGCGACGGAACCAAAACCTACCCGACCTACGACGGCAATGGCAACGTCAGCGAAATGCTCGACACCACCGGCACCGCAGTCAGCAACTACACCTACGACGCCTTTGGCAACACCACCAACAGTGTCACCGCCACCGATACCAATCCGCACCGCTTCAGCACGAAGTATCTAGATGCAGAGACTGGGCTTTACTACTACGCCTTCAGACACTACCAGCCAGAGCTGGGTAGGTGGGCATCA
>ENA-ORXR01002144-ORXR01002144.1-marine-metagenome-genome-assembly--contig:-NODE-2144-length-19303-cov-221.012951_pt1 | contig 19303 bp, 9 predicted proteins | sample MGYA00237866_ERZ511479 | MGnify/ENA metagenome assembly ERZ511479 | reverse complement strand
GTTTCCAGCTACAATACGAATAACGGGCTAAAGCCCTCTTTTGCTAAACCGTCAGTTCCTGACGACGATGGCTCGCACATTTTAACGGGAACCGACGGCTTATCACAGAAGGGTTGAGACGATGTAATAGTTACCATTAATCTTTTCAGCGTGCCATCGAGCTGAGATATATCGCATTCGAAATCCGCATAAGCCTAGGCCCGAAGGGTCGACATATCATAGCCCAGGTCGAAGGCCTGGGTTATGAATGCGATTCCAAGCAAGGCCTGAAAGGTCGAGTCAATTCCGGAATATTTCTCTCGCTACCTTCCAGGCCCTGAGATTTTCTTAAGCGTACCCGGGCTTTCGACCCGGGCTAAGATGACGGCGCCCCTCCGGGTCTAAAACCCTACGGGTCTAAAACCCTACGCGAAAGCAGAATTCGCTTTGATCACATTTAAGGAAGGCGCAATATCTTCCGGAGCCCGAACAACGTCAGCAGGTAACTCACTAGGTACGTGCCAAACCAACCGAGGTCGATACCCCACCCAAGTCGTTGAAACGGTCGCCAAAATCCACCTTTATCCCCCACGGTTGCTTCTCTGACCGGTTCGACCCGAAGGCTCGTCGCGAGCTCTTTTGGAAACCGTGGCTCCGGTGCCGCTAACTGATCCTTCCCCGTTACCCACTCAAACGCGACCTGCCGTTCATCAGGAAATTCGAGGATGAAAGAGTTTGTCCTTGGCTCTTCTGCGCTCCGCACTCGCCAAGTCAGTGGGGGAGGCGCAAGCGGTTTCATTGCGGCTTCGCGAAGCGATTGCAGCAGCTCTGTATCGTCTTGCCCCGCGTCGATCGGCAAGCGGTCGGGTCGCCCGTTGGCTTCCCAATCGTCTAGTAGATTCCGTACCGCAGGATTCGGATCTCGAGCCGTTTCGGAACTCACAATGTACTGCCCTTGAATCAAGCTGACCGAGCCTGCCTCCGCCTCAGCTGCGAGCTGCAACGTGATGTCGGCTTCCCCGCCTGGAGCCACCGTCGCATGGGCCGGATCAAAACGATGTGACATCCATAGAAAGCAGAGGCTTAAAGGTAAGAGCAACCAAGCCAACCCAATAAAGGAGGCTTTCATTTGACGGGTACCTCCGGCGAGAGCGAGACGCTCCAGTCCGGCACGGCGCCGTGCGTCCTTGGGAAGCTGCTTGGCTTCCTTCCGCATCGCTAGCCCAGAAGCTTGCACCGCCTTCAATGACTTGTGATCGGTTAAACAACGTTGCGCCAAAAGGACGAGTCCCGCCATTCCGGCACCAATGATGGCAACCGCGCCCACCTTTCCTGAAAGACCGAGCGAAGCCGGTAATGAATTGCAGAAGCCAACCAGCGGCCACAATGCGCGGTCAAACAATCCAGCCAACGGCCATCCCTTGCCGGCATACAATCCCAGCAGGGCAACGATCGAGGTGCCGCCTGCCACCATGGCGATTCGAAACCCTTGTAGCTCTTTGCGAGTGGGAGCAGGAGGGAGTTCGGGGGCCGGGCCTAGGCTTAGCAGAGGGTCTTGATCCACCGCCTCACCATCGATCCAAAGCTCTCCCGTGCTGCCATTGATTTCGATTGCCTGTCCATCACGGAGGCGTTGAAGCCCGTCCTTCTCACTCATCGCGTCCGAATAGACTACGCAAGGAAGTCCCATTTCGCGGGCCACGATGGCTCCATGTGAAAGAGCTCCGCCGCGTTCTAATACCAATCCGCCGCAGCTGGAGAGGAGCGGGATCCAAGCTGGATTCGTACTCGGACAAACCAAGATCGTTTCTTTATTCAAGCTTGCTGGATTCAGTTGATCCGGGCGGCGGGCCAGAATCGCTTTGCCTTTGGCGATGCCGGGTGAGAGCCCGAGAACCATCGCTTGTCCGGCCGATTTTTGCGCCGTAGTTCTGTACGCATCGCCCCGTTCTTCGCTAGCCCGTCGCAGAACCATCGGCATGTTCAGCGCTTCTTGTTCACGATGTTTGGTGGCTCGCGCCTCCAGCTGGTCTTTTTGAATGGCAGTCACTTCTGTCGCTTCAGAAGAGGCCAAGGCCAAAAACTCTTTGCGAGAAAGATGAAAAACCTGATCGCCGATGCCCAGCTGCTGACCGATCTCTAGCGCGATGTGGCGCAGGGCCTGCATCCCTTCCAGAAGAAGTTGCTTGCACTCTTCTCGCGCGGTCACTGCCTGCTCCAGGCGGCTACCATTGCTTGGCGGCGAGCTCGGAATGGTTTGCTTGTTCTTGCGCCCTTTGCCTCGCTCTGTTTTCGCGGGGCGTGCCAGCTCGTAACTGAAGCGAGGGGGAGGAATGGGGCGACAAGGCACTGCGGCCGCACTCGCTACAGCGGCAGGATTCCACTCTGTGTTTTGCAAGGAGCGTTCGAGCTTGGCACATTCATGCGCCGCGATCGCGCCTGGAAGTAGGTATGAAAGGCTGCCGTCGTTCAACATGGTTTCGCAATCGCGCCATGCCGCCACGCATTCCGACCGGCTCGCTCCCGCGCGGACGGTTGGCCAGTCCAAGGGGATTTGCTCCGCGAGCTCAAGCGTATCAAGCTTTCGCCCAACCTGCTTTAACATGTTTTTCGCCGCCCGCAGTGACGTGCCTGTTTTGCCTCCCGTAACCGGAAGACTCGGGGCGCGATGGCCAATGTCTGGTTGGCTTTCCAGCGCGTCGAGATCGTAGCGATACGGAAAGTCCTCGGCAAACATCTCGGGAGCGCGATCAAGATCGATATAAATTCGTCCCCCAATGAGATTCAAATACCCCTTTTCCTCGAAGCGCGGTCCAGGGTTGTAGCTCAGTTCACACAAGAGGTTTTTGTAAGCGCCTTGCTGCATAAAGCGTTTCAATACTGACCAAGTAAGCGGGGTAGGGCAGTCGAGTTCCTCCCCGATATTGTGTCGCACCCAAGGGCCTCCTGAGGTGGGAAGGTCGTAGGTGTTTGGCACCTGCAATGGCGTTGCACCCCGAACCGTGATGTCCCGCGACTGGAGTAAATAAATGCAGTCATCGTGGATCGCCCATTCGATATCCTGTGGCGCGCCAAAGGCCTGGTTGAGTTCGTGACCGGCTTCAAGTAGCTGCGTGATCTGCGACTCACCAAGTCCGCTTTTTCCGGCATGGCTAATCTGCTGAATCTCAAGCGCATCGTTCGTTCCACTGAGCCGCCACTGATCCGGTTGCGCCTCGCCCGAGACAAGTCCTTCTCCGATGCCAGCCACCGCTTCGAGCATCTGATGCGCCTCCGATCCGGTTAACGGGTCGGCCATAAAGAGAACCCCCGCGCAGTCGGCCGGCACCATTTCTTGCACCAAGATCGCCATGTCCGAAGCTTCCACGGTCAGGTCGTTTTTCTTCAAGTAGGCCTGCAAGGCCGGGGCCTGAATGTCATCGAAGCAGGCCCGAACCGCCGCTTCGAGCTCGGCAAAGTTTTTAACATCTAAGGTGCTGCGGAACTGCCCCGCGAAGGAATGCTGGCTCCCGTCTTCCAGGGTGGCTGAGGACCGCACCGCAACCGGATAGCGCAGGCCCAATACCCTCGCCTCGGAATCTGCCGGTACGCTTTCGCCCGTCCCAACCGTCAACACCATGCCTGCGGGGATCTTGATCTTTTGTTGCGCCGAATGAGCTAGCTCGAGCATCGCGGCCAACCGCGCCGCCTTACCGCCGCAGCGTGAGCGATCCGTCGCCTCCGTCAGCGGTAACCATTCTCTTCCTTGTGCGCTAGGTCCCAAGCTCATGGGCGTTCTCCAAAGCAGCTGATGCCGCCGGTTTCACTGCCGACCACGATCAAGCCGTACCGCAGAAACGGAGCGCTGATCGACAGGTTGTGCCGCCCCGGAAACGTCCGGTCGTTCAAGCTATGACTTTCTAACAATGCGCCATCGGTCGCGTTTAGCAAAACCAGTTGGCCAGAGGTCGCCACCACGTAAATAATTTCTTTGGTAAAGATCAGTCCGGCTCCGATGCGAACCCCGCCGATTGCGGTGGCCCAAATCACTTCGCCCGTCTTTACATTCAATTTGTAGAGCTCGCCATTGCTCACCGGAACCACCGCTTCGCCGCCAAGCACCGCAACCGCGCCAAACACCGCGTCAGGTGTCTGCAAGGCCCACACCACCTCGCCCGTTTTTTTATCCAACGCCATGATGCGCCCTTCTGGATTCGGGTCGCGTTGCACGAAATCCCCATTGCCACATCCGGTCAGCACAAGCTCATCCGTCAAGGTGATCGATCCGACCACGGGGAAGTCGGTTGGGGTCTCCCAGATCAACCGGTCCAAGCCCGCCGCCGTGAGCGCCTCATCGCTCTCAGTTCGAAAGGCCTTAACCGCTTTGCCATTGTAGCCACTGCCAACATAAGCGATGCCATTCTCTAACGCAGGCGAACTTTCAGGATCCGTGATCGCAGCCTTCCAGCGGGTTTCCCCCGTCTTTACATCGACCGCAAGCAAGTAGCCCGGTTCGCCGTGCAGCTCTTTGGTCACCTGATCTTCAATCGCACCCACGCCGACGACCACCAGGTCGCCTTCAATCATCGGCGAGCTCTCAACGTGGGTCGGAACTTCCACCGTCCAAAGAATGTCGCCCCGTTTGGTGTCGACACAGAGCAGCTTGCATTGGCGATCTTCGTGAAGCCCTTGACCAATCAATAATCGCGACCCATCTGCGGTGATCGCGGGCGAGCTGTAGAAACCACGCAGGCGGTCATTCGGGTCTGAGCTGAAGGTTTTAAGTTCCCAAACGAGCGAACCCGTGGCCGCGTCGAGACAGAGCAGGCTACCTTGGGTAACCGTCCGGCTCACCACTTTACAGGTTGCAGCATAGACGCGTTGATTCGCCAACATCGGCGAACTCAGTGCATAAGTATGCAGCATGGGATAGCGCCAAAGGCGTTGAAGTTGAGTCGGGCTCGGAGCGGATTCGGAAGCACCGCCTGCATACAGATGCCCATTGCGCAGCAAGCTTCCGCCGTAAACGAGGGATCGGGGACTTTGGGTCGATGTACCGGATTGCTCGGCGGCAAGAAGCGCCGCGGGTGAATTCTGATTCTCTTGCCACTGCAGGGCCACCGCGGCCCAATCCGGTTGTGCTGCCGAGTCGGAGCGGAAGGACGTATAGGTTTTCCGAAAAAGCGGTACGACAAGAAAGGGCAGGATCAGCAGGGCAAGCACCCCGGCGAAGCCCAGCGGGTGCTGCCGAATCCGCCCGGGGAGTTCGGAGGGACGCAAGACAACCGCCGCCATGGATGCGAGTCCGGCGAGAATAGCTGGCAAAATAGCCGCACCAGCCGTGATGAGAATGGGGACGAGCCCCAGAGTCGGTTGCATGTCCGCAAGATAGGCGAAAACCGCCGTATCTCAAGTAGATAGAGGCCACGGTTAGAGAAGAAAAATCTGCCACTCAATGGCAGGCTTCATAGAGGCTCCTGCCACTCAATGGCAGGCTTCATAGAGCCTCCTGCCACTCAATGGCAGGCTTCATAGAGCCTCCTGCCACTCAATGGCAGGCTTCATAGAGGCTCCTGCCACTCAATGGCAGGCTTCATAGAGGCTCCTGCCACTCAATGGCAGATGGGCGGGTTGACCTAAAATGGCAGAGACGCCCCACCTCTGTGCGCGCGAAAAGTTTTAGAAAATAGGCACGCAAGCGCAGTCAATGCCGCCGCTTCGCGACTTAAGATAAAGAGAAAAAAATCGAGAGGGCTTATACCGTACCACGTCCTTCCTAGGGCATGGCGATGAGGCCTCTGGGGCTCACTCCGGGTCCGATCCGCCACGTGTGATGAAGGCCTATCCAAGGGCCTCTATAATATCCCTGAGCAAGACTTGCCAATCTGGCTCGGCTTGCCTATCTCTGCGCCATGAGTGAAAACGAGTCATCAACCCATAATCATTTTATCCAGCAAATCATTGCCGAGGATCTTGCGAGCGGAAAACACAGCGAGATCGTCACTCGATTCCCGCCGGAGCCAAATGGTTATTTACACATTGGTCACGCCAAAGCCATCTACTTAGATTTCACTATGGCGCAGGAAAACGGCGGTCGTTGCCACCTGCGTTTTGATGATACCAATCCGTCCAAAGAACGTGACGAGTTTGTTCAGTCGATTCAGGCTGACGTAAAATGGCTCGGATTTGATTGGGGCGAGCACCTCTATTTTGCCTCGGATTATTTTGAACAGATTTACGGCTACGCGGTTGAGTTGATCGAAAAGGGCCTTGCTTATGTCTGCGACCTGAGCGTGGAAGCCTTTCGTGAGGTGCGTGGAACCCCCACGCGTCCAGGAAGCGAAAGCCCAAACCGCAACCGGTCGATCGAAGAGAATCTCGATCTCTTCGCGCGCATGCGTGCCGGCGAGTTTGAAGATGGAGCCTATGTCTTGCGTGGTAAAATTGACATGGCTTCGCCGAACCTCCATATGCGCGACCCGACTTTTTATCGAATCAAACACGAGTCGCATCATCACACAGGCGACGCGTGGTGTCTCTATCCGATGTACGATTTTGCGCACTGCCTTGAGGATGCAATCGAAGGAGTGACTCACTCGCTTTGTACGCTTGAATTTGAAGTGCATCGTCCGTTGTACGAATGGATTATTGACAACGTGTCGGTCCCGGCCAAGCCGCGGCAAATCGAATTTGCCAAGTTGAACTTGAGCTACATTGTTTTGAGCAAACGTCGTCTGCAGCGTTTGGTTGAAGAGGGTTTAGTGAACGGTTGGGATGACCCACGTATGCCGACCTTGGCGGGGCTACGACGTCGTGGCGTACCAGCGGCCGCGATCCGCAACCTTTGCGAGACGGTGGGTGTCACCAAGTTTGATAGCCAGTCGGACATTGCCCTGCTCGAACACGCCATACGCGAAGAGCTGAATAAAATCGCGCAGCGTCGTCTCGCGGTACTCGATCCCTTGAAGGTGATTATCACCAATTATCCTGAAGGCGAAGAGGAGAGCTTTGACGCAGTAAACAATCCGGAAGACGAAAGCGCTGGCATGCGCAAGGTTCCTTTCGCTCGTGAAATTTGGATCGACCGCGCGGACTTCATGGAAGATCCTCCAAGGAAATTTTTCCGCCTTGGGCCGGGGCGTGAGATCCGCCTGAAGTACGCTTGCTACATTACCTGTGACGACGTGATCAAAGATGCCTCTGGCGAAATCACCGAGTTGCATTGCAGTTGGGATCCCGAGTCGCGCGGGGCGAACACTCCGGATGAGCGAAAAGTGAAGGGCACGATCCATTGGGTCTCGGTCAAACACGCCAAGGAGGTTGAACTTCGCTTGGTCGATCGCTTGTACACGGTAGAAGCACCGACGGCAGATAAAGAAAAAGACTTTACCGAATTTCTAAACCCAGATTCGTTGACAACAACCACAGCGTGGGTTGAACCGGCGGTGTTGGATGCTGAGGTTGGGGTGCCGGTGCAATTTGAACGGGTGGCCTACTTCTGCAAAGACCCGGACAGTACTGAAGCGAAGCCTGTGTTTAATCGCACCGTCGCGATGCGGGATAGCTGGGCCAAAAAAGCGGGCAAAAAGTAGTCGGCAAGGAAGCCAAGTTAGAGGGGAATAATTTCCGCGCCACCCTGGTAGATTCCATCGTTCCATAAAAGAAGTAAACCGCCGAAGGCCAAGGAGCGGCGGTTTCCAACCGCCGACAGTGTTGGTGTTGGTGTTGGTGTTGGTGGTGGTGGTGTTGGTGGTGGTGAAGATGGTGGTGAAGATGGTGGTGAAGATGGTGGTCGTAAAGAAGATGGTGGTGAAGAAGATGGTGGTGAAGAAGTTGGTGGGGTGTAGTTCGCCTGAACCAATCTAGCTAACCAGTGAAAAGCCAAACCTCAAACAGAGGCGAGACGCCTTTGTCACTTTAGATGAAGCAGGCAGGCCAGGGATTAAAAGCTGGGTGCCTGCGGGCTAGCCCCCTTTGCCGAGGAAGGGTTTCCAGTCTTCGATGTCGTGGACGTTCTTTAGCAGGAACGTGATGGGAACCATACGAGGGGATTCCGGGTCGCGAATCAGGCTGAGTCCGGCTTCTTCCGGCGTCCGCCCTCCCTTTTTACTGTTCACATTGCGCGAGGCGTAGACGCAGTTGGTCCAGCTCGTTTCCCCACCTTTTACGCGGGGAATAATGTGATCGATGTTGCCTTCGTTGGGGGCAATTTTTTTTCCGGTGTATTGGCAGCGACCCCCGTCGCGTTCGCGAATGGCCCGCGAGGAAAGTTTGGGGCGCTTCATGGGAACTTTGGTGTAGGTGCTCAAGACCACGACGGTCGGAACCCGGATTCGACCGCGCACGGTTCGAATACTAAAATCGTCATCGCGCACGTCGAGCTCGAGCCAGCGCTGCCAAGGAGTTGGACTCATGGCGTCGAGCCCTGCTATGTCGAGACCGATGGCGGAGTCGGTCGACATGCGACAGAAGGCTTCCGCCGGGGTGATGGTGTTGACGGCCTGCCAGTTGCGATTGAGGACGAGAACAACTTTCTTATCCAGGATGCCAGTATCAAGTGTCATGCCGAATACTACCGTGGTTGGCATCGATTTGAAAAGGATTCCTTTTAGGGATCTTTTTGGCCGAAAATTGGGCAGATCGCGTGTATGATTCTTTCTCGGTCAAATCTGGTGTTGTGACTTTTTATCGGCTAAATTTCCTCTAATCTGTTGATGGAGCAAGATGGAAGTCACGTATTTGCCGCGTCCACTTTTTAAAAACCACTTATCCCTCAAAGCGCATCTACATGATGCTTTGCAAATAATTTTAATATAACTTTTAATATAACGGTTAATATCACTTTTTAAATAACAACGGGAATTCACTTATGCTTACATACGCCTTCGGTCACTTCTTGATCTATCTGATTGTCGCCTTGATCTTCTTTTTCCTCGGACTGTGGTTCGGTCGCACCTTTCCGACCTGGCTCGACCATTGGTTCCCTTTACGGGGTGGAAACGATTCGAATGCGTCTGGATCCGGCGCGTCTGCGTCTGCTTCTACTCCCTTGTCGTCTGCTTCTACTCCCTTGTCGTCTGCTTCTACCTCTGGCGCTGCATCGAAATCTGGATCGGCTACTTCCGGTGCCGCGTCCGGTTCTGTTGCATCAAGTAATTCTAAAGCCTCGGCTGAAAAAGCTGCGTCTTCTAAAGCTTCTGGGTCTGATTCCAAAGATTTTGGGTCTGCTTCAAAAGCTGCTGGATCTGATTCTAAAGCATCTGATTCTAAAGCATCTGGTTCTTCGGCAAAAGGTTCTTCTGCTGATTCCGCTAAGACGAGTTCCTCCGGTTCCACTGGCTCGGCTGCATCGAAATCTTCAACTTCCGGGGCAGGCTCTTCAACTTCCGGGGCAGGCTCTTCAACTTCCGGGGCAGGCTCTTCAACTTCCGGCGCAGGTAAAGCGGCTGCAGCCGCCGGTGCCGCTGTTGCAGCAGGTGCAGGAATGGTTGTCGCCAAAGAGACCGGGAGTTCAGATGGTTCAGAAGACAAGGCGAGTGCCAAATCCTCTTCTTCTGCTGGTGATTCTGCATCCAGCTCCTCAGAAAACGGATCAAAGAGCGGGAGTAGCGCTAAACATTCAACGCCTAACCCGACGTCTGGTAAATTGGCTTCAGGTGAAGCCGATGACTTGACCAAGATTTTGGGCGTCGGCCCCGTGATTTCTGGCAAGCTCAATGAGAACGGTGTCTTCACCTATCGCCAGATCGCAAGTTGGACCGACGACGAAGTACAACATTACGCAGAGCACTTCGGCTTTGGCGATCGTATCAAGCGTGAAGAGTGGCGCAAGCAAGCTCGTAACCTCATGGCCTAACTGCCGCCCTTTAAACGACCTCAACTAGACGAGACACATTATGGCATCTCTGATCAAATATTTTATCGTAATCTGCATGTTGGCAGCCATGGGCTCCTGCGTGTTGAAAGAAGCGGAACTCGAGTCCCTTTCCGAAAAGCAACTTCGCGCAAAGCTCCCGGCTGAAACAGGCATTGTCGCCGACTTCTCCGGGCCGAATGGCGTGCTCAAGGGAACGGTTCAAAGCGAAGCATCCATCGCCCAGGCGGAAGAGGTCATTCGCAAGAACGTGCCGGGCTTCCGTAAGCTCAAAAATAAACTTACCCTCGCGGGCGCAGAGCTAAAGCCTGTGGAATTGACCACATCTGGAAACGAAACGGCTTCCTCAGCGGGTGGCGTTAAAAGCGGCACCGTGGCAGGTACTGCAGCCACTGGCGCAGTAGCAGCTAAACTCGCGCAAGGCGGAACAGAAATCAATCCAGCTAAAACGAAAGGACCGGCGAAGGGCATTGCTCAAGTGAAGTCTGGACCGGAAGTGAAAGCGCCAAAGGTTGAAGCGAAATCGTCCGACGCCGAGTTAAAAGCTCCTGCTATCGTTGGCAAAGAATCCAAGCCTGCTCCGGCAACGAAACCTGCTCCGGCGGCAAAACCTGCTCCGAAAAAGGCAGTAGCTGAAGCCAAGCCGAAGAAGCCTGCGGTGAAGGAGTCTGAGCCTGTGTCGAAAGAGCCCAAGCCGGCCGAAATAGCAAAGACGGTAAAACCTGCTCCGGCGGCGAAACCAGCTCCGGCGGTAAAGCCTTCTCCGGCGGATAAGCCTGCTGCTAAAAAAGAAGTGGCCGAAGCCAAGTCGAAGAAGCCTGCGGTGAAGGAGTCTGAGCCTGCGGTGAAAGAGCCCAAGCCGGCTGAAATCGCAAAGGCGGTAAAACTTGCTCCAGCGGTAAAACCTGCTCCGTCGGTTAAGCCTGCTCCGGCGGCGAAACCTGTTCCGAAAAAAGAAGTAGCCGAAGCCAAGCCGAAGAAGCCCGCAATGAAGGAGCCTGAGCCTGCGGTGAAACCTTCCGTTGCGGCAAAACCGGCAGCGAAAGATCCCAAGCCTGCAGCGCCAATCCAGCTTGCGAAGCTACCCGAAGACGCAGCTGAAAAAGTGAAGCCTGCACAAGCCTCCAAGCCAGCACCGTCGGCCAAGCCAGCGATCGTTGTTCCTGCTGTGAAGGGCGCCCGTGCTCCAGAAGTCCTGCCTGAAGTTGATGGCGGCATTCGGCAAAAGGGCCTCGTGGCACCAACCAAAGGTCCTTCGCCTCTCACCATCATAGTCACAGGCGATAAGATTCAAGCGCCCGTGAAAAAGCAGCTCAGCCGGATTGGCAGCTACGTAGCCAAACAAGATGATAAAAAAGTTCGCATCATCGGCTATACCTCGGATGATGACGAGCAGTACAATGCGGTCAGCGCCACGGTTCGTGAAGTCTATAAATACATGACCGGCGAAGCTGGGGTTCCTAAAGACCGCGTGAAATTTAGTATTGCGGAAGAAGAAGGCTTGGACCAAGGCGAAGTCCTCATCAAGTCTGAGTGGCTCTATCCCTGATCTAGATTGATACGGCTTACGTTAATTGCGTTCGCCGTCATCTCATCCAAAGCCTACGGGTCACCCCGCAGGCCGTTGAAGAAGTGCTCCGCCCAGAAAATCGAGAGCGTTTTGTTATCCAACGAGGCGACAGTGAGCGAGAATATGGACATATTTGAGTTTTCTGGCAACGACGCTGGTGGCGAAATGAATCGGTTTTCTGCGGGCTGATTTTTCCAACGGCCTGCCAGTGACGTGTAGGCTTTTCTGTTTTTGCATACCCGTTGGGGCGGAGGCCATATCGCAGGCTAATCGAGCCAATCCACAATCCTTCCTTGCTTGTTCGTCCTAGCTTTGCGAGTGCTTCGAGATGGCTAAAGAAACCGGATTGAAACCTCACAATACCGACAGCGTTCTTTTTGACGCTGATACCATCGCGACTCGCATCACCGGCCTCGGTCGTGAAATCGCGGAATCGACGAACGGAAACGATCTCATCATTGTCGGCGTTTTACGCGGTAGCTTTATGTTTCTCGCCGATCTCTCTCGGCAGCTCCATGCTGCGGGTCTCACCCCGCGTATCGATTTTATGACCTTAGAAAGTTACCACAGCGGGACGACCTCTTCCGGGGTGGTCCGCATCATTAAAGACTGCAGCCTTGATCTTCGGGATCAGCATATCGTTTTGGTCGATGACATTTTGGATACCGGTCGCACCTTGACCTTTGCCAAGCGGCATTTGGAAAACAAGGGCGCCAAATCGATTCAGACCTGCGTGCTCCTCGATAAGCCAAGTCGCCGTGTCGTGCCTGAGATGAATGCAGACCACATCGGGTTCGAAATCGAAGACACCTTCGTGGTTGGGTTTGGGTTGGATTATGACGGGCGCTACCGTGAGCTCCCGCAGATCTCCGAAGTCACCTTTACCTAGGGGTCTGTCGGACTTAGCAGATTCGGCTGCGAATTCCTCACTTTGGCCCATATGATCCGGACGAATCGATCAAATAGTCTCAACTATTCTCTCGAATCGTCCAAACCGTCTGGTCTCAAACTGAGAAACCCTCGCTCGAAAGCCTATGTCCGACAGACTCCTAGACTACAACTCGGCAGAGGCGTCCCGTCTCTCTGCGTAGAAAAGCCATGGGGTAACACCTAAGCTCCTGCCTCGGGGCTCGTGCCGCGTCGTGACTCAGCCGATTAACCGTAAAACGTACCATGCCCTTCCAGGGCGTGTTCGTGCCATCGGCTTCCCAGCCGGTGCTCCTCCCGATCTAGACACAAAAAAACCGCAAGCCAAGCGCTTGCGGTTTCAGATTCGAGCGCCTCGTTTAAGAAGCCAGGACTCGATGCGGCGTGAGAGCCTTAGGTCGCCGGTTGGGCTTCTTCTGGCTCTTGTGCCATGCGTTCAAGCGCACGTTTGTAGTCGGTCGGCATGATTTTAATCCATTTGGATTTCAAGCCTTCCCAGTCAGCGAGGATGCGTTCGCCAAGCGGGGATCCGGTTAGCTTCACGTGCTTCTCGATCATCTGTTTGACCTTCTCAACGTCGCCAGCCTGTTCGAAGGGCTCGACATCAACCATCTCGTGATTGAGGCGATTTTCTTCGAAGTCACCTGCTTCGTCGAGCACGTAGGCGATGCCGCCGCTCATGCCCGCAGCAAAGTTCCGGCCGGTGTGCCCGAGGCAGATCATGATGCCACCGGTCATGTATTCACACCCGTGATCACCAATGCCTTCGACCACGGTTTCAACCCCGGAGTTCCGTACGCAGAAGCGTTCGCCCGCGATACCGTTGATGAAGGCTTGGCCTTTGGTCGCACCGTAGAAGGCAACGTTTCCGATGAGAATGTTTTCTTCTGGTTTGAAGGTACTGGCCTTAGGTGGGAAGATCACGAGTTGTCCGCCCGACAAACCTTTGCCGAAGTAATCGTTGCTGTCGCCTTCGAGGGTGAACTCAACTCCAGAGGCCAAGAAGGCACCGAAGCTTTGTCCACCAGCACCCGTGAAGGAGCCTTTGATGCTCCCAGCTGGAAGACCAGCTGAGCCATGGTGACGGCTAATCTCCGCGCTGAGCATGGTGCCCACGGTACGATTGGTGTTCACGATCTCGCGTGAGAATTCAACCGGGGTCTGGCTTTCGATGGCCGGGCGGCATTCGGCGATGATGCCGTTGTCAATCGCCTGATCGAGTTCGTGATCCTGCGCTTCAAGGCAGCGGATCCCGTAGCTCGCAGGCACATCTGGCTTGTGTAAGATACGGGAGAGGTCGAGGCCCTTGGCCTTGTAGTGATCAATCGCATCGCGCTTGTCGAGGCATTCGCTATGTCCGACCATCTCATCGATGGTACGGAAGCCAAGCTCGGCCATGATTTCACGAAGCTCTTCCGCCACGAGGTGGAAGTAGTTGATCACATCTTCTGGCGTGCCTTCGAATTTTTTCCGAAGCTCTGGGTTCTGCGTTGCGATACCGACAGGGCAGGTATTGAGATGGCAGACGCGCATCATGATGCAGCCCATCACTACCAGCGGTGCAGATGAAAATCCGTACTCTTCCGCGCCCAAGAGGCAGGCGATCGCCACGTCGCGACCGGTGAGCAACTTGCCGTCGCATTCGACCACGATCCGGCTCCGGAGGTCGTTCAGGACCAAGGTTTGCTGCGCTTCAGACAAGCCGAGTTCCCAAGGAAGTCCCGCGTGTTTCAGCGAGGTTTCTGGAGAGGCGCCTGTACCGCCGTCCCAACCGGAAATGAGAACCACGTCCGCTTTTCCTTTGGATACACCGGCGGCAACCGTTCCGACGCCAACTTCAGATACAAGCTTCACGTTGATCCGCGCGTTTTTGTTCGCGTTTTTCAAGTCGTGAATCAACTGCGCCAAATCCTCAATCGAGTAAATATCGTGGTGAGGGGGTGGTGAAATCAAGCCAACATACGGGGTGGAGTGACGCGCGGTCGCAATGGTCGGGCTGACTTTAATGCCCGGCAGCTGTCCGCCTTCGCCCGGTTTCGCTCCCTGCGCCATTTTGATTTGGATCTCTTGCGAGTTAACCAGGTAATGGCTGGTGACCCCAAAGCGTCCGCTGGCGACCTGTTTAATCGCCGAGCTACGGTTGTCGCCGTTTTCGTCTTTGTGATAGCGGTGCGCTTCTTCGCCACCTTCGCCTGAGTTCGATTTACCGCCCATACGGTTCATCGCAATCGCGAGGGTTTCGTGCGCTTCACGAGAAATCGATCCGTACGACATCGCGCCGGTTTTGAACCGTTTGACAATCTCGGTCCACGGCTCAACTTCGTCGAGAGGAACTGATTTGCGGTCGCTATCAAACTTAAACAGGCCACGCAGGGTGTAGAGCTTTTCGTTCTGCTCGTTCACCAACGCGGAATATTTACGATAGTCTTCCTTGCTACGAATGTTCTTCGTCGCACGCTGAAGGGTCGCAATCGTCATCGGATTCAAGGCGTGGAATTCACCACGGCGACGCCACTGGTATACCCCGCCTGCGTCGAGCTCCTCGTTGCCGGCAACATCGATGCTTGGGAAGGCCCGCTCGCGACGAGAGGCAACGTCCATATGCAATTCTTCGATCCCCGCGCCCTCGATCCGAGAGGCGGTGCCTTCAAAGTATTTGTTGATGACTTCTGAGTTCAACCCAACCGCCTCGAAAATTTGCGCGCCACGATAGGAGTGCAGGGTCGAGATACCGATCTTCGACATGACTTTATTCAGCCCTTTGCCGATCGCCTTGATGTAGTTCTTCTCGGCTTTCGCGTAGTCGTTGATTTTGGTGTCGTCGAAGTAGTGATCTTCGATCATGTCTTCAATGGTCGCGAAAGCAATGTAGGGGTTGATGGCGCAGGCGCCGTAACCGATCAAGGTGCAGAAGTGATGCACTTCCCGCGCTTCACCCGTCTCAATCACAATCCCGCAACGAGTCCGTTTGCCAACATGAATCAGATGCTCATGTACCGCAGCCGAAGCAAGCAGGGCTGGAATCGGGGTGTTGGTTTCGCAGGCACCACGGTCACTCAAAATGATCGTGGTTGCGCCGTCGTCGACCGCGTTTTCTGCTGCGTGCTCAATATCATCAAGCGCTTTGCGAAGCGCATCGCCACCGCCATTGATGTCGTAAAACATCGGCAAGGTGACGGTTTTCATGCCGTCGACGTTGAGGTCGCGAAGTTTTTGAATATCTTGATTGGTGAGAACCGGTTGTTCGAGGCGAATCTGTTTCGCGTGCTCAGCCGTTTCTTTAAACAGGTCGCGCTCGAAGCCCATGTTGGTCACTAAGGAGGTGACGAGCTCTTCACGAATCCCATCTAGCGGCGGGTTGGTAACCTGAGCAAACAGTTGCTTGAAGTAGTTGTAAACCAACTGTGGTTTGTCGGAAAGCACCGCAAGTGGCGTGTCGACACCCATGGATCCCAAGGCTTCTTTCGCATTGGAGCACATTGGTTTGATCACGATACGCAGGTCTTCCAACGAGTAACCAAAGAGGTTTTGCTGGGTGAGCAGGCTGTCCCAGGTGTCTTCTGCGGTTTTGCTCGGGGTCGGCTGATCCACTAAGCGAACCAAGTTTTCGTCCACCCACTGCTTGTATGGCTTTTGGCTCATAAGCTGGGTTTTGACTTCTTCGTCCTCGATCACGCGCTGTTCTTCCATCGAAATGAGGAACATTTTACCGGGCTGGAGCCGGCCTTTGCGTTTGATGTTTTCTGGGGCGATATCGAGCATGCCGGTTTCGGAGGCCATGACGACTTTCTTGTCGTAGGTCTCGAGCCAACGCGCTGGGCGAAGGCCGTTGCGGTCCAAAATCGCGCCAACAAAGTTTCCGTCCGTGAAGGGCATCAAGGCCGGTCCATCCCATGGCTCCATCAAGCAGGAGTGATACTCGTAAAACGCCTTGCGGTCGTCATCCATGGTTTTGTGATTCTGCCATGCTTCTGGCACCATCATCATCATGGCGTGCGGTAAATCGCGTCCCGTGTGGTAGAGAAGCTCAAGCGTGTTGTCCAAACGCTGCGAGTCCGATCCGTCCGGTAACACCACAGGGTACAAGTTTTTGATCCGGTCACCAAAGGCTTCGTTTTCAAACAAGTGCTGGCGGGTGTTCATCCAGTTTTCGTTGCCGCGGATCGTGTTGATCTCGCCGTTGTGGCAAAGGAAGCGGAAAGGCTGGGCACGCTTCCAGGCTGGGAAGGTGTTGGTGCTGTACCGCTGGTGAACCGTGGCCAAGGCCGTGGTCACACGTGGGTCATGCAAATCCTTAAAGTAGGTAAAGTCTTCCGGCTTGAGCAGGCCTTTATAAATGATGATACTCGACGACAAGGTCGGCACGTAAAACTCATCTTTGGCTCCATCGCTCAACTCGGTGGATTCACGAACCGCTTTCTCAACCGTTTTACGAATGATGAAAAGTTCACGTTCGAATTCGCGCTGGGTGCTGTTCGCTTTCTCACTCGCGATGAAAATCTGCATCATCGATGGTTCGCTTGCGGCTGCGATCTCACCCAAAACCGTTTGGTCAACCGGTAACTCGCGCCAGCCCAAGAAGGGCTCGCCATTCGCGGCCGAGACCTCTTCAAAGGTCTTCATGATCCACGCCTTCGCGACAGGCTCTTTGGGAAGGAAGACAATCCCGGTTCCGTAACGCCCTGGTTCGGGCAATTCAAAATCAGTTTCTTCGTTGTAAAATTCGTGCGGAATTTGAATCAAAATTCCTGCACCGTCACCGGTTTTGTTGTCGCATGAGCAAGCGCCCCGGTGCGTCAACTTAACCAAAATATTCAGGGCATCCTGAATCATGTCATGCGTTTTGGTTCCATCCATGTTTGCGATGAATCCAACACCGCAGGCGTCTTTTTCATAGGCAGGATCATACATCCCTTGTGCAGGAGGCAATCCTTGCGCTTTATGCGCCAACTCTTCTTTAGAAATCTTGGTTTCTTTCATAGCAAATACTCCAATGTGCTGGTTGAACGATGTTCTCCCGTGCGAGGGACAAAATAAAATGGCAGAGCCAAAAAGCAATAGCCAAAAGTATCGGAAATATCAGGGTCGGCTACAAAAATGTATACGCCCTCTGGTAAAATGACGAATATGTCGGCGAAATCGTCCATATGTTGGCGAAAAGCCGATGATCGATAATCTGCCAGTCAATGGCAGAAGGTTTAACCCCTCCTGCCACTCAATGGCGGATTTCTAAAAGTAGTAGAAGCGTCCCGCCTCTGTGCCTCGTCTCAGTATTTTCGCGCTTCGGGTTGTGCGCTCGGAATTGTGAGGGGATTGCGTTCCATCTTGGGTGTTCAATCCCGAGCTATGAAGCGTGATCCCCTCCGGGGATTTATCTAGTCCTCTGGGAATCTGTCTCGTCCAAGGCGGTGTGGATCAAGGACATAAGCGGCTGGATCATTTTCCCATTCTTTGAGCATCTCTTGGGCGAGGCCATGGTGATTTGATTTGACCGGATGCCTCCCAGCCGATTCCATCGGTCATGAGATCTTTTTGCTGCTGTCTCCTGTTTCTTTTCCTGAGCCCCTTTTGTTTTTCCCAGGCAGCTCCGGGAAAAGCACCCTTGAATTACCCCGCCTTCAAACAGGGAAGCATCGATGGAATGCGGATTCAGCAAGGTAGCTACAACCGGGTATTTGACTTGGAAGAGAATTTCGAGCGCTGGAGTGTTGACCAAACCAAAGGGATGCTGGTTTGGCACATGAAGGACGGAGGATCTGTCAGCGCTCCCTTGCAAATTGTCGGGACCTACAATCCGCACGATAAAACCTTTCTCTGGGCTTGGACCAATCCGTCGGTTCAAAAGGGGCTGATCAAACATGCTCTGACCGCAAAGGCTTTTGGGGCCAAGCATGGGATCAAGGAACTGACCGACGCGAAGCTCGTCGGGTACTCGGTGGAAAAGGCAGAGGCACTCGGCGCGGTGGTGAACCGAATCTGTAACGGCGCTGGCGTATACGTCGGCAACACGGGTGGCGGGCCTTTTGTGATTATGACACATGGTGGCATGCAAGGAGGGCTTCGAGGAAAGACGGAGGGTGGCGATGCAAAGGCAGATGCTGCAGATCCATCGGTTGAGTCGGATGAAGTCGGGGATGCGAAGCCGTCTGCTTCTGATAAAAAGGAACCCAAACCCTACGGAACCTTTTATGGCGCGCCCTTGCAGGGGGAGGGAGTATACTTCGTGCTCGATATGAGCGGGAGCATGTTACGTCACCTCGAAGAAATTCGTGGTGAGTTTCGCAAGGCGGTGATGCAGGTTCCGGATGGGGTGTTTGTCGGCGCCATGAGTTACCCCAGCGATATGGCCAAGCCGTCCCGTGGCATCAAACCCGCGAACGCGGCGTGGCGGGAAACCCTAGCGCATGCGGTGGATCGCAAAGGGGCAGGGGGACGGTCGCCGATGCACGAAGGGTTGGCCAAAGCTCTGGATACGATTTTTGTCGAAGCCAAAGAGGGGGTGAAGATTCAAACCATCTATCTCCTCAGCGATGGCAAGGCAGATGAGGAGGAGTGGGTCGAGCGCTTGTTGGCAGACCGGCTGAAGGACGGGCAGGTGCTGCATACGATTTCGATGGACCGGACCTCGCCGTTTCTCGCGAAACTGGCCGCGACGCATCAAGGGGTCTACCGCGATGTGGGGAAGATCCGCGCCATGCGTAAACGGGCTGGGCGCAAGTAGGGCGGTCGCTGCGATACGTTCCGATGGCGGAAGGCCGTCTCGGCAACACGACCTAGAAGGTCGCGCTACGATTTTCAGGGGTAGGCGATTCCTTTGCGTTAACGGGCTGGACGCCGGTAGCTTGATCGCTGCGATGCGTTCCGACGGCCTAAGACGGCCGTTCCATTTCGACAATCCCCCCGCGAACAGATCGACTTTTGCCTTCGGGTTTTAGGCCCGAAGGGTCGCCGTCATTATAGCCCGGGTCGAAGGC
>ENA-ORXR01002142-ORXR01002142.1-marine-metagenome-genome-assembly--contig:-NODE-2142-length-19312-cov-9.987887_pt1 | contig 19312 bp, 19 predicted proteins | sample MGYA00237866_ERZ511479 | MGnify/ENA metagenome assembly ERZ511479 | reverse complement strand
TTTTTAAATTATTTATAATCAATTATTTATGATTTTTTTTCAGTGCAAAAGCCGTATAGCTATCGGGAGAAGATGTATCGTTTATTATCTTTTCATCTCTTAAAAAAGCCTTTTTTGTTGTTACTTCAACTTATGTAGTGCGTCTTATAATACCCATAGATCCCTATATTTCAGCTATGAATGAGAAACATGAGAAAATAGAGGTGTTCGGTTCGACAATATTTACTAAGCAAATCACGCAGAAAGTTCCAAACACCAATGCTCCGACGTTGGTTTTTTTGCATGAAGGACTTGGGAGTGTAGAGTTGTGGCGTGATTTTCCTCAACAATTGTGTGAGGCTACGGGCTTAGAAGGTTTTTTGTACGATAGGCGAGGCTATGGGAAATCTTCTCCATTACTCGGTGAACAGGGACCGGACTATCTGAACGTAGAAGCTTGGGATATACTACCTGCCATTTTATCTACCGTAGGCATTAAAAATGTCATTCTGGTGGGGCATAGTGATGGTGGTACAATTGCATTGCTGTATGCTTCCAAATTTCCGGGTCAGGTAGTTGGAGTCATCAGTGAAGCTGCTCATGTTTTTATAGAAGAAGCAACTTTACGTGGTGTTCGCAATGCTCAATTGTCTTACGAATTGACGGGGCTACGCTCTCGTTTGGCGCGGTATCATGGCGAAAAAACGCAAGATATGTTCAAGAGTTGGTCACGAACTTGGTTGTCCGAGGATTTTAAAAATTGGAATATCGAACAGCATTTGTCCAATATAGTTTGTCCGGTACTTGCTATTCAAGGCGTTGAAGATCACTTTGGTACAGAGCGTCAATTGCGAAGTATCGTTGACAGAACAGGGGGTAGAGCGGAGGAATTGCTCATTCACGGCTGCGCTCACACGCCTCATTCGCAAGCCACAGAAAATGTATTATCTGCTATGCAAAATTTCATTAAAAGTGTCATGGACTGGTAATTCTATGCACTCCCGAATACACATTAAACCGCTCATTACGCAGAAAGCCGATTAGCGTCATATCATACTCTTCTGCCAATTGAACCGCCAAACTGGATGGAGCACTCACCGCAGCCATGATAGAAATCCCTGCCATTAAAGATTTTTGTACCAATTCAAAACTTGCTCGACCACTTACCAATATAATATGTTGATTTAATGGTAAAAGCTGTTGCTGAAATGCTGTACCGATGACCTTATCAAGTGCATTGTGTCTGCCTACATCTTCGCGAATGAGGACGAGGTTGCCTTCGATGTCAAAGAGTCCGGCGGCATGAATTCCGCCCGTTTGGGTGAAGGTGGCTTGGGCTTGACGAAGGGTGTCGGGTAAGGTATGAAAAGGTTGGATGTCAAGGCGAAGTGGGGCGGCAACAAGGTCGAAGGTGATATTGGTTTTGATGGCTTCAATAGAACTTTTACCGCATACACCACAGCTTGAAGTAGTGTAAAAATGACGATTTAATTGATTGATATTCAGTGAAATGTTAGGGTGAATGTCGATGATGACGTGATTGGATTCATCATTTGAGACTTGTATGTCTATGACTTCACTCGAATGAGTGATGATGCCTTCTGTGAATAAAAAACCCACTGCCAATTCAGCATCATTTCCGGGGGTACGCATGGTGACAGCGATACTTTTTCGTTGACGATGCTGAAGCGCACCATAGCGAATTTGTATTTCCAGAGGTTCTTCGGTAGCGAGTTGGTCAGTGACAGGTATGATTTGTCCGGCTTCTACTTTGTAAATTGCAGATTTTGTTGTGCGTCTGTCTATTGTATTTGATGACATTTAATAATGCGTAAAGCGAGAAAAGTATGCGACATCGGCATATCACTTGAAGTAATCTTGATCAATATCTTCTTGCTCACCTTGCCAAAGGTCAGAAGTATCTAAGTTGGAAGCAGGCGTTTTTGTTTGCTGTTCTTCTGTTTGAAATTCGTTATCTAAAGGAATTTCTACCTCCACGTCTTCATTTTTAAGCCTATTGTGGATGGTATGGTGTGGTTTTGATAAGGGTATTTGATGTGTTTTTTTTATGACCTGTGTTGCACTCATGTTTTTGTATTTTTGTAAAGATACGGTTTTTTTAAAATGGATAGAAAGTATTAGCTTTTCACAGCAAATTGAACTTGCACTTGACGTTTGCGCTTGTACTTTCTACCTCGGCACTTCAATCTTCTCCACAATATCCCCAATCACATCCTCCACAGTAAAGCCTTCCATCTCGCGTTCCGGGGTGAGGATGATGCGGTGATTCAGCACAGGTGATACCACAAAACGAATATCATCCGGCGTGACAAAATCGCGTCCACTCATAGCAGCTTTCGTTTTGGCGGTACGCATGATGGCGAGTGAAGCGCGTGGTGATGCACCGAGAAATAGGTCGCCGTTATTACGGGTATTATGGATAATTTCGGCGATATATTTTAGCAACTCCGGGCGGATGTGAACTTGCTCAATGAGTTCGCGGTATTCGGCGAGTTGAGTGGCGGTGACGGCGGTTTTTACGTCGGCACTGACCTTGCCGGAGAAGTCATCTTTAAAGAGTTCGAGTATTTCAATTTCCTCTTCAAGCGAAGGGTAGGAGAGGAGGACGCGAAACAGAAAACGGTCCAATTGCGCTTCGGGCAGTTTGTAGGTACCTTCTTGTTCGATAGGGTTTTGTGTGGCGAGTACCATGAATGGGAAACTCATTTTGTGTGTATTGCCATCGATGGTGACTTGCTGTTCTTCCATGACCTCAAATAGCGCGGACTGCGTTTTGGCAGGTGCGCGATTAATCTCATCGACGAGGACAATATTGGAAAAAATCGGTCCTTGATTGAAGGTAAAATCGGAGGTTTTCATATTAAAAACCGTCGTACCGACCACATCACTCGGCATGAGGTCGGGCGTAAATTGGATACGCGAAAACCCCGTATCAATCGTCTGCGCGAGTAGCTTGGCAGTGAGTGTTTTTGCAATGCCGGGTACGCCTTCGAGCAGTACATGTCCGCCCGACAGCATGGCTACGACGAGCAAATCCAGCATATTTTCCTGCCCTACGACGACCTTGTGAATCTCGTCTTTGATACGGTCAACGGCATCGCTGATAGGCTCAACATTGAGGCGGTTTTTGCCCCATTGTGCCTCTTCATCCGTAGTAGGCGTGAGTTCCTCTACTTGCGGCATGTCTTCTGTCTGTAGTGTATTGAGGTTTTCTTCTGGTTGGTAATCGTGACCTTCTGTTGGTGTTAATTCTTCCATGTTGAAATTAGTGTTTTCGTAATGGTGCTTAAAGGTTGACTGCGAATAACCGTACAGGCGATTTCAATCGCCATGTGTAGTGAAATCTAAATTTTACATGGCGATTGAAATCGCCTGTACGAATGTCGGTCAGCCTATTTTAGCTGCCAAGTATAGAATTGTTCTATTTGTAAGTTATTTGTTTTTAATTTTTTATAAATAAAATATGCGAATTACGGCAGCTAAAGCAGCCGCTACATTACGCATAATCCAAATCATTTTCAATCATCGGGCGTGTACCTTTAAATAGGAAGCCCGCTAATACGCCGAATACAAATCCGCCGATATGTGCCCACCAAGCCACACCGCCACCCGACCCTGCAACTTGGCTGGGAAGGAGTTCGCCGATACCACTAATGAGCTGCTGACCTATCCACAGACCAAGAAACCAGACTGCCGCCATGTGAAATGACGAGAAGATATAAGCGACAAAAACCTTAATTTTGGATTGTGGAAACATGACTATATATGCACCCAAAACCGCCGAAATCGCTCCACTCGCGCCTACTGCCGGAATGTTGCTGCCCATATTGAAAAAGATGTGTGCTGCCGATGCTGCGAGTCCACCCATGAGGTAGAATAGCACAAATCGAGCATTGCCAACGGTGGCTTCGATATTGTCGGCGAAGACCCAGAGGAACATCATGTTGCCGAGAAGGTGCATCCAACCGCCATGTAAAAACATACTGGTCAGTAAGGTGAAATAGTCTTGTCCGTTGACAATCTCTGCGGGAATCGTGCCATAGTGGTTGACAAAAGCACTGCAATCGGGTTGTAAAGTGACTTGATACAAAAATACCAATACATTCAGCCCAATGAAAAAGTAGCTGAAAATCGGTTTGAAACCGCCTTGCATATTATCGTCGCCTATTGGAAATATCATGTGAGTATTGAGTTTACGAATAGCGAGTTAATTCACTGATATAAAATCGATTTTAGTGCTTCTACGGTGATGTCATTGTGAGAAGTATCATAAACGGCTGTGCCGTTTTTGAGAAGTATCACTTGTGGTGATTGATGAACGACTCCGAGTGTTTCTGCTATTTTATTGGACACCGGACGATAAGCAATCAAATCTAAATAATACGGTTCAATCTCCGCTCCGTCTATATCCCAATTTCGCTCAAAACGGCTTTTTGCCATCGAACTAATCGAACATCTTGTACTGTGTTTGAAAATCACACAAGGTACTGTATGTGAGCGTTCTATCGCGGCTTCTAAGTCAGCTTCAGTTGTCATCTGATGCCATTGGATACCCGCTTTATTTGTGGTGTCGGTTTTTCCTTTTAGTCTGCTGAATAATCCCATTTATTTAAATTTAAAAACCAAAAACCAAGCACCAAACTCGACATACAATATGATTGAAGTTTGCCATTCGGAATTTGGGATTTATACATTACGCGAATATACGCATTTTTGATAACGTTGGTAAGCAGTCGATTGTTTTATTTTGAAATAGGGCTGTGGCGATAATTATTTTTAATTTTTTGTATCGAAATAACAATACGATAATTATTTTTTCGTTATTAAAACGAAAATTTCGTTGTAATTTTTTATCTTTGCACAAATAAACATTCAGAAATCATGAGAAAGTTTAATAATACCGAAGAGGAAATATTGAATATTTTGTGGGACATCGGTAAAGGTTTTCCAAAAGAAATCTTAGCGAAATTTGAGCAACCGATGCCTTATAATACCTTTCTTTCTACTATCCGAAAATTAGAAAAAGAAGCGTATTTGGCATATCAGAAATTCGGGCGGTCGCATCAGTATTATCCTTTGATTACGAAAAAGGCGTACAGTCGATTTTTGTTCAAAAACCTTTTGAGTAATTTTTTTGGCGGTTCTAAAGAACAATTATTGTCCTTTTTTATGGAAGAAGAAAACATCGACCCCGAAGAAATCGAAACCTTATTAGAGAACTTTAAAAAAGATAAATCATGAATCACTTATGGCTTTATTTATTTGAGGTGTCGTGCTGCTTGACCTTGTTTTATTTGCTGTACTATGTGGTCTTGCGACAGGTTTCGACATTTAATGCGAATCGAATGTATTTGCTTCTTTCTTATCCTCTGAGCTTTTTGATTCCATTGTTTTCCGTCAAAATGTATCCGATTTTCTATGAAATCCCTGCTAATACAACCGGAAAAATTGTGCGAAATATACCCGAAAATATAGTGGAAAGTACAGCAATTAACTATTGGAATGTCTTGCTCGTGATTTATGGAGTAATTGCTACTTTGTTCATTATTAAATTGATTTACAATATTTCATTAATAATCAAAACTATTTATTTAGGGGAGCGACAAGATATGAATGACTACATTTTGGTACGGCATGATGCTCAAAAAACGTATAGTTTCTTTCGGTATTTATTACATCCAAAATCAGTTGACTTGGTGCCAGAAATCATTGAACACGAACTCACCCACATTCGACAAAAACACAGTATAGATATTATTATTTCAGAAATTGTGAAGGCTATTTTATGGATAAATCCGGTGGTTTATTTGCTACAAAGAGTGATAAAACTCAACCATGAATACATCTGTGACCGCAAAGCCTCCGAAATCAACGGGACATATAATTATGCGAAATTACTTGCCCGATATAGTATGAAAGAACACAATTTAATACTCACAAATAATTTTTCATATAAACTAAAAAATAGAATAATTATGTTACAACATTCAGTTAATTCCAAAAGCCAAACATGGCGCTATCTTTTGATAATCCCAATGCTTATCGCTACACTTCACTTATTTGCTTTTGAGGACTATTATGTTCCCATTATGGAAGATAATGAAGTGTCATTATCCGACACCATACCGATGCCTGCTATTAAAACGGTTACGGTAACAGATACGATTGTCACTTTTGACCCAAACACTTTTGAAGAGCAAATAACAATTGTCACTTCCGAACAGGAAGTCGTGGAGACGTTAGATACGATTGTCACTTTTGACCCGAAGACACTTGAAGAAACAATACGGGTCGTCAAAAGTGAAATTCTTCTTGATGAATACAAAGTTCGGGTGGAAGAAGGAGCACCTAAAATGTACGAACCCCGTAGTATGGCAGGAGATACGGTGATCACTTTTGACCCCAAAACAGGGAAAGAAACTATGGAAATTATTAAAAATAAAACAGGTTGTTACATACTTTTTTGGGGAAAGAACGTTTTTCTCGGTTCAAATAATGTTATTTCGAAGAGTCAATTTAAGTCACTGATTGACAAAAAATTGGGTTTCGGTAAGGAAGTGAAAAGTGATTGCGAAGAAGTGGATACTTTTATAGGAGAATTCGCTTTTGTACCTAATGGTGGTACGCCTACACTTCAAAGATTTAATGAAAAAGATAATCGTGTCGAAGTGCCAAATATAGAAGCAATTTCAGAAGGAGCACTTATTTTTATCAATAATATAAAAGTCAACGGAGAACCAATGGATAACATTCGATTGGAAGTAAAATAAAGATAAAACTGCTTTATGTAGGATGCGAATCAGGTAGATAAAAATCTATTGGATTCGCATTTTTTTTATACCAATGTATCATTTAACCACGTAACTTTTTTAAGAAAAAATACACAAATTAATATATCTATTTTGAGTAAAATATTTTACTTGGCATGATTTTACTTGTCACGATATAAAAAATATATTATGAAAAATACATTACTCCTATTACCTTTCATAATACTACTGACAACACCACTTGCCGCACAATCCCTCTTTAACAAAAAAGACATTCAACTCATTCGCCCGAATGAAAAACGCAGTACCACACAGAACCAAAATTACGATATCGAACTCCGCGTTATCAAAGGAACAAAGCTGAATGACATTACTTTTACGCACAACAAAGAGCGATTCAAGTACAGCCTCGACCAACGTACCGGACAGATTAATGCCAACGTACAATTGCATCATGGCAATAATATGTTTGCACTCAAAGTCGGACGAAAAACCCATCAATTTCTCATCGCTTGGCAACCCACAGATAACTGGTTCAAGCCCTCTCCACCGCGACAAGATTTGGCGGGTAATTCTAAACCAACGACTTTAGACGAACTCCAACCCGAAGTCACCCGACTGACGACTTTCAAACCGATTTTTCCGATAGAAGCCGAACTCGAAGGCATCACAAATCGCAGTCAAATTCTATTGGCACATAATAGAGAAAGGACTAACGATTATATATTTAGAAATGGTGCGATTAAAGCCGACATTCCCTTAGAGAGAGGTACAAATGAGATTGTATTTGCCATAGAAAATGAGGAAGGTGCAGATGTGCTGCGTTGGAAGGTCACGTACATACCCAAGATGCCAAAACCCAAGTCCGGCGAACTCGAAGAACCGGATGAAAACACCACCTCCAACGAGTCTGAATCCGTCGAACCCGTCAATTATCACGAATATCAACTCCGTAAGAAAATAACGGATTATGCTCACAAGTTTAAAGGCACACGCTACCGTTACGGTGGCGAATCGCCTCGCGGTTTTGATTGTTCGGGCTTGATGCAATATGTTATGGACAGCTACGATGTTCCACTTCCGCGCGTATCACGCGACCAAGCGCGTAAGGGCAGAAAAGTTCGTCAAAGCAAGGCACAAGCCGGCGATTTGGTTTTTTACAAACGCGGCGGAAGCATCAGTCATGTTTCCATGGTTTTGCATAGTTCTAAGAGCAAATTATTAGTCATTCACAGTACCGAATCGCAGGGAGTCATTGTGGAAGATATTATGCGGTCTGATTACTGGCGACCAAAAATGTTATACATTCGCGACGTGATTTCAAATAACTTCTAAAAACACCCATCATTCACCCGTTTTACATTTTTTATAATAAAAAATCAACTCATTTATGATGTTCAAAACATTACAAATCATACTATTTTTACTGTGCTTTATGTTCACTCAAAATATGCAGGCACAATACTGTTCGGCAAATGGCGGTAGCACCACCGACGAGTGGATTCAGAGCATTTCTGTCGGTAGCTTCAGCTACACCTCCGGCAATGACGGTGGCTACGACAACCTCACTAATCAAACCATCGACCTCAACACAGGCAACTCCTACAATGTCACCCTCACACCCGGATACAGTGATACACAATACGACGAGTATTGGCGAATTTGGATTGACTTGAATGATGATAACGATTTTAATGACAATGGCGAATTGGTGTATAGTTCGGGTGGTGGCAATTCCGGTACGACTACGGGTACGCTCTCCATTCCTTCCAATGCAAATACAGGCACTACTCGCCTTCGCGTAGCCATGAAATGGGTCGGTGAAACATCCAACGGAACCATTGACAATGACCCGCCCAATGATTGCGGTACATTTGAATTTGGTGAAGTCGAAGATTATACCGTCAATATCAGTGGAGGCGGAAGTGGCGATAATTACTGCGCTGCAAACGGTGGAAGTACAGCCGATGAATGGATACAAAGAATCACTATCGGTAATTTTTCCAACAATTCCGGCAATAATAACGGCTACCTAAATGCGACCAACCAAACCATTTCACTCAATGCCGGAACTTCATATAACACTTCACTAATGCCCGGATACAGTGATACACAATATGACGAATATTGGCGAATTTGGATTGACCTAAATAAAGATAATGACTTTGATGATAATGGCGAATTGGTATATAGTTCGGGCGGTGGTAATGCAGGCACAACTACCGGCAGTCTCTCCATTCCTTCTAATGCAAGTACAGGAAATACCCGCCTTCGTGTAGCCATGAAATGGGTTGGTGAGGCATCTGACGGAACTATTGACAATAACCCGCCCAACACCTGCGGCACATTTGAATTTGGCGAAGTAGAAGACTATACCGTCAAGGTAAATATTGGTAGCGGTGGTAGTGCGCCTGTGGCAAATTTCAATTCAAATATTACTTCCGGCAATGCGCCTCTGACCGTCAATTTTTCCGACAATTCGACCAATAATCCGACATCATGGACATGGAATTTCGCAGGTGGCAATCCTGCATCTTCCAATTCCCAAAACCCGACTGTGGTATATAACACAACGGGTACATACCAAGTAAGTCTTACGGCAAGCAATAGTTTCGGTTCAAATACCGAGACCAAAACGGGATACATTATAGTCAACAATTCGGGTGGTGGTGTCGCGCCTGTGGCAGCATTTGTTGCGAGTATTTTTGAAGGTTATGCGCCACTTGTTGTGACGTTTTTTGACCAATCGGTCAATAATCCGCAGACATGGAGCTGGGAAATGCCCGGTGCTGCACCCGACGTGTCCAACCTCAAAAATCCAACAGTGACTTACAACAATTCGGGAACATTTCCCGTCACGCTCACCGTCACCAATACTGCTGGAAGCGACTCCGAAACCGAATCCATGTACATCACCATACTCATGCCCGTTAGTGTCGAAAATCCCGAAAATGGCGGTGCTATCATCATAGCACCCAATCCGACAGACGGTTTTATTCGTGTGAATGTAGAAAATACTCTAACAGAAATTACGAGTGCGAATATTTATAATAATTTAGGACAATTAGTAAAAACATTATCGATACAAAACACCGACCAACAGGAATTTGACATTAGCGAGTTACCAAGTGGTATGTATATGCTGCATTTAAATATTGGGGGCGAGAATCATGCTTATTCTATTATTAAAAAATAATCACTTTTTATTTTTAATATTATAAAACGAATCACGAATCAACAAATTACTAACTAACTATCACACATATTATGAAAAAAATCATCATCAGTGCCATACTCGGCTTAATCGGCGGAATCGGTGGCGCACTTATCTTTCAACCAATCAGTGGTTTAATGAGTATTTTATTCAATGATTTTACACTTGGCGGTATCATCGTCGGAATTGCGGGTGGGTACTGGGGGACACGCGGTGGTACACTTACCAACAAATTGTTGTTTAGCGTAGGTATCGGTTTGGCAGTATTCTTTGTACTTGGTTTGCTCTCAGGGGCTTTAGGTACAGACCTTATTGCAGGAGCATTTATCGGACTTTTGGTCGGTTTGGCTTCGCACTATCTTGGCGGACGAGTCACGGAATTGGTCGAAAAAGCTGACGATATGATTGACAATACAATTAGCTGAATAAGTGCAAGTACAAGTATCAAGCGTAAATTCAAGATTATTTTTTCGCTATGCGAAAAAAATATTCAAAATTAAATTAAAATGATTCATTCATTCAAAATTCACACATTCACTCATTAATAATAACATGGCAAGAAAAGGATTATTTGACCGTTTGGGCAATTTGGTGGATCAAGCACAAACGGACAACAAGAAAAGTAAAAAAGAAGCCACTGCCGATAAATCATTATTCGACAGATTGAGAGGCGAAATAACGACCCTCAAAAAGAAAACAAGCAAAGACGAAGACGAGGTAAAAACTACAGAAAAAATCAGACGTAGAATTGACAAAGTACGTAAAGAAAATCGTGACAATTCTGACGAAGAAACTGCGCCTAAGAGCATCTTTGACCAAATCAAAGACGGACTCAAAGGCAAGAAAAAAACAACCGAAACGACTGACCGAAAAACCAAAAGGTCGAAGTCGAGAGAAGATAATCGTGATGACGATTACGAAGATTACGACAATTACGAAGAGGAAAGAGAAAGAGGTCGTGGACGAGGTAAGGACAGGAACAAAGGTCGTGGTGAAGGCAGAAGTAAAAACAGAGGAAGAAGCTCAGAACGCATGGAAAAACTCCGTGAGCGATTCCAACGCGATAAAGAAAAATTGAGAGATAAATACGAGCGCGAAAAGGAGAAACTTCGTGAAAAGTACGAGCGTGAAAAAGAAAAAATCCGTTCGGGTAGAGACGATTAATCTGGCATTGTTTTAGACTATCATAATCCAAACACCTATTTCAGTAACACATTTATTTAATTAAATTTTAAGAAATGAAAAAACTTATTTTGGCAGTATTGGTTTTGTGTATGACTTTTGCTTCACAAGATGCAATAGCGCAAGATCAGCCTACTAAAAAGCCACGTATCACTCTGAAAGATGTGGACGACATCATACGAGGTAAAAATAAAAAACCTCAAGTTATTAAGGATAAAGAAGGTCGCGACGAAGAAACAACGACGAGAGGTAAAAAAGACCGTGATGTAGAAACTTCTAAAAACAGAGGCAAAAACAGAAGCGATAGAGAAGAAGACTACGATTACGACAACAACGAGGAAGGTTACGACCGCGATTACGATTCTGACGACTACGACAAAGAACGTGAAAAATGGCGTGCAGAGCGTGACCGCGAGCGTGCAAAGTGGGAAGCAGAACGCAAAAGAGAACGTCAAAAGTTGGAAGACGAGCGCGACAGAGAGCAGCGCAAATGGGAAGATGAGCGTGACCGCGAAGAATGGAAAAAAGATAAGGAAAGAGATAAAGAAGAATGGAAACGCGATAAAGAGCTCGAAAAAGAAAGATGGAAAAATGAAAAAGAGGGCTACAAAGGCAAAGGCAGCAAAGGAAAAGGTCAAGGTTACGACAGAGGCAGAGGGCATCACAAAGATGATGACGACTCCGATGATGACAGTGACGATGACAACAACTACGGAGATGATGATTCCGACAGCGATGATGATTCCGATGACGACAACAACTACGGAGACGATGATTCCAACTCTGATGATGATTCAGACGACGACAGCGACGATGATTCAGGCTCTGATGACGATGCCGACGAAGGTGGAAAACGCAATAGTGGCAAAAGCAAAAGCAACAGTGGCAAAATAGATAGAGACGGCGAGTACAAAAGTAAAGGTAAAGGCAACAGTGGCAAAGCCGACAGAGATGGAGAATACAGAGGCAAAGGCAAAGCCGACAGAGATGGAGAGTACAAAAACAAAGGGAAAGGGAAACTTGGAAAAGGTAAATCGAAAAAAGATAATTAATACAATGAACCAACGAACTCAAACAATAAACAAAGCACTCTCCGCTCTGCGGTGAGTGCTTTGTTTTTGGTCATATTTGGAGGTATATTTTTTGCTTGTGGCGGAAATACCAAGACTAAAAACATCAAATCAGACGGCACACACGTCTTTCGCAATGCCGACTTCGGGATGAGTGCCGCACAAATTAAGCGTAGCGAAAGCGATGCAGTCAAACTTACGGAAGACACACCAGAAAAACTCACCTTCACCGCCGATATGGGCGAAAACGATTTTACCGACATCGTCTATCATTTCAATGGCGCAGACGAACTCATCGAAATCGAATTTAACCTCTACTTCGATAATGCACAAAATGCTCAAGACATTCACGCCGGACTCATCAGTCAGTTTGATGATGATTACAAGCGAGTTAGTGACAATTCGTGGATAGGCACAGCTGCGGGTACTGATTTTCAGGTATTTGCTCGTCGCTCCGAAAGCACGACTAAGCCCGGATTGTATGTTATTTGGCAGGAATGAAGAAGCTGTTTGAGTTTGACTTTTGAAAATTGTTATAGCTCATTTTTTTGTCAATCAAGGCGCGAAAACCGGAGTTTAGCCGTAGTTAAATGAGGATTTTCGTAACGATGAGTGGCAAAAAAAGGGGCATAACAAATTCAAAGTGTTAAACTCAAACAGCTTCTAAAGTAGGAGAAACTTATTGGATTCGCATTTTTTTGTGATGTAAAAAAACGAACCGGATGCCCCTCCCTTTGGATTTTGGCACCCGGCTACTCACACTAAAACTGCTTCTTTGATGTAAGTCCGATTGGCATACAGATTGTTGATTATCAATATTTTAAAATGAATTTTTGCGAAGCAAAAAATAACTCATTTATCAATACTCAATCAATATAAGTATCACCACATTCGGGCATACACTATATCTTTTATCTTGCTAATATGTTGTGAGTTTACCATATTAACATAGACTTATTGCTGTCTGTTTACAACAGTCATTCCCTGCGATACTCTGCGAGTATCTGTTGTTAGGTTTTGAAAATGTTGCTCCTTACAGTTCGATTTAAAATAGTGGATAACGGAGCAGGATTGGATATCGTTATTTTTTCAGGGGTATCGTAAAATATACAGTCGTGCCTTCGCCTGGCACAGACTCTATCCAAATGTTTCCTCGATGTTTTTCTATAATTTTTTGACAAATCATCAGTCCCATGCCAGTTGTTTCGGGGTCTCTGTTATACCGTTTGGGGGCGTGGGCGATGTCGAGTAATGTTATTATATCTTTTTCTTTGATGCCGATACCATTATCTTGTACAGCGATGCGATGGTAGCCATTGATACTATCGGAGTGTACCTTAACGATGGGTTTATCGGTATTATTGTATCGTATAGCGTTGTCGATAAGTTGCTCTAAGAGCCACGTCATTTGTTTGAAATCGGCGTGAAGTTCCGGCAAATCATTGTGGATAATCTGAATTGATTTATCCTTCGGTGTATTATTGAGGTTGTATTGTGCAATATGTAAAACTTCGTTAAGTTTAATGGAATTAGGTTGTATATCATTCGTATCAATATTTACATAATGACAAAAACTACTTGTCAAAACACTGATACGATCTGTTGCTGCTTGGATGTATTCGATGTACTCGTTATAATCTTCTACCTCTGCTTGTTTGAGTTTCTTCGCTACGAGAGATTGGTAGCTTTTAACTATTCTAACAGGCTCTTTAATGTCATGGACAACATGGCTGAGAAAAGCTTTGCTGCCTTCACCGAATCTATTTTGCTCTTCCGAAGATTGAATGATTGCTTGATATTTTTCGTGGCACTCTAAGGCATTTTCAAAATCCCCGATAGCTTTATAGGTCGAATAGAGTGCATATAAAATCTTTGATTTGGGTAATTGGTGTGCTTCTGCCAAAGACAAAGCCGATATATATTGCACAAGCGCACTTTTACTAAGCCCCAATTTAGACAAAGCTTTACCTGACAGAAAATAACTCTCTGCGGTCAATTCAAAGTTTTGAATATCCAGACTTGTAGTAAGTGCTTGTGTAAAATAGCTCGATGCCCGCTCAGGCTCTGTGGCGAGTAGTTCTTTGCCGAGTCGATTGTAATAGATAACCTTATCACATCTATCTTGGGCAGATATATTAATATTAGGGGACGATCTTTGCATTTCTTAATACTTGGTTTCACGAGGTCTGTTTCACGGAAAATCATAAGCATATACGGAAAAAGACCCTTTTATGTTTCACTAAAATAATATTTTTTTATCAGTATTTCAACAATTGTAAGGTTTTTTAATGTATTTCTTCCAAAGTAACAAATCAAAAGAGACCATTCACATTGATATGAATGGTCTCTTGAATAAATGGGGGAAACTATTTTTCTGTTGGCTTTAAACAGATTTTAGTCTGGTTTTTTTTGCATTTTCTCTAATTTTCTCGCTGCTTTTTCACGTTTTTTTATTGCTTTTGCTGCTTTTTTAGCTTTTCTTGCTGCCTTTTTCTTAGCTTTCAAAGCTTTCTTTTTTGCCTTTTTGGCTGCCTTTTCAGTTTTCAAGGCTTTTTTTGCTATTTTCAAGTCAGCTTTTTGGTCTTTCATTTCGGCTTTTTCGGCTTCTACTACTTCTTTTGTACTTTGTGCAGAAGCGGTCTGTGTAAACAAACACATTGCGAAAATCGCCATAACCAAGAATTTCATACGTAATTTCATGCTTTTATACTTTTTTAAATCATAAATAATAGAGGTATTGATATGTTTTATACGTCTTTTTTAGAATGCGTTACTATTTTGAGGAACAAATTTTTTATAAAAATAAACTTATTCAGTGAATGATGGACTGTCGTTTCATTAAGAATATAAGGACATAGGCACATAAATAAGTTGAAATAAATTTTAATGTGATGTTGGTTTATTGTGGAATGTTCAATGTTATCCAAGTTTCTGGCGGTCTTATGAATTTTAGCTAAATTGTTTCGAGAATCCGTCAAGAATTTCATACTGTTTGAGCGAAGCGAGTTTATGAAATTTAGGATTTTCGGAACAATTTGGCGTTAAGAAATTCATCAAATCTTGATTTTTGGTTCTTTTTATCAAGAAAAAGAACGGCGTAAATGTATGATATATAGAGTTTTATAACTAAATCACTATTTGATTGATAATTTTAAGCACAGTATCACTCGCTACTTAATCACCTTCAAGCTCAAGTCCTTACTATTATACGAATGAGTCAGCGCACCCACCGAAATATAGTCAACACCAGTCTCGGCGATAGGACGCACCGTTTCCAGATTAACCCCACCGGAAGCCTCTGTACGAAAGGCATCACCAATCAAATCAACTGCCTCGCGTGTAGTCGTCAAATCGAAATTGTCAAGCATAATCTGTGTGACAATATCCGTTCCGACTTCCATGACTTCCCGAACTTCATCAAGATTGCGCGTCTCTATTGTAAACCCTAATTTCAAACCATTTTTTGCCTGATAATCAGCCACACTTTGAATGGCTTGCGTGATACCGCCACAGGCATCTATATGGTTGTCTTTGACCATAATCCAATCGTACAAACCAAAGCGATAATTGGTCGCACCGCCGATACGTACCGCCCATTTTTCGAGGAAACGTAGTAGGGGAGTCGTCTTGCGTGTATCCAAAAGCACGGCAGATGTACCGTCTATTTTATCCACAAACTCTCGACTCAAAGTCGCAATACCACTCATGCGCTGCATGGCATTGAGCGAGAGACGTTCTGCCATCAACAAAGCACGCGAATTACACGTTACCGTAAAGGCAATGTCGCCGTATTTGGCTGCTGTGCCGTCGGGCATCAAGACATTGATTTCGGCGGTTTTGTCCACCGTTTTGAAAATGCGCTCTGCCAGTTCGACTCCGGCGAGTACACAGTCGGATTTGACCAACAAACGAGCTTTGGTACGCGCATCCGTCTGAATACAAGCGAGTGAAGTATGGTCGCCTTCGCCCACATCTTCACGAAAAGCGCGGTCGATAAAATCGTCAATTTGGAGGTCAGTAGCTTGTTGAATTAAGTGTTTCATGTATGAAAAAAAGTAAAATCTTAGCTTAGAATGGAGCTAAGAACAAGTATCATTCCAAAGGGTTTTTTATGTAATCAAGTTGCCAATATACCCGACATCTCAACCAGATATGGATTTAATTTTTTCTCTTTTGTAATTGCATCATTAAGTGGTGTATAGACTACATTTTGATTAACGATACCGACCATGACATTGCGTTCATCATTCAATAAACCTTCGATAGCGGCATAGCCGAGACGACTTGCCAAAAGCCGATCCGCAGCCGTCGGTGCGCCACCTCTTTGCAAGTGACCGATAATCGCCACTTTGGTTTCGTAATGGTCAAATCGTGCTTGTACTTCCTCTGCTGTTTTTACCGCGCCACCGGTTTTATTGCCTTCGGCAACGATGACGAGATTAAACAATTTTTTGCGTTTTACATCGGCTTTGAGGATGTTGACCAATTCATCATAATCCGTATCCGTTTCGGGTAGCAAAATCGTACCTGCACCCACACCGATACCCGTATAAAGTGCGATATAACCGCTATCTCGCCCCATCACTTCAATGAAAAACAGGCGGTCGTGTGAGTCCGCCGTATCTCGTATTTTATCGACCGCTTCGATTGCCGTATTCACCGCCGTATCAAAACCAATCGTGTAGTCCGTACCATACAAATCATTGTCGATAGTACCCGGAATCCCGATAAAAGGAATGTCAAACTCCTTTGCAAAAATATCTGCTCCGGTAAATGTTCCATTTCCGCCGATGGCTACTACGGCATCTATCTGATTGATTTTCAGTTGTTCATAAGCCTGTTCACGTCCCTCTTTAGTTCTGAACGCCTTACTTCTTGCAGTCTTCAGCACCGTACCGCCTCTATGAATAATATTGGCAACCGTGCGGGAGTTCATCGGTTCAAAATCGCCGTTTATCATGCCTTCGTAGCCGCGTATGATACCGTCAATCAATAGTCGATGACCATTTGCACTTCGCACCAAGGCACGAATACAAGCGTTCATTCCCGGTGCATCTCCACCCGATGTCATAATGGCTATTTTTCTAATTTCACTCATAGTTCGTTCACATTTTTACAAGCTTGATTGTATAGTAAATATCGTTAATGCCCAAATATAGAAAATAAATACCGTCCGTCAAGCCCGATACATCAACAAGTGATTCATCGGTCGTCAAAACACCCGATAAAACTTGCTGTCCGAGTGCATTATATAAGGTATAGTTGACTGGATTTGTTGTATTTTTTTCGTACAAACGAATATTGAAATATTGAGGTGTCGGGTTCGGAAAAACCGTAAAAGGTTGACCAAATACCGACTTCAAATCTGCTACCAAAGCCGCCGGACGCAAAGCCGCAAATTGACGCAAATGCGCTACCGCAGCATGATAGTCATTCATGGTAGCGGGATAAGCCCATCGTCTGATGTGTTCGGGCATCACAGGGTCATAAATGCTTGTTAGCGAATCAATTTTATATAAAACATTATTTGTAGATAAAGTATGATTTAAATGATATAAAAAACGCTGATAAAAACGTTCTTTGAACGTTTTATTAGATAATAATTTTTTTAATAAAATAACAAAAGGCTCTTCCTTGTATGTTCGTTCCAATGGAGTCAACAACTCTCGTAGCTTGCTTTTCCAGTATTCGTGCATGGCAGAGTCACCGTCATTAAATAACCAATTCCACTGTGCATTGGTTGTGCGTTCACGCCAATATTTTAAATTGTTTTCCGGGAAATCCCACAACTCCAAATACAACTCCGCTACCACAAAATCAATGAAATTATCAATATCCAAATACCCTTTTATAGCTTCATAATTTTCGTCCGTACTTAGGTCATTTTGTTGTACAAAATCCATCATTTCTTCAAAAGCTGTTGCCTCTCCATCAATCACAAAACCTGACCTTTCGAGCATATCCACATCGTCATCATCTATCTCATAATTGCTTTGAATATAATATCGGTCATGACGTTCTTTGAGATTAAAAATACCCCAATATTCGCCATTCACAAAGGCAATTACGGGTGTAAATGCCTGATAATCAAGCCCCATTTCGTGTATCAATAAATGACACAATTCATCCTTAAACGGTATATGAAAATTATTGGGATTGGCAGCGCGTAGGACGAGACGTTTATATTGATTAATATTTTTTTGTTGAAAAAAAGGATACTTAAAATGCTTTGCGCCGTAGTTATCGCGTGCATACAAGCGCATAGATTTTTGTGGCAATTGGCGACTGTATTGCCCATGAATTCGACAACCAATATCCTGCGAAATGCCGAGTGTACCATCCGCCTCAAAATACTCAAAATGAGCCGGACGTTCCCATTCGCGTCCGCGTTGGTAGTAGTTGCCAGTTAAGAGATTATCCGTTTCGGCGAGGTCGCCTGCGACGTGTATGCCCTGCGTTGCGTCAAAGAGATTGCGTCCATCCGTCACCAAAGAAACCACAGGAAAAGGATACCGCGCGACACCCGCTTCATTCACGCTGAAGGACAAGGTATAGTATGGCGAAATTTGAGTAGCGCCCAAAAATCCGGCTACCCGCAGCGTCGTGATTTGAAAAACTTCGCCCTGTGGTGCTTGCCAATATTCGGGGGCGGTAGGTATCGCGGAGAATGTAGGAGCAAGCTTTTTTTCATCAATAAAAATACCTACGTCATACTGCATACTGCTCGTATCGGGTAGTTCGCCGTTGAGGGTATAATAAATTTTTGCATTGGGGCGGTCGATAGAAATGTTGAGTTGGAAGGCTTCGATGTACCAACCTGCGGTATGCGAAAAAGTAAGTTCAGCAGATTGACCACAAGCGTTTTTTTGTGAAAAAAATAACAACAAAACAGGCATCGTATAAATAGCAGGCATTTTAAAAATGTCTGCTATTTTATTGAAAATGAATGTTTTACGATTTAATTTCATCTTGATTATGAACTTCGTACTGACTGCTTTACAGGCTGACCGCGAATACCGTACCGACGACTTTAGCCGTCGCAGGGCATGAAAAAATATTTATAAGTAATTGAATTT
>ENA-ORXR01002141-ORXR01002141.1-marine-metagenome-genome-assembly--contig:-NODE-2141-length-19323-cov-5.055284_pt1 | contig 19323 bp, 23 predicted proteins | sample MGYA00237866_ERZ511479 | MGnify/ENA metagenome assembly ERZ511479 | reverse complement strand
ATGTGTAATCAAAGATAGTCCTCAACCCGCAGAGTCGTCCCCAACAATGTTGGGGACAGACGTCTGCGGAGACATGGTTTATTCGGACACTCTGCGGGGACGAAGTCATAGAATACAATGTGACCGTCACTTAGAAATGACTTGCCATATTGCCTTCTTGCTAGGGATAGTAAATTTTTATTGAAAAATCAGGCTCCCAAAATCCAAGTTGTTTAAATTTGTTTTTATGAAGCTGAATTGGTTAATTTGTATCCTTATCGTCATTGGCTTTGTACAATGCCAAGTTAGAAGTACAGAAAATAAAAATGACTGTAGCTGTATCTTAAGAATAGATACAACTAGTTCTGATAGTATTCTTATTTTGAAAATAAAAGAATGTATCCCTGGACTTGATTCAGTTCAATTAGTTGAGCTATTTCAAAATTGTCCTCGAATAAATAAAATTGGCTCCATTATTAATAATAGAGCAATTGCAATACACAGACCCGTAGATATCGAACAATTTTGCAAAGAAAGATTAATAGGGTATTTCAAATATATTAATAGAGGAGAATCTAATGACTACTTACATTATGACAATGATAAAGTTGACTATATAGTTAATGGAAGAGTGGCAGCATCCTATAAACTGACATGGACTGATGAATGCAGGTATTCAAGTACCGTAAGCGAAAGTATAAATAGACTAATAAAATTAGGTTCGAAAGCAACCACCACTGTTTCCTTTCTAAGTGATACATTAATATTAACTACTTATCAGAATGGTGAAAAATACAATTCATACCTTATGAAACAGTAGCTTGATATTTAGTCCCCGCAGAGTGTCCTGAAAGGCACTCTGCGGTTTTAAGCGTGTTTCAATCAACTTCACCACTCAAATTTACATCGAGCATTTCGTAAACAGGCTGTATTGGATATCTAGATTGAATTTTGCCTAAGGCATACTGCTTAGCTGAGCTATGCAAATACTCCTCGGAATTGGTGCATAACGGCTTTAATCCACGAATAGGGTTGGTATGTATATAATTTAATTTTTGGTCTATAAACTTATTTGACTCCAATAGTTTCCAATCAAAAGAAGGTTCAAAAACTTCGTGCTTCTTTCCTCGCTTTTTATCTGTTTTATGAACCATGCTTCGCAAAGAAAATAATGTTTCGTCTAGTTTCTTTGATTTTAATCGACTTACAATTTTATAAGCCATAAAACGTTTACCATTTCCAATTATAGCGTTCATAGATTTTTCGGTATAACTAAAACTTATAATAGCGTGTAAATGATTGGGCATAATCACAAATGCATTTACATAATGCCCTTGCCCTTTGAGATAATCAAACCAATTATAAACTACATCATAAGAATTCGTCATTTCAAATAATGGCAACCAACTGGCATTGGTAATTGTTATGAAAAATGTACCATATTTATAGGGTATTTTCTTGCGAACGCTCATGTGTAATCAAAGATAGTCCTCAACCCGCAGAGTCGTCCCCAACAATGTTGGGGACAGACGTCTGCGGAGACATGGCTTATTCGGACACTCTGCGAGGACGAATGATAGTTGGATAACACTCTTTTGGGCTGAGTGGGTTTCACTCACAGTAATTGCTATTCATTATATTTTAGAATCAAGAGGAATTTTAACTGAATGAGTTAGCGCATTATAGAAAGAGCTAGCTCGTTTACCAACTCGTTCATTTACACTATTTTTTTTGTAACAAATGTCCTGATACTTAATCTAACTTAAACTGTTTCCTTACCCCCAAGTTAGATTCAATATCTAATATTATTACATTATCTTCCTTAAATATGTTTATAAGATAATTTATTTTTTCGTAATCATATTTTCTAAAAAAACCACATTTCAGGCTGTAAATATCGCCCTTGCTGTTCTCTATAAAGAAATTATTTTTACCGTACACATTTCTCAATTTAACTTTAACTTTATTCTTTGCACTACTGCGATATAATCTAATTGTATCTTGCTTATAAGGGCTGCGTGAATAGTCATCGGCAGTAACCTGATATATGGTAAATGGAAGAACTTCCTTGAAATTTATATTATTATTTACAATTAATTGAGAATCACGAATATGAAATAATTTCCTCAATATGGGAATATCACCTGCGAATACAATTAGGGCTAATAATAATATTAAAAGGGAAAAAGAAATTATATACTTCATATTAATCCATTTATTTCTTTTCTACACGAGCAGGCTTGTCAATAGTATTACCATTTCCATCTGGGCCTTTACCACGCACGTTCCCTCCATCCGTAACATAAGGATTAGCCACAACGTTATTATTGTTAATTTCAACTCGAAAACCATTTTCATTTTTCTCTCTAGAATATATAGAAATTGCATTTAAATCATCTGGATTCGGTGAATAGTAACTAGTCATATACATATAATCACTGCTGCTAGGAAAGTAAGGTTTATCATATCGACTTGTAGAATAATTACCGCAGGCTTTACCATCAATTCCCGCAGCATATTGAAGCGATGGCTGCAGTCCTAAAAACTTCTCAGCAAAATTTCCTCCATTACAAGTATTAAAAGTAGCCATACTTTGTTTAGGGTCAAAGTTAAAATCTATCCTACTCCACGCACCATCAGTAAGTTGACCTGCATCGGAGCTCTCTCCGCTTAATGCTTCCTGACTTTGTGTTGGGTCCGAGACAGGGTCACCTACAGGACCATTCGCAACGCCACCGTGACTAAAGAAACCTAGCTCAACAGTTTTACCATAATTATTTTTGTTAGCTTCAGTAACAATATTTTTCACCGTTTTCTTTAACACTCCTAAATCAGTCATCTTAACTAAATATACCTTGTCACTTTTTACATCGAAAGACTTATCCCCTTCAATTTGGTTTTTCCTTGTTAGAGCTGAATACATGAAATTCTTATGAGTATTGTCGTAAACAATTATATAAACTTTCTTACCATCTTTATCTACGTAATTAATGGGATTATTCAAGACATAATTATAACTGCTCACCTGAGGGTATGTAGCAACTTCAGGGTCCTCACTTAACCATTTTCCTATTCTACTATCATAAATTCTAGCTCCAAAATCAAGACTATTACCTATACCTTTCACTTCATTATCCTTCTCCTTTCCATTGAATCCGAAACGGTAATCAATCAATAAATTAGTACTTACTAACACGAGTAGTTAGCTGTTGATCATCTTTTGTGTGAATCACTAATTGATACACTCCACTCGCCCACTCTCGCATATTAATTTGTTTTTCGCTAGTTTCCATTATTTTTTTACCGGCTAGGTTATAAATAACGAGCTTGCTAATTATCTGATTGCGATCTTCTATACGGAGTAAACCATCTGTAGGATTGGGATAAACTGAAATATTATTTTCCTCTAAATCAGTAACGCTAAAGGGTCTACCGTTTATTACGGCAACCTGCCCATAATAGGGAGTAAAGTTTTGCTTGGTTGCGGTCACTTCAATCGTATCCAAGGTAGTTATAGTAGGGAAGTTAAATACGGCCTTTCCGTTTTCTACCACTGCAGATGCCAAAAACTCATTTTGATAATACAAGCCAATAAGCGCATTGTTTTCAGAGCAGTTTATTTCGAAATTGTTGCTATTCTTACCGATGGTAGGATTGTGCGTACAACTTAAGCTTCCCTTAGGGTCCGTAAATAAATCTACCGTTGGGTCCCCAAAAACAACCCACGTATCAGCGATTTCGTTTCCGCCGTTCGGGTCAATAATATTATTGTAATGATCATTCGTGCTCATGATACCACTACTAGTTATCGCTCCAAATGTAGTTTGATAAGTACCCGGTTTGGTATGGCGCAGCAAGGCATTCATTTCGTCTTGCCCTCTCATCGGTGGGTCCCAACTCTGGTTGATACAACTCATGATAGCAGCAATAGCTCCTCGGGGTTTTCCATTAGCATCTGCGGCACGCAAGAGCGATTCGCCTAAGCAAGTGCTGTAAACAAAGTTCCCATTTTGACAAGCCGTTGAAAAAATAAAAGGCCATTGACCATTATTATTAGTTAATAAAGGCACCTGTCCCGTTCCTGTAAAAGAACTTGTTATAAAAATATCTGTTGAACCATGTCCGCAATAATTAATTAATCCGATTCCGTCATTAATAGCATCCGTTAGTGCTCCGGGTGATGGGTTTCCTGGAGCATCATTCCCTCCATGCGTTCCATCAAAAAATTCATACTTACTTTGGTATGGACCGTGATTTATATTACTATCAGCAATTTCTCTCAGGTGTTCTTGGTCATATTGCCCACGATCGCCAGGTCCCTGATCACTACCCATGGCTACTTGCTTGTGCATCCAATTCCCATTCGTATTTTGATTTTGCTCATAGTCTAATGTACGTTTTACTTGTACTTCTACATCTTGCAAGGTATCTGCCGAAAAACGACCGACTATAAACTCTGGATAATGATCATTTCCACTCTGATAGGCATACGCCCAGTCAGAAGGGCCAAATAAACCTGGCACCGTGTAATAAGAATTTTGCGCTAAAATATCAGTAGCATCACCAACAATTAAGAGATAAGCTATTTGATGTTGAGAATAATACTGGCTTACTCTATTGAGCAAGTTCGCTTCAGTAGGTCCTCCCGTAAGGGTATCCGTTATTTCAAAAAATATCTCGTAACCTTTTCGCTCCTTCCATTCAATAAAATCTGGCATTGCACTTTGGTATTTCGAAGCACACAGAATCAACATTTTTCCATGCTGCGGTAGCGGTGTGTAGGCACTAGCCAAGGTTTTATAATTCAGAAACTGATTTTTATAAATTTCGGCGAACTCGTGATTGACATGCGTTGGAAATTCATTGTTCGCTGTGCGAATATTGGTTTGGGCATCTTCGTCGTAGCTTACTTTAAGTATAATTTCATCGTAAGTCCTTAGTGTTTTCGTGCTTGGATTATACTGTACGGGGAATACGTGAATCGCTTGTCCACGCAAGTTTCTTAATAAATAAGGGGTATTAACCCGTGTTAAGGTATATGGGTAGAAAGCATTGCGCTCGTAAGACTTTCCATATAGATAAGGATAATCATTCGGATCTTCATGACGATACATTTTACCTTTGGATGGTGCTACATCAATATTATTTTCATCAGTATAGGATGAGCTAATTATCTCTACACTCGCATCTTTAGTGTTGGGTATTGCCATAGAAAAAGATAATTTAGCCAAATCAGGTGCCCCTTTTTCAATGAGCTGGCTTCCATTCATAAGGCCCACAATTTTCTCGGTGCCTCTTGGCGTTTCTACCTCGTGAAAACTAACGGATCCAACTTTTACTTTGATAATATCATAACCCGCGCCATGTTCCAAAATCTCAAACTGAGACGCATCTTGTCCAATGGCTAAAAAGGGAAGAAGTACGAAAAATAATATAAATTTTTTCATAGTATGTATTTGACGGATAATTAGTGCTAAAATTACGATTTTTTCAATTAAAAAGCAACTACATTTGTCATCCTACTCTCACCATTGAGAATAGAAACAAAACCTTGGGGTGTTGATTTTTAGCGTATTGTAATCTTCTACGCGACTTTTAAAAATCATCTGAGATCAAACCCATGAACCTAGACCAGGTAATGCTGGTTAGGAAAGGTAAGAAAAGATTCACCTCTCTCCTTACCGATTATTTTAAAAACAGATACCGACGTTGAACTCCGGTATCGAAAAAGTAATTGTATGAAAACAGTAAGTAGTTTAGTAATGACGCTCCTCATAGGATTGAGCGCTACTGCACAACAAGACAGCACATTTCGGAATATTGAATTACCCGCAGCGGTTATTAATAAATCGAATCCGAATATAGAAACTCGTGTAAAAAATTCTGAAATTGTCCTCTCCCGTAAAAACATTCAAAAGCTAAACACGGCGGTAGACATACCTTTTGTTATGAATCAAACACCGGGTACGGTGGTTGGCTCGGATGCCGGAACGGGTGTAGGCTATACTAATATTCGCATCAGAGGGTCCGACATCACTCGTATCAACGTAAATATGAATGGTATTCCTATAAATGATGCTGAAGGCCAAGGGGCATTTTTTGTGAATTTTCCCGATATTTTGGGTTCTGCCAATTCTGTAAGTATCCAACGAGGCATCGGATCCTCAAAATCAGGTTATGGAAATTTTGGTGGGGCCATTTCCATCAACAATCTAGATGTGAATTACAAAAAACCGTTTGCGAGTTTTATGACCGATTACGGATCTTTCAATACTCTAAAAACAAGTATGAAAGCTAGCACGGGAATGATAAATGATAAATTTATTACCACTGTGAGATTATCAAGAATTGTAAGCGACGGATTCATTGATCGCTCCTCTGCTAATCTAAAATCTGCTCAGATTACTTCAAAGCTCAAACTCTCTCCTACGGCAAGCTTAACGTTTAACTATCTTACTGGTAAAGAACGAACTGAGCAAGCTTGGAATGGTGTAGCTGAATCTAATTTAGACTCTGCCAGAACCTATAATGAATTAGGCGATAAAGGTGACGGAACATTTTACGACAACCAAACCGATAATTATCAGCAGGATTATTACCAATTATTTTTTGATGATAAAAAACTGAATATTGATAATAAAAATGGTGTATTACGCTATGGTGGAGCGCTTTATTATACGAAAGGAAAAGGCTATTATGAAGAGTATAAACTAAGTGAGTCTTATGGAGATTATTACCTTCCCAACTTTATTCAAGGAAACGATACCAGCGCAACTACTGATCTTATTCGGCAACTTTGGCTGGATAATGATTTTATAGGACTGCGTGCTTATGTAAATTATTTTGGAGAAAAAATACAAGCAGGATTGTATGCAAATTCATCTGCTTATTACGGAAAACATTTTGGCGAAGTGATTTGGGCTGATCGAGGTATACCCAATGACTATCGGTGGTACGATTTAGATGCTACTAAAACCGACAATAATGTTTATGGAATGTTCTCCTACAAACTAAAAAGAAACTTGCAACTATTTGCCGATGTACAATATAGAAACGTGCAATATGAAATAAACGGTTTTAGAAAATTTCCTAACATTCAGCAAGACCTTGCTTGGAACTTTATCAATCCAAAAATAGAGATCCGATATGTTCCAACTAAAAAGACTACGCTCTCCTTATTTGTAGCACAGTCAAGCAAAGAGCCCAACCGAGATGATTTTGAAGCGAGTGCTACGGCCTTACCTCGCCCAGAGACTATGACGGACTATGAATTTAACTGGAATCAAGACGTTTTAAAAGGCTTAAAAGTTTTTACAACCCTGTATTATATGGATTACAAAGATCAACTGGTACTAACCGGTCAAATCAATGATGTAGGAGCATACGCACGAACCAATATTGCTAATTCGTACCGTGCAGGTGTAGAGGTCTTGGCGCAGTATCGCTTACATAATAAAATTAGGCTTCAAGGAAATATCGCCTTATCAGAAAACAAGATTCAAAACTTCTCTGAATTTATTGATGATTATGATAATGGTGGACAAATTCAAAATAACTATAAGGGCACTGATATTTCATTCTCTCCGGGTGTAGTAGCAGGAGGTCAAATTTCTATCTATCCTTGGCGTGGGCAAAAAAACAATTTGTGGGCTGAAACTAGCATTGATATTTTACCAAAATATGTTAGTCGTCAATATTTAGATAACACTCAAAACAAAAGTCGTAGCATCAATCCTTTTACGACAACAGATGTTTTGATTAATGCACCCGTAAAGTTGCGCAAAGGAGGAGTAATAAAACTACGCGGAGGCATCAGCAATATTTTTAATGAACAATATGAAACAAACGGATATACATTTTCATTCATTGCAGGTGGTCCACAAACGTTTAATTACCTCTACCCCATGGCTGGTATTCGCTGGAATTTGGGAGTAGGGTTTGAATTATAAAAAAACGTTTTCTATAAACAGTATAGCGTTGAATCTTTAGATTTCCCATACTGACAGCATTCGTTCCAATTCGTTTACTTAGTGAAGTTTACTCACACTGCTCGAAAAGTTTAAAAAGGCTTTATGAATTGCCTTTGAGGCATTCTATGTTCAAAATCGTTATTTTTGAGAATCTATGTCGCTGCTCAAAAGAATAAAAGCAATCTATCGAATCAATAATTTTTTGAATCGAGATAAACTCAAATGCAATGAGGATATCTATAAAAAATTTGGGCTTAAAAAATCGACTGAAGAACTTATTTCAAGTAAAGATTTCTCCAAGGCTCAAGAAGCGGAACAACCTTGGTTGGATAAGCCTGAGTATAAAAAAGAATTAAGCAACAAACTGGAAGCAAGCTCGTTTACTGAAAAGGAAAAAGAACAAATTGCGAGATTCCCTGAAGAGGGACATATGATATTACAAAATGCCTTTACTACAATTGAGGTTGATACTATATTGTCAGAAATTGAAAATCTTAAAAATAAAGGGAAAGCAAAACAAAGAGATGATGAGCGTATCATTTTTGCCATTCATAATTCTGAAAAAATTTACGAACTCGCTACTAAAAAGTCTATTGTCAATATATTAGATTTTGTTTTGGGAAAAAATGTAAAACTGTTTCAAAGCTTAAACTTCGAGCATGGCAGTGCGCAACGAGCTCATAGCGACACCATTCACATGACCACCTATCCGCTAGGCTACTTGGTGGCAGTATGGGTTGCACTAGAAGATATCCACCCAGACAGTGGTCCTTTATTTTATTATCCGGGCAGTCATAAATTACCGTATGTATTAAACAGCGATTATCTTCATGGAGGCAACTATTTCATGTTAGGCGTTAATGCTTATCAAAAATATGAAGACGCCATCCAGCAGATAATCGAAAATAACAAATTGAAAAAAGAAGTTTTCTGTCCAAAAAAAGGCGATGCCTTTATTTGGCATGCTAATATTCTGCACGGCGGAAGTCCAATCAACAATTCAAACTTAACCCGAAAAAGTATGGTGCTTCACTTTTACGCTGAGGACGTAATTTGTTATCATGAAATCACGCAGCGTCCCGCCATTTTTAATGGTAAAGAAGCACATTGTCCAAGTTAGAATTCTTTCCCTTCTCTAGATATTCGACATAAAAATAGCGTCACAAATTGTGACGCTATCTACTTTTCGTTTAAAATATATTATGCAGAAACTCCTTGAAAATCTGCTTTTCTTTTTTCTAAAAATGCTCCTACTCCTTCTTTCATTTCAGGTGTAGCAAAACAACTTCCAAACTCTTCAATTTCAGTTTCGTAACCATTGGCACTCCCCGCGGCATTCACACATTTAATTACTTTTGACAAAGCCATCGGCGATTTTTTGTTTATGATTCCTAAAATGTTTTTAGTATGGTCTAGCAAAGTGTCTACCGTTGTAACGTGATTGACCAAACCAATTTGTTCCGCTTCCACAGCATCGGGCATGTGAGCGGTCATACAAAGTTCCATGGCTCGCCCCTTACCTACTAAGGCAGTTAAGCGTTGCGTTCCACCATATCCAGGAATCAAACCTAAGTTTACTTCTGGCTGACCAAATTTTGCTTTTTCATTAGCTACTCTAAAATGGCAGGCCATAGCCAATTCGCAACCTCCACCAAGTGCAAAACCATTTACAGCGGCTACTACTGGCTTAGAGCAATTTTCAATCTTATTGAATACGTGCTCAGCACCTGTTTGCGCAAGAGCTTTTCCCGCCGCTGGGTCCATGCTAGGAAATTCTGATATATCAGCACCAGCAACAAATGCTTTGCCCGCTCCAGTAAGAATGGCCGAACGAATGTCTTGATTTTTTTCAACTTCATCAATAGCTTGACTCAATTCTTGAATCACATCTGCGTTGAGCGCATTCATTTTGTCTGGACGATTAATTGTAATAATCGCTATATTTTCTTCTACTTCAAATAATAGTGTTTCGAAATTCATTTCTGTTTTATTTTATAATGGGTGCAAAGTAACGTATTTAAAAAAAAGTATGACTGACCATACTCAGAGAGTTTTCTACATTCTTTGATTGAGCACTTCGTAACATATAATTCCCGCGGCTACACTCACATTAAAACTATCAAACTCCCCCTTCATAGGAATAATGAAGTTTTCATCACTCGCTTTTCTGCTAGTGGAAGAAATACCGTTATCCTCTGAACCTAACACCATGCAAAGCGGCTCTTTCATATCAAGTTCCCTTAATTGTTTAGTTGCCCGCAAATCAGAAGAATACACCTTAATTCCATTCATTTTTATGGTTTCAAAAGCTGCATTGATGCTTTTTTCACGGCAAAAATTCATTTGAGTAAAAGCTCCAGCTGATGTTTTTACCATATCTTCAAATATGGGTGCTGCATTTTTTTCTGAGAAAATAATAGCATCTACCCCGCAGCAAACAGCGCTTCTAATGATAGCACCCATATTTCTTACGTCAGTGATGCCATCTAATAGGAGTAAAAAAGGGTTTTTTCCTTGATCAAAACATTGTGAAATCACATCTTGAACAGATTGATAGTCCACTACCCCACACATCGCCACCATACCTTGATGATTCTTACGCGTCATAGAGTTGAGTTTTTCATTCGGTACTCGTTGAATCGGTACTTTATTCTCTTTAGCGGCCTCTAAAACATCGCCAACAATATCACCGGTTATGCCATAATAAAGAAATAATTTATCGATTAAGATATCGCTGCGCAATGCTTCAAGAATGGGCTGTCGCCCGAAGATGATCTTTTTGGAAGACGATTTGGCGGAATTCATTTACTTTGAAATCATAAATTTGGCCGTGGACTCGATTTTACCATTCTTACCTTTCACAAGAACTACATAAATTCCCTCCGGAAACTGTCGCATGTCATCAAACTCCATAACTTTCTTACCGTCACACTGAATCGTGCGTAATTTTTTTCCAATGAAATTTCTGAGCTCCAAGGTCTTGGCCTTTTGAGCTGTACTCGAAGTCATGCGTACACTCAGCTTATCTTGTCTAAGCGGAACTGGATACAGTTCTACTTTAGAGGACTTCCCTTGACTAAAAGCCAACTGGCTTCCGAAAAGAAGAATAAGCAATATAAGAACGGAGCTTTTCATTTTCTATTGTAAAAATATAAACTTTTTTGCGGTATAAATAGTTAAAATATAAGAAAAATGAGGATATGCACTACTTTTGAACAGGTGCATATCTTAAATAGTTCTTGGCTTAGCGAGTGTTGGTATATAATGATTGTACCCATTGGGCTAATTATTTCCATTGTGTATTACGTGAATCATAAGAAAAAAGCGTTCCGCCATTCTTTACTCTTGCTTTTGTGTTTATGTTTTTTTTCATTTGGAATCCATACTTTAGAAAAACCAGAACTTGACGGTCCGCTTGGTGCATTTGGCATTGAAAATTATCATGAAGATCATTTTGGTACTTCTCCTGACTACCTCGGAAAATCACTTGAAAAAATCTATGAATTTTTTCGCAAGTTCTTATAGCTATTTACTTGCTAAAACGTAATCAAACTTCTACAATTTGCGTTGTTAGTAAGAGGTATTCGATCATTCACCCTTGATAAGAATAATCCAATTGTGTCAAAAGACATTCAATTTTATCTCTTGGTTGGTAGATTTGGCTTGATTTTGTATTAATTTTAAAATTTGGAATCACAATATTATCCATGACAATTCGTTATAAAATTATGATTAAATACTTATTTCTGTTTAGCATCATCCTTATGGCCTCTTCTTGTGTGAAAAAAGGGGAATGCTATTGTACGGCTTCGGGCGTTACCACTGTGAAAAAGGCATCAACTGAAGGACAAGGAATCAATCAACAATCTTGTGAGAATGGTTGGTATTTCAGACAGCAAGTAGCCAGAGATTCAAGTGCAGCCTGTGCATGGGTCCCTTAGCGCAAATTATTTTTTTTAAGAATATTCTTCCGAACTCATTATTTTTTAGTGCTGCGTTCAATTAGCTTGGCTTCAAAATTTAATTACCTATAGAAATTCAAGCTTTAAAAAATAAAAAAACATAGATAATACCTATCTATGTTTCTTTTGAGCCGCCGATGAGAATTGAACTCACGACCTCTTCCTTACCAAGGAAGTGCTCTACCCCTGAGCTACGGTGGCTTATTTCTTTTAACTCTACTTCTGAGCGGAGTTTATCCCGCTGCCAAGCGGGAGTGGCTTTTTATCGTACGTACCCAGCTTGTTTTTGGTAGCGGGATTTGTCCACTACCCATTACAAGTGGATAAAAGCAAAAAAAAAGCTGTCACGCACAAGCGTAATCAGCATTTTTTTATAGAGCGGGAGAACAGAATCGAACTGTCGTCATCAGCTTGGAAGGCTGAGGTAATAAGCCACTATACGACTCCCGCAAATGTTCTTTAGAAAACTGGGACAAAAAAGTGGGCAGTGATGGATTCGAACCATCGTAAGCTCACGCTAGCAGATTTACAGTCTGCCCCCTTTAGCCACTCGGGCAACTACCCATCCTCGTTTCTAATGAAAATCATAAAAAACAAAAGAGCCGATTGCCGGACTCGAACCAGCGACCTACTGATTACAAATCAGTTGCTCTACCAACTGAGCTAAATCGGCTTTTGAATTTTTGTGTACCTGTCTAAAAAAGAACGAGTGCAAATGTAATTGATTCAAAAATGATTTTCAAAAAAAAAGGCCTAGGTATTTTCTATTTTTAAATATTTTTTTGGAACTCAGACTCGCCGCTCATATTACAAAATTATTAAGATGCTTCTTCGGGATTAAAGGTACTTTTGTATAATGCTTATTTTTCGTTTACGACTACCCCTGCTTGCACTAATGCTATTTTCTTTTTGCCAAAACCTAAGGGCCCAGGACGGTATGATTGATACTATTGAGGTTAATATGATGCCAGATAGTACAACAAAATCTGCAAAAGAAGTAAGGCCCACGCTAAACTTGTCTGCCCTACGGAAGGCTGCCAGAGAAGATTCAATTCGAATAGCCAATATGGTAGAGAAAAAAAATAAAGATGAGAATGCTGAAATGGAACTTTTGAAACAAAAGCGTTTAAAGGAAAAAGAGCTCAAACTGCAGAAACAAAAAGAACTTGCTGAAAAAAGAAGACAAGAAAAAAGAGAGCGCGAAAAAGAATACGCTGCTAAAAAAGCAAAAAAAGAGGAGGCTGATAAAAAAGCTAAGACCGATAAAAAAAAGAAGAAATATGATAAAAAGTTAGCCAAAGCACTAGAAATAGAAGAGCAAAAAAAGAAAGAGCTCTCCGAAAAACAAAAAGTTGCTAACGCAATCAAAGAAAATAAAGCAGAAGATACTCTCACAAAAAAAGAAGCTAAAGCATCCAAAAAAGAGAGTAAAAAACAAGCAAAATTGGCAAATGCCAAAGCTCTCGAAAAGGCCAAAAAGACAGCCAAATCAAAATTAGAACTGGCTGGTAAGAAAAATTTGGGTACAAAAGAAGTAGATAATACCCCTACCAATAAATCGTTAGTTGATAAAGTTGAAGAGCCTATAAGTACATCTACTAAAACTAAGACAAAAAATGCACCAGTAATCCCCATTCCAGAGGGCGTGGAGCAGAAAGATAATGTTTATGGCACCGTACGTATTGCGTATGATGAGCAAGCAGCTTCTTTCCTACTGAGTATCCCTACCGAAACAAAAATGCACTATCACAATGACCATTCTGAGCAGATACTGCTAATAGAGGGTCAAGGCATGGTACTGATGGGCTACAAAACTATTACCTTGAAGAAAAATGAATTGATCTTCATTACAAAGGGAACACCTCATAAGATTATCAATAACGGAAAAGCAAAGTTGAAAGTTCTCTCTATTCAAGCGCCATTTTATGATGGTCGAGATAAAATTATTCTCGAATAAGTGAACTATTTGGGCCATGCAACCCTTTCGGGAAACGATGATAATATTCTTATTGGCAACATGTTAGGAGACTTTATTAAAGGAAATAAATATTTAAACTATCCCTTGTCCATTCAAAAAGGTATGCGCTACCACCGTCTCTTAGATGAATATACCGACCAGCACCCAAGCGTTCGAGATGCTACGAAGCTTTTACGAGCAGAAGGTATTCGGTATGCTGGCGTTTTTATTGATATATTCTTTGATTATTTTATTGCCAATGATTCTACTTTTTTTAAAAATGAAAAAGAACTTGAAGAGTTCACCCTATCAACATTAGGAAAATTAGAAAGCGCGTATGAAATAATGTCCGAAGACATGAAGACATATTTCGGTTATATGATTCGATATAATTGGCTGTATCATTATCGAAGTAGATCTGGTATAGAAAAGGCTATAATAGGCCTCATTAAACGGCACCCTCGCCTTGGCAATGCGGATGAGATCTTGTTTGCGCTATTCAATAATGAGGAGGCCCTCCTTCCGCTGTATCAGAATTTTATTAAGGAGGCTGTCGTCTGGAGCGAAACTACCCTAAGAAAATATTAATTTTACTCTTACTCTGTACCGTCTAACATAGGCACAAAACTAAAATCACCAAATGTATCAGAAGTTAGTCCGCCCTTCGGTCCTTTCTTAACCCGCGTCATGATTTGAGCACCCCCTTCGTTTACGGGTGCTACTAGAATGCCATTTGGCTTGAGTTGGTCTAATAATGCCTCAGGAATAAAAGGGGCTCCTGCCGTGATTATTATTTTATCAAAGGGGCCGTAAGTTGGCAAGCCCTTAAAACCGTCGCCGAAAAAAAACTTAATAAATGGATAGCGCTTTCTAAGAGGAAAGCTTTTTTGAATTTCGCGATATAATCCTTCTTGCCGCTCAATTGTGTATACTTGAGCACCCAACTCAGCTAAGATTGTTGCTTGGTAGGCACTTCCTGTACCAATTTCTAGCACCTTATCCAATCGTTTTATTTCTAAAAGTTCAGACTGAAACGCGACGGTATACGGTTGTGATATAGTTTGCCCGCAGTGAATATCAAATGCCTTGTCTTGATAAGCAATTTTATCCAAGGCCGAATCTAAAAAAAAATGACGAGGCACCGTATTGATAGCATTTAAAACATCCTGGCTTTGGATGCCTTTTTTTGACAATCCGTTCACCAATTTTTGCCTTAATCCTTTGTGCCGATATGTGTCGTCTCTATTTGACATTATTTCTTATAATACTTCGCCGGTACAGAAGTTACGTTCATTGAATTGGTGAGAACCAAGGTGTCTTCCCCAATAAAATCGTAAAGTAAATAATAGGATTCGCTCTCTTTGTCTGTGTAAAAAGTAAGTTTATTATCAGAAGGTTCTAATACAAAATCTTGCTGCTCTACGCTTACGATGGGGCCTCGCCCTCCGCTATACGTATTGCCTTCGTGAAATTCAAACCAAAAATCGTCACTCCACCACTTTCCAAGTATTTTCTTTTTATCACCGCTACCACAAGCTGTAAAAAACAAAATTGTAACTATTAATAGTAGATTTCTCATAAGGCTTTAATTTTTTTATGTATTTCTAATACTTGTGGGATTAAAAAATCCGAATTACCATTGTTAATTATATAATCAGCAAAGTTTTCTTTTTTGGTTTCGGGCCATTGGCGATCAATGCGTTTTTCGATTTCTTTTTGACTGAGTCCGTCTCTCTTTTTTACACGAGCAATGCGTTGATTCAAAGGTGCTTTGACAACAATGATTTTATCAAGATTTTTATACCCTCCACTCTCTATTAGTAAAGCTGCCTCTTTAATAGCGTAGGGCGTTTTTTGCTGAAAAAACCAGTTCTCTCCTTGCGCAATAATCTTTGGGTGTACTAGAGCATTTAGATCTTGAAGATCGTTTTGATTATTAAAAACAATTTTTGCGAGTTCCTGTTTTTGAAAGCGTCCGTTCTTATAAATCGCTTTGCCAAAACGATTCATTATATCTGCTTTTAGTTCTTCGTCAGAATCATAAAGTGCTTTGGCTTCTTTGTCAGCTTCAAAAGTGGGAATGCCTAGCGTAGTAAAAATTTTACATACGGTAGATTTTCCCGTACCAATTCCACCTGTGATTCCAATTTTTTGCATTTAGCTACGCTTCAGAAGTTACCCCCGCGTTTTTGCGATAGTGTAAAGCTTTCGTCATTTCCATACTAATCGCAGAGCGCTCCATTTTTACAACCGTTTTTCCTAGGTCCACTTGGATGGTTCCGTCTTCATTGGTTCGAATGATTTTACCGTGCAAACCCGAAATTGTTATTATGCTGTCGCCTGTATTATTACTGCTTGCAAATTCTTTTTGTTGTTTCGCTTTTTTCATTTGAGGGCGTATCATAAAGAAATATAGGACGGCAACCATACCGAGCATAATAGCTAAGTTGAGCATCCCACCTCCTTCGGCACCTTCACCTTTTGGCGCCATTAAAATAATTAATAAATCTGTCATAGTTCTTAGTTTACGTTTTGAGTAGTTTTGTTTTTTATATATTGATCTACTATTTTGCCACTGTGGCTAAGATAGTCAATCTGTATTTTGAAGGAACTCCGTTAGTCGTTATTTGTACGTTTTTTTCATTATATCCTATTTTACCTTTGCTATCAAATGTCACTTTCATAACCCCAGCCCCTCCTGGAGGAATTGGTTTGTAGTCATACTCAGGAACCGTACAGCCACAGGAACCTTTGGCATTCGTAATAATAACTTCTTTCGAACCTTTGTTTACATATTCAAATTCATGCTGGATTACTTCTCCCTCCGTCAAGTTTCCAAAATCATGAAGTGTATCTTCAAAAACTAGAAGACCTGTTTGCTCTAAGCTTACTTCCTGATTTTCATCAGTGCTTGGATTGTTGACTAGCTCTGTAGAAAGTGTTGACGAGTCATTGAGCACTTCTGCATGACTATCTTTCGTGGCATCATTTTGGCAAGCGACCAATACCAACACAGATACTAGTGCTAACATGAAACTATTTTTTTTACCGTACATACATTGTTTTATTTAAGAAAGTTTTCTGAGTATTTTTTGTTTTTCTAAGTCTTTGCGTAAGTTATCAAGTACACCATTTACAAACTGCCCGCTTTGCTCTGTGCTGTACAATTTGGCAATATCAATATATTCATTGATTGAAACCTTAACGGGAATTGAGGGGAAATAAAGAAGTTCTGACAAACCAAGGCGCAATAAAATAGTATCCACTACGGCCACTCGATCTGCATCCCAATTTTTTAATTTAGGTTTAATTAGTTCATTCAAATATTCATACTTGTCGTAATAAGTTTGTAATAACTCTTCGGCAAAATCGATTTTTTCATTAGTTAGGGTTTTTTGAAATACCATCTCACTAGGGTGTTTAATTAATAAGCTTACCCAGCGTGAAATAATTTCAATATCATCTTCCCAGTTGATAAATTTTTCATCAAAAAAGGAATAGGCCAACTGGTCTTGATCAACGGTATATTCTACTGCCCGAAGTACTAAATTTTCTATTACTTTTGAATTTTCTTTATCAGCCAAGTACAGTTGATACTCCTCACTCTGCTTAAAATGAGCAAATGTTTTTTTAATTAAATCCTCTTCTGCAAATAGATATTGCATTGAATTATCCTTGAGCGATTGGGTAAACGATGAATTATTTTTTATCTTGTCAATTAACGACATTCTCGCAATATCGGTATCAACCTCTGATGCATTGGATTGTACGAACTTAGAACTTTCTTTATTGGCTTGTATTAAACTATACTCAAATAATTTTACAAGGAATAATGCTAAAGCTGTAAACGAATGCTCGGATTGGCTTGTGTTTTTAATGAATAATTTTCGATAATCATCTTGACCCATTTCCTCGGACCAGCCGATACTATAGACTAATTGAAAGATTTTAATCCTTATCTGTCTTCTACTAAATTGATTCTTGGCTTGCATCACTTTTTTCTTCTAAAAAAACGAGTGCAAAGGTAAGTTGATTCCATAAAGATTTAGGATAAAACATGACCAGAGATTAATAGTTTACATAAAATGTTGATAGAGTGTCTCATTGTGTATAAGTAACATATTAAGAATTCTTTTTATAAGTATGGCTGCATTAAATTTATATCTTTAGAATGTATTTTCTAAAATGAAAAAGCTTTTACTTAAATAACTTGAACTGTGTTTATCAATAACAACCTTAGAATAAAAATAGATGAAGAGTATAAAATTTTATGGATCGGTGTGGATCTACAGGATAAACTTTGTTATTCATTAAAATTTCTTGATAATCTTACGTACGTCAAGGATTTGATAGTCTATTTTATAAAAAAAGAAGACATTAAATATGTTGTAGCTTATTCCCTCAACAAAGGTGTATGGAATTTAGGGGGCGATTTGGAATATTTTGTTGAGTGTATTCAAAAAGGTAAAAAAGCAGACTTAAAAGATTATGCTTATAAATGTATTGAATTAGTGTACAATTATAACAATGCATATGATTTGGATGTATTTTCTACTTGCGTAGTGCAAGGAAATGCTTTTGGTGGAGGTTTTGAAAGCGCTCTTTCTGGCAATTTCATTTTGGCTGAGGAGTCTGCTAAATTTTCTTTCCCCGAAGTTATTTTTGGAACTTTCCCAGGTATGGGAGCCTACAGTTTTCTAACTAAACGAGTAGGCTATCGCATGGCAAATGAGATTATTAATAGTAATAAAACGTATTCGGCTAACGATATCTACGACATGCGCATCATAGATCAGGTATGCGAAGATGGTCATGGTTTAAGTGAAATGTCATTATTGATTAAAAATGGAGATTTAGAGAAGTACATTTCGGACCCTTTTCTAAATATCTGTAATAAAGTATCGAAAGAAGAATTGTTGGATGTTGTCAACGTTTGGGTAGATAAGGCATTTACGCTAACCGATAATAATCTAAACCGCATGTCTAAATTGGCAAGTTTTCAAAGCAGAAAAATTAAAAAAGATCTTTCAATGGAACCAAGGCTAGAAAAAGAGATGCGTTCTGCTCAGGCCGAAAGTTTATTGAATATTGCTAAGCATTCAAATAACGAATAAATTGCCCGATCTTCGCATTTATCATTTGCTCACACAGTAGAAAATTCATGTTCAAATACTAAAGAATCTTACTGAAAACAGAGTACATAGCAAGTTGTGATAGTTCTCTACATATTGATTTTAACCTGATTTATAACGCCTTTGAGTATAACCAAGACTGTTTTCTCCAATATTTTATCCTTGTCAAACTTTTTTTACTATCATAGCTCAAAACTTGCTCAACTTTTCGTATATTTACCAAGTATTTTTAAAACAATTATTAAAATGAAAAAAATTCTTTCTATCTGCTTAATAGCAACAATGATGTTCGCTTTCGGTTCTTGTACTAAAGAAGCTCCGAA
>ENA-ORXR01002140-ORXR01002140.1-marine-metagenome-genome-assembly--contig:-NODE-2140-length-19326-cov-14.531716_pt1 | contig 19326 bp, 22 predicted proteins | sample MGYA00237866_ERZ511479 | MGnify/ENA metagenome assembly ERZ511479 | reverse complement strand
GCCGCGGCCGCTGCAACGCTGCATCTATCAAATGTACCAATCGAGGACAATACGGCAGGTGAAAGTTAGACCGTCCAGTTTTGGCCTCGCATGGCTGTACATTGCGGCACTCTTGTGATTCAATGCGAACAAGTTCATCAATACACGGCCCTGAGAGCCTTAAGAAGGGGGCCCGGTGTTGATCTCTTTCCAACTACAAGTTTCAGTGTGACATGCCAGAGGATATGATTTGAGTTGAGAGGGTATACAAGGAGTATGGGTGGCGACCCGGGAAGTGGTTCCGAAAAGCTGTACAGTGGATGAGGAGACCGTTTTATCGTTGAAGTCCGCGGTGTTGCACGAGCGCCGGTGGCTTCCGGCTATACCGACCCATGGCTGCGTTGTACGGGCCACGGGCTGGGCACGACCCCGCTCAAACGAGTCGCTCGGCGCTGGCCCGCCGCTCGTGCGCGGCGTCCTTCGACGGGTCGCCGTGCCATCGCCCGCGCTCTGCGGGTACACCTGGCCCGGAACGGTTCGTGGTCGTGTTCCTCACCCCTGGTGGGTTTCTGCGTGTTTCCCGTCCTGCTCGCGCGCCCCTGGCGCCTCCCCTTCGCGTCTGTGCGGTCCCGCGGCGTGCCCTCCCTCGCGCCCCGTCCTCGGCGTTGCTGTGGTCGCGCGGCGTGCGCGTTCTCGCCCTTTCCCTTCGGCGTCGCTGTGGTCGCGCGGCGTGCGCGTCCTCCCGCTCCCCCCTCGGCGTCTGGGTGGTCGCGCGGCGTGCGCTCCCTCTCACTCCCCCCTCGGCGTCTTGGCGTGCGCGCGGCGCGCGCTCGACAACCTCCTCCCACCACCGTCGGGGCGGGCGCTGCGGCCATGTCGCAAACACCGCCCGCGCCTCCCGGGCAGGTGTGGTGCAAGATCTGCCACATATTTTTCGGGTTGAACAACCTCGACGGGCACATCTCCGGGAAGGCGCATGCGCGGTCCAAGCGCTTTGCGGAGTTTGAGGAGCATCGCCGGGCGAATGTGGCCGCCGCCGCCCCGGTGCCGCGCTGGTTTTGCGTAATCTGCCGCAAGGGCAACGACGCAGCGATCAGATTTCTGGCGCACTCGGCGGGAAAGTCCCATCGTCGGACAGCCGCCGTGGTGCCGTCGGTCGCGGCGGCGAGGGGCGACGCACCAAGCGCCGTCGCGACAAGTCGTACGACCATACCGGCGGGCCAGCGGGTCCTTCCAGTGGCGCCGGCGCCTACAGCGGACGAGGGCACGGTGGGGGTGGCGGCGCATGTGTCGGCGGATGGTGGCGCGAGTGGCCGCCGCTCGGTGATGACGCGGTGTGGACGCGCGTGCCCTCACGGGCCTTCGCTGTGTTTGTATGCTGCAAGTGCAAGGTGATGTTCGACACGGCGCAGGAGCTCAGCTGTCACCTGTGCGAGGGGTGGCAGTGGCGGTGGCGCGGGAGGTGTGATTTGGAAAGCGGCTCCGCCGTTGATGGTGGCGAGGGGCCAGGGCGGAAGGCGAGTTGCGTGAGCTTTGGTCAAGACCATGCATGTGGTGCCAGAGCGGCATGGTGGGGGTGCCACTTGGGGAAGGTGTACCGGGTCTCTGTTCAGACACGACGCTTCTTGCGGTCCCGCCCCGTCGACGGTTGGGCGACTGGTGAGGGCGGGCAGTCGGTGCTGCACATAACCGCGCTCATGCACAGCGTCGGGAGCGAGGACGGCTGCGGCTCTGAGTGGGTCGACAGCGCCGCCGTGGGCGGCCGCACCTCCGCCGACGGCGACAGCGACAACAGACGCGACGACGGCGACACGATGGGGGTGGTCGGCGCCGCCGACAGCGGCCGCACCTCCGCCGGCGGCGGCGGCGGTGGCGACGGCGGCGGCGGCGACGACCTCTGGGTCGAGCGCGACGGGGATAGCGTGGAGCCGATCGCTGTCAGGCTGACCGTGTCCCTGCGGCCGCAGAAAGCCGTCTGCCCCTCTGGGGTACCGCCGCCGACGTCGGCTTTGGCTGCGCCAACGCCCGCATCCACCAGCTCCTCGATGCCATCGAACAGCGGGGGCGGGGTGGCATCTGACGGCAGCTCAATGTCATCTCCAAGGGAGTCACACACGCAGCAGCACTGCGGCTCGCCCCCAAGGTTGGTAGCGCAACGACAGGGACACAAACAGAGGGCAGCTGCGTCAGCGTCGGCGTCGGTCAGTGAGGTAGACGACGCTGCACAGCGGCAGGGGCGGGAGCACGCGGGCGGGCGAGGTTTGTAGTCGGACATTGCGCCAGAAAGTGCAGCGAAAAGTCTCGGGGGGAGGGGCGGTCAGGAATGCGGTGGGCGCTCGTGGGTCGGTCACCGCCGCGGAGCCTGCCACGGCAGTGTTTACGTGGGCCCCATCCGGCTGCCGCAGGGCCAGCGGCACACCTTGCGAAATTTGCATCGAGGGGCACCCCGTCTGAATTCATCGCCTGAGCACATCTACGGGATGCACGGGCAGCACACGTGATCACCGAATGGGCAGTGGCATTGATTCTTCCGCTTGCGATCCGCGGAAGTCGTTTTTAGGGTATTTACTCTCTCTATTTACGGGCCGGCGCCATGCTGTGCCAACCAACCCAGTGCTCTCCGCTTTAGCGCACTTTAATTAGTAGCAATCAGCCAACGACACATAGCCTGTCCACCAATGGTGAGCGCCAATTAAGGCAAATATGCAGTGATCAGTCTTGGCATATGACGGTTTGCGCTGGGTCGAGGGAGTGCGAGAGTCCGCGTGCATATGCATCGAGCGGCGGCACGGACACGCTCGGCCTTTCCGCCCACACAGGCAAGTCGACACCGGCGCCATCCCACTGCTCCATCCACACCTCCGTGATGGGGAAATATGTGGGGTTGCGCGACGAGGCTTGGCGCACAAGGGCATGGACAGCCATGGCGGGGCGGAACTATGGACGAAGTAGTGGTATTGTGGCCCCGCAGTAGTACAGCAGCCATGGTTCTGTACGCGGCACTAGGGGGCGGACGAGTGGCTGTGTTGCTCCGCAGCAGCGTAGTAGCTACAGTTGCGTTTGCGGTTCTGGACCTGGGTAGTCATCATCTTGTGTCACCTCCCAGTCACTGGTCACCGCCTACTTCCTGTCTGCTTACTGTGAAGACACCAGGGAGATTGCCGCACCCAGCGCGCTTGCACCGCCTCTGGTGATCAATTATGGACAGGTGCCGCACGCCTCTGCGCTCGCAGGTGCTATAGCCTTTTGCGCTTGCCGCGTGAAGCGCGCAGCGGAGTGATTCCGCGCTCGGCATGCCCAGGGCTGAATGCGTTACATCCAGACGCTCCCGTCGGTGTAAGGGAAGCCGTGACGGGTCCCAGGAAATACATCACGCATCCATCTGAGCTTGAAATCGTCAAAAACCGTCGAGTATGGTGTCTTCATGAGAGGGTCCGCAAGATCATGCGGCCGAAAATCAACGAATCCGCCGGATACGTGCAACCACCATTTAAGCACCACTGCGCTGCTCTCCGCGTGCAGCGCGCGTGCCCGGCACTTGCGGACGCGCGGCCGTTTGTCGCCCCTCATCATGAATACACCTCAGTTACAAACCACTCTCATTGCCGTGTCCGCGTACACCTCCCCACCCCGAGCCGACGAAAGTAGCGCAACAGTACGGGGAAACTCCCGGTCGCTGCCGCCGATGCCGACGGCGCCCCATCCCCGCGCCACAAGCACCCCGCCGAGCGGCTTGCGGTAAAACATAAAGTCGTCCCTTCCCCCGTCCCCAAACAGCACGCGGCCGCCGCCTCTGGCGGCCGCCTGCGGCCCGCCGCCCCCCACGCCCGCCGCCGCGTCCACCACCACCCGGTACAAGGCTAGGGACGGCCACCCCTCAGCGCAGTACCCGGCCACAAACGCCACCGCTGAGGCCGCCGCCGCCGGGAGAAGGACTGCCATGTGTCTGGGCAAAAAGGCAGTCGCCACTTCGTCGACCGGCTCGCCGGCTAGTCCGCTTCCCACCTACTGGACTCAACACATGGGAAACACACTTCATTGCATCTGCCAACATCGCCACCCTTCCCCACTGCCCTACTTCTCACTACCCTCCTTATCCTCAACGTTGATGTTGCCCGCACCAATCTCGTTCTCAAGCACTTGCGCACCAAACAGAACACTAGAGGATTCAACGAACCCGTAGAGACATGGCCCAAAGACGTGAGCAAGGTGAGGACCATCAACGACAATGGCCGTGGCGGTCTCAGGCATCGAGGCCAAGTCGACGGCCCGATCCCTCGTCTGCTCCTCGTGGGAGAGCAGAACAAAGGCAACCCGCTGGTTCCAGGACTTGCCGTTCTCGATCTCGGAGAACTGCTCGATGCCCGCCACGCAGCAATCCTTGACGTCCTTCCTCATGTCCAACGTCTTCTTGTATTTCAGTTGCAGCAGCACAGCCACCAGGTCCCCGACGCAGGGTCCACATGTCTTGTCCGCCTCGGTGCACTTGACGAAGACCACGCCGTCAAACGCAGGAAAGTTGAGGCTCTTCGGCTTCCAGATCACGTCCAGCAGCGCAGCTTCGTCCTTCTTCAGCAGGTCCGTGAGCGAGTCAAAGTACTCAACGCCTCGGCGATGGCAAGCCGCATCAACCTGAGCCGTCTCCATCCAGGTGGCGTCGCCGACAAATGGTGGCGAGCTCGGAAACAGCTCCAGCAAAGACATGTTCCCATGCGCCCCTTGCAGCTGCCGCTTGAGGATTCCAGCACCCAGCTGGGTCGAGCAGACATGCCGCGCCGCGCACACGGACGAGAGAGCCCAGAGAGAGAAGTCCTCCCACGCTACAGCCGCATCACCCTTCTCAAAGGCGCACCGCACCTTTTCCAGGGCGTCAAATAAGTCGTCACCGGGGAGGGGCTCGTGAAGACGCCGCCGCTTGCGACGTTGGGGAACCCGCCGTGCATTCTCTCGTTTCTTGAGAGCCTCGAGGAGGAAGGACAGATTCAAACGGGTTGTAAAACACGACGTACTGGACGATGGCGCATGGCGCGTCAACGCTCTTGTGCTGGGACGCCTCTCTATCGCCTCAGCCGACATTGCCAGCGTCTCCTTGGTCCTTGTCAGGGCGCCCGACGTGTAGATGGCGTCCCACGAGAGGCCCGCCTTGACCTCAGCGCTCGGCTCCGGGTCGTAGCCTAGGAGGCCGACAGCAACAGCAACCGAATTGGACAACAGCACGTCGATGCTGCTGCGCGCAATAGACAGCTCGGAAGGATCCAGCGCCGAGATGAACCTTGAAAAGTACGGGCTGCCGACGTCGCATTTCTCCATCGCCTCGAGCAGCAGCACTGCGGCCCGTGGGTGGCCACCGGCAAGCGTGCCAAGGCAACTTCCGACCACAACCGCCGACAGGACGCCCTTGGAATCGCTCCTTTGCGTCACATGTACGTAAATGGCCTGCTCGGTCAGCATACATACAGTTGCGTCACGAATGCGCTGGGACTCCATGAAGTGCTGCTCTCCGAGCTTGACCTGCACCGATCCGGATGGCGTCTTGCACTGCTCCTCCACAAAAGCGCGCGACAGGGACGAGATGCACACAAAAACGTTGTACCCCGCGCCCCAGGCACAAAGCGCGCTGCGTAGGAGCTGAGCAGGTGAACGCTCATCGCCACCTTTGGTCAGTGCCTGGGCGTCACGTTCTGCGGCTGTCAGCGACCGAGCAGGAGCACGACGCGTTGACCGAGCGCCACTTGCTGGTACTGTATCCACGCCGATTGCCGTCGCGGGACCCACCGAAGCGCCCCCCACCGCGTCAACCCCATCGAGCGCGCCCGCGGCACCCGCCGCAGCGTCCGCGCCATCGGTAGTCGTATCACCTTCCGCAGCGCCCTCGCCATCAAAAGTCGCACAAACCGCGGCGGAGCCCGGGATTCCCTCGGATCTGCCCGGGCCACCCGTCCAAGTACCCGCGCCATCGGGAGCCCTGTCCCCGGTGGGTGCGCTTGTTCTACTCGTGGTAGCGCCCGCGCGAGCCGCGGTAGCGCCGAAGCCAACTGCGGTAGCGCCCGCGACACCCGCCGTCTTGTCCTTCGGGCACGGAAGCTTGTCGGACACACGCAGAAGCTCATCGGCAAGAAGGACGCCCATGAAGTGCTCCACCGCAGAGTGCGCGCGACCCCGCTGCCGGACCTTGAGCACGTATCCGGCCAGCTGCAACAAGACCGTGTCGTTGCCTTCTTGAACCAGCCGCAACATGGCGAGCTGGAAGTGTTCCCAGGACGGGGTCTCAACGCTGGTGTGCATCTCAATGTACAGGAGCCGCACAATGTTGGACAGCTGCGGGTGGTGGTTGACCAAATCCAAGTCAATGTAAGAGGCCGGCGTCCGTCCGTTGTACGAGATGACGTGGACGGCCATGTCCCTCCACCACTCCCGCACCTCTGGCGCCAGAGAAGCTGCAAAGTCCGGGTCCACGAACGAGAGCAGGAGCAGCCGCATCATGTACGTCTTACCCTGTCCAGGAGATCCCACGAGGGCACCAAACGCGCGCGACTCATTCCGCTTGCTGAAGATGGTCATGACGGTGCGACGAAGGCGCTCGTCGTCGTCGGCTTTGTCGCGCAGGCGATCATCATCGGGAGACGGCACGAGCAGCGAAGCCAGTACCGGCTGGCGAGCTACTTCTTCAGCGTACAAAATGGCGTCGATGGAGAACAGCGGCGTCAACGTGTTTGGAAGTGGGTGCAACAGGATGGCGCGGACGAGTTCACCTCGGGTGGTCCACCAAAGACGGCCAGCGTCGGTCTTGCTACACTCAGCGTACGTGGCCGTCAGGCCAGTGCCCACCTCCACAGGGAGCTTGTGAAGATGGGATCTGAGGTGGTTGAGTTTATGGGCCAGCGGCAGCTTGTCGACGGGAAGGCCATCCGGGCCAATCGCCGCCATCACAGACGCCAACGTGAAGCAGACGTTTGAGGAGCAGCAACTGATGATAACCCGCGGGACGACTGGTCACCTGCACAGAGATGAAGCACAGCACCAAAGAAAGGGATAAACAGCAGAAAAACGGTGGCAAGATTGGCAGATGAGAACACGCAAAAGCTTGGCAAACACGTACAGGCTAGCATCGTTCCTCGCGTCGTCCCTCGCAGCTCAAGAATGCTTGCCAAGCGCCCCTTCGCGGAGGAGACATCGCGTGGAGCGCGCCGGCCAGTCGGTAAATGACACTGCAGGGTGGTGACAGCTTGAGAGCAGAGAATCAAGCCGCCCCCAGTTACGCAACCCCCACCCGTGTCTTCCCCGTTGACTGGTGGCACTGGCCTCATCGTCAAGGTCCCTCGACGTCGTCGCTTTCAAAATTTAAAGCGTCGGTGGGACGCCACCAACGCCTTCATAGCAGGCGGCATCTCCGCAGGTCGACCTCGTGCCGCCGGTCTACTCAGCAGGTGGCCGCAGCCCAAGCGTCACACCACGTCCAAGAACACGCGCTGCCGCGTTCGCCCTGCCAAGACGGTCGTTTCTACCGTCGAATGGGCCAACATCACAAGGGTGCATGCAAGAGACAGAGCCGCACAAACATACCACAACAGAGAGGGAGGCCCCCGTCTTGCACCGCACGCACAGCGCAGAGAGCAAAGAAAAATCATCAAGGCCTTGAGATAGCGCAGACTACTCGCGGATCACACGACTCACCTGCTGACTCAAGCCGGTTTACTTATTGCAGTCAGCACAATTTTATCCGATCCGAACAAGAACAAGAATACATGACGCAGTTAGCGAAGCTTTAAGTGGAGATCCAATCACGCTCTCAACGTCAGGCCGCCACGTTGCTAAAAATGAATGGCCTTCATCGATTTGGTGGTCAAGGGCCTAATTTTGTGTAAGCCCGACTTGGGATCCTGCCCAGGATTACAACGCGCGCCCGACACCGGGGCGCCGCGGCGGAGTCACGTAGCACCCTTTCCCCGCCCCACTTAAGGCGGTGTCCGAAGCTTCGACTGTCCTCCGCAGAGACCGGCCCTATGGGCCCTGAGGGGAGGGCGCCTGAGGGGTCCCTGAGGGTGTTTGAGGGGGTTTTCCTGAGGGTCTGAGGGGGACGGACGGGGGGTGGAGAGGGTAAGAGGGCGAGGCGTGAGTGTCGTCTCGAGGCCTTCGACCCGGGAAAGTAAATCACCGGTCACACAACTCGTGTTTGCGCGCTCGGGGTGGCTTTCCCCGGTCGCGGCCGTGCGTGTGCTGGCACGGGGTTTCCTTCCGAGGCGGGTATTCCCCGTTAGTGTGGGGGAATCCCCCTGCTTCTGACAACACGACCCCGGGCATGAGCCAGGGGCCGCCTCGAGCGCACACGTAACGCCCCTTCCTCAAGGGGCGTGGGAGGTGGCGCCCGTGGAAGGGCGCCAGGGGTGGCTGACGGCCACCCAAGCAACCCGCCCCCACAGGGGGTGGCGGTTCGTAACCCCTGATCGGGCCCCTATGGGGGGCCTGACCGGATTGAGTGGGGCACCCGCTCTGCCCTTTCGCGGGCCCCGAGCGGGGCCCGGAAGCTTCTAGAAGCTCCCCCAACCGCCCGGGGTCGAGATCGGATCTCGACCGCTGCGAGAATATCCCATAGGGAATTTCCAACACAGAGTTGGATTATGAGACGATTAAGTCTATGAGGACTTGACGGGTCTTCTAAGCCCGACTGACCCCCACCGGGGGACCAGATTTCCCTTCCAGTGGAGGGGTGTCCCTGATCCGGTGCAGGGGTCACCAGAGGTCCCCATGTAGGACCTTGGCCCGTTGGGCACCGGTCCCCCCACTGTCGTTTTTCGTGGGGTGGGTTTGTGCGCGTCTTGCTTCCCTTGCATGAGTATATGAGAGCGTGTCTGAGGGTCATCGTGCTTTCTTGAATAAATCATCGTTGCGTTTGCGTTAGTTCCGACGTTCTGGTGCGCTACGCGCCCTGTGATCCAGACGTTCGTGTTCTTTCTCCTTTGTCTCGGTCCGCACTCTGTGCTGGGTTTCCGACGGGGTAGCGCCTCGTCGGCTGGAGCAAGCAGAAACCACTACAGCACCGTCCCCGTCGCCGTCTGGCGGCGGCGGCGGCGGCGGCGGCGGCGTCGGCGGCGGCGGCGGCGGCGGAGCCGGTGACGGCGGCGGTGGCGGCGGCGGTGGCGGCAGCGCGGCCAGCGTCGGCCGGTGGCTACCGGGCGGGTGGCCGCCGTGCCGCGGTGGTGGCCGCCGCTCGCCACGGCGGCGGCGGCCCCTACCGACCCGCCGGCGGGCGCGGTAGGCGCCTCGCGCGACGGTCTTTGGGCGGCGGGCGCGCGGTCACACACTCCCCCTCGGACAATGTCACAGCACTGCTCGACAAGGAGCACGCGGGCGGCCGCTACCCACCAATGGGCGGGTATCCCTCCCGACCGCGGCGGCTGCCGCCCGTGCGGGCCGCGGCGGACGCAGACGCCGCGGCGGCGGTGGGCGGAGCGCCCCCTACGCCGGCAAGCGATGGTCACGTCGGCGACCGCCGCCACCGCCGACATGGCCGAATTCCTAGTCTCCTTCGTACGGCTCTCCCGCTCGTACGTGCGCACCTGTGCGGCGCCGGTCGTGCCGGTGACGCGCACCCTCAAAGCGGTGCTCGACGTGCCGCTATCTTTCGTCGCGTGAAAATAGTTTTATCGTTTCGCAAGTCCAGGGTGTTTTCGCAAACGTGCTTTCAGTGTACCTGTAGTATCTTTGCTGCTGGGAGAGGTGTGCGCAACGCCGTTCTGATGCTTCGTGTGACCCCCCGTTTGCGGCCGCCAGGGCATGTGCGCGATTGCCGTCCTCGCCGCGCTTCTGTGTTGCAGCGGATGTGGTTGCGTCCTCCTCGCCCGCCGTGGTGCTTCCCAAGCCCAGCTTGGCACGCAGAGCTGGTAAGGGACGGGGAGCTCCATGAGCACTCTTGAACTGTTTTTGTTTCTTGCCATCACATCCGAGTAACCCCCTCGGCAAGCAAATACTGCTTTCTTCTGTCGGCCACCTCTTCACTTCAGAGGGAGCCCCTTTGTTGAAACCCTTTGTATCTTGTTCTGGGTGTACCCCCGCAGGCCACCACCCGCACCACACGCTACCCCACCAGCCTCACCGTACCCCACGCCTCCCCGCCCCACCCCGCGCCACGTCAACCCCCGGCGGTCGGGGGGGAGGAGGCCCTCCCCCCCGCTCCCCCCCTCCCCGGCCCACCCACCGCGGATAGCCCTCGCCACACCGCTCCGCGCTACGTCATACCACCGCCCCCCACCCCTTCTTTATCCGGCGTCTAATAAAAGATGCATCCGGCCGATGAAGCTGATTGGGCGGTCATGCCTTGATCCCGGAGTCATATCCGGGTCGTACGAATAATTGCGGACGCACGTTGAACGCTCCGCTTCCGCCAAGTCCGCGACTTCTGTCGCATGAAGTTGTAGCCTAAAACGGGATATTCGCGGATTCACGGCGGCATCTGATTGGCGCGGCACGCAAACACAAGTGGCCTACCACGAGCTTCAATATAATGGACATCTGGGTTTTTCAAATGACTCCACGGTCCCATTGGTGTACCTCACTGACAGATGGGAGACCGAGTCACCGCATTGGTGGACGAGAATAGTGAGGTCCACTCTTGCAAAAGAGAGAAACAAGCTGCATTCGTGCTTCTCGTGGCACTGAGCACCCAATAAGGAGACGCCGTAGCTTCCCACTCTCGGAACAATCCCTCTGCATGAAATATTTTCGTGATCGCTTTTGCATGCACTTTTCCGATCTCTCTTCACGCACACGCATCCTCCTCCCGCCTGACCATGGCCCTTGTGACCGGCGTAGTGCTCGAATTGGCTTCAAATCTCATACACTGATCTCTTGTCCCCCCTGGGACCGTTCTCGTGCCCTCTGTGGCCGTTGGGGGCAATCACTTGCCGGTGCAGAAGGCCCATGGAGACCACTTTAGGCGCATCAAACAGGCCGCCACAGCGGAAAAGCGAGCAGGGCTCCCAGGAGTCCGGTCGGGGTCCCAGCCATTGGCATGAGTTCTAGAATGACCTGCATTAAGCAAAGTCGAAAAGCATACATCAGGTAGGCAGAGATGTGGAGGTAGAGGACGTAGGCCCATGTCATCAGGACCATGCTATGGAGCAGGTCACGTCGTTCGAATGAGACGTGTCATGCAGCACTATTCCCGATTTGCTGTAATGAACGAATGCACCGTGTCCGCCCTTGACTAAAGGTCGATTCCATACATTAAGGCGGATGAAGATAGAGTTTTCCCGGCTGCTCCAGATGTCTCCTGAGCCTTAGAAGCTACAGACGTGATCTTTGCGGCGTAGGTACTCAAGAAAAAAAATGATGTGCTCAGCGGATCTTTCATAGCTGCGATACACCACTTCATTTATTTATCCTTCAAGGATCTCCCGTTGTCTCCATTCATGGCGATCGGGAACATGTCGTCAGTAATTTCCAAGCGCCCATCAGAAGCCCTCGCATCAGCTTTCTGATTCATGGGATCCAGCAATGCGTATAATCTCGATCGACTACGAGCATCACCTGCCCAACGCCACCACTCCCCATGTCCACCAAAGGCCTTCAGTGCTATCAATATCTCTCCACAGCAGCTGTGGTACGCATTATGTGGCGTGACTGCGTCGTGATCTGCCCGGTAGCGTCATCGGCGGGCACTTAAATCCGAGAAAGGCGCTTCGGGACAAGCGTGGGATGTCAGAAAAAAACGGTATCTCTTCAGCCGACTCTCATAGACACCTCAAAGTGTGTCAGAAAAGAGTTGATGACGTCTTCTCCAAGATGCGCCTATATCGAGCGCAAGCGTATCAGCTGTCGCTTAGCTCTTGAGGTGCCAACATGGGTCGCGGCCATCCGCCTTATTGCGCGGAATCGACCTTTAGAGCAAACCCTACAGCGTCGCTCTATCCTAGATATATGCAACGTGTCGCCACGTTGCGCACACGTGTCTCTTTATTATGGAAATGGGGCGGGATCGTCCCCGCATCAACGACTCCGACCCCTTTTGGCTTGTCTTCAACCGAATCAAATGACGTAAGTACAACACATATATCGGTTTCAGAAATGGGGTCTGAGCTGAACCGACCCCATTCTCGACCGGAAATGGGGTCGGTCGGAGGCCGACCCCATTCTGCTATGCTTTCTCATTGGTTGATCGATTCGACACAGTATACAAGATAGCATGTTTAAGCGAGCAACGTGTGGGCCCACGATCAACGTCAGTTTTTCGCAATCATTCAGAAACAGAGTGTGTTGATCTGGACAACTCCTCTCGAAAGAGGACCCACGGCTCTTGCGAGATATTTCGATTGAGTCGTCCTCAGAGGCAAAACCGTTGGATCTGGGCGAGCGCGCCAATGACTGGCATTGGCACAGCCATCGCGACCCCTCGAGGAGTCGTTTCCGTGCCTGTGCGTGGCGCCCACACCTCGCTCTCAGCGCAATCCGAGCGGGGGGGGGACCGCGCGCGCCTCTGGCCCTGGGGGGCCCCAACGTGTGATCAGGCCCTGGCGCGGGGCGGCACAGGCCGCCTACAGAGCGGTCAGGAGGGGTGGGATCGACCCGGTCGCTGCGCCGCGGCGACTGGGAGGCTGCGAGAGGGGCCCGCGTCGGCGCATTCTGGGGGGGGGGGGGGGGGGCGCCGGGGGCGGGTTGGGGGGGGGGGGGGGGGCGGTAGAAGGGGCCCCCCGACCGCGAACGCACGCCTGTGGCGATGTGGGCGGGGACGGCTCCGTCACCTCACGATCCCATCGTCGTCGTCACCCCCATCCTCTCGGTGCTTGTTCTGGCCACCCGCTGCATGCATGTTCACGGCCGACCGTAGCTCTTCTCAACCCTGTGCCCACGCGCACCCGTTGAACCTCTCGGAACTTTCCCTTCCCACGCACCACGATCGTCGACGCACGCCGTTCGCATCTCTCTCGGCCATCCCTCCCCCCTCACTCTCCACGCCGGCTGGACGCCTCTATTGTGTGCTCTCTGGCCGACGAGCTCGTATTCTTCATTTGCACCGGCTGTCCAGACGCGCTATCACCACCGGCGCCTCTACCCGTCGGTATGAGTGCAGAGCACGTTAAGCACGAGGAGGAGATTTCTACCACCGCCGCTCTGTTAGGCGAAGATGACGGGGCGGATGTGTGTGCTGTTGTGCATACGCATGTCAAGGTGCTGATGACGCTGCACCGACGCGCGAGCGCCAAGCGCACTGCTCGACGTCGGCGATACAGTGGCTCCTCTGTCGGGCGCCGCGCCAACAAACGGCGCGACTTTTCTGCCGGACTGCAGACCATCCTGCGGGACTACTTCGGTGTTGGAGGTGCGCTACCCATCTACGACGAGCGGGACTTTGAGACGAGATTTCGCGTCCCGCGCGCTGTTTTTCGCCGTACCTACCTGGCGGTCGAGGTGGTGCCTTTCTTCCAGCAACGTATCAACGCGACCGGAAAGCCACAAGCGCATCCCTTGCAGAAGGTGGTGGCCGCCTTTCGTGTCATTGCGTACGGCGAGGCAGCGGATCGAGGCGACGAGTACGTGCGTCTTTCCCGGACGGTCATCGCCAAGTCTACCAAGCTATTAATGGAGTTTATTGTTCAACGGTGGGCACCTACCTACCTTCGCCGACCCAATGACGACGAGCTCGACACCATCATGGAGCGAAACAAGGAGCGGGGGATGCCCGGCTGCATGGGCTCCCTCGACTGTTGCCACTGGGAGTGGCACCAATGCCCGACGGGGATGGCGGGGTCGTATCTGTCTCGTAAGGGCAAGCGGGGCATCGTTGTAGAAGCAGTTTGTGACGAGGACCTGTGGGTATGGCACTTATTTGTAGGGGCCCCGGCATTCTCAACGACATCAACGTCATGCACCAGTAGCCGCTGTACCTGGACGTCACTGGCGGTCGGTTGCCGCCGCGCAACATGCCCTACACAATCAACGGATACACGCGTACCCTGCCCAACTATCTTGTGGACAGGATTTATCCGCGCTACGCTTTCCTGATCTCGCCACATCCGCAGCCGTCCACCGATGAGCAGACGACGTTCAATCGTCTCCAAGAGGCCATCCGCAAGGACGTCGAGCGACTCTTTGGCGTTTTGATGAAGCGCTTTCACGTCGTGTTGCATCCTGGGCGCTACCGCTCTGTGTTGCAGTTGGTAACGACGTACAAGGCTGTATGTATTTTGCACAACATGTGTGTCGAGAGTCGTCGCAGTAACTTTTTCAGCCGCCGCCGACATGTGGCGGGCGGTGATGGTGGGGCTAATTCTGGCGCAGACGGCGACGCCGGTGGCGTGTCGCGTGGTGAGGATGGACAGAGCGGACGGGCGCCTGTTGTCGGTGCTGCTGCCGCCGGGGGACCTGCGCCTGGTGGCGCCGCTGATGATGGGGCTGCCGGCATCGCAGGCGCAATGGGTAACATCGACGCCGCCGGGAACGCACCCCCTCCTCTGCATCCGGCCGCTCACCCGCCTGCTGCCGGCATGGCGGCCATTTTCTACGCGTGGGCTGAGCCGCAGAACCCTGCTGAGTGCGTTCGCCTGCGCATCGACTTGACTGCGGACTTTTTTCGCGACCGAGGCGAGCTGCTTGCCCCGTACCTTGGTTGATGTGACGTAGCACATGATAGAGTAGACGTACAAAGGATTTTTTTCCCGCTGGGCAGGGTTTGTTTTTTCTTACACACTCTCTTGTCGACCGAGTCCGCGGGGCCCGATGGGGAGCCCCGGCGGTGGCCTTAGCGGCGTCACAGCAGGCGCTGTGAGCGTCGCCGGCTCAGTCACGGAGCCGGAGGCAGCGGCCAGTGCAGTGCCAGCGGCCAGCCACGCGAGCAAAGAGTGTGCCGCCGCCGACTCGGGGGCCCCCTAGGGCGCGCGCCGCCGACTCAGCGGGGGACCGCGGCGACGGGCGTTGCGTCGCGCCGCCGTCACCACCAGCCCGCAGCGGCCTGTTGGCATTCCATGGGCAGTGGCAGCGGCGGGCGGCCGCAGCGTGGCCCTCAGCTGCGGCGGTGGCGGGGCGGCCGCCGTGCCGGCGGCGTGGCCGCCGACGGCGGCGCGACCGTCACCAACGTCGGCGGCGGCGGCTGCGGCAGCAGTGGTGGTGGCGGCTGGGCGGCCGCCGTGCCGGCGACGTGGCCGCCGGCGGAGGCGCGACTGTCGCCGATGGCGGCGGCGGCGGCCGGGCAGCAGTGGTGGTGGCGGCTGGGCGGCCGCCGTGCCGGCGACGAGGCCGCCAGCGGCGGCGCGACCGTCGCCGACGGCGGCGGCGGCGGCCGGGCAGCAGTGGTGGGGGCGCCTGGGCGGCCGCCGTGCCGGCGACCTGGCCGCCAGCGGCGGCGCGACCGTCGCCGATGGCGGCGGCGGCAGCCGCGCAGCATTGGTGGTGGCGGCTGGGCGGCCGCCGTGCCGGCGACGTGGCCACCGGCGGCGGCGCGACCGTCGCCGATTGCGGGGGCAGCGGCGGCGGCGGCAGGACGGCCGCGGCGGGGGCCACGGCGCCGCCGCCGCCGGCGGCGCGACCGTCGCTGACGGCGGCCGCGGCGGCGGCGGCAACACCGTTGGTGGCGGTGGGGCGGCCGCCGTGCCGGCGGCGTGGCCACTTGCGGTGGAGGTGATGGCGGCGCGTCGGCCGCGGCGGCTGCGGCGGCGGGGGCGGCGGCGGCGGCGGCGGCGGCGGCTGCGGCAGCAGCGGTGGTGGCGGCTAGGCGGCCGCCGTGCCGGCGGCGTGTCCGCCGGCGGCGGCGCGACTGTCGCCGACGGTGGCGGCGGCGGCTGCGGCAGCAGAGGTGGTGGCGGCTGGGCGGCCGCCTTGCCGGCGGCGTGGCCGCCGGCGGCGGCGCGACCGTCGCCGACGGCGGGGGCGGCGGCGGCGGCAGCAGGATGGTCGCGGCGGGGGCGACGGCGGCGGTGCCGGCGGCGGCGCGGCCTGTGCGCCGGCCTTATGGCCGTCGGCGGTGGCGGCGGCCGCGGCGGTGGCGGTAGGGCGGACGCGGCGGGGGTGACGGCGGTGGTGGCGGCAGCGAGCCGCCGCGTCGCGGCCTTGGCGGCGGTAGCCGCCCAGCGATGGCGGTGGCAGGCGGCGGCGCATGGGCCCTGCTACCAAGTTGGGCAAGTGCCAGCTCGTCAGTTCATTGGCCGGCGCACTTTAGCGCGGGGCAATGCGTTTCGACGGAAGTTTTGTGAATCAACATCGCTGCCTGAACACCTCATCAAAAAGCGTTTGGCCATCATGACAGGAAAGAAAGTGCTGTTGATAATCGAAGTATTCGTTATTCACTGTGTCTCGAGACGGAAATCGTCCAATCAAAAGGGTCTGGTTCTACACAGCCTCAAATATGTCGAGTGTAAAATACACTTCAGGTTTTTAATTTTCATCTCAAGAACCAATCAGAACAGATTGCTTCGTCATGCGAGGCAAGGCTCTGCTCATCGTTGATGTTGACTGACATCTCTATTTCATACCATTGGTTGGTGTCATACTGTTCTGTTGGCCGTCGTCCAATGGAGTGTCGCGCCTGAGAGCCGCTCCACAAACGCAGCGGGACGCGCACGGAAGACATGAGGTCACCACGAGATCGCTGGCTGCTCTGTGCCCAAAAGTTTAGGATGCGATGACCTTGCTTTGCGGCCACGTGCTGGAGATAACCAGGCGCCGTTGCAGGACGTGAAAAATGCCCTTCGAGCCCCATAGAGGGGGGCGTCAGCGTCTCTTGAAGGTGAGGGGCGCGGCCCATTGGATGCGCAAGTCTTCCTCTGGCGATCAAATCCGCACTTTGATGGGAAAGCAGCCCGGATGACGGTGTGAACTACGCATTTCCACACTGCAACGGGGTGATCGAAACGCCCAATTTGCATGACTCTGCGAGTTCAATACAATAGACGAACAAAGGCCCCTCTGCATGCATCCAGCTTGCGACGCGGAGGCTTTCGCGACCTGCCCACGAGAGCTGTTGAGGACGGTGGGCGCACATTGGATCTAAGGTAGGAACTGCACGCCCACCCCTGCTATAAGGAGGAGCCCATCCCAGTCGTTGTCGCGTCGCTTCGTCCCCTGGCTTCAGTCGTCAGCCCCCTCCTCCACCCCCCTCCCCTTCCCCTGCCCACCTTCGCACGCCACTGCCCGCCGCACCCCACATCCCACTCCACTCTTTGTGTGCCCCCCACTTCCCCCGTTCCTTTTATTGCCGCTACACCTCCCTCACGCAGCAATGGAGCGGACGAGCCAGACGGCACGTCGGTCTACTGGGGGGAAGGCCCCAGCTCGTGGTCTGTCGCGGGCTGCCGCGCGACGGGCGACCAAGGCCAAGGCTGGTAGCGCGACGGCAGTCAAGCGTCGCTACCGGCCTAGGACGGTCGCCCTGCTCGACATCCGCAAGTTTCAGCGCTCGGCGGAGCTGCTGCTTAGCAAGCTCCCCTTTCAGCGACGGGTCCGCGAAGTCGCGCAAGAGTACCCGAACGCACCACGCTTTCAGGCGTCCGCTGGGCTCGCGCTGCAGGAGGCGGCAGAGGCGTACCTCGTTGGGCTCTTTCAGGACGCGCAACTGTGTGCTATCCACGCCATGCGTGTCACAGTGATGTCCAAGGACATCCAGCTTGCTCAACGCATCCGCGGGGAGCGGGCGTAGATATCTCTGGTTGTGAAAGTGCCTGATTTTGTTTTTTAATACTTCTTGACTGCCGCCAGAGGCCTTGCTTGTGTGTGAGATCGTCGGGAAAGTGGGGCGCATGCTAGACGTGTACTAAGACGCGTACTTGACTAAATTTCATGTACTACAGGCCTGATTGCCTTACTGGCATCAATTCGGAGCGGCGGCCGTGGGGGGGGGGCCGAACGCACGTCATCTGGGGGGGGGGGGGTCCAGAACGTGGGCTACAAGTCCCACGTGCTGGCCCCGTGGGGTGTACCAGGTAAATCGGGCCAGATTCGTGGGCTTGTAGCCCCTGCTGAAGCAGGCTACAAGTGACGCGCACACAAGGAAATCGGGTGTGTCGTCATCGTTTCGGAGCGTGTCAGCGCCGGTCAGGGCGGATTGTCACCTATCAATCCAGGTTGGGCGTCCCTGTCCTGCCAGAAGCCACCAGCGTTCAACACGTAGAGGCCACAGCCCGGGGGTCACACATCACTTCCATTGCTGCAACTCGGGAGTTCCAGGTGCTCTCTAGGACTGGACAGAGTCATCATCTTCTTTCGCACCGCTGCGCCCGAGTCGTGTGCAGGCGCACTACAAATACGTGCGGGCGCCAGAGACGGACCCTGGCCCGGCCCCTGTCCATGTCTCCGTCCCCGCCCCGCGCTGTCTGGCCTGCTCCCAAGCGCTTCTTTGTTACACGCACGTCTCTCAACCGGGACACTGGAAGCACGCATTGACGAAAGCCTCGACAGGCTCCTCTGCAGTTACCCGTTTACCCTACCCTCCCCACCCTCACACCCATCCCATACCCCTGCCCCCCGCCTCCCCTCCTCATTCGTCATCCGTGTCCGCTTCCGCGTTGCTGTCCGCAAATGCGTTCACGAAAAAGCGAGCGGCGCGCAGCTCTACAGCGGTGGACGGTACCTCGTCAGGCATGACTAGCAAGCCATGCCGAGCATGAAGGTCCTCCCAGTCATGCTCGACTGCGACCCAACCCACGATGTCATTGACATCCACAACGTCCAGACGGGCCGCATCCCCATTGGATGGCACCGCCCATCGCAGTCGCTGACATCCGTAGTCCGTCAGTACACACCCCTCATGAGGTGGCGCTTCCTCTGCCCTCCGTACGACCAGTCGCTTCCGTCTACCAGCCCGGGACTGCAAAACGAGTGCAGCTTGCCCGTAATACTGGGTACCACCCGGCCCAGTGTACTGAAGCCAGTCATACCACGGAGCCCCATGGAAGCTCGGTGCCGCCCGAATGGTGTTGGCCACCCGACCACGCCGCGGGGCGGACGGATTACCGTAGTACACGGAGTCACAGTAGTACAAGGTCTCGCTGCCCTCCACCTCCAATACAGCACAGAGTCCAGGAATTTTGCGGTTGCGCGCCAGCTGCGCCGCAGTACAGCGCCGAGAGAACCGGAGAGGTCGGCTGCGGCGCCCGGCGTTCGCCAACGTTGCATCTGGATCGGCTGTAACAGGGCGCTCCTCTTCCTCGAGAAAATAGGCAGCCACCTGCTGGTTCACTAGCAGCTGCTCAACGAACTGATCGCGCCTCTTGTTTGTGGCCTTGTACGCAGCTTTCACTGCCTTGTGCAGCTTCTCATTGTAGCCTGTGTTCCCGTCGAACAAATTGGCCCGCAGGCGGAACTCATCGAGTAGATGCACAGCAAGGCGGTGTAGCTTTGTAGTATGTGACGGACCAAGTAACG
>ENA-ORXR01002138-ORXR01002138.1-marine-metagenome-genome-assembly--contig:-NODE-2138-length-19329-cov-3.807916_pt1 | contig 19329 bp, 13 predicted proteins | sample MGYA00237866_ERZ511479 | MGnify/ENA metagenome assembly ERZ511479 | reverse complement strand
TCTGTGTAGAGATAAGCGCCTTCGCCGCGCTCAAATGTGATTGCGGGCGGGTTATAACAATCGAAAAGGTGGTTTCCCTTGGCCATTTTATATTCCTTGGCAAGTGGATTAATCTGCCGGTCTGCGCAAAGCATCAACACGGCAGGCGGTCCGCGCAACATATGAGGGTTAAAGCGCAAGGCAAGCGATATTGTTTACAGCCCGCGATGAAACAATGGTTTCAACATGGCGACTGCCGCAATCTCATGAATTAGGACTGTCCGCATGACGCAAACTACGAAGGCTTGCCAAGGGTAGGTCTTTCATCTTTGTTTTCGCAACTTTCGTCACGCGGCGGTGCTTTCGAATAACGGCCGTACTTGACTGCCCTCGTTTCAGAGGGTGCAGCTCTCGAAATTCGGCCCCGATACGCGACAGCTACATCACGTACCTAGACACACCGTCTCCCAGACCAGTCAGAAAGCGCTAACCTGTCCTATGTCTGAAAGAACGAGCTTAATATGCGGCACAATAGGCAAGGTGAGGGTTTTGTTTTTCAAGTTTTTTATAAGGCGTTGAAAATAAGAAGAATTCAGTTGTTATTTGGGCATTGGAAACGTGGATGTAACCCGAGTTTCAATAGGCTTGTGCCATCAACCGCCTTCGGATTTTACCTTACCAGCGCGTGCCCGAGGTCGCCACTGCCGCATCGCCCAACGGTTTAAACTGCGCTAACACATGCTTCATTGTCGGCGCGGCGGGATTATAGCCTGCTCTTGAGTCTCGGAAATATAGGCCTGTCGGCGATGCGCCGCGTATTTTGTCTATGAGAAAGTCATGCCATCCGACCTGTTTCCCACCGGAGACTTGCCAAGCGGTTAGAGTGATTTGTCCATCAGCGTTCAAACCCAGCGTGTAGGGCTCAACGATCCTAGGTATGTTTTGATAGGTAAACGCGACCACCTCATTATTGCGGATGGCCCTTTGAAGATAAATATGTGACATTTGCTAACCTCTCTGAGGTTTTGCGTTCAGGGGTTTATTTCCTGGCGGCGCGTTCACTTATGGCTTTAATTCTATCTTTTGAAATAGTTAAACATGGTAAATAGATGGTTAATTTTTGGGATGGATTGAAACTTCTTTTTAATCTTTTCGCCGCCCCCGTTGCACGCTCTGAATTGCGGGCAAGACAGCATCCAAAATTTACCCATCAGACCCACATGCGGGGATCGCCGAGAAGCAGGGCGCTATTTATAATGTTGGTGCTGAAACGGGTGTGCCGTTTCAGCCTCTTATTTTTTGACTTAACGATAATGTGCGTTAGCCCCGGCACATCGCACAGATTTTATTGCCGGATGGGTCTGACAAATAGGCGAGATAAAGTTTCATGCCATTGCCTTCGCGCCAACCCGGCGCGTCTTCAATCGCGGTGCCGCCATTGGCGAGGCCCGCTTTGTGGAAAGCGTCAGCTTCTTCGGGCGTGGCAGCCGCGAATCCAATCGTGCCGCCATTCGCGCCAAAGGCGTCTTTGCCGTTAATCGGCTGGGTCAGCATGAAGATATTATCGCCGTGCATATACATGGCGCGGCCTTTTGGATCGACCATGCCTTCTCTCACGCCGAGCTCGCCCAAGGCGGCGTCATAAAAACTTTTAGAGGCGGCGACATCATTCGCCCCGATCATGAGATGGCTGAACATAAAGTTTCCCTTCAGGTGAGTTAAATCAGTGGTGGCTTAGCTTTTAATCCGCCAGCCCTTTTTGAGCACCGTAAGTACGATGGTGAATAAAACCAGATTAATCGCTGCAGTCAGAACAACGCCAATCATGACATTGCCATCGCTCTCGCCCATGAACCCGTAACGGAAACCGTCAATCAGATAGAAGAGCGGATTACACAGGCTGATTTTATAAAAGAGCGGCGGCAGAATATCGATGTGATAGAAAGTTCCGGACAGGTAAGAGAGGGGCAGGATAATGAATTGATTGACGACGGCGAGTTGATCAAACTTTTCCGCCCACACACCTGACAGGATTCCAATCATTCCTAACATGACGGCGGCGGACAGGCCGAAATATAACACGGCCCAAAGTTTCACAGGCCAAAGCGGGGTAAAGAATATGGACAGCGCTATTGCGGTCACAACTGCAACCAAAACACCCCGCGTCGCCGCCCCGCCAATATAGCCGAGCGCCAATTCGATAAAGGATAGCGGCGTCATCAATACATCATTGATCGAGCCCATCATCTTCCCCGTCATGATGGAGGAGGAAGAGTTGGCAGAGGCATTATTCAAAATCCCCAGCATGACTAAACCCGGCGCAAGGAAGACAACAAAATCACCCGTGGCTCCGCCTTCGCCAACGCCGCGCGTTTGCGCAAAGGCCAACACAAAAACGGTCATAAAAAGAAGATTGGATATAATCGGCGCCAGCACCGTTTGAGGTGCAACTTTCCAAAAGCGTCTGACTTCTTTCACATAAAGCGTGCGCAGCCCCATCCAGTTAAGTACGCCATATTGGCGCGCTTCGGGCGCGCTGGCAGGTAGATTGAGAGCGGGTTGTTCAGACATAAGGCAGGCTTATTCCGTCTCATCCTCAACCGCAACAGGCAGGATGGATTTCGGACCGACTTGAATTTCGCCTAGGATGTAAGCGTCTTCCTTTTCTTCCAGCATTTCGATGATGACGGTTTGATAGGTCTCGTCCTTGCGCCCGTAATTACGCCACAGACGTGCGCGCAATTTTAACGCCCCGTCTGCGGAATAATTATCTTGCGCATAATAATCCGACTCCACGCGGTAGAGCCCGTTCGGCGCGCGGCGGATCATATATTCTTCGGGGCCATAGCCTTCCGTCATATCATTGCTGACGCGCCCGCCCCGCTTTGTCGCGGGATTGCTGTAATAGGCTTTCTCTTCGTCTTCCGCCCCGACGCGTTCAATCACATGAATATCCAGATCCGCATCGTCAGAGGTCCAATCAATCAAAATACGGATGTCGACGGGCAGGTTCTTGTAGAAAAATTTGTCCAAGCCGAGCTCTTTCTGGAATTTTTTGCGGGTGCGTTTGGGTAAGCGCGCAAGGCTGCGGTTTAAGTCCTGCAACGCGATGAGGTGGATGCCTTCGTAATCATCTTCCCATGGGGAATTGATAACATGGATAAGGTTCTCAAAGGCTTCGCGGTAAAAGACCTCGCGGACAGTGCCCCTTCCATTGTCTCCGGCTTGTATGAGCGCCAGTGCGAGATTGTAATAGGGTTGCGGGCGGTCTTGTGAGCTCGGCAAGACATCGCGGTAAAGCGCGATGGCGTCTTGCGTGCGGCCATACATGAGCAGGCGGTCCGCGACATTATTGCGAGTCATGGGGGTCGCATTTTTCAAGTCCAATGCCGTCAGGGCCATACGTGCCGCGCGCTCTGATTTTCCGGCGCGATGTAACTGGTCTGCGACCTCCAGATAGAAAGACGGACGGTCGCCATGAGTTTTGCGTTGCCGGACATATTCGTCCTCAAAAGCTGCGGGGCTGAGATCTTTCAAAGCTGTCAGGAACGGACGGTCCGGTGACCAAGCGCGGGATTCAATTTTTATCTCCGCCGGGAGTTCGCCTGCCGGGTTAACACGGCGCGCACCCGTGACGACGACATAATCACAATCGTCGCAGCCCATATCAGCGAGCGGCCCCTCTGCCTCTTCAACGTCACGGCGTGTGGCTGTCATCGCAATCGTATCAGATTCCGTTGCCGATGCCTCCGGAGCCACAACGGCCTGTGGCGGCGGTGCGGGCATGACCATCGCTGCAGAGCCGCGGGAGCCCGGGCGATCCTCATCAATGACCTCACTCCAATCTGTTTCCCACCATTCAATCTGGTCTTCCCAGTCGTCGCGCAAATCATCTAAATGATCGGCGAGCTCTTCCGCTTCTTCCTCGAGAGCTTCCGCAAGCTCCTCTTTATATTCGCGCATGAGCGCCTTGGGGAAACTTTTGGGTGGATCGATTTTGGCTTGAATATAATCCCCGGCCTCTTCCAGAACCAAAAAGGCGGTCTCTTTCGTTTGCACATTCCAACGGCGAGAGGCGTCTACCACCGCGTCAAAGCCTTGCGAACCTTGTGTCTGCAATTCAGCAACTCGCCTCTGGCCCCAGATGGACCCAGCCGCAGGGTGAGGGGCTGTTTTCAATCTGCGCAAACTGATCCGCGTTGTACCGGTTTTGAAGTTTACGCCAATTGTGCGCGCGTCCGCCTCAATAGGGATGATCAACCATTGCCGCTGCCCTGCGTTGATGATTTCGCCCGGCTGTCCTGCCGCCAATTGGGGGCCGCCGCCTAGGCTCATACGGCGTGCAGCTTCGCTTGCGCCGAGCCCGGTCAGGTTCGCCCCACCATTGCGCGCCGCAATCAGTGCCAGCCAATCCGCATTCGGATTTTCATCCGCGCTAAAGGTGAAAACGCGGCAGGGCAGGTTCGGCAATCCGCTTGCACCCAGTGTTGAATTTCCGTCGGAAATAACCAGACAAATGTCTGATTGAATCTCTCGGCGTGAAAGCACCTCCGCATCCAACAGGGCGGATAGATTTGTTGCACCGTCATATGACACGCGGCCCAGCGCGGCTTCTAACTGCGCGGGCGTTTCAAACGTATCCGCAAAGTCAATTTTATCAGAACCCAAAATGAGGCTTTGTCTTTGCGGGGCGAGGCCGGCGAGAACCTCGCTAACGAAACGGCGCTCTAAGGCCTGATTTCCAGAGTCACGTGAGAAAGAGGAATCCCAAATAATGGCGACAGATGCAATGTCTTCAACAGCCGTCTCGGCTTTCGCGGCGAGAGGCAATGTCAAAAATGTCTGATTTGAATGGGTGCTAACGGCGGGGCCGCTTGAGGCGGCGGGAATAAAAACATCGCCCGATAATTTAACGTCTTGCGCCTCGGTGCTGTCAATCGGCGAGCGGGCCTCGGCCGCACCGTCACCAGAAATTTTGATCGTGACCCGCTCAACGGCTTGGCTTTGGGAAAACGGCAGACGTAAACCTGACGCGGGGACCGGGACCGCAAAGTCCAATCTGATTTGGCGGGTTCCGCCTTCCGCAGCGATCGGGTAAATCCGCGTTTGATACCGGTTATCTACCGTCCGCGCCGCAATGCCCGGATCAACAGACGCCGTGACGCGGTCCGTATAGAGTGCCTCCGCGCGTTCTTTTGGCATCAGCACGCCGTCAACCAGTATGCCGCCTATGTCCAAAGCATAGCCATTAATCACGCTGCCCTCCGGTAGAGGATAGCTAAAGCGCGCCTCGGCATCCTCATCCGTTTCATTGCGCAGGGTCGCCGTTAAGGAAATTTGCGCCAGTCCCGCTCGAACATCGACGGTCAGTCCCAAATGCGCGACGGCGAGACCGTCCGCGCTATAATCGCCAAGTTCACGGTCGCTGCGGCGTTCTATCTCGGGGGCATTTGCTGCAAAGGCCGCACCTGCAAAGGCAAGCAGAATGGAGAGACAGCAGAACAGACGTGAGATCATACTCAACCCTATGCAGTTTTGTAAAACCGAGCAAGTTTTCTGCGGGCTCGGCACACTTCTCCACAGCTAATCGATTCGCGCGCCGCCATTAGCTGTGGAGAACCCGGCACTTCATCTTGTGGAAAGGGCTTAGCATCTTACGATATGTGGTAAGGGAGGCCTCATTTGGCGTCCCACAAAATAATATTCAGGCGGGACGAGTTTTAGGCTTCGCCCCGCACTAAAGACAAAGAGGTATAACATGGCTTGGACTGAAGACCGCGTTGCAACACTGACGAAATTATGGGCTGACGGATTGTCCGCCTCACAAATCGCCAAGCAATTAGGCGGCGTGACCCGCAATGCCGTGATCGGTAAAGTTCACCGTCTGGGTCTGTCCGGCCGGGCAAAACCGTCTTCACCTGCGCGTAAAGCGGCTGCGAGGAAAACGGCGGCCAGTAGCGCGTCGCGATCAAGCTCGGCGGCTAAACGAAAGCCGAAACCGGCGCGCGCACCATCCGCGCCGCGGACGCCAAATGTGATTGCCAAAGCGCCAACACCGCCGCCTCCGCCGCTGGAAGCGCGGTTGCTTGCCGATGGCACATTCGCGACGATCCTGACGATTACGGATCATATGTGTAAATGGCCAATCGGGGATCCGGGCGCGGATAATTTCCGTTTCTGTGGTCGCAAGACGGATCCTGAAGAACCTTATTGCGTGGCGCATAGCCGCGTGGCTTATCAACCGTCCCGCCGCCGCGGCGCGAGTTCCAATACAAAAGCCCTCGGCCCGCAGCCAACCAGCCGGAAACGTATTCGCTAACCTACGCTCTAAACCTAAAACAAAGCCCGCTTGGTGCATGTCGCGAAATCGTGAATGGCACCAAGCGGGCTTTTTTATCTCCTTACTCGGGCGCTGTGACATCCGAATATTTATCCCGTAATGCACGTTTCAGGATTTTGCCCGACGCATTGCGCGGAATGATGTCCGTGAATTTGACCCGCCGGATACATTTAAATCCTGCGAGTTTGGATTTAGACAGAGCAAATAAATCTTCTTCCGAAACCTCATTATCGGGCGCGCGGACAATAACAGCCATCGCGCTTTCACCCCATTTTTCAGACGGGATACCGATGACCGCAGCATCTGCGACGCCGGGATGGGCCAGCAGGACATTCTCGATTTCTGCCGGATAAACATTTTCGCCGCCTGAAATCAGCATATCTTTCAACCGCTCGACAATCGTCACAAAACCGTCTGCATCGGCCACGCCGACATCGCCGCTATGTAGCCAGCCATCGACTAAGGCCTCGGCGGTCGCTTCCGGGCGGTTCCAATAGCCGACCATATTATTGGGTGCGCGCATACACACTTCGCCGGACACGCCGGGTGGGCATTCGCTGCCGTCAGGGGCCGTGATGCGAACATCTGTGTAGAAATAGCCTTTTCCGGTAGAGCCCGGACGGGCAGCTGCATCTTCGCCTAATATCAGGCACCCCGGTCCGCAGGTTTCCGTCATGCCGTAGACCTGGTTAATCTCAATGCCCATCTCCGCGAAAGCCTCAATCATAGAGACAGGAACGGGCGCCGCACCTGACACCATAGACCGCATAGACGACGCGTCATGTTTGGACGGATCGAACACAGCTTTCATCGCTTGCAACATGGCGGGCACAAGAAGTGTGCTCGTGATTTTCTCATCCCGGATAATCTCCCAGCTTTTGACCGGATCGAAACCGCGGGTTATGATGAGCCGCGCGGCGGAATAAATACTTTGAAACGCCGGGGCCAACGCGCCGACATGAAACATGGGCAAGGAGAGCAGCGTCGTCTCGCCAATCCCGGCCTCATTTGTGGCCATCATATTTGTGATGGCCGCGAAAACGGTTCGATGAGACTGCATGACACCTTTGGGCAGACCTGTTGTACCGGAGGTGTACATAATGAAGAGAAGGTCATCATCGCTGCCGGCAAGTGCGGGTTCAGTTTCGGGTTGGGCGGATGTGAGCGTTTCAAAGTTTTCTGCAAATGCCGCGATCTCTCCGCCGAGCTGGATATACCGCTTAATCTCTGTCTTGGACCCGCGAGACTCTATCTCCGCGACTTGTCCCGCAAATTCAGGTCCAAAAACCAAGGTTGTTGTGCCGCTGTCTTTAAGGATAAATTCCAGCTCATCCGGAGTTAGCCGCCAGTTGAGCGGGACAAGCGTTGCACCGATTTTGGCTGTCGCAAAAAAAGTTTCGACAAATTCCGACCCGTTCATCAGCAAGATACCAATCCGGTCCCCCGCAGCCGCGCCCAAATCTGTGAGCGCATTGGCCAGGCGGTTGGTCCGAGCGTTCAATTCTGCATAGGTAAAGCGCCGGCCACTATCGGTTTCATACAATGCCTCGCGGTTTGGCATGCGTTTTGTCCGGCGCGTTAATGTATCACCAATGTTAATTGTCATATGACTTCCCCAATGTGCGGACTTCTGCCCGTCTCGAGGCATAGACTAAATCAGCGCTGACATTAGGTCTAGGGCTTGGCACTGACAGAGTTTATGTTCGTTAAACGCCGCAGGAACGGAGACACGACGAACAGCAATGAAACTATCCTTGCGACATTCACTTCTGGCGGGCCTGCTCTTGAGCTTCCCTGCAGGTTTTGCCCAGGCCGCAGAGCCTATTGTCGTGATTGACAGTGATATGAGCGAGACAGAGCAGGACCTCCTACGCTCCGTTCTTGGCGAAGTGGATGCACCCGCGCGTAGCCTGGCTCAGGCCCGCCGCCGTGTGGAGGCGGCCGCCAAATCCGCCCGCTCCGTTATGCGAAGTCTGGGTTATTATGAAGCGGAGATTCGCGCCGAAGTTATTGAAAGCAAAGCGCAGGCGCAAAACGGAAATAGTGAGATCGACGCCGCCGTCCGAAGACCGCCGCAGGCTGTGTTATATGTTTCGAAAGGCGAGCGATTCACTTACGGCAATTTGGACGTCACCTATAAAGATGGTCAGCCAGTTGATCCAGTTGTGATAATGAGCGAATTAAATATCAAGCCTGGCGACGCGGCAGAGGCGGCCCGCGTGGTGGCGGCCGAGTTGCGGTTGGCGAATAAATTACACGCGGAGGGCTATCCCGACGCAACAGCTCTGCCCCGCAAGGCTGTTGTCGATCACGCTACAAAAAAAATGAATGTGACCTATAATTTTGAAACGGGTCGCCGGACCCGCTTCGGAGACATAGAGCAGACGGGATCCGCTTATCTGACAAAGGGTTTTCCGAAAATGATCGCCACTTTCGAGAGCGGCGAGATGTATAGTGCAAAAAAGATAAACCGTTTGGCCGCGCGCGTGATTGGCACGGGCGTCTTTGACAGCGCGACGGCAACACTCGCAGATAGCGGTGTCGAAAATCCGGACGGATCAATTACGCGCAATGTCATTCTGAATGTGGAGCAAGGCGCCATTAACACTGTATCGGCAGAGGTTGGCTATTCCACATCGGACGGTTCGGGGTTGGACGTCATCTATGAAAGACGGAATTTTGTTGGATATGCGCAAACTCTGACATTGGATGGCAGACTTAAGACAAACGAAATTGGCGTCGGCGTGGCTTACAATATCCCTTATGCCGGGCGTGAAGATCGCGAGTTGGACTTTGCGGCAGATGCGGCGACTCTGGATACGGAAGGGTTTGACGGCGAACGGGTTTTGGGGAATGCCCTCATCACCCAAAAATTTTCCCGCAAGTTCAAAGTTGGACTGGGCTTGGGAGCGGAGGCCTCACGGTTTGATCAAGAGGGTGTCGAGACAACCGCTTATTTGGTCGAGGGTTTAGCGCGCGCCGTTTTGGATACGCGTGACAGCCTGCTGAATCCCGTAAAAGGTTTCAATATAGAGGGGTCGATTGTCCCGACCTATAACTTTGGGGATGAGGCCGGCACCTTTACAACGCTCACATTGGATGCGTCGACTTATAAGCGGGTCGCGGAAAAATTTGTCCTCGCCGGGCGGGTCGGAACGGGCACGATTATCTCTAAAGATTTTGAAACCGTTCCTCAAAACCGAAGGTTTTACGCTGGCGGCGGCGGGTCCGTTCGTGGCTATGCATATCAAACAATATCACCGCGCGAGGTGACAAATTTCATTAATGCCGACGGCGAACCGGATACACTCACTGAATTAATAGGCGGGCGGACTTTGCTCGAAGGCAGCGCCGAAGTTCGTTACAAAGGCGACGGCCCGATTGGGTATGCGGGCTTTGTCGATGCAGGCACAACGTCGCGGACGCAAGCCTCGGGCCTTGATGATGTCCGCGTTGGGGCGGGTGTTGGTGTACGCTATTATACCAGTTTCGCGCCATTTCGCGCGGACATCGCAATCCCGCTGAATCCACAATCGGGCGATGCGGATTTCCAAATCTATATCTCGATTGGTCAGGCTTTTTAGATGCCGGATGTCGAGGCAAAGAGAAAACCGCATTGGGTACGCCGGATTCTGATCGGGCTCTTTTTGACGCTCATTATCTTGGTTTTGCTTTTATTGGGTCTGCGCTGGTGGATCACAACGGAAAGCGGTTCGAATTTTCTCGAAAGCCAAATTGAAAACCGTCAATTAGGCCCGGTTAAGCGTGTCGAAATTGACGGGCTTTCGGGTGACCCGCTCGACGCGCTCTCACTTAAAGGTCTGCGGGTTTATGACCGCGACGGGGTGTGGCTGACCGCGTCCGATATTGAATTTGATTGGTCGTTCTGGCCGATTCTCAAACGCCATGTGGTTGTTGAAGATTTGGACATCGCCCGATTGAAAATTTTGCGTCGCCCTGTCCTCGAGGAGACGGAAGCCAGTGAGCCTTTCACCGCGCGCGTGGATGATGCTGATATTGCAGCCCTAGTTTTGGATGAGACGCTCATCGGACAAGCCGCGACGCTCAAAATTGATGCGCAGGGCGGGCTGCTAGACGGCGGTGCGGTGAACGCGGTTTTAAATGCTATTCGCACAGATGCGGCGGGCGATGAAATTGACTTAGATTTCAAACGCGCGGCCAATGGCGACATGACAGGTGATTTTGAGGTTGTGGGTCAAGCCGGCGGCACAATTGCGACACTTCTCAGAGCGCCGGCCGGCCAGACCGTTTCAGGACAAGGCACAATTAACGGCACGATTGAGACGGGCGGCGGTAATGCGGTTGTTGCTTTTGGCGAGGCGCGCGCGATTGACGCGACTCTCAGATGGTCGCCGGAATCCGCCAATGTCGAGGCGGATTTAAATATAACGGGTTGGAGCATTTTTGACTCAAGCCGCCAAGCTTTGGGCGACCGGGTGAATATTGCGGCCAGTCTGGATAGAACGGCAACGCCGAGACCTTTCAAGGCCTCTGTCACATCCGAGAACCTGGCGGCGGATCTGTCAGGAGAGTTGCGGGAGATAGGAGGTTTGCCGTCGACCGTAAACTTTAATGTAAGATCAGACAAACTCGGCGTGGTCTTGCCTTTACCCGAAGGCTATAAATTAGGCGCAGGGGCCGCCAAAGGGCGTGTGCAAATCGGCGATGCCATTTCCGGCCGCGCAGATATCAATGTCGCAAAAATCGATAGCCCTTACGGGCGCGCGGATCGCCTGACGGGCCCGATCACAATATCTCAAAAAGGCAAAGCCTACCGCGTCGATACAAATTTGCGTGCTGTCGCGCCCGTAACAACGGCGGAGCTGCCGCTGGATTTAGGCCCTGATGCCGTCTTGACGATGAAGGCACTCATCAACCCGGAAACGCAACAAGTTACAGAGCTGGATGCGAGCCTCGTCTCGGGCGGAAATACGACAACCGCGAAAGGTCGTCTCGCATTTGATGCGTCGCAGTTAGATCTCACTGGCCAAGTTCAAGCCAATTTAAAGTCCATTGGCGCGGTCCCCGCAGGTGCTGTGAACACACGCTATTCCGTTTCAAAAACCGCCACATCCGATCCGGCGTTGAACGCAACCGGTGATTTCCGACCAGAAAACGCATTTGCTGAGCCGTTAGGCGGGCTGATCGGGGAGGTTCTAAATTTCGACATAGATATGACGCCGATTGAAGGCGGGGTGCGTTTGCGCGACTCGCTTGTCTCATCAGATGGTTTCAGGTTGGCGGCAGAAGGCCGCGTTACAGACACGCTGGACCTGTCGGCAGAGATTGCAGTCTCGCGGCCGGTCACGGTCGCTGCGCTTGACATCACAGCGCCCAGCCAGTTTTCGGCGACCATAACAGGTCCGCGCGCGGACCCGGCTTTGCGGTTGGACGGCACGCTTGAGGCCGCAACTTTGGCGGGGCAAAGTTTCGAGAACATTCGGCTCCGAACGGAATTAACGGCCCTTCTCTCCGCACCGAAAGGTCCGGTGAGGCTCACGGCGGATACCACTTACGGGCCGCTGGATTTGGAAACCCGCTTGGCTTCGACGGATGCGGGATATGCTGTCGATGATCTGGATATCACGCTGGCGAATTTAAGCGTTGGCGGAGAGTTGGCGCTGGATCCGGATAATATTGCCTCGGGGCAGCTTGTCCTGAACCTGCCCGAAGAGAATGACCGCTACGCTCGCGCCACTTTGGATTTAGCCAATGTTGGCGGCGAGCAAGGCATCACTCTCAAGGCTGATGCGAAAAATGTAATTTACCAGACCTATGCAATTGAAACCCTGTCCTTAAATACCGCCGGAACGCTGGCGGCTTTGACGGGCGAATTATCGTTGGAGGGGCGAACAGGCGGCACCTTGCTGACGCGAGAGTTTGGATTGGATACGCCGCTGACATTAACGCGCACGCCGGAAAATGCCTATCGTCTCGTATTGGAGCCGGACGCCGATTACGGGCGGTATCAACTGGGGCATAGCGAGGTCGTGGCTTTGGAATACCAGACGGGGAAGATCGGATTGGATGCGCCTCTGACGTTAAATGGAAAGCCCTTTGTGCTGAATTACACTCGTGAAGGGGAGGCTGAAACCCTGAAGATAGTTTCGCGTGATTTGCCGATGGATTTGGTGCCTATGCCTGGAGATCTGGGCGAAACAAAGGGCCGCATCTCCGTAAATGTTGACGCGAAGCATGACGGTGCGGTGCAACTTTCAGGGCAAGGCGTTGTCAAAGTTACGGATTGGCGCGGGTTTGATTTCAAGAAAGGCGAGGGCTTCACAACGGCGTTGACGCTCGATTTGCAACCTCAATCCGTGGCGTGGCGTTTAGGCACAGAAGATAGCGCCAATTTGAAGATCGACGGCAATGGAACTTTGCCGCTTATCCCCGGGGAGAGCTTGATCGCGATACGCCCAAATATGACGGTTCCCATGCAGGGACGACTTGATATCCAAGGATCCGCGAAACCCCTTTTATCGTTGATGACCGCAGAAGAGGCTGACCCCGAAGGCCAGTTGGAGGCCCGGTTGGATATTGGCGGCACGCTCGGCAGCCCGCAAATTGAGGGGCAAGCCAATGGCAAAGCCCTACGGCTTGAAATTCCGGAGCTTGGCACACGTTTGCGCGATGGCCGCTTCACCGCGAATTTTACCAATGATACAATTGAAGTCAGAGACGTTTATGTGCGCGATAATAAAAAAGGCACATTACAGGGAAATGGGGGCTTCAAACTTAGCGAATATGCGATCCCGTTGGGCCGTCTGGATATTGAAGCGAAAAATTTCATCGCCCTTGACCGCAAAGATTATGAAGGCACTGTGTCCGGGACTTTGTTTTTCGAAAGCGAAAAAGAGGCTGCAACATTGGGCGGCGACGTCACGGTGAAACAGGCCGAAGTTAAACAATTTGTAGCGGGCCGCGTCGCTGTCGTTGAGATCGAGGTTGAAGAGATCAATGGCAGCATGGGCGATATAGCGGTTCAGAAAAAAGTCGAGTCCGCGCCGATTAAATTGGACCTCCGCGTTCGCGCTCCTCGCAACATATTTGTCCGAACCCGCGGGTTGGATGTCGAGTTGGAATTGGATGTCACTATCAAAGGAACCGTGTCCGAGCCCGAGCTTTTCGGGGAAGCCAATGTTCGCCGCGGCGGTTACCGCATTGCGGGCAAGGAATTGCAGTTTACTGAAGGCGGTATCGAATTTAACGGGTCGCTGAATGACGCCAAGGTGAATTTAAGAGCCGAGACAGATACGCAGAATATCAGCGCTTCGGTCGATATCACAGGCACAGTTGAGGCCCCAAAGATCGAGCTGACCTCGACGCCGGAACGCCCGCAAGATGAGATTTTGTCCGCCTTACTCTTTGGCCGTTCGGTGACAGAGCTTTCCACAATTGAAGCTGCACAACTTGCAGGGGCCTTGGCACAGCTTTCAGGCGCAGGCGGCGGTTTTGATTTGATGGGCGGTTTGCGGGATGCGCTCGGCGTGGGGCAGCTCTCCATTGGCGTGGGTGAGGATGGCCAAGCGTCAGTCTCAGGCGGACGATATCTGGCGAAAGATGTGTATCTTCAAATATTTACCGGGGCGGGCCGGGATTCAACAGGCGCGGTTCTCGATTGGGAACTTCGCAAGAACCTGTCTCTGCGTTCAAGGGTACAATCGGATAATGAGCAAAGCCTGTCTTTGAAATATAAAAAGGACTTCTAACCTCAAGGTGGCTTGTATAGCGGCGGTTCAGTTCATAAAGTTTCCAGATGGACATTCAGGCATATCTGCGTCGCATCGGGCTCGAAAATAAACCGCAACCGACCTTGGATGGCCTGCATCTTTTGCAAGACGCGCATATGCGGCATGTCCCTTTTGAAAATCTAGATATTCTTCTGGGACGACCAATTAATCTTGAACCTGACGTGCTTTTTGAGAAAATCGTCAGCCACAAACGCGGCGGATATTGTTTCGAATTAAATACGCTTTACGGCGCTTTACTCTCGGAAGCCCAGTTTGAACCGCTACCGATGCTCGCCCGGGTTTGGTTGCGTGACCCTGTTGAGACGCCGCCCAGAACTCATCATGTTAACCGCGTGAATATAGACGGCGAAGATTGGATTTCGGATGTGGGCTTTGGTGGCCGCGCCGCGCGCGTTCCGTTGAAAATTGAAGATGGGTATGAGGTCGATGACGGCGACGGACGCATTCGTATCACGAAAGATGCCGAGTTTGGCTATCGCATCAGTCGTTTCCAGGGCGGCGCCTGGTCCGACCAATATACGGTTGAAACGCAGGCTGCGCATAAAGCTGATGTTTTGAACGGCAATTATTGGACGGAAACCCATCCAGGCTCCCATTTCAGGCACGGAATTGGCGTCGGTATATTTACCGAGGAAGGCCGCACAAGTTTTTATGGCGGCGTGCTGACCCATCGCGGTAATGAGACGTTTACAAAGCCAATTTCCGGCCTGACCGAAACTATCGATGTGCTGAAACGTGAATTTGACCTGAAGTTAAACATGACCGGCGAAGAGCGGGCCCGGTTGGCGGCGTTCGCGGGTTAGTAACGCGGCACCGCATTGCTGATCAGATTTAACGGCACAGCCGTTGTATCCTTACTTTGGCGCATCACAATTCTGCTTTGCACATCACTCACCAGATCAATCGACAGCAAGACTTCGCGCAAGAATGATTCATAGGCATGCATGTCCGTCGTCACAATGCGCAGCATGAAATCGACGGCTCCTGTCACGACAGCGCATTGCACGACTTCGGGCATACGGGCGACGGATTGTTCAAATTTTTCCATATTGGTGCGGTTGGGCAGGGCTAATTTGACGGCGACAAAGACTTCGAAATCCAAACCCAATGTCTTGCGGTCCAGCAGAGTGACCCGTCCTTTGATAATGCCGAGCTCTTCCATGCGCTTAATACGCCGCCAGCATGGTGAAGAGGATAGGCCAACCTCTTCCGAAATATCAGAAACTGACAAGCTGGCATCAGACTGAATCAGGTGGAGGATTTTTGCGTCGATATTATCGAGCTTGTCATTCGCTTTGCCAACCATATCGAAATCTCTCATTTGATGGCGGTTTTTACCGCGAAATTATGGAATATTGGAAATTCCTCCTATCATTATCGTGAAATTCTTCAATGATAATTTGCTAAACATTGCTTATAAGGGCAGGAATTGGCGTAAGTGTGTGTCCTGTGAGGGTTTTGGCTCTGACATCATAGCTCGAACAAATCTTGAGGGTGAAATGGCGAAACAGTCCGGATCTAATAAGTCGCGCCTTTACGTGCCCGAACCGCCCTTTCGTCCGGGCGATACACCGGATTACTCGCATATCTCTGTTCCAGCCGCACATTCGCCCGTCCGGCCGGACCCGCTTTGCGATGCGGATGAAACGCGGCCGCATGCGACATCGCTCATTCGGGTGATGCGTTTTAACGGCGAAACGCAGGGCGATTGGGTGCCCGAGGTATCTCCCGAAATGCTCCGCAGGGCTTTGCGCGATATTGCCATGACCCGCGCCATGGATGAGCGCATGTTCACCATGCAGCGACAAGGCAAGATGAGCTTTTACATGAAGTCGACAGGCGAGGAGGCAGTGTCCGTCGGCCACGCGCTAGCGCTTCAAGACACGGATATGGTATTCCCAACCTATCGCCAGCAAGGCATCTTGATTAATCGTGGTGCCAGCATGAAAGAGATGATGTGCCAGTGCCTGTCCAATTCCGGCGACCCGCTGGACGGGAAATCCATTCCAGTGCTTTATTCTTTTAAAAAACACGGGTTCTTCTCAATCTCCGGAAATCTCGGCACCCAGCTTATCCAGGGCGTCGGCTGGGCGATGGCGAGCGCTTATAAGAATAGTGATGAAATCGCATCCGTCTTCACGGGCGAAGGCGCGACAGCCGAAGGTGACTTTCACTATGCGCTGAATTTTGCCTCCACCTACCGCGCGCCCTGCATTATCAATGTCGTCAATAATCAATGGGCGATTAGCTCCTTTCAAGGCATTGCGGCGGGTGAGGGTGAAACCTTTGCCGCGCGCGGCACAGGCTACGGTCTGGCGACTTTGCGCGTTGACGGAAATGATGTCTTGGCGGTTTATGCGGCAACGAAATGGGCAGCGGAACGTGCGCGCAATGGCGGCGGGGCAACGCTGATTGAACATTTCACTTACCGCAAAGCCGGACATTCCACCTCGGATGATCCGTCCAAATATCGGCCTGAGAACGAACCGGAGGTTTGGCCCTTTGGTGATCCTCTGGAGCGGTTGAAGCTACATTTGTTTCACATTGGAGAGTGGGACGAGGACCGTCACACGGTCCTGCTGGATGAGTGTAAGAAAATCGTGCGCGAAACCTATAAATCCGCAGAAGCCATGGGCAATTTATCCGGTGAAACCCAAGTGAACGATTACACCATGTTTGAACAAGTCTATGAGCACGCTTTGCCGCATCTGGACGAACAAAAACGCATGTTCACAAAAGAGTTGGATTAAGCCGTGCCACAGATGAATATGATCGAAGCCATCCGCGATGCGCTGGATGTGAAGATGAGCCAGGACTCGGACGTCCTCGTTTTTGGCGAGGATGTCGGCTATTTTGGCGGGGTTTTTCGCGCGACGGCGGGACTGCAGGAAACGCATGGTTTGCACCGTTGTTTCGATACGCCGATTTCCGAAGGCGGCATTGTAGGTATCGCGATTGGTATGGCGGCGAACGGCCTGCGCCCCGTCGCGGAAATCCAATTCGCTGATTATATTTATCCTGCCTATGATCAGATTGCATCGGAAGCCGCGCGGCTGCGCTATCGCTCTAATGGCGACTTCACCGCACCCATAACAATCCGCACGCCCGTGGGCGGCGGCATTTATGGCGGCACAACGCACAGCCAATCCCCTGAAGCATTGTTCACCCATATTGCAGGCCTGAAGACCATCATCCCGTCCAATCCATACGACGCCAAAGGCATGTTGATTGACGCGATTGAAGACAATGACCCCGTGCTCTTTTTGGAGCCCAAGCGGCTTTATAACGGCCCGTTTTACGGCGACCCGCATGCACCCGCCAAAACTTGGCGCGGACATGAATTAGGCGAGGTCCCGAGCGGGCATTACACCGTGCCAATCGGCGAAGCGCGAAATATTTCCGAAGGCGAAGACGTCACAATTTTAGCTTACGGCACGATGGTCTGGGTTGCGCAAAAAGTTGCTGAAGACATGGGCATTCAAGCGGACATCATTGACCTACGGTCATTGCTTCCTCTTGATATTGAACCAATCGAAAAATCCGTGAAGAAAACCGGCCGCTGTGTTGTCTTGCACGAAGCCACGCGTACGTCCGGCTTTGGGGCCGAGCTGGCCGCCCAAGTCCAAGAGCGATGTTTTTATGCCCTTGAGGCTCCGGTCCTTCGCGTGACAGGCTGGGATACGCCCTATCCACACGCACAGGAATGGGCCTATTTCCCCGGACCGAAGCGTGTTGGCAATGCGCTACGCCAAGTGATGGAGGGGTAGATGGGCACGCATTACTATAAACTTCCTGACATTGGCGAAGGTGTTGTTGAGGCTGAAATCACGGCGTGGCATGTCGCGATTGGCGATACGGTGTCAGAAGAAGACCCTATCGCGGATGCGATGACGGATAAGGCGACGATTGAACTGACATCACCCGTCGACGGCGTGATTAAATCCATTGCTTGCGAAGAGGGCGACATGCTCGCGGTGGGAGCCGTGTTAGTTACGCTGGAAATTGAGGGCGAAGGCCAACCCGAACCTGCCGCTGAGCCGGAGGCCGAAGTCGAAACCGCCCCCAAACGGGAAAAACCAATGCCTGCCTCTCAGGCTGATCCAGTGCCAACCGCACCCATCACGCGGGCAGTTACCAGCGGCAAAGTTCTGGCCTCGCCCGCCGTCCGAGGCCGTGCGGCCCGTTTGAATATTGATCTGTCCGCCGTCCCGGCTGAAGGCGTGCGCGTCACGCATGCGGACCTCGACGCTTTTCTTATCGCGGGTGCGTCTTCAGCGCCCGCCCCTAAAGCTTCATCCCCCCAGGTGAAGCCGTCTCCTGTGTCTCCCACAGCACAGGAGACACCTCAAACACCGGTGGATGACCCAAAGTCTGACGAAGCCGGGCCTGGCGAAACGCGTCACAAGGTCATCGGATTGCGCCGCGTCATTGCGACCCGCATGGCGGAGTCCAAACGCAATATTCCGCACTTTACGTATGTTGAGGAAATGGACGTGACCGCGCTGGAAAAGATGCGCGCGCGGATGAATGAGCGCCGCAGCGAGGATAAGCCCAAGCTGACCGTGTTGCCGCTCATCATACGTGCGCTTGCCGTTACATTGGTGGATTGGCCGCAATTCAACGCGCGCTATGAAGATCAAAAGGGCTATGTCGCGCGATTTGATGACCTCAATCTCGGCATTGCGACACAGACGGATGGGGGATTAATTGTCCCTGTTGTCAAAGCTGCGCAGTCCAAAACGGTTTGGGAGTTGGCCATAGATATCGGGCGCTTGGCAGAGGCCGCGCGGACCAATCAGCTCTCAACGGAAGACTTGTCCGACGCCACAACAACGTTGACCTCGCTCGGACCGCTCGGAGGGATCGTCACAACCCCCGTCATCAACCGTCCCGAAGTCGCAATTTTTGGACCGAATAAAATTCGAGCAAAACTGGTCATGGAAAATGGCGAAGTTGCCGTTCGTAAGGTCATGAACGTCTCCGTCTCTTGCGATCACCGCGTCATAGACGGTTATGACGCCGCGAAAATGATGCAAGACCTGAAAGCCCGCATCGAAGACCCGACGAGCATGTTTGTCCTCTAATCAAAGTCTTTAGAGTTTGACGGATATTTACGCTTGGCAGTTCGGTATGGCTGTCTTATAGGGCGCGGCACTGTGTTAAACAGTCACGACGGATGGTGAGGTAGCTCAGCTGGTTAGAGCGCAGGACTCATAATCCTGAGGTCGAGAGTTCAAG
>ENA-ORXR01002136-ORXR01002136.1-marine-metagenome-genome-assembly--contig:-NODE-2136-length-19334-cov-17.177390_pt1 | contig 19334 bp, 16 predicted proteins | sample MGYA00237866_ERZ511479 | MGnify/ENA metagenome assembly ERZ511479 | reverse complement strand
GGTGCGTGGGTGTCGACGCTTTGGGGGTCGGGGGGTGGTCGGACGGCGCCCCGGTTTGCGCTGGGTGCGCGGTGGGCTGGCGGGTGTGGCGGCGGGCTCCTTGGTGCGGCGGCGGCGGTTGGGCGGAGGCTGTTGGGTGGCGGCGGTTGGGGGTGGTGGCGGCACCGACACCTCCCCGACAACGAGCTGCTGGTGGCAGCCGACGCTCGGTGCACCGCCACACCCATACCCCACCACCGTCGGGCGTGGAGGCACCCACGCACCCTGTGCCGGAAGTTTGTTTTGGAGGTTGGGGTATTGACGGTGTCGGCGCGACGCCTGGCATTAATGACTCCCGTTTTTTTTCTACACCATCGATTGTTGTGGTTTCTTTTTTCGGTAGGTACACCGTCTCCGCACCTCGTATCGTTTCTCTTTTGGTACCCCGCTTTTCTTGTACAGCACGTGCACGCCGGAATGTCAACAGGATTGGCACCGGGACGCTGACGCTGGTTTTTCTTTGCTCTTGCATGCGTGCATCTTGTCTCTTTTGCAACATGTCCGCGCTGCCCCGTGTCGATGACGTCTCTCTCTCCCCGCACCTTGTATTTCATCCTCCTTTTCTTTTGCTCTCGTTTACGTCACACCATCGCACCCGCACTGCACCTTCGTTACTTTTCTTTGGCGCTCCTTTTTGAAATTCAATCGAAGGTCAGTCACGGCGATGCCGCCAAGTGGCCTCCCCCAACACAGCCGGCGGTCCGTGACGGCCGCTGCCCCGCCACCCCAACAAAGAATGCGGGCCGCCCCGACCCACCCAGCCACCGTGTCGCCTGGCACCGCCAGTGCTGAGGCTTGCGCCACCCGGCGGTCGGCGCGTCGCCGCGCCAAGGATGCCGCCGCGTCGGCCGCGAGTCGTGCGGCGGCGGGCGCCTTCGGAAGTCCGCAGGGGGGGGTCGAAGGCCGCGCGGGTGGCGCCTTCCGGAGCACAGCTTCAGTCCCGTCGCCACGGGCGAGGCGGCGATCCTTGCGCCGGTGGCGGCGCGTGCAGCGGCCGGTGGCGGCAGTGGTCGCCGACGGCCGCTGTTGGTCGGGGCTCGTGGCGCTGGCACACCCAACGCGACGGTGGCCCCGCGTCGGTTCACCCCCCCAACGACTGCTGTTGGTTCCGGCGGTCATCCCGCGCCTCCCCTGCCGCCCCCCGACGGATCCAATACACTCTACGGGGCACCCTCCCCGCCATTGGTCGCCACCGCCACGGCTGCCACGCCGGCACGTCCGCCTCCGCCTCGGTCACCGCCCCCGCCTGGTGGTTCTGCTTCCCCCGCTCGTCCCTCCCGCCCCCTCGTCGTAGCCCCCGCTGTCCACCTGCATGGGGGGCTGCGGGGTGAAGTCATGGCCGTGCTGTCGGCCGGCTTCGAGGCCTTCCGTGACGGGGCGGAGTGGGTCACCGAGTGCAATATGGTGTCTCGACTTTTTTGGGACAATACAAATGTCGGCCGTCGGCTGATTCAGTTGGGGTGTCTCCCTGGGTGCGCCGATGCAGAGACGACGGCAGACGGCACGCCCGTCGCTCGCGTCGTGCCTCTGCCGTCGGGCTCACCCCCGCGCCGCGCACCCGCCGAGCTGGCAAGGGACAAGCACGCGTACACCCACTTGGTCACCATCGCGCAGTACGCTGAGCTGTTCCAGCTGTCCAAGACCAATGTGCAAGCGGTCGTCTTGCAGGGCCTGCACCTCTCCGAGACGGGGCAGCACGCGGCGGTGGTCAGCGCCGACATCGAGCTGACCAACACGTGGGCGCTGCACACGGTCAGCGGCACCTACAGCGGGGTCAAGAAGACGATGAAGGACTACGTCGCCTCCATCCGCCTCTATTGCGAGTGGGCGGGGACGTCGGCCGCCGGGAAGCCGGACGGGGTCGTCGTGCCCGTCAATCGCAACGAGGTCGTGGCGTTCCTGGAAGTGGAGAATAACCGCGAGCGCAGCAGCAGGCGCCGCCCCGCCAAGCGGCCCCGTCTGACTCCCGCGCCACGTGTCGCCCGCGCTGCCGAGGGCGCCGCCGGTGATGCCCGAGAGCCTCGACGCGATAGAGCCACGGGTACGCCGAGAAGTGACCGCCCGTCGCCAGCTGCCGGGGTGAGCGCGATCCGGCCGAGCGTCAAGTCCGGAGGCGTCACGCGCGCCGGGTCCTCGGCGGGGACCGCCGCGGGGCCCGCTGCTGATGGGCGTCAGGGAGGTAGGGCGGCTGCGGGTGATGCGCGACCGCACGAATTCGTCGGGCGGGGAGCTGGTGGGGGATTGGGGACTGTGGTGGGGGCGGGCGACCGGGGCAGGGCGGCTGGCGCCGCTGCCGTGGGTGGGCCTGCGGGGCTGGGAAACCCAGGAAGAGGTGGCACCGCGGCCGTGGGGCCTCCGCGCGGCGGCGTCGCAGCTCGGGCGGAACTGCCAGCCGCGGGACGACCTGGCCGCGTCCATGGCCGTCGACGCGACCGAGCCGGACGGAAAGGGGGGGCAGGGGGGGAGAGAGGCGGAGGCTCGAGTGACACCGAGGCGGCCGAGGGCTCCGGGGCCGCCGCCTCCTCCACCACCTCCACCACTGCCGTGGCGCCAAACAAGGTCGGTCAATGGACGCTCAAGATGCACCAGAGCACGATGGCCAAGGTGGCCACCGTCTTCAACGGCCTCTGGTCGCAGTGCCTCTGTGGAGCGTGCGACACCTTCCGCGCCGACACGTACCTGCCGGCCGGCCGGTGCCAGGCCGCCAAGGCGGTCGTCGACCAGTGCGTGCGCGAGCACTACCTCGAGGCGACGGCGGCGGGGGTGGGAACGGCGACGGGCGCCCGCGACCCCTCGCTGCCCGAAGACGTGCGGCTCTCGATGGTGAAGGAGATGCTGCTCGGCCCGACGAGGGCGATGGACTTTCACGCCGGGCTGGAGTTGTCGGCGCTGTTTGTGCTCGCGTTTTCTTTGGAGGCGCGGGGGGCGAAGTCGCGCGGGCTGACGTGGAGCGACCTGGTCATCCGCCACTTCCCCTCCATGTTCTCCGCCAAGGACTCTCGCGACGGCTCGCGCATGCCGCTGGACGTGTTGTGCACCTACGTGTTTTCCACCAAGACGAAAGAGAACACGCCGCTGTGCCTTGGCTCGCTGCCGCACGTTAACCCGTGGTTGTGCCCATTTGGCGCCGTCGCGGATGCGCTGGTGGCGGCCTGCCACCGCCCGTCGGAGGACGACGGTGTGCCCCCCGTCAACATTGCCCCGGATTTCAATTCCACCGACGAGTCCCTCATGGAGTCGGGGGTGGAGCCGCTCTTCTTCCGCGCGAGCGGCGCCAAGATGGGCCAGCGCAAGTGGTACCGATGGCCAATCTTCAGGGCGATGCGCGGCGCCAACGTCTTCAAGCCCATCACGTACGACAACCACCTGGACCGGCTGAAGCGGGTTGCCAACAAGTGCGGCGTCCCAGAGAAGGCTGCCCTCACGCACGCCACCCGGCGCGGCGCGGCCCAAAAGGCCAAGAAGGCGGGCGCGACGGAGGCGGACAACAACACGCACGGCCAGTGGGGCCCGGGCCCGGGGGACGGTGCCTACAACGGTGTCATCCCCGACCCCTTCATCGTCCTCCTGTTGTCGGGCCGCACCCGCCACTGCGTGTCTCCCGTGACGGCGCGCCTTACCGTGGAGGTCCCGCTCTCGCTGCAACAGACAGTCTGCCCGTGACTGGAGGACGTCGAGAAGGCGTACGTGGAGCGCCTCAAGGGCGGCCCCAATTTCCGCGACGTGGCGCTGACCAACGTTTTCAAGTTGACGCGATTGGTGCGGTCGGTTTTTTTTCAGTCGTGGGCTGCTCGGCTGAACGCCGCCGATGCACCGGATGGCGCGTACGTGACGCGCCACCCGCTGCTGCGCAACGAGGAGTTTGAGCGCTTCCGCGCGGCCGCCGTCTTTGTGGCGTAGAGCGGGGAGGACGCGGCCGGCGAGGCAGCCGCGGCGGTGCTGCCACAGTTGAGGAAAGCGGTGAAGGCCGCCGTAGATGCCATGGAAACCTCCGCGGCGGGCAACATGCTCGACATGGAGCGTGCACTCAGTCTACAGGAGGACGCAGTCGCAGAGGCGGCCGAGGCCAGCAGGGTGGCGACGGCAACCGACCTCAGCGCCAAGCTTGACGCTGTTATGGCGCTCGTCGGCGACCTCGCGGCGCGGCTTGATGGCGGCCGTGGGAGCGCCGCCGTTCGAGGCGGCGCGTGTTCCTCGGTTCCTTTCCTCCCCTTCCCCCCCCTTCTTTCCCTCTCCCATCGGCGCCTGCCTCTACGGGCTCCCACGTGTCGCCCGAGCGTCTTCCATCTCCGTCGGACGGCGTGGCGTCCGCGGTCGCCCCGCATGCGGCTGGGGCGGCCGCTGCACCGGCGCCGAGAATCTCTCTCTCGGGGTCTGTAGGAGTCTCGCCCGCTCTGCTGCGGGATCGAGAGAGCGTGCGTCGTCTGCGGATGACCCAGAAGCTGAAGGGGGTCGAGATTTTCAACGGCCCCGGCGAGTGCGTACCCCTGCTGAAGTTCGAGGTCGGGGCGTCGTGGTCCCGCTCGCTCGACGAGTACGCGACGGGGCTAGACGGCGTCGCGTCCGTGCGCGAGGTGGAGGCCTTGTTCGGCCAGCGCTGGCGGCACCTCGTCGCTGACCCGCTGGAGCGCATTCGGCTGGGGCACCACTTCTCGACGAGGGCGCCCATCTACTGGGCCTTCAACGCCGAGTTCGCGCTGCGGGGGGCGGCCGTGGGCGTCGACGTGATCTTCAAGGAGCTCAAAGACAAGTACCGGGGCATTAGAGTCTCCAGCGCCGTCTACAAGCAGGCCGCCATCGACTATCCAAAACCATTGTCGTAGCAAAGTAAAACCACTGTTTTTTCATTTTATTTTTTTTCCAACTTGTTCCTACTCCCTCCTCGACCGACACCCGATTGCTTCTGCTCCGCCCACGACACCCAGCCGCATTCTAAGCTCGCGACCAGCAGCCTCTCCCTACTATCAGCGGCCGCCGGGCGGATCGCTCTGGACTGGCCCCTGGTCGAGCACCAAGCGCGACCGGCACACTGCCGCAGTGGCGGACGCGGCAGTTGCTGCCGCCACTTTCGCGGGGCTCGCTTGGCGCATGGGGAAGATGGCAGGGATCCATGCGCTTCCACCAGCCTTCCCCGACGCCCCGCTCGCCTCGCCATTGACCGGGGTGCTGACGTCAGATTCACGCGCGTCGCTGACATTCCACTCCCCTTTTGTCCTGTAGCTTTTTCGCCACCGCCTGCCAGGCCGGATTGGACCCCCTCCGCCGTTTTGCTCTGTCGTTTCAGCAATCTCCATTCTCGTGCTTGCCTATGCCATCGCGGCCTGCGCCGCCGCCACCTGCGTTCCCATCCCCACCCCCCGTTCTGTCACCCCTGCCCCCCCGCCCATCTGCTCATTGCGCTCAGTCCCGCTCACCAATGCCGCCAGTTGCCAGTCTGCTGCAGTCTCTACCAAGTTTGACAGGTGAGCGGGGGTCCTGGCAGTTGTCACAACCAGGTGCGGCCCGCTCGAAGCTCCAGTGGAAGTGTGACGTGCTGACATGCAAAGAGTGGCTGGCATCGGCCGATCGTCAAGGACGGTTGAGTCGGCTATATGGGTGAATTTGTGGCAACGATCACCAAAATCGGGAGCCCCCTCTCAAAGGCATACTCAGCACGACAATAGCTTGAGGCAGGGTCGGAAAAAGGGGTACTACTGTCGGAGCGATCGCTCACCACGCACGCTTGAGGGGGTTCCGTCGGATCCGCGGGACGTGGCAGAAACCCTGAACTATCATACGGGTAGATCGTCGGGAAAGTGGGGCGCATGCTAGACGTGTACTAAGACGCGTACTAGAGAAATGTTTTTGTACTACAGGCCCGATTTCCTTACTGGCATCAATTCGCAGGTGAAACGGAGCGGAGGCCGAGGGGGGGGGGCCGAACGCAGGTCATCTGGCGGGGGGGGAGGTCGAGCACGTGGGCTAGAAGTCCCCCGTGCTGTCTCCGGAGGGCATGCCCAGTCTCGGTCAGGTTCACTCAGTTTCGTGGTAGGGGCGAGACTGAGAATTCTCTCGGTGCCGCCTACAGAGGGCACTCTCGCAGTAGCACCCCTGTATTGTCCGCTTCGAACGGTTCCGCCGCAACCCACCGCAGCGCAAATCGGGGGATCTCCCCACCCGTGGCCCGACCGACGACAAATATGGACCACCCACGCCGCGACCCGCTCTCAGCATGTCCATTCTGCAGCCACTGTCACAAATTGGCCGTCCCAATCCGATATCGGGCCAGTAACCGAATTGCAAAGTATCTCCGCCTCGACGCCACCACTGAACCGGCAGATCGTGGCCTCGCGGCCACCACCGCTCAACGAGCGCGATGAAGGCCGGCCCCACTGTCTCTCAAATGCAACCCAGCACACACCACCCTGCCCCACTCCTGTGCCCTGCCATTGGGAGGCGTTTCCTTTGCGCTCGTCAAACGTTCACCCACCTGTATCGGGCCGCTCCTTTCAACAACCGGGCCTGGGCCCAGACATTGATTGTGGCGCGCGATGTGTAGCTGGACCGCCGTGCCGGCGCGCGCGCGCTTTTCGAGCACACCAGGGTCGTCTGGCCCGTTCTCAAGCGCGTGTCGTTGTCGTCTGTTCGTGACCCTCTCGATCGCACTCCTGGCCGCTGGGTTACTCGCGCGCTTGCCTTCATGCCCCCGGCCACCCCTCAAACTACCCGTCGTACGTGGCCACTGCGGGCACTTCGCCTTGATGCGAATCGTCCGTGATCATTGCTGCCCCACCCGTACCCACCAACAGCCGCTGGTGCTCCCTCTTCCCCGTTCGATCCGCCCCCCCTCCCCCACAACTCTTGCTTGACCGTTGCGCGTCAGGCACGGTTTGACCACGCCGCTGCGACATCGCCGCGCATCGCTGCTGCCACTACTCTCCCCCAACGCTCCGACGTCGGTGCCGCACTGCCACGGTACCAGTGAGCCGCTTCACGATCGCTGCATGCCGACGCCCCCCACACCCTCCACACCTCCTCCCCGCCTCCCTGTCTTGTCACCCCCTCGCCTCCACCCTATCCTCCCCCCTTGTCTCCCATCTCGCCTCTCCCCTCGCCTCCCATATCCCCTCCCTCGCCTCCTGCCCCGCCCCCCCACATGCTCATCGACGGCGACGAACGATGAAGCATCCGTCTTTGTTCCTTTGTGCCCGGTCTCCCGCGGCCTTGACCGCCGGCCGCGTCTTTGCTCTTGACGGGCCAGAGCCCGCCTCATCCGAGCACTTGCGCTCTTACCTCCTGCGCCCTAGGACGCTGTACCTGCGTATCCTGTACAATGAGGCCGACGCTCGGCTGTGGGTTGCCGAGGAGACGCAGAATTCTGCCGATGAAGCGGCTGTGCTCAACGCGCTTATCGCCGGCACTACTCCGGCGGCCCGCGCGGGGGCGCCTGTACAAGACTGCCTACTGCGCACGTTTGGTGTCGGTGCCGGTGCGGCGGCGACTCTGGTGGATTTGTCTGACGTGGAGAGCACGGCCGCTTTTTTCAGAGCACTGGGCGGCTCATCTTCGGCAGACGGGGTTTGCGTCATGGGCGTGTTGCGTGACACCACTGCCCCGGACGTCATCTACGTGGACCGACCACAAGTGCCGGCACAACCTCTGCATACTACCACTGGCTCCAAGCGGCGGCGGTTGTCGCTGAAGAGGGACGCCACCGATGGCGGCAGTCGTGTACGTGCCGCTTTGAGCTCCGCAATGCAGAAGGGGGTTCTCCCTGATCGTGTGACACGCGGGCGGTCGGCGGTCTTGCAAGCGACTGAGCAGTCACCCACTAGTGTCCCATCATGGACAGGGCAGGTAGGGAGCTCTTCTTCATCTTTGCCATTGCGGCGACGGCGACAACCGCGAGCCGACGTGGGTTCCAGCTCTATGGCTCCGTCTCGGCGACGTGTTGCCTGGACCTATGGCGGTGCCGGTGGTTGGCGTTCCAATGAAGAAGAGCTAGGGGTGGCGCAACTACATCCATTGCTGCTACCTACGACGCTTGGTGGCGCAGTCCTCAAGGTGTGCCGTTTGCTGGCTGGGCGCACCAGTGTCTTTCTCACGGGTCCGCCGGGGTGTGGAAAGACCTACCTCGTCAACGACGTTGTCAAGTCTCTCCGTGAGGCCGGGGCGGCAGTGAGCGTTTGCGGCAGTACCGGCGTGGCGGCAGCTCTTGTAGGTGGCACGACAGTCCACGCCTGGGCCGGATACGTCAATGGAGATGCCGACGTGACGACGCCGCTCGACGTCTTCCTCAGCAAGGTCATCCCCTATGCGGCCATGAAGCGCATATGCTCCGCCATGGTGTTTGTCATTGACGAGGTGGGGACCCTGTCAGCGGCCTTTATCACGAGGCTCGACTCCGTCCTGCGCCGCGTGCGACGGCTGCCCGACATGCCGTTTGGCGGCCTGACGGTTCTGTTCTCGGGCGATTTCCTGCAGCTGGCGCCCCCATTTGGCAACTTTGCCTTCGTGTCCAACGTGTGGCGGGACGTCTTTGGGTGCCGTGCGGTAGTGCTCGACACGCACTGGCGCCACATTCAAGACCGGCGGCTGCTTGACTTGCTCTTGCGGATGCGCGTTGGTAACCACACAAGGGAGGATATGGAGCTGCTCGCGTCACGCCGGTCGGCGGACCCTCCCAGGTCGGCCGTGTGGCTGTTATGCCACACCCTCAAGGCCAAGGAAAAGAACGAGGACGAGCTCCGCCGCCTGACGGGCCAGGAGGTGACGTACAAGGCGCAGGACGTGGTGAAGGTCAAGTACTTGGGGGATGATGAGGCGGCCACCATCTTGGACGGCTTGCGGTATCCAAGGACGCTCTCTCTACGGGTGGGTGCTCTTGTGTTCGTCCCCTCCAATTGCCTTATGAGCCACGGAGTGCCCTGTGGCTCTCGGGGTGTCGTGCTTTGCTTCTTTTGGGTCGGCTGCGTCCAGTATCCGACTGTGCGTTTCGAGCTACCGACAGGGGGGTTCTCAACTGTGGATGTGGTGCCTGCTACCGGCCGCGTGCTGGCACTCGATGGATTTAGTACTGCTGCCACACGAACCGAGGTGCCTTTGGTGCTCGGTTGGGCCATGACCATCCACGGGGCGCAGGGATGGACGCTGTTAGAGGCCGCCGTAGACTTGAGTTGTGCATGGGCTGCCGGCCAGGCTCGCTCGGGTTTGTCCCGCACCCCTTCTCTGTCCGGTCTCCACTTGATTGGTTTTGACGAAGACAAGGTCATCATTGATAACCTGGCGGTATCTTTCAATGAGTCACTAGTTCCCTATTAAACCAACACGAGCTGCTTTCTCGTCTTTTCTGCACCTTGTTGGCCTTCCTGTGTGCTTCGGCTTCTACCTGCTGCTTCATCTTGATCAAGTGGCTCCGGTGCCTTGGTAGCTAACGTCGATACAGATCTGGCGCAATGACTCATCTGGAATGAATCATTCCACCGCCTAAATACTGTTGGATGCAGGCGTCCATCAATCGGAATCACATCGGCTCAATCAATGAATGAATCGATGGAAATCATCCGTCCTGATGATTTTCACTTGCAATCACCAATCATCAAGAAAAGCAGAGAGAGAACCTGCGCACGCTGATGCGTACACCGGGAGTAGATGGCACCATTATCCTGCAGGTTCGTCACCGACGCACGCCTTGCTGGGCTCGCAAGCATGCTTCGCATGATACCATGGCAGACACGGGTACCAATAAAAAATAAACATGTGTCTACTGAAGAGGCTTCACGAGGGTAGTGAGACCACAAACAGGAAAAAAGGTCAATCCTCCTCGTCCGAGGTCACGGCCTCTTCCGCCTTGCCATGCCGCAAGGTCAGAATGGACTCACAAACAATACTGCACAGCACCTTGACGTTCTCGGCCTCGAAAGCAACGACAGACTCATGCACCAACTGCCCGTCACTCACGTCCGCTTGCACGCAGAGGCGACGAACGGCGCCAACGGCCCACTCGTTGTAGGTGCTCATCAGCTGGGCGACCACCTGCGTCACCTCACCCTGCGTGAAAGACCGCAGCGTAGAGCGCAGAGTGCCTTTCGCGTTCATCGACGTGATGTAAGTGAAGAACGAGTTTGAGTTAGGTTGCCACCCACCCAGCCGCATCACCTGCTCGTAGAGGCCAGTGCGGTCTAGCAACCCTTGGGCTCCGCCACGGCGGAAGCCGTACATTCGGAAAGCCCTGTCCCCATTACAGAGGTCCCGGCCAATGCGCGCCAGGTCTGCCGCAAACCGTGCGTTCACCTCCGTTTCCGACTTCATCTTGAAGAAGGTCACCGTGCCCGCCACGTTGCGCACGGAAAGGCTCGGGAACAGAGGCTGCTCGGAGAGCACGCCCATGTCCATTCGCACGCCAGGGGCCGAGCACGCGAAGAGGATGAGCGGTTGCAGCAGCTGCGGGATGTTGAGGTGTTTGCTGGGGCACTGTACGTAGGCAGTGATGGACTCATCCTCCTTGTCCGACTTGCTCACGGCCGAGAAGAAGCTGAAGAGCCGAAGCGTCATGACGTCGCTCGTGTCTTGTCCCGTCTTCGTTATGCGCAACTTGACCTCCACGTACCGCTGGTGCTTGTGCCTGTGACGTACGAGCCAACAGTACGATCCTTGGGGCAGCGAGATACAGGACGAGGAGTGAGGACAAGAAACGAGGTCAGCAATCAAGTTGTGTCTCGTTTCCCTTCGCCTACTACTGACGGGAAGCACCCCGAGAAGGACACCAATAGCATCAATAAGTACCAGAGGCACACACGCAAGGCATGTGGTCGGGAGGCGCACCTGTTAAAGAACTCCTGGTTCTCGGCGACATTCATGTCGGGCCAGGAGATGTCCTTCCACTTGAGGTTGATAAGCGTGATTGGCCTGGCCACAGTGATGAACGCGAAAACATAGAAGATGTAGACCAAAATGTCCGACAAGGCGTTTGAGGGTGGCGTGAAGGAGGGAGAGTCGCAGTCGTCGTCCGACGCAGGCTGGTCCTCCTGGGACTTCCCCGGTTCAGCTGCGGGTGTTGCCGTCTTGGGCATTGACTTGTTTGCTCCATCTACGCCTTCCGACGCGGCCCCGCTCATTCCGATGACCGCGGAGGCGACCATGGCCTTGAGCGCCGACACCATCGACACGCTAGCGCCACTCTCGTTCGTGGCGGGCAGGTGTTGCGCGATCAATACCCCAAACCAGCGCTCCATCATGGCCTCTGTGACCGGGGCGGAGCTCAGCTGCGTCTCGCCGCCTTGGCGGGCCTCCTTGTTCGTGGCTCCCCGAAAGTCGCGCACATCTGCGGTTGCCATCGGGTTACCCGTGTAGGTACCGGGATCAGCCCGGAACTTCCTCTCCTCCTGCAGCTCCGCAACGCCTTTGGGTTGCCACGGAGAAGTGCGCTCACAGCAGTCCGGGACGACACTGACGGTGCCGCGTGTGCCATGCACCTTCGCCTCGGCAAATAGAAACGCCAACCCAGACGTGTAGTCCTTGAGCGACGTGGCGCTTAACCGCCGACCACCCCCAGAGACGGCGTAGCCGCGGCGGCGGCATTCCAAGAAGGTCGTTATCACCAACTTGGTGTAGGGGGTCAAGCATTGAAAAAACTTGCGCACCCCTCGGTCAATCTCCGCGTCGTCGGGGCGTGGCTTCGCCTGGTTGATGCACACTGTCCGCCCGACAAAGTTGGCAAAGGCACAGGCCGTGCGGATACGGCTCGACCACGTCTTCATGGTGGCGTTGCTGCCGCGGAGCGCACCCTTTCGAGCGCCAGCGCTCTCCTTGCCGATCGAGTTCATCCGCTTTCTCAGACGGGAAGTCACCGGTTGTGGCCATGTGCTCGTGACCTCCATCATATACGGGCTCACGAACGAGTCCGACAGGTCCTTCAGCTCATCGGCCGTCGGGACGACGACAAACGCGAAGGCCGGCTCGATGTGCCCGCCCCTCACCGGCGCCCCGCTACCGGAAGACGCGCCGGGAGGGGTAACACCCCTCTCATCACGTGTGCCCGACGCACCTCCGAGTGCTTGGTCTTCAATGTTGGACCGCCCAGAAGCACCCGACGCACCCACTCGAAGCGCCGCCACTTCAGCAGCCTCCTCCTCGTCTTGACACTGCCGCACGACCAAGCTCTGCATCGCGTGTGAGGTCGGCCGGCGCAAGGGGTGCGGACCGACAGGTCTCTGGGCAGGGGTACCAGTCGCGGTACTCGCCGCTGCGGAAACACCACGAGGCGGCAAACCGGCAGGAGAAAGTTGCCCAGTCGGGCCCCGCTCGGGCATCTCCGCCGACGCGTTGGTCAATGAACGCAATGGCGCGTCCATGCCGCCGCCAAGCTCGAAGGGAAGCACAAGAGGAGGAGGGCAGGGGACGTCCCACAACAGTCCTAGGGCAGGGAAGGTCCCACAACAGTGGGAGGATGAGCGAGCGGCTTGGCCACTGCGCAGGTGAGCACTTCGGGCCGGAGGAATTGGTAAAGTGCTGAAGAGAGGAACACGGAGCCCTCGGCCGCAGCCTAGCACAGTGACGCCGGCGGTAGGGTGCGGGTGAAGGGGGAGGGGCGACTGCTATGGACAAGGCACCAACGAACGGTAGTAGCAGAGAGTGCAGCAGATAAGAGTCACGCGATGCAAAAGGGAGCAGGATGGGGACAGACGGAGCACACAACAAAAAAAAGAGAATTCACCATGACATGTCTTCGTACGTCGCAGCGTCAGTAACACGGCGTTGGTACACAACCCACAGGGACCACTCACTCACAGTACTCGGGATCACGACCAGCTTCCTATCGACACTCCAGGTACCTCACGACAGAGGTATGCGCGTGACGGCAGTCGGTAGGTAGTGCAGTTGCTGTCAGCCCCAGACACGGGAGTGGGGAGGACAGAAAGGAACGCACCAGAAACAGGCAAGTGAACGGAAATCCTCAGGTAGAACGGCACGCGCGTACAGGTGCCATGAGAAGAGCAAAAAGACAGGTGGACACCGACGACTCCTCCCAACCGTTGCGGACAGAGGCCAAGGGCTCAAGCGAGACGGGCTGGGGGGGGGGTTGATTGCGCGCGCCATCCCAATGCAGCGGCGCAGCTGCAATGCGGGCCAATGGGGCCGCAGATCGCGGTCATGCAACAGCCGCTTGGCTGAGAGGTGGCGCTTCACCGTGCCCGCATACCCCAGACGGTCCAACGTGCGGGTCGCGCGAAGGCGGTTCGCTGCGCGTCTAACCCGGATAGATCTCCGTTTCTTGCGTCGGATCTCTTGACCGCAATGCGGCTCATTCGCTCCCGTCGGATCCCGCTTGCGACAATCTTCGGTTCAAATACAGGCGCGAACTACAGTGACACCCCAGCATTCAAACACAAATACATGCCTGGTTCGTGCCGCTCGTACGCATTCTGTAGTTCTCTGGCCCCTCCCCCATTGTTTACTGTATCAGCTGCTTCCCACAGGCACAGGCGCGATACCAAGCTGCTGTATGATGGCACTTTGCACGTCTTACCTCATGCGCTGATCGTCAGTGTACTGCTCCGTAGCTGAGCGCGATTCGCTTCTCCCACATGGCGGTGAGTTTCTGCAAACTTACAAGGCTCAGTACTACCTCTGGGCACTGCAACAGCTGGCTTGCTCGCAGAGTGGGGAGGTCTCTATGTGTACGGCGCGTTTTGGGAGGCCTGAATCTCCTACGTACAGCGCTGGCGCGTAGGACGAAGAGGTTGGTAGTGGTGCTCTTGCTGTGAGCGTTACCGTGTACGTACCAGTATGAGTTGGCACCAGTCTGATGAGTCATACCTCATGTGACCGCATCTGCCGCACTTAATGTGCAGTCGGCGATGGCCATCATCTATGTCTTCGCTGCGAGAGTCAAGCGCGCGACCATGCGCCTAAACACCAGATGGTTCCCAGTAAGGTACCTTGTGATGCTGCAACGTCCTGAGATAGGCGGACTCGGTATTGCACAGTAATCCTGGGTCGCATTTGGTACAGTTTCGGCTAGTTCACTATGGTGTCGCGGGCCGAGGTGCACCTCTGAACTCACCGCACCCAGAGCAGGTGACCGGCACTTCAGTCACGGTGTGCAGTGGATTGCGCAGTGTGCGGTCACCACACCTCGGCTCGAATGGAAAACGACACTCAGAGAAGTTGGCACCTCCTGTTTATGAACATGTTGGAAGAGTGGCTTTCCCCCACGGGGGCTACAGGGCAACAGTCGGTAACGAGCTTATCGATGAAGTACGGCATGTCCAAAGTCCTAAGACCCGCCTCTCTAGTCCTTCCGTTTCTCTCTGATCTGAACGACAGTACACTCGGGCACGTGTCACTGTCACTCTGGCTGGTACAACAGGCTGTCGCTCGCAGCTCGTTGCTTGGCTACTTCCGCGCGAGGTTTTTCCCTTCTTCCTGTGCGCCATGGACGATGCTGGGCAGGCTTCTCCTGTCCTACCTTCCGCATCCCCACCCCCTGTTCCCACAGTTGCTACGCCATCTTTTTTTACAGGCCGCCACCAGCGGTGGTTTTCCGATGCTGCGTCTCCAGCACAAAAGGAGGCTCTCGTCTCTCCTCCAAGTCCTGTTCCACCGCCTGTGGTGCCCGCTGGATATCAAGGGTGGCTCGATGCTGACGGGTTTCCGCTTGATGAGGTGCCCGAGGGGGTGCCCAACGCTCTTCTACCATCCCCCGCACCTGCGATGGCGCCGACAACCGCTCTCACGGCCGTGGCCGCCCCGACAGACGGGACCCCCGCAACGCCTGCCGCTCTACCTCCCCCGCCCGAGCCTGTGCAATCTCTTCAAGCAGCGCCCACTGCACCTTCTTCCCTGCCACCAGCCATGCCCCCCCCGCCTCCGCCTCCCTTTCCTCTACCGCTGGCGCTACCTGGCCTCGACCACGATGGGCCTGGGTTGCCCACCGGGTCACGCAAGTTTGATGTTGTCATTCATCAGCTGGCGTCTGCTTTTCCGGCCCATCGTCGGCCACCTCCCGCTCGCTGTCTACCTGTCAATCCTCACCCTGCTGACGTCCTTGAGGCGGGCTTCCCGACGGTGCCTCCCGCTAATGTTCCGAATGCCCTGGCCTTGACCGCATTCGAGGAGGCGTTGGCAGTGACGCTTCCGGCCCGACAAGAGCAAAGTCCGCCGTGGCTGGAAACGATGGCCGACGTAGGTCTCCGCTTCCCATTCTCACCGGCTATGCCATGGGCCGTAGCTTACGCCTGCCGCTTGGACAATGGTGGTCCCGCATCACGCGCTCGGGGGCGGATGTGTCCGTACTGGACCAGTCCGGCATGCCGCGTGACGGTTTACTACTCCCAAGAGCGGTTGGTGCACCTGTCGAGCGCCGTACTGCGCATCATTCCTGACCCTGGCCACATCCTCCAGCAGAGGGACGCCGCTCTTCGAGAGCGTACTACTCACGGTTGCTTTACTGCTCATGGCTTGTCGGTCTTGTTCGGGCAAGGGCTGTTTGCACCAGGTCCAGAGGACAGTGACCTTCGCCCCCTGTGGCTAGTTCACGTGCTGCTGGTCACTCTTCATCACTTTGGACAGACCGTTTCCATGCGAGCCGCGCCGTGTGACCAGCACAGCCCGAACATGGCTGCCGATGTGGTTGCGGTTACTCACAACCTGTACCAGTAGGATACACAACCCATCGTGTTGCTTGTTTGTCCTATTATTGTCATCACCTCTGTCTTCAGCACTCTCGGCATTACTAATCCCAGTCTCTTACTTGGTCATGTTTTTTTTCTTCTCAACAGCGCAGCCCCTTCACTCGACCTTGTTCCCAGTCCAAGACACATCAGCTCAGACGCAGTTCACCCATCAAAGCAACCCATGCCCCGACATGATCCACAGACACGATCTCAAATGGGGTAGTGACTGGCCAGACATGACCCAGACAACGCCGCACCAGAACCTTTCAGCAGCCCTGTCCCAGGTCTGACACGCTGCTGGTTCAGACACCGCGTAGATCAGATGGTATCTTGTGTCTGACACACACAGTGATACGCTGAAATGGCCATTGACACGATGTGTGGCTGACCGTCTTACAGACAAGTCGTGTCTGGACCGGCAGACACGGTCCAGACAAGGCCGTTTGGACTTTCCGGGAGTGTGCCTTGCCTGGAAATTACAGAGTCGATTTCTTTGCGTAGCTTCAGCGTTGCGGCATTGGCCAGGCTTTCGTCGCTTCGCATGACTCAGGACATGTCGTCTAGCACCTTTGACCTGCAGCGTTGTGTTCTAGTCTTTGTAGCATCCCACCGCGTCGGCTGGGAAGCTGCCACCAAGCCACCACACTGACACAAACCTCAGCACGCCCTGCCTGGTCTTCCCGAGTCACATGTAGCCGGCCGACTGTATCGCTCTGCTCTTTGTCTTAGGAGCAAGCTGCCTCTGGTGGGTCCACAACTGCAATGGGTGCTGAGACGGGTGTGTGGCGTGATTGTGGGTCTGCTATTTTGATACTAACTTCTACTTGTACCTAGCCTTGATGTTCTTCTCTGCCTCGGCCAACAGCTCCCGAAAAGGAGAAGATGAGAGGATGGCGTTCATGGGACCCGGCGTCCCCGGTCGTCCAGACATCTTCTTGAGTTGCTCGCGGAGAAGACTAGATGTGGCCTGAATGGGATCCCTTAGAGGGTCGCTGGGGGCCAATGCGTACTCGTCTGCGACTTGGCGCAGCGCGACCGTCAACACCTTCTGCTCGTCGGGTCCCACCATGCAGCTCTGCATGTTGTCGAATGATGCCGCTTGGGGGAGCTTGAGGAGGTTGGGGACGACTGAGTGCATCCAGTAAACCTGCCGTAGGTACAGGAGAACCTTGTTCTTGACGATGTTGGTCATGCGGACCGTCTTGGCCACGTTGATAGTTCCGGTCGCCCCCCCTTGACGTCGCAACTCGTTGGTGTGCTTGACACCGTCTTGGTACAGGCCGTTGACCACCAAAGACCCAAACAAGCCCGGGTGCCCCGCCGATACATGGCACAACTTCAGCAAGCTGCTGAGTTGGTTGAACAGTGGCTCGGACTTTAAGGTGTCCGTCACCATCTCCACCGGGATGGCAATATTGTGCACGATGTCGTGGTAAAAGGTGGGAGACGCACTAGACGAAAGATTCTTGGTGGCCGCGGCCCCACGATCGCCGTCACCTGCAGTGCTCCCGCCACAATCACGAGCTCCACCCCCGTCGCCGTCACCGCTGGTGTCCTCCCGGCCGACGCCACTGCCGAGATCTACAGGCTGTAGCGCGCTGCCTCTGGCCATTGTTTTGGAGCGCTTGGAAGGCCTACGCGTGGGTGCATAGACGTTGGGGGCGCCAGCCTTGATGGATGCCACCGCCGCGGTTACGTCTGTGTTGCTTGCGACCACTTTGGCCATCGCGCCGTCCAGACGGGTAGAAGATGCAGCAGCCGACTGGGCCGACGCGTTGACTGCTGAAGCAATGTTGACCATTATCCCGCGCAGCTGGTTAAAGTGAGCCACGTTGACGTCATCCCGTGAGGCTTGCTCAGCGGCAAAGGACTGCATCATGAGCGCAGCGTGGTGCGACGACGGCAGCAGGTCGCCAGAGACAGGTTCTATCGGCAGAGAGGGCGGCACGGGGGTAGAGAGACGCAGAGTTTCCGCTTCTTCTTGGTGTTCCAACGAAGGCTGCATGTCAAATGACGGCGGAGGTGGTGTCGGTCCACGTGGTGGCGAAGTTCTTGATGGAGAAGCGCTACGTGGAGACAGGACTGCGGGTCGATCTCCCAGCCGCAGTCGCGTTGAGGCAGGTGCCGGTGGGCAACGTGGGGGTCGTGCCGGGGAGGGGGTCCGGTGAGAAAAACGTGGCGAAGGGCTTGGGGACGGGTGTGTGGGAGTGCATCCAGCAGCAAAGGAGAAAGGGACACCGGTCGGCTCCGGGGGTTGGTCCACGCCTACGCCTAAAGGATGAACCATGGCCATGTGGAAGGCCTTCATGTCGCCGCGGTCCGCTTGCGCCTCCTCCTGCACATACGTCGCCATGAACATCATGCGTGAGCCCCACGTTGTGCGGCTGTGGGCGTTCCACCGCACAAGACTGGCCTTGAGGGACGCCCCAGAGTCCTCCGCGCCAAACGGGATACTCCGCTCACGGCACAGCTGCTGCAGCGTCTCTCGGGTCGTCTCAGCACGTTGTAGAACCTGCATGGGCACAAGGGACATGTACGAGCGCGTCGGCGACACGGCGCGGGGAAGGTGTCGTCCCATGCGCTCATCGACCGTGTGGTGGAGCGTACGCTCCAACGCTCCAAGACCCGCCGCCCGACCACGCCCCGACGGACCACCTCCCGGGGAGATCCCAGTTGCGCGGCCCACAGCGGCGATAGATGACCTCGCTGCTGCTCGTCCGACCGCCCCGGCCGCTGCTGCCGCAGCTGTATCCGCTTCATGTGCAGGCGATGACGCATGTGGTACCGTCGGGGCGACACCCAGCACTCTTTCTCGGGCTGAGGCGGTCGCCGCGTCAGACCGGCCAGCGGCAACGGCCACGGCGGCGGCAGCAATGAAACTGGAACTCGGCGGATCGGGCACAGTCGCCCCAGAGGTTGGAGTAATCGACAAGGCGGGGTCGACAGCACCTGCACGCACAGCAGCGACCGCCTCTGGAGCAGGACCGACATAGTTGGATTGAGAAGGCGCGGCTACCCGACGGGCGGCCGCATCTAAGGCTGCTGCGACGCCAGGCGGAGGGGTCAATCCCGCGGCAGCTTGCACGCCAGAGGTGCCAGCGGCGGCCGGCATGCTCGCGCGATGTGGGGGTGCAGGCGGTCGAATGCTGACGGTGGGAGGAAGTGAAGGCGGGTGGGGGTGGGGGGACGGTGGCTTTGAGGCAGGTGGATGACATGCGGGACGGAAGAGGGTCAGTGCCTCGGCCTGCAACGGCCGGGCCTGCTGGTTCGAAATCAAACGCGTTCAAATCGCAGAGCACAATGTGGCCGGGACGAAGCGGTTGGGGCCTGGGTTTGGGGCAGCCGTCGGCAGACGGCATTTATCATTCGTACGATTCAATCAAAATCCTTCGACCAATCAGATCCCCAGTCTCCAGGCTCCCAGGCTCCGGGTTGCCGATCTCGGTGGGGTGTACCAGGTAAATCGGGCCATATTCGTGGGCTTGTAGCTCCTGCTGAAGCAGGCTACATGTGACGCGCACACAAGGAAATCAGGTGTGTCGTCGTCGTTTCGGAGCGTGCCAGGGCCGGTCAGGACGGGTTGTCACACATCAAACTGTGTAGGGCGTCCCTGCACTGCCAGAAGCCACCAGCGTTCAG